>Ga0214473_10007113_pt1 | contig 13310 bp, 13 predicted proteins | sample RVTome_7_FD_203509 | JGI IMG/M metagenome (GOLD analysis project Ga0214473, IMG submission 203509) | Soil microbial communities from uranium-contaminated site in the Upper Colorado River Basin, Wyoming, United States - RVT98D197 | ecosystem: Environmental > Terrestrial > Soil > Contaminated >...
ATGCTTCAACACCTATCTGATGAAACTGTCTTTGCCTTCCTGCCTGCGGTCTTTCATACCTGTACATTGGCCCGAGATAATAATATTTCTGAGGAGAAGGCTCATTATAGAGATGATGTTCCACGAAGGCCCTGACAAAAGGTGCAGTGCCTTCCGGCCTCAAAGTTACACTGCGGCTTCCTTTATCTGTAAAGGTATACATTTCCTTTTCAACAATATCTGTTGTTTCACCTATACTTCTGATAAAAACATCTGTTGCTTCAATTATTGGAAGCCTGATTTCCTTATATCCATATTTTTTAAAGATATTCCGGGATATGTGCTCTATCCGCTGCCAGATATGTGTTTCAGGGGGCAGGATATCCTGAATTCCCTTGAGTGACTTAAACCGCATTAGGAGTTTCTTCCTCTCGTTCCTTATCAAAATCAAGCATCCTTATATGGCTTTCAATAAGCCTTCTAATCTCCTCTTTAAAATGCCTCCTTATCCCTTTGAGGTCTGTTATATCCTCATGGATTTTGATGACCTTTTCCTGGGCATTCTTTATTGTCTCTTCTGCCTTTAATTCAGCCTCTTTTATAATGAGTTCAGCATCTTTTTTAGCAGTATTTTTATAATCCTCCACCATCTGCTGGGTGGCTATGAGGGTGTCTTTAAGGGTTGATTCAATATTTTTATATTCTTTTAATTGTTTCTCCAGCCTTTTACTCTCTTCTCTCATGGAGGTATTGTCTCTTAAAAGTTCCTCCATCTCTTCCCTTATAAGCTCAAGGAAGGAATCCACTTCCTCTTCGTCAAATCCCCTGAATTTTACAGGGAATTGTTTTTGCTGAATGTCCAATGGTGTTATCCTCATCTGACTAGACCCCCTTTATAAAGTTGAAATTTAAGTTCAATGTCTGTGATATTGGTAAATTATAATTTAAATGTCGAGGCACTTGCAAAAATGTTTACTGAAGTTTCATTTTAAGAGCCATTTCAATTAAAGATGTTATTAAAAACCTTCTGATAAAGTAGATTATGAAAATCACTATCACAGGAGAAATATCAATACCGGCAAATCCCAGTCTAAAAAGCCTTCTTACGTGTCTGAGTACAGGCTCTGTAACTGAATATAAGAACCTTACGATTGGATTATAAGGGTCAGGGTTTACCCAGCTTATAAGCGCAGCGATTATTATTATCCATGTATATATATTGAGTATGATATCAAGTATCTGAGTTATGGCAAGTAATAAATTACCAAGAATAAACATTTACCCTTTCCTGTTACCCAATTCCTTTGCCCTGTTTGCAGCCGCTTCAATTGCGGCTGTAATAATATCTTTAAACCCTTTTTGAACAAACACATTAAGTCCTGCTGCTGTAGTGCCTCCCGGAGATGTTACCATTTCTCTGAGCTTATCAGGAGGCATACCTGTTTCAATGAGTTTTGCTGTACCGATAAGGGTTTGTATTGCGAGTTCAAAGGCAGTATCCTTTTTTAACCCCGTCTTAATCCCTGCGTCTATCATTGCTTCTATAAAGAAGGCTATAAACGCAGGTCCGCTGCCTGATAATGCAGTAACTGCATTCATATATTTTTCCGGCAGGATAAGAACCTTACCTGCTGACATGAATATCTCTCTTACAACAGCTACATCCTTGTCAGTGAAGCACTCACATAAGGATATGACAGACATTCCCTCCTGAACTATGGCAGGAGTATTAGGCATAACCCTGATGAGTTTTTTGGTTTTGAGCTTTGAAGTTAGATAGGGCAGGGTGATGCCGGCAGCTATTGAGACCACTGTCTTGTCTTCTGTTACAACCTCTGCAATCTCATCGAGCACCGCTTCCATATTCTGCGGCTTAATGGCCAGGATTATGATGTCACATGAAGATGCAACGTCTTTGTTTGACTGATTTGTTTTTACCCCGTATGTCTGTTCAAGATATTTTCTCCTGTCATCCCTTGGTTCAGAGACAAGTATTTCTTCCCTTGCCCCTTGCCCCTTGCCCCTAATCCCTTTAATTAGGGCCTCTGCCATACTGCCGCCGCCGATAAAACCTATCATGCCTTTATCCATGCAATATAATATACCGAATCAAGATTTTTATTTCCTCTCTCCTCTGCCCTACGGGTCGTAGACGAGGCCATTAACAAATATCGCGGTCCCTATCCTCACCATTGTTGCGCCTTCTTCAATTGCAACTTCAAAGTCATTTGACATGCCCATTGAAAGCTCAGGCAGATGGAATCCTTTTTTCTCAGCTTTATCTTTTATTTCCCTCAATCTCTTAAAATATGGCCTTGTCTTTTCCGGGTCTTCAAAGAACGGCGGCATTGTCATCAGACCTTCGAGTTTGAGATTTCCCATGCTAATAATTTTCTCAAGCAGTTCCATCAGGTTTTTTTCTAAGATCCCGTGTTTTGTTTCTTCTTCAGAGAGTTTTACCTGTACAAGAATTCTCTGTATCTTGTCTTCCTTTTCTCCCTGCTTATTTACTTCCTCTGCAAGTCCAAAGGAGTCTATAGTATGAATGAGGTCAAACAATTGAACTGCATATTTTGCCTTGTTTTTCTGAAGACTTCCAATTAAGTGCCATTCAATTTGTAAATTTGAAATTTGAAATTTTAAATTTGAAATTTTTTGTTGTGCTTCCTGAACTCTGTTCTCCCCAAAAACCGTTACACCTGTCTTTACTGCCTCAATAATTCTTGCCAGTTCAACATTTTTTGTTACTGCGACAAGCCTTATATCAGAAGGATTCCTGCCTGCTTTAACAGCAGAATTATTAATCCTTTTTTGTACTGCTTTGACTGCTTCAGCTATCCCCATCTTTTATACCTTAGAAGGTTAGCATTTTTATTTCTTATTGGCAATATAGAAAAAGATAGAAACACTGTATATTTGTTTTGTTATTTTAGCATGAAAGAAAGATGCGTTGGCAGATTGATTGACACAGTATTAGAAAAGGAGGCAGAAGGGTTTAAAATTTTAGAGTGTTTGATGCCGACAGGGGTGTGGGGTGAAGCCCCACTTATGTATAATATTTATCTATGCCCGATTATCCTGTCACAGACACTACTCACCAGTTGAATCTGCCTTTTGTTTATGACGAATGTTCTCTGAGGTCTTTTTTTGAAAAAACTGCTGGCAAAACCGTCTCGCTTACCCTCACAGAAAACTCTGCAAGAATGGTATCAGTAAAAGCACTCGGCAGTTCTGCATCAATAAGGCTTCACAGGATGTTCCTCTTTGCTGACGCCGATGTTTTAGGCGAGATAACAGAGTTGATAAAAAGCAGAAAAGGAAAAACCGCTCATATCAGAAGGTTTATCCGCCATAACACAAAATATATTCAAAGGAAACCAAAGAGATTAAAAATCAGGACAGACGGCAGGTTTTATAATCTTCTTGATATATATAACTCTCTGAATAACGATTACTTTAACAATATGGTTTCTGCTCACATTACCTGGGGTGCAAAAAGTCCGAGACGTGCTGCAAGGAGAAGGACACTCGGGAGCTTTTGTAAGGCTGACAGAACAATAAGAATAAACCCTGTGCTTGATTCCGGGAATGTGCCCCGATATTATATAGAATATGTTGTTTATCATGAGATGCTCCATGCTGATACGGGTGCGGAAACAGGCAAAGGCAGGGTGCATTCCATTGAATTTAAAAGGCGTGAAAGACTGTTCAAACATTATGAAAAGGCTTTGGAATGGGAGAAAAAGAAAAAATAGTGCAGTCTTAATTTTCTCCACCTGTTTGACCATTGTTTCCTGTCTTTGTTAGTATTTAAATCATGAAAAAATCTTTCAAGCTGATAGTATTTCCCCTGCTTCTTACCTGTTTAGTTTTTACATATTCAGCCATAAATGTATTTGCTTCTGAAAACACCTCGTTACATGAGGAAATGCTTCCTAATGGCTTAAAGGTTCTTGCCCTTAAAGACCCGAGCGCGCCGCTTGCTGTTTTTCAGATATGGTATCACGCAGGCTCAATTAATGAGCAGATAGGCAAAACAGGGCTCAGCCATCTGCTTGAGCATATGATGTTCAAAGGCACGCCTAAATACGCGCCGAAGGAATTTTCAAAGATTATCAGCAGGGCAGGCGGTGTTGATAACGCAGGAACAACCAGAGATTATGTATTTTATTACCAGAAACTTGCACCTGACAGACTGCATCTTTCCATAGAGCTTGAGGCTGACAGACTGCGCAACCTGATTATGGCCCCCAAAGAGACACTTGCAGAGCTGAATGTCGTTATGGAGGAGAGGAGGATGCGTTATGAGGATGACCCTCAGAGCCTTGTGTATGAAGAGGTTTTGTCCACTGCGTTTAAAAATAATCCATACAGGTGGCCTGTTATAGGCTGGATGCAGGATTTGAAACAAATAACAAGGGATGACCTTTACGAATATTACAGAAAGTATTATGTGCCCAATAATGCATTAATAGTTATTGCAGGCAATATTGATATAGACTCTTTGATGGCTAAGATAAGAAAAGAGTTTGGCGCTATTCCAAGAGGCGGTGATATTAAAGGCGCAAAGATAGAAGAGCCTGAGCAGATTGGCGAAAGAAGGATATTTGTAAAAAAAGAGGCAGAACTGCCTTATATACTTTGTGCTTACAAGGTTCCGAATATCTTTAATGAAGACAGTTATGCGCTTGAGGTGCTTGCTGCTGTGCTGGCAGGAGGAAAGAGCGCAAGGATTTATAAAAGCTTGATTGATGAAAAGCGGATTGCGCTTTCAGCAGATGCATCATACAGCAGCTTTGATAAATATCCTTTTCTCTTTTATCTTGATGCAACAGCGCTGCCGGGCAAATCAATAAATGAGGTTGAAAAGGCTTTGTACGAAGAAGTTGAGAAAATAAAGAAACAGATCCCAAGCGAAAGAGAAGTCCAGAAGGCAAAGAACCAGATAGAGGCAAGTTTTATCATGGGACAGGATTCTATTTTTTTTCAGGCAGAAGTTCTGGCGATGTTTGAGATGCTCGGAGATTGGAGGCTTAAGGATAAATATTTTGAAGGGATAAAAAAGGTTACCCTTGAGGATGTTCAGCGGGTAGCTCAAAAGTATCTTATTGAAGATAAAAGGACCGTTGGGATTTTGATACCGATTAAAAAAAATGCTGACAGAAAATAGGCCTATTGTCACCCTGAACTTGTTTCAGGGTCTAAGAGAGATGCTGAAATAAATTCAGCATGACAGTTTTAAAGGTGGTTTTAAGGTGAAAAAATTAAAACTTAAAAAAATATTATTCTTTACATTAATTTTGCATTTTGCATTTTGCATTTTGCATTCTACCGCCTTTGCACTGGATATAAAACGAGAAGTCCTTGAAAACGGTCTGACACTTTTAATAGTTGAAAAACATAATCTGCCTGTTGTCAGGGTTACAGTCGGCATTAAGGCAGGCAGTATTGTTGAATCTGAAGAAAAGGCAGGCATTGCTAATTTAACTGCTGAACTTCTTACGGCAGGGACTAAAAAAAGGACAGCTTCTCAAATAAGTGAAGAAACGGAATTTGTAGGGGCGTCTCTAAGCGCCTCCGGCGGGAATGATTATGCTACTGCGGCTCTTTCTGTTTTAAAAAAAGATTTAGACCTCGGCTTTGATCTGCTATCAGATACAATTCTCAATCCGTCATTCCCGGATGATGAGCTGAATAAAAAGAGAGAGCGTATTAAAGGCGGTTTAAGGGCTCAAGAGGAAAATCCTGAATTTGTTGCCTCAAGGGAATTTAAGAAAGCAGTATTCGGCATACATCCATATGGAAGACTGGTTCAAGGCAGCCCCGAGGCCCTTGACAGAATAAAAAGAGATGACCTTGTAAATTTTCATTCGACCTTTTATGCCCCTAACAATGCAATAATGTCTGTTGTTGGCGATATAACACCTGAAGAAGTAAAAAATCTGCTAAAACAATATTTCTCTGAATGGCATACTAAAGAGCTTATTGTATCTCCTCAGAAACCAGAGGGAATAAAAGAGAAAAAAATTATAAACATAGACAAAGACCTTACGCAGGCAAATATTATACTGGGACACATGGGTATAAGCAGGGATAATCCTGATTATTATGCAGTGTCTGTTATGAATTATATCCTTGGCGGCGGTGGTTTTGAATCAAGACTTATGCAGAATGTAAGAGAGGAAAAAGGGCTCGCTTATGATATTCACAGTTTTTTTGATGCAAATAAGTACGGGGGACTTTTTGAGGTAGGCCTTCAGACAAAAAATGAATCTGCCAATACAGCAATAGAAGAGATTTTAAAAGAGATAAAAAAGATACGAAGCAAGTCCATATCAGATGCAGAGCTTTCAGATGCAAAGTCATTTCTTACTGGAAGCTTTCCCATGAGGCTGGAAACAAGCCAGCGCATAGCTAATTTCCTTGTAGCAGTTGAATATTACGGACTGGGCATGGATTACATTGATAAATATCCTAAGTATATCAACAGCGTGACTAAAGATGATGTGCTTAGAGCGGCAAAAAAATATCTTGATTCTGAGAATTTTACCCTTGTTGTTGTGGCAGACCAGAAAAAGGCAGGATTAAAAAAGGAATTTAAACAATGACACCAGAACAGATTCTTTCAAGAGACGCATTTTTTCTCGGCATTGAACTCAGGCTTTTCTGGCTCGTTGCTTTACTTTACGGGATTTGTTTTATTATCGGAATAGCATATCTTATCTCTTCCAGAAACAGCCTTGGCAGGGCCTTAACAAAAGGCCTCTGGATTACAGCAATAACCCATACGTTCCTCATCATCTTCAGGACATGGGAGGGCATGAGGCCGCCTTTTCAGACCCTTTATGAGACGCTCTCATGGTTTGCGTGGTCTGCAAATGTAACTTATTTATACGTCCAGAGCAGATGGCGGGGAATACACGTGCCCGGGTTCATTGTTGCGGGTATTGCTATGGCCGCATGTCTCTACAGCCTGCTTACGCGCAGCCCTGAGATAGCTCCGGTACCGCCTGCGCTTCAAAGCCCGTGGTACGAGGTGCATGTTGTAGCTGCATTTTTTGCTTATGCGGTTTTTGTGGTTAGCTTTTCAATTGAGACCTGTTATTTAAAATTTAAAACTCCATCGGAAAAATCTCAAAAAAATCCCCCTTCATCCCCCTTTGCTAAAGGGGGACAGAGGGGGATTACAGAAAAGGGGAGTGAGGGGGGATTAAAATCTTCTGGCTCTATGGATGAGAAGTTCCATAGGTGGACTCACAGGCTTGTACTTTTTGGTTTCCCTTTTCTGACATTTGCAATTTTCTCAGGGGCCGCATGGGCAAATGATGCATGGGGAAGATACTGGTCATGGGACCCAAAAGAAACATGGTCGCTTATTACATGGACTGTTTATGCCGTGTATCTTCACACAAAGGCAGTCGGAAAATGGAAGGGCATGCCAGCCTCAATATTAAATCTCATTGGTTTTGTCTGCATGATTATGACTTTTCTTGGAGTTAACTGGCTTGTGAAACTTCTGAATATTCCAAGTATGCATACTTATGCTGTATAGAATATTTTCATCTCTCAAGACATCTGTTGTCATACTTTCCCTTATGTGTCTTGTTTTTTTGATAGGCACTGTTTTCCCGCAGGGAGAGGATATTGATAAATACATAAAGGCAGGCGGAAAGTATGTAGCAATTGTAAGGGTTTTTGATTTCCTTGATATCTTTGTATCACCCCTGTTTGTTTTTATCACGATTATTCTCCTGATAAACCTTGCTGTGTGTCTTTATGACAGGCTGAAGATATTTTTAAAGATTAAGAGAAAGCCAATAGGCTTTGAAAGATTAAAAACGCATCCAAATGTTCTGATTTTTGAAAAAAATCCCCCCTCACTCCCCTTTGACAAAGGGGGGATGGGGGGATTTGATGTTGAAGAGAGACTTAAGAAAATAGGATTTAAGTTAAAGGCAGAGGCTCAGGATGCAGGATTTCTACGAGTAAAAATATGTGAGAAAGGGCTTCAGTACTGGTGGCTTTCATGGTTTTATCATGTGGGCATAATACTTGCCGTCATTGGTTTTTTTCTTACAGCATTGTCTGCATTTGAAAAAGATGTTACCCTTTATCCGGGCAAGCCGGTAACAATTTCTTTATACAGCAAAGAAACAAGATGGAATAAATTTCTAAAAGAAATGGGCAGGGAGATTCCAGAGGAACGCAAAGAAGATGAATACACTTTTACGTTTAAAGAGTTTAATACAGAGTATTATCAGGGACTTAAGATTGATTATCCAAAGAATAAGCTTGAAAGGCTGGCGTTGGGCATAGGCATTAAGAAGATTGAGCCTTCAAAGGAAGGGTTTTCCTACATGCCGAAGATGTGGCTTACAAGGCTTGATGTCAAAAAACCTGACGGCAGAATCTTGGATGCAAAATTGTGGGTAAATAAACCTTTCAGGACAGGGGCGCTTACGCTTTATCAGATGGGTTATGAGCAGAAGACAAAGGTTTCTGTGAATGGCGAGATTCTTGAGGTTGAAAACAGAGTACCTTTTCAGGTAAAGGGCATAGAGGGGAAATTTGTCCTTGGGCAGCTTAAATTAGGTACGCTTTTTAAGAAGGATGGTACAAAGGAGAAAATAAACCCTGTTACTACAGTTTATTATATTTCTGATAAAAATCCGTATGAAACAGAAGCGATTGGAGAGGTTAGTCTTGGTAAAAGCCTTAATGTAAGAGGCTTGATTTTTGAGTTCAAAGACTATGAAGAGGCATCTTCTTTAAGCTACAGAAAAGACCCGGGTGTCTGGCTTGTAGGGCTTGCAAGTCTTTTTGTATTTCTCGGTCTTTCTGTAAGAAGCTTTGGAGCATGGTACAGGGTCCAATATGCTGTTGAAGATAGAACCGCATATATTTTAATCAGCACAAGGGGCATTCTGGCTGATAAGGACAGGATAATTAAAAAAATATTAGCTCCTAATTTTGCATAAGAAAAATGTTTGACGTATGTATTGATTTGCAGGAATTGCTGAGTTAAGCTAAAAATTATTTGTTGGTCTGTGATTATGAATGAGATATGCGAGGTTTGCAAAAAACCGATAGAAGAGTGCATATGCTGTCCTGAATGCGGGCATATCTGCAGTCTTGACAGTGGTGAACTCTACTGCCCGGTCTGTTTCCCGGAGAAAAAATTCAATGATGAATATTTTATGGATATTGCCCTCAAAGAGGCGGAGGCAGCATTTATGGAAGGCGAGGTTCCGGTTGGGGCGATTCTTGTGAAGGGCAGCATAGTTATAGCAAGGGCTCATAATATCAGAGAGGCAAAAAACGACCCGTCTGCACACGCAGAGTTGATAGTCCTCAAAGAAGGCGCATCACATATAAAAAATTGGCGGCTGACAGACACAACCCTCTATGTGACTAAAGAGCCATGTGTTATGTGCGCAGGCGCTATGGTTAACGCAAGATTAGGCACGCTCGTTTATGGCTGTGAGGATGCCAAAGGGGGTGCAGTCCACAGTCTTTATCAGGTGCTTTCTGACAAAAGATTGAATCATCAGGTTGAGGTCGTTTCCGGTGTATTAGAGGATAAATGCGCAGCGCTGCTTAAAAAATTTTTCCGTGATAAGAGATAAAAATTTGTATTTAAGTATTTATTAATTGTGCTATCTTTAAGTAAACTAATAATTTACGGCTATTTACTGACAACTGTTATTTGTGGAAGGTTGCCAGAGTGGTTGAATGGGGCGGTCTCGAAAACCGTTAAGCTCGCAAGAGCTTCGGAGGTTCGAATCCTCCACCTTCCGCCAGAAATTATTTTTGGTGCGGGGCGAATCCTACTCTCTCCGCCACTGAGAAGTGGGAAGTAAGAGGTGAGAAGTTGAAGATACGGCCTACTGATATTAATTGTATTAACTTTTTACTTCCTACTTTTCACTTTTTACTTATTTTATTGGAGAGGTGTCCGAGCGGCCGAAGGAGCACGACTGGAAATCGTGTAGGCGTTAATAGCGTCTCGAGGGTTCAAATCCCTCCCTCTCCGCCATAAATTTTTGCCAAGCAAAAATTTGGGTAATTGGTAATTGGTAATTTGAGAAATGCATAAGCCTAAATAAAGAACTTGACCGTCTTCTTGAAGCAAAACATAACGTAAAGGATCGAATAGAAGTTGAAGTAATTAGCCTATATCTTTGGTTTAGAGTTATATAACATTGTATAAAAAAAGCGTCCTTGCAAGGAGTGAAACGACGAAGCAATCTTGCATCTTTAAAGAGAGATTGCCACGCTCCCGTTGGTCGCTCGCAATGACAATGTAAAAATATTTATTGCGTTTGTATTAGTAGTTAGTACTGAAGACAAAAGAATTTTAAGATTTTTAACTATTCACTTTTTACCGTCCACTGTTATAATAAGTGGTCAGGCTTTTGGGCCCTGTGCGACAGGGTGCTGTGAAATCCGCCAGGTTCGGAAGGAAGCAACGGTAAACAGATACACTGTGTGCCGCAGGATTACCTGAGAGCCTGACTATTACATAATTAAAATTTAAAAATCAAAACTCAAAATTATGGAAGAAAAAATTTTATTTAAAAATAAACTCATTAATTTTTCATTTTGCATTTTACATTTTGAATTTATCATATGAGCTACACTGTTCTTGCAAGAAAATGGCGGCCGCAAACCTTTGATGATTTAATAGGGCAGGAGACTGTTGTCAAAACCTTAAAAAACGCTATCGCAAGTGAAAAAGTAGTTCATGCCTATCTTTTTTCAGGACCGAGAGGGATTGGGAAAACATCTGCCGCAAGAATTCTTGCCAAAGCGCTCAACTGTTCTCCGGGACCTACATCAGAACCCTGCGGTAACTGCGCAAATTGCTTAGCAATAGTTAAGGGCTCTTCTCTGGATGTGCTTGAAATTGACGGGGCATCTAACACAGGAGTGGATGATGTCAGAGAGTTAAGAGAAACTGTAAAATATGCGCCCTCAAGCGGAAGATATAAGATATACATAATTGACGAGGTTCACATGCTAAGTACTCAAGCATTTAATGCACTTTTAAAAACACTGGAAGAACCGCCGTCACATGTAATTTTTATCTTTGCTACAACTGAACCCAAAAAAGTGCCCTCTACGATTCTTTCCAGATGCCAGCATCATGCGTTTCGGAAAATCCCAAAAGCAAAGATAAAAGAACGTCTTTTAAAAATCTCGCAGGCCGAGAACATAAACATTAGGGAAGCAGCGGTGGAGATGATAGCAAGAACCGCTGACGGAAGTATGAGAGACGCCCTTACTATTTTAGACCAGGCATCTTCATTTAGTGATGATATAAGCGAGAAAGAACTCCAGAACCTTCTGGGATTGCCCGAGGCAGATATAATTTTGAGCATGTCGGACTCTATCCTATCCGGAGATATTTCTAAAACGTTATCTATGATAAAAGAGCTAACTGAAAGGGGCTATGACCTCCGGCCTATAATAAAAGAACTTGTAGAACATTTCAGGAATATTGCCATTGTAAAGATAATCCAGAAACCTGACGAATTTCTTGAGTTCACTGATGAAGAAATTCAAAATCTGCAGCGTCACGCATCGCTGGTCAATTTAGAGGAATTAACCCTGCTCGTGACCGAGCTTCTCAATCTTGAGAGGGAAGTCAAAAGCGCTGTAAATCCGCGATACTCGCTGGAACTCGGTCTTCTCAGGACATCATTTATCAAAGGCATGACGTCTATTCCCGAACTTTTAAAAAAACTGGACAGCGCCGAAAGCAAAAATCATAATATTCTTTCCACTGGCAAAACAGAAGAATGTACACCGTTTAAAAAAAAACCACTGCCGGACAGCCTGAGTAAATCTGAGACCTCAGATAAGTCAGACAAGAATAAAATATGGTCAGAGATTATTGAGAAACTTAAATCTAATGACCCGCTGCTTGTCTGTAAACTTGCCGAGGCAAAAATAATAGATATCACAAATAAAGAACTGACAATAGGATTTAACGGAGGCATGTCTGTGCTATCTGACTCTGTAAAGAAAAATACCTCTATGATAGAGACAATCATAAAAGATATCACCGGTAATAAATTGAGATTAAAAATTATATCCCTGTCTGAGGGGGGAAAGGGCATTAACGAAGTAAAAGAAAAAGTGTTTTCCAATCCCCTTGTCAGAAATGCCATGGAGCTTTTTAACGGGAAGCTTTTGGAAGTCAAATCCCTTGAGGATAAAGAATCTGCATTATCATAAATGTATTTTTTGGGTTAACGATTGAAAATTGGACATTTACAATTTGCTTTTTGAATTCATAAAGGAGGAATAAATGAATAAAGGAATGATTGGAGACCTGATGCGGCAGGCTAAAAAAATGCAGCAGGAAATGGCAAAAATTCAGGAGGAAGCAAAGAAAAAAACCGTTGAGGCTTCCGCGGGCGGGGGTATGGTTACTGTTACTGCAAATGGCGGGATGGAGATTGTATCTATCAAGATAGAGCGCGAGGTTGTAAACCCTGATGATATTGAAATGCTGCAAGACTTAATTATCGCTGCCGCAAACGAGGCTTTGCGCAGGGCACAGCAGATGGTAAGCGAAGAAATGAGTAAAGTTACAGGGGGGCTTAACCTCCCTGGCATGGGTAATCTATTTGGCCAATGAGCGTTGGAATTGTAGAAAATCTTATAAACGAGATAATGAAACTTCCGGGCATAGGAAGGAAAACAGCTCAGCGGTTATCCTTCTTTATCATGGGAATGCCTGAAGAAGACGCCATATCCATTGCAAAAGCCATTATTGAGTTAAAAGAGAAAGCAAGATTTTGTCGGGTTTGTTTCAGCATAACAGATAACGAGCTTTGCTCTATCTGTAAAGACCCGTCAAGAGACAGAAGCAGCATTTGTGTTGTTGAAGAGCCGAGTAATTTAATCGTTATTGAAAAGACAAAAATATTTAGAGGGCGTTATCATGTCCTGCTCGGCGCACTTTCGCCTATAGACGGCATAACCCCTGAAAGACTTAAAATCAACGAATTAGTGCAGAGGGTAAAAAGCGATAGCATTAAAGAGGTCATTATAGCTACAAACCCTAATACCAAAGGTGAAACCACTGCCGCTTATATAACTCAATTATTAAAGCCATTTGGTATAAAAATTACACGGATTGCATACGGGCTGCCGATAGGCGGAGATATTGAATTTGCAGACGAAGTTACTCTCGCAAAAGCGATTGAGGGAAGGAAAGAGTTATAGCAGCGCAGCAACCGTAAAATAAAAAAATCCGGTTCTCGCTATCTTGAAAATATAGTAAAATCTGTGTAATCTAACAGTAAATTTTAGTGCAAAAG
>Ga0214473_10007114_pt1 | contig 13310 bp, 8 predicted proteins | sample RVTome_7_FD_203509 | JGI IMG/M metagenome (GOLD analysis project Ga0214473, IMG submission 203509) | Soil microbial communities from uranium-contaminated site in the Upper Colorado River Basin, Wyoming, United States - RVT98D197 | ecosystem: Environmental > Terrestrial > Soil > Contaminated >...
GCCAAGAGGTGCCGGTCGGCGACCATCGCCAGAGCCTCCTGGCGGACGCGCTGGAGGTACGCGCCCCGACTGCCGTAGCGCTCCTCGATCGACGGGCGCACATCTCCGGTCCGCGCCCGCTCGGCGGCGGTGCGGGCGAGAGGGAAGGTCGAGCCCATCATGCTCATGAGGTCGCCGCCCGCGCCCTGATCGGGATGGCGGGGGTTCCACCCGGTGAACGTCGCCAGCGGCACCCGAAGCTCCGGCGGCCGGATGCCCGCCACCTCGTTGCCATCCGCGTCGATCGCCGATACGAAGGTGACGAACGGCGCGCCGAGCTTCGGCGGCAGCTCGGACACGATGCCGCGCTCGATGTCGGGGCCGAAGTCGAGGCGAAGCGGACGCTGGACGCGGTCCGGAAACCGCGCCCCCGGGATCGCGTCGAACGCGTCGCGCGTGGCTTCGGCCGCGACGGCCGTCTTGTCGGCGAGGCGCGGCACCGCGCCAGCCGGCGGCTCCGCGTCCTCCGTCACCCAGCGGTCGAGGTTCACGAGCGCCGCCCGGAGCAGCGGGGAGTAGTCGACCAGATTGAACATGTGCCGCCCGCGGGCGCCGGTGTTCGGATCGGCCGGCGGCGGCGGGATCGCCCCGGGCGTGTGCTGGGTGCCGGAAAACTGGTAGAGCCGGACATGACGCGGCGGCTCGATGTCGCGCTGCCCGGCCACGTCCGTGTGGACGAGCGATCCGTCACCGCGCCAGTACTCGGCCGAGGTATTGATCGTGAAGATCTTGGGCAGGTGCCCGCGGCCCAGCAGACGCTGGAGAAGACCACCCCGCTGCCCCGTCACGGGATCTTCCTGCTCGATGTCCGTGAATGGGAACAGGCTGCCGATCCCGTGGAGGGCATTGAGCGAGGGCTGACCGAAGCGGCAGTTGAACTCACCGCGGCGGGCGCCGGCAACGTGCGGGATCAGCGCATCGAAGACGTGACGGCCGGCCTCGTCCTCGTCGAGCCCCAGGTAGAGAAGGTGTCGCAGGAATCGGCCGCTCTGGGACACGCCGAACACGTAGGCCCGGTCGAGCCGGCCCGCGCAGGGATTCCCCTCCCCCGCCGACCCGAAGCGCAGGAACGCCGCCGCGTCGCGCACCGCCGTGAAGCCCAGGCCGAGGACCGGGGGATCCTGGGCGCAGTAGTAGCACTCGTAGATCTTCCCCGCCTCGAAGCCGGCCGCGAGGTGAACGGACGATGCATCCGCGGTCACCACGCCGTCGACCGACCGCGCGAAGCGCCACGCGCGCCGGGGCACCAACACCGCCGCCGCGCCCCCGTGCTCGCGCACCGTGAGCTCGGCGGTGGCCTCGTCCGGGTCGGCAGCGGGATGCGGGATGTGGTAGCGGTCCGCGAGAGGCAGCGCGTCGACGTGTCCATTCGGACGGAACTCGCAGCGGACTCTTCCCGAAACGCCCGGCACGCGGGGAGCTGCGAGCGCCATGAGCCCGTCCGCGCTCGGCACGTCGGGCTGCCAGCCGATCCAGGCAACCGTGTAGCCGTGGCGCATCAGAAAGCCGTTGCCGAAATCCTCGCGTGACGTCGGATCGTTTGACCGGGGCGCGCTGTTGAACATGCCGAGCGCGATCTTGCGGCCGCGGTTCGGCACATCGAGCAGGAGGCCCCGGTTCCCTCCGCCGACGGGCCGGAGCAGATAGAAATCCGCCGACGACTCGACGAGGCCCCGGGCGCTCCGCGGGGCCCATCGGATGTCCGCGATCGCCTCGTGCACGGGCAGCGCCGGATTCACCGCGAAGTGGAGCGTCCCGGCGATCTTCTCGTAGGCGCCGGCGGCGCCGAACGAGACGCCGCCCAGGACGGGCTCGCGCCGCTCGATCTCGAGCCTCGCATCCGTCACACCGCGCCTCCGGCGATGTCCCGCCCGAGCTCGTCGACGCTCTCGGCCACGATGCCGACGAGCTGAGCGACCTCCTGGCGCGTGATGCAGAGCGGCGGGGCCAGCCGGAGGACGCTACCCCGCGCGTAGATGATTGCCCCGCGGTCCCACGCTTTCCGGTCGAGCTGGGCGACCCGGCCCCCGTCGAGCGGGCGGCCGGAGCCGTCGGGCTCCACCAGATCGACACAGACCAGGAGACCCCGGCCCCGCACCTCGCCCACGATCGCCTGACCGCCGACCGCGCTCCGCAGGCCCTCGAGCAGCTCGGCGCCCATCCTCGAAGCGTTCTCGACGAGGGCGTCCTTCTCCATGATCCGGAGATTCGCCAGCGCGGCCGCGCAGGCCACGGGATGGGCCGCATAGGTGTTCGGGTGGACGTTCTCCTGGGTGCCGCCGTCCGGGAAGGCCTCGGCGAGATGGGGGCGAGCGATGCTGGCCGAGAGCGGCACATAGCCCGAGGTGATGCCCTTGGCCACCGACAAGAGGTCGGGAACGACGCCTTCGTGCTCGCACGCGAACCAGCGCCCGGTGCGGCCGAAGCCGGTGATGACCTCGTCGGCGATCATGAGCAGGTCGAGCTCGTCGCAGATCGCGCGCACCGCGCGCAGCCATCCGATCGGCGGGATGATGAAGCCGCCCGAGGAGAGGATCGGCTCCAGGATCACCGCCGAGACCGTCTCGGGGCCCTCGCGGAGCACGAGCTGGCGGAGCTCCGCGGCGCGGCGCTGGACGAGCTCCTCGTCGGTGCCGGCGCCGCGGTCACGGAACGGATGGGGCGGCGCGGCCTTGGCGAAGCCGGGGACCTGGAGGGGCGCATACGCCTTGGCCAGGTGCGGAAGGCCGCAGACGGCGAGGGTGCCCGTCGTCGCCCCGTGGTAGCCCCCCTCGAACGCGATGACCTTGTGCTTGCCTGGGCGTCCCTTGGCCAGCCAGTAGTGCCGCGCGATCTGCATGGACCGCTCATTGGCCTCGGAGCCGCTCACCGCGAACATCGTGTACTTGAGGTCGCCGGGGGTCAGGGCCGCGAGCTTCGCCGCCAGCTCCGCCGCCGGCCGGTTGGAGAACTGGCGCGTCGTCGGGTAATAGGCGAGGCGCACGGTCTGCTCGGCGATCGCCTCGGCGATCTCGCGGCGCCCGTGGCCGACGTTCACGACGGCGAGGCCGGCGAAGGCGTCCATCAGCTTCACGCCCCGCTCGGTCCACACCCAGACCCCTTCGCCCCGGTCGATGACCAGCTCCTCATCGGACAGCCAGGGATGGTCCTGCGTCTTGTGCGTCCAGAGATGCCTGATCGTCTCCGCGTCGGTCATGCTCGCTCCCTCCCGGCCCGCGCCGTCGCTCCGGTCGCGCGCCGATTCATCGAGGATAGCACCCACGGCGTTACGGCAACTGGTAGACGCCCCGCGCGACCTCCACCACCGATCCCCCCACGCGGCCGTCGACGATCCGATCGCCCGCGCGCGCCGCGGACGCGTAGATCCTGCTCGCCCGCCGGCACTCGGTCCCCTGCTCGATCATCACCCGCTCGCCCGCCTGCACGAGGCCGTATCTTACCATCCACGCGGCGCAACAGCCGCTCGCCGAGCCCGTCGCCGGATCGTCGCCGTTGTAGAAGATCATGCGGACCCGCACCCCGCGCTCCCCCTCCAGTGCGGCGTTGCGGGGCAGGACGAACGTGGTCTCGCTGAGCCTCGTCTCCCGGGCGAGGCGCTGGAACTCCTCCTCGCGGAGCGCGCGGGCGTCCGTGAAGACGGCGAGCTGGTTGCCCTTGAGCGGGCGGGCGGCGAACACGTCGACGAGGACGTACGGAACCGTTCTCGTGTCCCTGATCCCCGGCGCTTCAGCGGCCGCGGAGCGCCGGCCCGATCTCCCCGGCGATGACGTCGATCGTCTCGAGGATCGCCGGGTACGTCGAGTAGGACACCTCGAAGGCGACATGACCCATGCCGAGGGCCTGGAAGCCGTGGAGCGCGTCGGTCACCTGCCGGATCGATCCGGCGAGCGTGTGCCGGCCGCGGATCAGGCTCATGTCGACGGCCGGGCGGTGGATGTCATCGAGCAGGATCGGGATGCGGAGCGACCACGCGGGCTCTCCCTCCCGGCGCGCCTCGCTCCAGAAGCGCAGCACGCTGTCCTTGCCCTGCCGGAACGCCGCGTGGTCCGTGGATGTGGCGTGCCAGCCGTCCCCGAGGCGGGCGACGCGCCGGAAGGCCCCCTCGCTGTTTCCCCCGATCCAGAGGGGCGGCCGCGGCTTCTGCAGCGGCATCGGAGACACCTGCACGTTGGCGATCCGGTGGTGCCGCGTCGTCAGCGCCGGCTGCTCCTGGGTCCAGAGCGCGCGCATGAGCTCGATCGCCTCGTCCGAGCGGCTGGCGCGCTCCCGGAACGGCACGCCGAGAGCGTCGAACTCGCCCTCCAGCCAGCCGATGGCGACCCCGACGATCAGCCGCCCACCCGAGAGAACGTCCACGCTGGCCAGGAGCTTGGCGACCGGGATCGGCGATCGGTACGGGAGGATGACCACGCTGGTGCCGAGCGCGATCCGCTCCGTCACGCCGGCCAGCCAGGGCAGCACCGCGAGCGGGTCCAGCATGTCCTCGCGGTAGATGACGGCGGCCGCGCGCGGGACGATCACGTGATCGGTCACCCAGACCGAGTCGAGCCCGCGCGCCTCGGCGCGGCGGACCACCTCGAGGACCCGCCCGACCTCGATCGGGCGGCCGTAGTGCGGGAGACAGATGCCGAGCTTCATCGCAGCGCCGCCTGCTGCGGAGTGCGCCGCGCCCCCGGCCCCTCCGCGTACTTGATGCTGACGGGCGCATTGGCCTCGAACGGACTCGCGAGGCCGAGCTCCTTGCCCATCTCGCGCAGCGCGGGGAGCACCTCCTGCCCGAGGAGCCGAATGCAGGTCATCGTGTCCGCACTGCTCACGAAGCCGTCGCTTGCCCAGAAGCCGAGGATGGACGGGCGCGTCTCCTCGAGGAGCCGGCGCAGCTTCGGGAGCACGGTCTTGGGGGTGCCCGCGATGATCTGCTGGTCGCGAAGCTGGTCCTCGAGGGCGGCCGCCCGGGGATTCGCGCGCCGCCCCACCGCGAACTCGACGAACGCCCGGCGGTTCGACGGCGAGAAGTAGCCCGAGGGGCTCGACCACACGGGATGGGCGAGGCCGGTGAACTCGCCCTGCATCCACATGAACTGGCGGGCGTTCTCCATCGCCTTCTCCTCGGTCTCGGCGACGTGGCACCGCTGCAGATACCCGCGGTTCTCGGGGCCCCCCGTGTAGCCGGCCTCCGCGGCCACCGAGTCGTAGAGCTGCCAGATCTTCTTCGTCGCGTCGATCGCCGTGCTCAGCGCGATATACGGATAGCGCTGGCGCGCCGCCCAGATGATCGTCTCCTTGCTCAGCACGCCGGGGATCCACACCCGCGGGTGCGGCTTCTGCAGCGGGATCGCCCACGGGTTCACGACGCGGTGCTGGTAGTGGGTGCCCTCCCAGCGGAACGGGCCCGTGTCGGTCCACGCGCGCACGATCAGCTCGTGCGCCTCCTCGAAGCGCTCGCGGTTGTAGGCGGGGTTCACCCCCGTGGCGAGCTGCTCCTGGCCCCCCCCGCGCACGAATCCCGACACGAGGCGGCCGCCCGAGATCATGTCGATCATCGCCAGCTCTTCGGCGAGGCGCACGGGGTTGTCGGCGAGCGGCAGGGGATTGCCGAGCAGCACGATCTTCACCCGCTTCGTCACCGCGGCGAGGATCGACGCGAAGACATTGCACTTGGCCTGCATGCAGAACGGCGCGTTGTGATGCTCGTTGAGCATGATGCCGTCGAACCCGACGTCCTCGGCCAGCCGGTAGTGCTCGAGGTACTCGTTGTAGAGCCGGCTGCCGGCGACGGGATCGAAGTGCCGGTTCGAGAACATCAGCGCGGTGGCTCCGAAATCCAGGCCGGCGTCCTCGGGATAGGCCGACATGGGCTGCTCGGTGAAGTACATGAGGTGCATGGCGATCTCCCCGCTACGAAGCGGTGACGAATTCGGTGACGAGCTTGCCGACCACGTCGGGCTGCTCCATCTCGACGAAGTGGCCCGCGCCCTCGACGACGGCGAGGCGTGCGCGCGGCAGGACCCGCGCGTACCGCTCGCCGCACTCGATCGGCACGATCCGGTCACGGCGCCCCCACACGACGAGCGCGCGCGCCTGCACGCCGCCCAGGAGATGCGGCAGCGTCTGGCTGTACATGTACGGCTTCCACGCGATGCGAAACGTCATCTCGCGGTTCAGGTCCCACTGCTCGAGCAGGCTCGTCGGCGGCTCGGCGCCGAAGAGGCGGTCGAACGCGCCCGCATCCTCGAAGCCGGCGCGCACGTAGTCGACGTAGCTCATCAGCGCCTGGTCCAGGATCTCGCCAGCGGCCGGCTTGATCCCCATCGCGCCGACGAGGACGAGCCGACGGAACGCTCCGGGCGACATCGCGGCCATCTCGGCGGCGATCCAGCCGCCGAAGCCGAGGCCGACCAGCGAGACGCCGGAGAGCCCGCGGTCGGCCAGGAGCCACTGATAGACGACCGCGACGTCGCGCACGCTCCGCATCCATTCCGGGCGCTCGGACCCGTCGTACCCGGGGTGCGACGGCACGTACACGGTGAAGTGACGGGCCAGCGCGTCGTAGAAGGGCAGGCCCGCGGGGCTGCCGATGTCGTGGTGGAGAACGAGCAGCGGGTCGCCGGCGCCGCCCTTGAGGACGGGGAGCGCCTGCCCGGCCACCCGGACGCTCTCCGTGGTCCACGTCGCTTCGGTCGTGCTCACGATTCGCTCGCTCCTGACTCCGAGGGTTGGCAGCAATAGACGCCGGGCCAGGCTATCAAGTCCACGGGGCCGAGCGCAAGCCGCGCCCGGCTGCGCCCCCCTCACCCTGTCCCTCTCCCCCTCCGGGGGCTTTGCCTCAAAACCTCATCAACCTGCCCCTTGACCGATGATTTATGAGGCAAGGGGCAATTCTGCTCCAAAAGTCCCGTCCCGCAAACAGGGACCGTCAGCGCCAGACATGCAAGGCATGCGGTCGACCCGACAAGTTCGATTTCTCGGTGCCCGACGATGTGTGGACGGCCGTGGTGCCGATCGGACTGAGGAGCCGCGTGGTGTGCCTAGGATGCTTCGATGAGTTCGCCCGCAAAGCCGGCGTGGACTACTCCGGCGATCTGTCCACGCTGTACTTCGCGGGCGATCGGGCGGCGTTCGTATTCACGGTTGAGTCGTCGTCGGTCGTTGTCTAGGGCTACCGGCAATCGCCCGCGGTCTCCTTGGCTCGGCACTCGTTGCAGAGTTCTCAGGTTGTGGGTTTCGTGGGGCTCGTGTCGTAGTTTGCGGTGGGATACTTGGAGCAGTTCGAGCAGAAGTGCCATGTGTCCGAACCTCGTGCTCGTCGATATTGGCTTGCCATTCTGTCCTCCCCTTAAAAGGTATGAACGTCGCCGCGACTCTCGACCAGCATGAGATTACCACTATTGTCACGCAGAGCGAGCGAAGACTGGTTCGATCCCAAGTTCGTACATCTCATGAATGAGTACCACGAGATTGTGACACAGGACCTTGCAGAGCACTTCATTCACCATGGCTGTATCGGTCTTGCTCCGCACGAAGTCGCCAAACTTCCGCTTGATCATGCTGAACGTGGCCTCGACGTTGGAGCGCTTGTGGTAGTGCGCCAAAAACTCATCTCGTCGGTACATGAAGTAGTGGAACGCCTTTTCAAGCGCGCCGCCGCGCTGGCCGGTGTGCGTCGTCTTGAACGCGATGAAGGGCTGCGCGCCGGCCGCCGCGATGGCCTCCATGTTCTTGACGCTGACGTACACTCGGTCGGCGGAAACCTCGGCGACGGGGAAGTGCTGCGCCGTCGCGCTCAGGAGCGCCGGAAGCTGCTTCACATCGGCAGCGTCGCGGCCGTGAATCTCGACGGCCGTGACCACGTTCGTCTTCACGCCGCACATGATGTGTGCCTTGACCCAATCGTGCCGCTGGCGGATCGCGCCGTACTTGTGGTCGTACCAGCGCGAGAACCTGGACGTGGTGAAGCCCGACGAGTCCACCGCGAAGTCAACCTCGACCGATTTGAGCGGCAGGCTGCTCCGCGTGATCAGATCGCGGAGGATCGAAGTGAGCGCCGGGTCTTCCAGGTAGCGGAACACCGAGCTTTGGTGCGGTGCCTTGGTGATGTAGCCGCGCTCGCTGGCTTCCCGAAGGTCGCTCATGAAACGCCGGGTCGAAATGGTCGAATAGACCTTGAACGCAGCGCAGAAGACGGCATCCGCCAGCGTGGCGCGCGGGCGCCCGCGCTTGTGCTCCCGCTCCGGCTCGGGCACGCCAGAACACAGGTCATGAAGCAACCATTGGAACACGTCCTTTTCGTGCGTCTGGGCCGCGTTGTACGCGGGCCAGTTCTGCGGGTAGGTGCGCCTGACCGTCTCGGTAACACTCACCGACCGAGTGAGGGTGGTCTCTCCGCTCGCGCTCTGCTCCCGCTCCATGACGTAGCGCACGGCGTATACGTGCTTGCAGTCGAGTCCGCGCGTCTCATAGTCGGGGCAGGTGCAGCGGGCACCCCTGGCGCCGCGCATGATAACGGTGTAGCGGCCCGGCTTGCTCTGGGCGGGGACGAACCATGCGCCCTCGGGGCTGTGTTCAATCCGGCTCCGCGCCGCGATTTCGAGGCCCCGCTGCTGTCGTGCGTCTTTGGCATCCATCGTCGCGTCTCCCGTCTTGCTACACCTACTAGTCTTACTCGCCCTACTAGTATATTACTAGCAGGTACACCCTCTGTCAATACCCCTCAACGGATTTACTTGACCTCAGATCCCGTTAGGGATATATGTTTACGTATGCCGCGGATTACGCTAGAGGGCTATCGTTGCGAGCGGTGCAGCCACGAGTGGCTGCCCCGTGAGAAGGATCAGGAACCCAAGGTCTGCCCGAAGTGCAAAAGCCCGTACTGGAATACTCCGCGCCGCACTGATACGAAGAGCAGGGCTGGCGGCAAACGGAAGTCGGCGTGATGGCCAAGAAGAAAAAGAAAGCGCCAGCGCCGCGATCCACCAAGGTCCTTGATTTCAAGACCGAAGATGACGTCAAGATCAAGTTCCTCGTTCCCTATCTCCGCTCATTCGGGTATGCCGATGACTGCCTAGACTTCAACAAAGCCATCGAGGTTCAGGAAGGACGAAAACAGAAGATCATCTTTGCTGATGTGGTCGTCTATGCCTCCCCACAGAAAAAAGCCCCGATCATCGTCTGTGAAACGAAGGCGCCGGATGAGGTGCTCACGCGGTTTGTGCGAGAGCAGGCGATTTCTTACGCGAGGCTCTTGCCGCGGATTGCGCCCATCGCCCTCATCACGAATGGATCGCAGACGCAAGTGTTTCAGACCCTCAACAAAAATCGTATCGCCGACGTCCCGAAGCGCGAGAGCCTACAAGACGACCTCGTTAACTTCATTGTCAGTTCGGATGTTCAAGAGGCCCTTCGGGCTGAGGCCAAGCACGGCCTCTTCATCATCGACGATGTTCAGACATTCAAGAACGTCCTGAAGTCGTGCCACAACGAGATCCGAAACAACGAGGGCGCTGACCCCACCGTGGCTTTCGATGAGATGTCGAAAGTTCTGTTCTGCAAGCTATATGAGGAGAAGGAGCACCCTGGCAATAATCGGTTCCGCTTGTCGGTGTTCGACGATTCGCTCAAGCGGTTGAGCGTCAACGTTGTTCAGAGGATCTTTGAGGAGACTAAGGGGGACTCGCGTTACGCCGGACTCTTCAACCCTGGCGATAGGATCAATCTCCAAGATCGGACGATCCGAAAGATTGTCGGGCTCTTCGAGAACTATGATCTGTCTCTCACAGCCTTCGATGTCAAGGGCGAAGCGTTTGAATATTTCCTGAGCGACACCTTCACGGGGGGACTCGGCGAGTACTTCACTCCTCGCAACATTGTTGAGTTCATGGTCGAGGCGATCGACCCGAAGATCGGCGATCGGATCATTGATCCGTTCTGTGGTACCGGGGGGTTCCTCATTTATTCCTTTGAAGTCGTCAGCGAAAAGATCCGGATGCAGGAGTTCTCCGAGGACGAGAAGACGCATTGGCGGCTCCAGCTTTCAGATCGGTCACTGTTCGGGACCGACTGGAAGGAGCGCACCTCGCAAGCCTGCAAGATGAACATGATGGTGCACGGCGACGGAAGCGCCGGGATCTTCAAGCATCACGGGTTCGTGGATGTCCCCGACGTGATCGAGGAGGGGCGATTTAACATCTGCCTGACTAATCCGCCCTTCGGGGCAACTGAAAATGACCCGGCGATCCTCGCCAAGTACGAACTTGGTTCAGGGCGGAAGTCTCAGGACCGTGAGGCACTCGCCATAGAGCGGTCCCTTCGCCTAGTAAAGCCCGGTGGTTGGGTCGGCATCGTCGTTCCGGATGGCCTGTTGAACAACCAATCGAAGCGATATGTCCGCTACTACATCAAACAGAACGCATGGGTCAGGGCGGTAGTGAGCTTGGCGGAAGAGACGTTTGAGGGATATGGTTCTGGCGCCAAGACGTGCATCCTCCTGCTCCAACGGAAGGCCACCCACGATGAGAGGCAAAAGCCCGTCTTCATGGCCGTGGCTAGCAATACCGGGTACGCGCCCAATGGAGGCGCGATCCCCGGCAATGAACTACCCGATATTCTTCTCGACTACACGTCCTTCATTAAGGGGGCACGGACGTTTCGACGTGGCCGTGACTCGTGGGTTGTGGACGTGCTCGGGGATCGTCTCGACGCCGAGTTCTACTGGAAACCTAAGGGGAAGAAGGAATATCGCCCTCTGGCCACCGTTCAGCATGATGTCCTGTTGCTGCTCAGGGAGATCAACGCTGAGTATGCGGCTATCGAAGAAGCGATCGTTAAGGCGCTCCGTGAACAAGATTTCCAGCGGCGCCCACTCCATGAACTGCTTGAACAAGTAGAAGCCCCGGTCAAGGTCGTGCCGGGCGAGTCATATAGGATTCTAGGCGTGCGGTGGTGGGGAGAAGGGGCATTCATCCGCGGGTCTTTCACCGGCACCGCAATCAAGGCGTCGAAACTCTACCGGGTGTCGCCTGGATGGGTCGTCTACAATCGTTTATTTGCGAAGCGTGGTAGTTTTGCGGTTCTCACGGATGCCCATGACGGGTGTTACGTCTCCGGAGAATTTCCTACATTCAAGATCCGAGATGGGGTCGAGCACGCGACTCGCACGGCGCAGTACATCGTCCATTGTCTGAACAGCCCGCAGGCCGTTGAGGAGATCGAGGCACTCTCGACAGGCTCCACGAAACGGAGCCGTGGGCGCCTGACCGAAACACCGTTCCTGAATATGCAGATTCAGGTTCCTGGCTCCCCGGAGGGCCTCGAAACGCTAGTGACGCTGCTCAACCGAGCGACCGCACTCCGCCCCAAGGGGCAGGCATTTCTCGACCGGGCGAAGGAGCTTGCCGAGAGCGCCTCTAGGATGTTGCCGCGCCCGTATATCGCCGAGCGCGGTGCCGGAGGGCCAGACGCCTAGTGATTTTTGAGGCAACCCCCCAATTGTTGAGGCAGGAGGGGTTTACGAGGCAAAGCCCCCTCCGGGGGAGGGGGAGCCGTTCCGATACCCTCGCCGACCCGCGCTTACCTCCCGCGGTCAGAACGCGTAGCGCAGCCCCGCCAGTACGCTGACAGGCGGGGCCGGCGTCAGAAAGCGGACCACCGGCGCCCCGGGCAGGCGGCCGTCGGGGGCGAAGGTACCGAAGGTCTCGTACGTCTTGCTCAGCAGGTTGTGGAGGGTGACGAAGCCCTCGAAGCCCCGCCAGCGCGCCGACAGGCCCGCGTTCATGACCCAGTAGGCGGGCAGCGGCGCCTGGGTGTTCGCGTCGTCCCCGCGGAGGAACTGGGAGCTCACGTACGCGGCGCCGACGGACACCGTGGCCCACGGCCACGGATGCCAGGCGAGGCCGAGGTTGAGCCGGTGCCTCGGCACCAGCACGAAGCTGCTCCCGGCGGGCACCTGCTGCGTTCCAGCAGACAGGGGCGTGGCCAGCTCGATCTGCTCCTGAAAGGTCGCCCGCGTGAAGGCGTAGCTCAGGAAGGCCTCGAGGAGGCGCTCCCAGCGCGCCCGCACCGCGAGCTCGACGCCCTCCCGGCGCGTGGCTCCGACGTTCTGGAAGAACACGCCCACGGTGCCCGTCGGCGCCACGCTGAAGATGTCGTCGCTGACGTCGGTCCGGTAGATCGATGCGTCGAGGTCGAGCCAGGACAGCGGCCGCGCGTAGCCGCCGATCTCGTACGTCCGCGCCACCACCGGGTCGAGCGGAGGATCCGGCGCCACGCCGACCTGGAGCCCGGGGCAGACGGCGCCCGGGCCCGCGCAGGTCAGCTCGAGGAATGCCGGCGCCCGGAACCCCTCTCCGTAGCTCGCGTAGAACCCCACCCGCTCGCTCAGGTAGAGGTTGACGCCGATTCTCGGATTGAAGCGGGAGTAGCTGAAGACGCCGCCGCTCGGGCCGCCGAGCCGGTCATCGATCGCGTGGCGGAGATAGTCCCAGCGTCCCGCCACGGTGAGGACCAGGCCCGAGCCCGGGGCGCCCCAGTCCCCGAGGATCGTGACGGTGCTCTGGGCGTAGGCGCCCACCCCGTTCTGGGTGTCGGCGAGGTCGGCCTCCAGCGCTTCCGCGCCCCCCTCCTCCTGCTCGAAGGTGCGGCTGGTCACGCGGCTGCGCGTGTACTCGGCGCCGACGATCAGCACGCTATCCCGTCCGAGGATGGTGCTCCGGTAGCTCCCCTGCAGCCGGCCCCCGACGGAGAGGGTGCGGTTGAGGAGCCGCGAGTCGGCGGCGATCAGGTTGGCGTTGAACTGCTCCGCGCCGAGCGAGCGCACGAAGGCGTTGCCCTCCATCTTGACCCGCTCGGTGAGGGCATAGCTCGCGTTGATGATGGCCATGTTGAGCTCGGGCGCGAAGAAGTCGCCGGCCGTGAAGTTCGCCGTCGGGTTCCGGCTGACCTCGGAAGCGGGCAGGGAGCCGGCCTGCTTGATCCGGTCATTGCTGTACTGGTAGGAGACGGTGGCGTCCAGGTCGCCCGCGCGCACACCGACCTTGCCGAGCACGCGGGCGATCCGCGTATTGGCGTCCTCTCGCCAGCCCGTCTCGTCCGTGTAGCGCACGCCCAGGTAGTAGTCGAGCGGGCGGAGGGCGCCCCCCAGGCGCAGGAGGTAGCTCTGGCGACCGAAGCTGCCCCCCGAGATCTCCGGCGCGAGCTCGAATCGCTCCTGCCCGCGGCGCGTGGTGATGTTGACGGCCGCCCCGAGGGTATTGCGGCCGAACAGCACCGACGGGCCC
>Ga0214473_10007115_pt1 | contig 13309 bp, 11 predicted proteins | sample RVTome_7_FD_203509 | JGI IMG/M metagenome (GOLD analysis project Ga0214473, IMG submission 203509) | Soil microbial communities from uranium-contaminated site in the Upper Colorado River Basin, Wyoming, United States - RVT98D197 | ecosystem: Environmental > Terrestrial > Soil > Contaminated >...
TGTCAATCTTTGCCGCATCCGTCTTGATCCCGGTCTGGACGCCGGTCCTGCCCATCCACATGTTCCCGATCTCGATATCCGCAAAGGCGTCGGCTACTTTGCCGGCGAGGGACACATTCGGGCTCTTCGCTGCCACGGCGAGGGAGCCACCGACCCCCAGGAATTTTTCGCGGTGACCTTTCCCATCCTTCATCAGCGGATTGTTAAGGAGTCCCAGCTCGAAGTCCTTCGGCTGGCCACCCTTCTCGGGGGAGACGAAGGCCCGACCGGTGTACCAGGAGCCCACGGGGAACATGCACGCCTTCTGCTCCGTGTGGAAGTAGCGATGGGCCTCGGCCAGGGTCATGCTGGTCAGGGCCTTGGCGTACGCACCCAGATCAACCAGCTCCTTGTAGTATTTGAACACCTCGACCACGCGTGGATCCTTCCAGCTCATCTCCCCCCGGGCGAGCTTTATCAGATCCTCGCTACCGATCTTGCTGAGAAGCAAGGCGTTGGGAATGTACATGGCTGCCCACTCCCGATCAGCCGCTCCCGTGGCGAACGCCGCATTCCCGGCCTTGGCGCACTTGGCGACGACGTCTTTGAACTCGGCCTGGGAGAAGGCAAAGCTTGCCGGGACCGTGATCCCGAGCTGGCGGAACATCTTCTTGTTGTAGTAGATCTCGTCCGAGGCAGCTTCCACCGGAATGGCCCAGGTGCCGACTTTGCCGCCCGGTCCCGGCCGGGTCCAGAAGGCCTTCCCATAGGGCTCGATGTTCTCCCAGCGGATCGCGCCGGAAAGGTCAGCCAGCCATCCGGTGCCGATGAACTCCGGGACGTCCATGTCGTAGTAGAAGACGTCCGGGAAGCCCGAGCCTGCCGTGAACGCCGCTCGGAGGGTGGGCCACATGTTCTTCTTCTCATAGAAGGTGATGTCCACCGTGTTGCCGGGGTGCTTCACCTCGAACCGCCGCTTGGCCTCGAACAGCACGGCCTTCTTGCTGTCCTCGATCGCCCAGTGGCTCCACCACGTTAGCTGGGCCGCCTGGGCGGCACTGGCCATGACGAACAGGGCAACGGAAACGATCAACCCGAGACTTCTCGCTCGTGTGCGCATGGACCCCTCCCGCGTTAAAGGCCTGCTCAGCATACCTACCCCTTGCGACGGTATCACTTGCTGGAAAGAAAATCGAGTGCCGCCGCCACGCCGCCCCGGGTGAACGGAACACCGGCCAGGGCGAGCCCCATCTCCACCCCGCTCAGGGTCCCGGCGAGCATCAGGTCGTTGAAGTCCCCCAGATGGCCGATCCGGAAGACCTTCCCCTTCAGCTTCCCGAGGCCCGTGCCGAGCGACAGGTCATAGCGATCCAGGATGGCTTTCCGCAGGGCATCGGCGTCGTACCCCTCGGGCATCATCAGCGCCGTGACCGTGCTGCTGTATTCGGCTGGACTTAGGCAAACGAGTGCGAGGCCCCATGCCCGGACCGTAAGGCGGGCCGCCTCGGCGTGACGGCTGTGACGGGCAAAGACGTTCTCCAGCCCTTCCTCGAAGAGCATGCGCAGGGCTTCGCTCAGACCATACAGCAGGTTGGTCGCCGGGGTATAGGGGAAGAATCCCGCCTGATTATCCCGGAGCATCGGCTCCCAATCCCAATACGACCGCGGGAGCCGTGCCGACCCTGCGGCCGTCAGGGCCTTCGCGCTGATAGCAGTGATACCAAGGCCGGGTGGCAGCATCAGCCCCTTTTGGGAGGCGCAGATCGTCACATCCACCGCCCATTCGTCGTGCCGATAGTCAATGCACGCCAGCGAGGAGATCGTGTCCACCAGCAGCAGCGCCGGGTGCCCGACCCGGTCCATGCGCTTCCGGATCTCGGCCAGCCGGGTGGTCACACCGGTTGAGGTTTCGTTGTGGACAACCGCTACGGCCTTGATCGTATGCCCCCGATCCTCGGCCAGCTTCGATTCCACGATCTCGGGATCCACGCCATGCCGCCAGTCGCCGGGAACGAAATCCACCTGGAGACCCAGCCGCCCCGCCATACTCCGCCACAAGGTGGCGAAGTGGCCGATGTCGAACATCAGGATCCTATCCCCTGGCGACAGGGTATTCACCAGGGCGGCTTCCCATCCTCCCGTTCCGGAGGAGGGGTAGATCACCACGGGACCCGAGGTCTGAAAGACCTGTCGGAGCCCCTCGAAGACCTCCCGGGCCAATCGCGAAAACTCCGGCCCGCGGTGGTCAATCGTGGGCCGGCTCATCGCCCGCAGGACCCGGTCGGGCACGTTGGTCGGCCCCGGGATCTGGAGAAGGTGACGCCCGCTTCTGGAAGCCATACGATGCCTCCCGGCAGGATGCGGACTCACGACACGGGACGTCCTGGATTTGAGGTTGGCGCGACGCGTCCGCGAATTTCCCCGCTGGTTGCGTGAGAGAACTGCGGTGCCGTCGTCCCGGGACGGGCGCGGCTGCAGCAATGGAAACTGGCTCAGGCGAACAGGCCGCGCTCGCGACCGTGGGCGAGCTTCACGGCCACGTCAATGGCGTCCAGCATGCTCTGGTGGGCCGCGGTCCCCTTCCCGGCCTTGCCGAAGGCGGTCCCGTGGTCCACCGAGGTGCGGATGATGGGCAGCCCCAGGGTCACGTTCACGCCGCTCACCGAGGTCCACTTCTGCGAGACCCGGTCAAAGGTGAAGCCCAGGGTCTTGAGGGGGACGTGCCCCTGGTCGTGATACATGCAGACCACAATGTCGTACAGTCCCCCCCGCGCCCGCCCGAAGACGGTGTCGGGGGCGATGGGTCCCTCCACCCGGATCCCTTCCGCCTTGGCCTCCTCGATGGCCGGGATGATCTCCTTGATCTCCTCGTCGCCGAACAGGCCATGCTCTCCGGCGTGGGGATTGAGGCCGGCCACGGCGATCTTGGGCTCGGCGATGCCCAGGGCCTTCAATGCGCGATTCGCCAGGCGGATGACGGTCAGAATCCGCGGTTTCTTTGTGCGCTCGATGGCCTCCCGAAGGGAGACATGGGTGGAGACGTGGACGACCCGCAAATCCTCGCCCAGGAGCATCATGGCGTAATCCTTGGTGTTGGTCAGGGCCCCGAAGATCTCGGTGTGACCCGGGTGAGGGCAGCCGGCCTGATTGATGGATTCCTTGTGGATGGGGCCGGTGACCACCGCGTGGATCTCTCGCGCCAGGGCCATTGTGATTCCCCGCTCGATGTATTCCACCGAGGCCTTGCCGCACATGGCGCTGACCTTGCCGTACTGGAGCTTCGCCATGTCCACGTTCGCCAGGTCCAGGACGTCCACGGTGCCGTGGGTGAAGCGCGCATCGGACACGTTCCGGATGGGGGCAAGCGTCAGCGGCAGCTTCGTGATCAAAAGGGCATCGGCCATGGCGTTCCGGTCGCCGATGACGAAGGGCCGCGCCTTGGCGTACACGGACGGGTCCGCCAGCGCCTTGCCCGCAATCTCCGGTCCGATGCTGGCGGGGTCGCCCATGGTGATGCCGAGAATCGGTCGATCCATGATGACATGCCTCCCTGTCACAGCGTTCAGCCGTCAGCCATCAGCCGTGTCCGACAGCGACAGCGATCTCCGACAGTCCCGCCATGGCGGGATCGCTGTCCCTGTCGGTGATCACTGGGGGCTGACCGCTGAAGGCGTTATATCACACCCGGATACGCCCGTCATCCGCTCGAACCAGCTACCAGGGATCCAATCCCAGGAGCCTGGCCGGCGTCTGGCGGGCCATCAGATCGATCTCGGCCTGGCTGAATCCCTGCGTCGCCATCTGCTGGAGAAACTCACGCATGCCCTGGACGGGATCCAGGTCGTACACCGCCGCGCCAAGATCCGTCACCAGGACTGTCCGCTCGACGCCCACGGCCCGAAGCATTGCCGCCAGACCCGGCAGGTCCGTCGCGCTGTTCCCGTGGAGGTGCATGCGCTCGAAAAATGCGCCTTCGGATGCCATCGCCTTCTGCATGGCCAGGGGGATCGCCAGGGAGTTGAGCTCGGGATGGCTCACCAGGACCTTGCGAACGCCGGCCCGCCGAGCCTCGTGGACCAGCACCAGAATCTCGTCTGGGGACAGGTGGCAGGTTCCGAGGATCACGTCCGCCTCGGCCACGAGGGCGAGGATCGGTTTCACGTCGTTCCGGAGGCGCCCCGCGTCGTCCAGGATGGTGATGCCGCCGGTCTTCGCATCGTGGCGCCGCTGGTTCGCCGCCGAGTGAGTCGGCATGAAGATCTCTTTGGCCCCCAGGGCGATGGCCGCCCGGACCGCTTCGGGATTCAGGCCGCCCACCGGCTCGTTCAGGGTCACGCTGCCGAAGACTCGGATGCCCCCGACCACGCCCTCGACGACCTGGGCCAGATCGGCGGTGATGGTGTGGTGCGACTTCAGGAGCAGCGCCCGCATCCCCGCCGCCTTGGCGGCACGGGCGAGCGCCACGGCGTCCAGCTTGCGCGGTCGGACGTCCGGTCCCGCGTGCACGTGCAGGTCAATGACGCCTGCCAGATCACTCATAGCCTTCAGCCCTTAGCGATCAGCCCCCAGTGATCACCGACAGGGACAGCGACAGGGACAGGGGTTGTACCTCGCTGTCGGAGATCGCTGTCGCTGTCGGACACGGCTGACTGCTGACCGCTCGCGATTGCCCTAGGGTACACGGACAGAGCTCAAGCCGGCATCAGCGAACGCAGGTACGAGGCTGTCTTGATCGCCAGGGCAGGGCGATCGCCGGTCGGGGCCAGACTGACGGAGGCGGCGCCATCGTACTGGATGTCCTGGAGGGCAGCCATGAGGGCGGACCACTCCAGTCCAGCTTTCTCGCTTGTCCCTGGCGGGACCCGTCCAGGATCGTAGAGGTGGAGGTGGCTTAGCAACCCGGCCGCGGCTCGGATTCCCTCCACCACCGACGGCTCCTTTTTGAGGAGCTGGTGGGTGTCCAGCATCATTCCGAAGCCCGGGTGATCAAGACGTCGTACCCAGGCCACTGCCTCGGCTACGGAACAGATGAAGTTGCTGTCGGCATCATCGGTGGGCGTCAGGAGGAGCTTGGAGCCTGACGCGGCCCCGAACTCTGCCAGTGCGCCGAGGATCTCCTCTGCCATTGCTCCCACGGTCTCCAGGGAGTCTCCGGCCGGGACCATGCCCTTGGCGCCGGCCAGGGTGACCGGCACGCCGAAGTGGCCGGCCAGGTCCAGCAGGTCCTTGAATCGAGCCAGGGCGCGCGCCCGGACCGCGGGAGCTGGATGGAGCAAGGTCAGGCCCTGAGCCACGATCCGTCCGCTGTTCACCGCGATCAAGGCGATGTCGAAGCGCTTCAGGGCGTCCTCGATCTCCTCCGCGCCGACAGTCCCCGGGGGGCCTGGGAGGAGCTCGATACCGTCGTAGCCGAGCGCCTTCGCCTCGGCCGCCACCGCCTCCGGCCGACCCAGCAGGAGGTTCACCATGTAGCCGGTCGTACTGACGTCCGGCGTGCTCGCCAGCAAACTCAACTGCATCTGAGATCCGAAAAACAACCTTTCACATATCCACAGATTACGCAGATTACACAGATTTTTTCAGAGCAAGACCCTTGAAGGAATCTGCGTAATCTGCGTAATCTGTGGATCAGTGTGAGGTTTTCGTTCCTGCGATCTGGGAGGCGACGGCGTCGCCCACCGTCCGCGTCGAGGCCATGCCTCCCAGGTCTGCAGTATGAAAGCGGCGGTCGCAGAGCGTGACCTCCACCGCCGCTTCGATCGCCCGGGCGGCAGCGGCTGCGTCCGGATCGTGCTTCCGCTCGCCCAGCCAGGTGAGCATCATGCCCACCGACAGGATCTGGGCGATCGGATTGGCGACGCCCTTCCCCGCGATATCCGGCGCCGTTCCGTGGGACGCCTGGAACAGACCATAGGTATCCCCGACGTCGGCCGAGGGCGCCAGGCCCATGCCCCCGATCGTCCCGGCCGCCAGGTCCGAGATGATGTCGCCGAACATGTTCTCGGCCACCACCACGTCAAAGCGCAGCGGCCGCCGGACCATGTACAGGGTCATCGCGTCCACGTAGGCGTGGTCCGTCTCGATCCCGGGAAACTCGCGCGCCACCTCGTCGAAGATCTGGCGGAAGAAGGCCATGCTCTTCAGGACGTTGGCCTTGTCCACGCAGGTGACGCGTCGCTTCCCGTCGGCCGCCGCCCCGTGACGCTTCTGGGCGAGGCGGAAGGCGTAGCGCACGATCCGCTCCGTCCCGGGGCGGGTGATGACCATGCTGTCCGTGGCGACCTGATTCCCCACCCGGATCCCGCCCCCGCGCGACGCGTACAGTCCTTCGGTGTTCTCCCGCAGGATCACATAGTCGATGCCCGGGTCGCCTGACAGGGTCGGGGGAACCCCGGGATATCGCTTGATGGGTCGGATGCCGGCGTACAGGTCCAGGACGAAGCGCAGCGTGAGCTGCGGCGCGATCTCCGTCCCATCGGCGAAGCGGATATCGGGCAACCCCGCGGAGCCGAAGAGGATGGCGTCCGATGCCCGGCAGGCCTCCAGCGTCTCTCCGGGCAGATCGCTTCCCGTCTCCTGGTAGCATCGCGCGCCGGTCGGGTATTCCTTGCAGGTGAAGCGCAGGCCCGGGAACGCCGCCTCCACCGCCCGGAGGACCTTCAGTGCTTCTGCCATCACCTCCGGCCCGATCCCGTCACCGGGGAGGACAGCGATATGATAGGTTCCCATGTTCGCACTCCCCATGTTCTGGTTGGCGGGGACAGCGTGGCTCAGATCACGCCGCAGCGTGGCCGTCGAAGGGCCCCCGGACGATCGGTCTCCCGGCCTCCACCATCAGGCGGCCGCGGCAGTAGACCCGGTCCACCTCGCCCGCGGGCATGAGGAGGAGCAGGTCCGCGTCGCACCCCGCTGCGATGCGGCCCTTGTGGCGGAGACCCAGGAGATCCGCGACGTGCCGGGTCGCGAAGACGGCCGCCTGGCCCCACGTCAGTCCGTCTCGCACCAAGGAACGCATGACGTCGAGCAGGCAGTCCGGCCCAGCCATGTACTGGCCCACCTCTCGACCACTCGCGTCCAGTCGCGGGTAGGCGGCGCCGGTGTCGCTGCTGAGCGTGATCCGCGCCGCCGGGACCCGCGCCGCCAGGGCCTCTCGGATCGCCTTGGCGGGAGGGATGGCATGTGGGTATCCCGTCTCGGGCCGCTGCATCGCGGTGAGATCAATGCTGCCGCCGGCCCGTGCGTACTCCATCGCCTGCTTCCAGAGGTCGGGGTTGCGGTTCACGTGAGTGGCCACGAGCCGGTCCGGCGGAATCCCGATTCGCTCCTGGACCATTTGGAGCGGGCTAAGGCCCGCCGGGTGATCGCCGATGTGGGCATGCAGGACCGCATTCTTTCCCGCCAGGCGGCCGCCGGCATAGGCCGCGTGGGCCAGCCGGCAGAGGCCATCCGGGGAGCAGGCTGGGGCCAGGGGTTCCGACAGGGCGACCTTGATCCCCACGATCCGATCCACGAAGGTCACATCCGCCTGGGGATTTCCGGTGAGCGTGGGGACCGGGTGCCACCAGCCACCCGTGTAGCAAAGCGCCGTGATGCCCTCGGCGTCCAATGCGGCCGCCCGGGCCAGGAGCGCCGGGATCGCTCGGCTGAGGCTGTCGGCGCCCAGGGGAGAGATCACCGTGGTCACACCCGCGCTGGTGATGCGATCGATCTGGAGATCCGTACTCCGGGTGGCTGGCCCCCCCATGCCGCTCGCACCCATGGCGTGGATGTGTCCGTCGATCAATCCCGGCAAGACGATCCGATCCCTGGCGTCGTGGACTGTCCCCTCGCCGATGCCAGTGGGCGCGGGCAGGGCGGCGCCAACGGCCAGGATCCGCCCATCCAGGATCAGGACGTCCGCGACTCCCCGATCCTCCGGATCGAACACATGCCCACCACGCAAGAGTATCCAGCTCATAGCCACCTCAGGGCAATGCGGCCACGATTCACACAGATGAACACAGATTCTTCCGGCCCCATTCTTCCGTGGAAATCTGCGAAATCTGCGGATCAAATAAGTTCTTCAGTCGCACAGGATGCCGCCGTTGGCCTCCACGGTCTCCCCATGAATGAAGCGGGCGGCGTCCGATGCCAGGAACGCCACTGTGTCGGCGATGTCCTCCGGCTGGGCCATGCGCCCCAGCGGCGTGTTCTTGATGATAGCCTGAAGGGTCTCCTCGGGCCAGCCCACCATCATCTCGGTCCGGCTGGAGCCGGGGTTCACCCCGTTCACCACGATGCCGTACTGGCCCAATTCCTTGGCCAGCTTCTTGGTCATGGCAAGGACCCCGCCCTTGGAGGCCACGTAGTGGATCCCCGCAAAGGTCCCGCCGTTCCTGGCGGCGATGGACGCGATGTTCACGATGTGACCCCGCTGCTGCCGCTTCATGATGGGGATGATGGCCCGGCAGCAAAGGAACACGCCCTTCATGTTGACGTTGATCATACGATCCCAGTCGGCCTCGCTCAGTTCCTCCGTGGGGACGAGCGTCCAGATGGCGGCGTTGTTCACCAGGATGTCCACCCGGTTCCCGAAATGGGAGAGCGCAGCCTGGACCATACTCTCGACGCTCGCGGCGGAGGCCACGTCCGCCTGCACCGCCAGCGCCTGGCCGCCGTCCCTCGTGACGAATGCCGTCGTCTCCTCCACCCCCGGGAGGTTGATGTCGGCCGCCACGACCCGGGCCCCTCCTCGGGCCAGCCGGCGAGTGATGGCCCGGCCGAATCCCCTGGCGGCCCCCGTGATGATGGCTGTCTGCCCCGCAAATTCCATCGGAGACTCCTTCCTCCCTACCTTGTGGCAATAGGAAATGTAAGACTGACAACCGACAGCCCCGTTGACCGGTTTTCTATTGTCGGTTGTCGGTTTTCAATTGGCGCCGTTACCGGGCCAGGACGCCGGCGCTCAGGAAGCCGCCCTCGAGGTAGAGGATCTGCCCGGTCACGTACCCCATGTCGGGGGCCGCCAGGTGGATCACCGCCGCGGCGCAGTCCTCGGGGGTGGCCAGCCGTCCCGCCGGGATCCGGTCGATCCGCCGTTGAATCGCCTCCGGACTGAGGTTGGCCCGGACGTACTGTGTCTCGACCGGACCCGGCGAGACGGCATTCACGGTGATGCCGTACGGCGCCAGCTCCACCGCCATGGCCGTGACCAGGGCGTGGACCGCTCCCTTGGCCGCAGTATAGGCGGGAAACGGCGCCATCAGGACAGCCCCGGAGACCGACCCGTAAAGGATGATCCGACCCCAGCGGCGCGGCACCATCTGTCTCGCCGCCGCGAGACTGCACAGAAAGTAGGAATCCACCGAGACCTCGAACGTCCGTCGCCAGTCGGCGTAGGTGGTTTCCAGGAACGATTGCGGCTTCCGCCAGGCCGCCGTGTTCACCAGGACATCCACTGGACCCAGCGTGCGCGCCACCTCGGCGAAGAACCCCTCGACTGCCTCGGGTCGGGAGAGGTCCAGAGCCTCCGCCTGGAATTTCGCTCCCGCCTTCCGCAGGTCGGCGACCACCTTGTCCAGCTTGGCAGGCGTGTTTCCCGTCACGGCCACGGCGGCCCCCTCGGCCACCAGCCTGAGGACGGTGGCGTGGCCGATCTCGCTGGTGGCCCCCGTTACCACGGCGACGCGTCCCGACAGCGTCATGGCTTTCTCCCCAATCGACCAGTTGACCAATTGACTATTCGACGTCTCGGAGGTCAGCCCTTCACGGCGCCGGTCATGGCGCTCACGTATTGCTCGACGAAGAAGGAGTAGATGAAGGCCACGGGGACTGACCCCAGCAGGGCCCCGGCCATCAGCGGGCCCCAGAAGAAGGTATCGCCGCGGACCAGCTCGCTCACCACGCCGACCGGGATCGTCTTCTGAGTGGCGCTGGACAGGAAGACCAGGGCGTAGATGAACTCGTTCCACGACAGGGTGAAGGCGAAGATCCCGGCCGACAGGATGCCCGGGGTTGCCACCGGAAAGACGATCCGTACCATGGCCTGGAGACGCGTGGCCCCGTCGATCTGGGCGCACTCCTCCAGCTCGCGGGGGATGGTGCGGAAATACCCCATCATCAGCCACGTGCAGAAGGGGATAAGGAACGTGGGATAGGTCAGGATCAGCGCCCAGGGGGTGTCGCCCAACCGGAAGCTCCGGATGACCTCGCCCAGCGGAAGGAAGAGCAGGGTCTGCGGCACCAGATAGGTCACGAAGATGCCGGTCCCCAGCGCCCCCCCGAGCGGGAAGCGCAGCCGCGCCAGGGCATACGCTGCCAGCAGTCCGCAGAAGAGCGAGATCCCCGTGGACATGAGGGCGATGAAGAGCGTATTGACCAGCCACCGAGCGAAGAGCGTCTCCCGGAACAGCAGGGCGAAGTGTTCGAGCGTCGGGCGAAGGGTCCAGAACGGGGCGAAGTTGGGCCGGTTCCATGGAATGTACATCTCCCGGTCCGGACGGACCGCGGTCACGGCCATGTAGTAGAAGGGGAAGAGGGTGAGGATGACGATGGCGCCCAGGGGGAGATACAGGGAGACCCACCGCATCCACCAGGTCCCGCGCACGGCCGCCATCAGGATGCCCCTTCCCCGTCCTGGCCGCGGCGGATGTACCAGAGCTGGAACAGGACGACGAGGAAGAGCACCGGGAACATGGCCAGCGAGGCAGCCGCCCCCTCCCCCAGCAGGGCCGTGGCCACGCCGAGCTGGTAGGCGTAGGTCGCGAAGAGGTGGGTGCTGTTGGCCGGGCCGCCTCCCGTCAGGATGTAGACGAGCTGGAAGTCGGCGAAGGTCTGGATCACCGAGAAGAGCACGACCACCATCGTCACCGGCATGAGGAGCGGCCAGGTCACCCGCCAGAACCGCTGCCACGCATTGGCCCCGTCGATGGCGGCCGCCTCGTGGACATCTGGGCTGATGGTCTGGAGCCCGGCGAGGAGCGTGATGGCAAAGAAGGGCATGCCCCGCCAGGCATTCACCAGGATGACGGACAGCATGGCGGCCACCGGCCCGCCGAGCCAGTCCACCCGGATCCGGATGAACCCCAGATGGTACAGGATCCAATTCACGATGCTGAAGGTGGGGTCGAACATCCACTTCCAGGCCAGGGTGGAGAGGACCGTGGGGACGATCCAGGGGAGGAGCATGGACGCGCGGAGGATCCGCTTGAACCCGAGCAGGTTGTTCAGCATCAGGGCCACCGCCATGCCGAGGGAGAGCTTCAGGATGGTGGCGACCGCCGTGTACACGAAGGTGTTGGCGGCCGTCCGCTGAAAGATGCTGTCATGCCACAGCTTCACGTAGTTCTGAACCCCGACGAAGTTGCCCTCTCGGCCGACGACGGAATCCAGGAGGCTCAGCCAGATCCCCCGGACGAAGGGGTAGGCGACGAAGAGCCCGAGCATGAAGAGGGCCGGACAAAGCAGGATGAAGGCCAGCAGCCACTCGCGGCGCTCCGTGGGGGTGGCCCGGCGGAGCCTCCCAAGGACGCCCACCCTCACTCGGGGTAGCGCCGGTGCCGACAACGCGGTCGAGGTCGCGGGATTGGTCGGTGCAGGCAAGAGATACCTCTGCCCTTGAGCCGGTATCCGCCCGGGTTATGCCCCGGCCCAGGGCCGCGCCGTCGGCGCGAACGCCGACTCCATCTCGCGCCGGAAGGCGACCGTTGGGTCTTTCGGGTCGATCTCCACGTCGGCCCATCCGACGATCTGCCCCTTCCCGACGGACCGGGTCAGCCGGACATCATGGGCCAGGCCGAGCGGCAAACCTTTCTTGGCCAGGGCGGCGGCCGCGGGCAGGATCTTGCCCCACACCATGTAGCCCCCCTCGCCGTCCACGATCTCACCCGCCTGGAGGTCGCGCTTCGCGGTGGCGATGACGTCGGCCTCCCAGCCGGAGGGGGAACCCGTGGCCTCCCCTCGCAGCACGGCGGAGGCGACGCTGATCCCCAGCTCCAGGCCGATCAGGTGGGTCGGCCGGTAGAGGCCGGCGTAGCGGCCGGTCTCGTCCGGCAGCAGCCAGTACTCGTTGAAGCAGCGCTGGACGTAGTCGTTTGCCGCCTCGAAGGTGACATAGACCCCCATCTGGAGGTGGTGCGGCACGGGGGTCCGATCCCGGGTGAGGCTGGAGATCACCTCGACCGTCCCCTTGTGGTGCAGGGTCCCGCCGTCTGCCTTCGGCTTGCAGACCTTGGCGATGTCCGCGGCCGCACACGGCGGAAAGCCGAGGCCGTCGGGCGGCGGGGTGAGGCCGGTGGCGTTGCAGACGGCCGTCATCTCGATCCCCGATTTCGTGCCGTCGATGAACGAGTTGTACATCTTCGGGTTGACGCCGGCCTTGGCCACGATCTCCTGGGACCAGCCGAAGTTCTCCCACACCGTCTCGGGCGTGGAGGCATGGAAGTCCGGGTGATACCGGGTGCCCTTCCCGGCGCAGACCACCGAGAAGCCGCAGGCGCGGGCCCAATCCACCAGCTCGCAGATGATCGCCGGCTGGTCGCCGTAGGCGAGGGAGTACACGACTCCCGCTTGCCGTGCGCGCCGGGCCAGGAGCGGGCCGGCCAGCACGTCCGCCTCGACGGTGACCATGACGAGGTGCCGGCCGTGCTCGATGGCCGCGAGGGCGTGGCGGATGCCGGCGGAGGGGGAGCCGGTCGCCTCGACGACGACATCCAGGCCGTCCGCAGCAATCAGGGCGGAGGCGTCGTCGGTCAGGCGGGTGGTGCCGGTCTTCAGGGCGGCGGCGAAAGACGGCGCGGCAACCCGCTCCGCCGGCCAGTGCGTGCGGCGGCAGGATTCCCGCGCCCGGGCCACGTCGAGGTCTGCAATGCCGAGCACGTGCAACCCCGGCGTGAGGAGCGCCTGGGCCAGGAACATGGTGCCGAACTTCCCCGCGCCGATCAGGCCGACGCGGATCGGCGTCCCCTTTTCGACCCGCTCGAGCAACCTGCGGTGCAAATTCATCACGCCCTCCAGGGGAAAGGATACGGCTATCTGCAGTGTCTTACGAATGTCGAATATCGAACAAGGAATGTCGAATGACGAAGGTCACGACCCGTTGCACACCAAAACGCAACGGATATCCCGACGGCCCCGCAAATCGTAACCGTTCGAAATTCATCATTCGCGATTCGACATTCGATATTGCTTGAAGGCCTGCCCCGTTTGGTTCCGGCTAGGCCGGGTTAGGTCCTTGGGGAAGGGCCCGCTCCGGCCGCCGGAGGACCGGAGCGGGCGGTGACGGTGGATACGTCAGGCGCCGTAGATCTTCTTGAGTTCGTCGGTGCCCCACTTCAGGGCGTCTTCCGGCTTG
>Ga0214473_10007116_pt1 | contig 13309 bp, 12 predicted proteins | sample RVTome_7_FD_203509 | JGI IMG/M metagenome (GOLD analysis project Ga0214473, IMG submission 203509) | Soil microbial communities from uranium-contaminated site in the Upper Colorado River Basin, Wyoming, United States - RVT98D197 | ecosystem: Environmental > Terrestrial > Soil > Contaminated >...
CGGGCTTGTCCTTAAACTGCTCCGAATAAAGCGCAAAAGCTTCGTCCTTGGAGGTGTAGACCACCTCTTTTACCCCCGACCGCTGGAGAAGTTCATTCCGAATCGAAAAAATCTGGTCCTCGGTGGCGTCGTCTTTGAAAAAGGCTGTCACCAGCGCCCGGGACTCGTAGTAATCCAGAATCTTTCCCGCCCCGAAAGCAAAAAGAGCTAAGGCGGAAGTCGCCCCAAAAGTGAGCGTAATCACCAAGACCGTGGTCAACGAAAGACCACCATGGCGGGTAATCCCTAAAATGGCGTTGCGAAAGATTCTACGAAGCATATTTTCCTTTCTTTTGGTCCTTGACGACTTTCCCCTTATCCAAACCGATCACGCGCCGGCCGAGCCGGTTCACGATGTCGGCGGCGTGGGTCGCCACCAGAACGGTCGTGCCCATCTCGTTGATCTTCTCCAACAGCTTGATCGCCGACCAAGCACTGTCCGGATCGATGTTGCCGGTGGGCTCGTCCGCAATCAGGATCTTTGGTTCGGGAGCAAGGGCCCTCGCAAACGCCAGCCGCTGCCGCTCTCCTCCGGAAAGCTGGTAGGGAAAGTGGTGCATTCGATCCCCCAATCCCACCAGAGACAGGACGTGCGGCACTACCTCTTTGATCTCCGAATCGGGCCGGCCCAGGACTTCCAGCGCCAACGCGACGTTTTCAAACGCGGTTTTCTCCGGAAGAAGTTTGTAATCCTGATGGACCACTCCCAACTCTCGCCGGTGTTGGAGAAGTTCCTGACCGAACAGATTCGCCACGCTCCGGCCGCTCACCTCTAGTTCTCCCTCGGTCGGAATTTCCTCCCGAGTTAGAAGCCGAACCAGGGTGGTCTTCCCCGCCCCGGAAGGGCCGACAATGAAAAGAAATTCTCCGGGAGAAACTTCGAAAGAAACTTTCTCAAGCGCCGCCGTCCCATCGGGATAGTGTTTGCTGACTTCTTGAAAATTTATCATTTAAGTCGAACAAGATTGACAAACAAAATCTGCTCTTTTCCATCCGAACTGGAAACGACCACCCCTTCCACCGTGACCGAAGAATCTTTAAAGAAACCGACATCGGTGCTCGTGCTCTTTAAGAGAATCCGCTTGCCCTCCTCCAGCTCCAGGTAATAATCGGCGCCCTCCTTCGGCTCGCTCAATACTCTCACGACTCCTGTGTAGGAAGACAACTGGTTGTCGCCATTGGTGTTTCCGGAATCCAGAAGAGGAGTGGCGGTGGGGGTGTAAGGGCTCAAGACGACCCCAAAAACTACTCCGAGGAGAGCAAAACCCAACGCCAGCGCCAACACCAAAATGATAATCCGGCGGCGCGGCATGGCGGAAAGACGGCTCTCCGCGGTGGCGAAGGCGGTCTTAAAACGGGAAAGAAATGGCGAAATTTTGGGCGGGACATCAGCCATCACTTGGATTTTAACATCTTCTAAATGATTTCCGCCTTCAGTTCGGCCTCGATGAAAGAATCGAGTTCTCCGTCCAAAACAGAATCCGGATCCTTGGATTCAAAACCGGTGCGGAGATCCTTTACCTGCTTGTAGGGATGGAGAACATAGGAACGGATCTGGTTTCCCCAGCCGGGAGTGAGATACTCGCCGCGAAGCTGGGCTTCTTTCTGGCGGCGCTCTTCCTCCACCCGCGCAAACAGTTTTGCCTTGAGCAGTTTGAGCGCGATTTCCTTGTTTTTGGCCTGGTGCCGCTCGACCTGGCAGGTGACCACGATACCAGTTGGCTTGTGGCGAATCCGGACCGCGGTCTCCACCTTCTGGACATTCTGACCTCCCTTTCCGGAAGAGCGGAAAGTTCCTACTTCCAGATCGTCATCCCGGATCTCGATCTCCGGGATCTCTTCCAGGAGCGGAATGACCTCCACCAGGGCGAAGGAGGTCTGGCGCAGGTTCTGGGCATTGAAAGGCGATTGGCGCACCAGCCGGTGGACGCCCGCCTCTCCCTTTAGGTAACCGAAGGCGAGGTTCCCCTTGATCTCAAAAGTCACCGACTTGAATCCGGCTTCCTCCCCCGGGCTCTGCTCCAAAACAACCGTCTTCCAGCCCCGCCGCTCGGCGAGCCGCTGGTACATTCTCGCCAGCATCGCCACCCAATCCTGGGCTTCCGTTCCTCCCTGCCCCGAGTGGAGAGCGAGAATCGCATCGCTCTTGTCGTAGGGCGCGGACAGATAGGTTCTTAGCTCCAGCTTTCCCAGGAGTTCTTCCGCCATCTGGGACTCACCCACCTCGATCGCCAATTCCGTTTCTTCCACCTCGGCAATCTCCCGCTTTAGGTCGGCGATCTCCCGCATTACCTCTTGGGCCTTGAGATTGTCTTTCCAAAGATCGGGGTGAGTGGATTGGGCTTCCAGCTCCCGCAGAACTTTCCTCTTCTCCTCAAAATCGATCGTTTCTTTAACCTGCGCCAAACGTTTTTTTAGAGATTCCATATTTTTTATTTGCTCAAGAAATCGAGATCGAGAGTGACGGTCTGCCCTTCTTTGATTTCACCGGTCAGAAGTTTGGTCGCCAACCGGGACTCCACCATATCCTGCATCACCCGGGTCAGGGGCCGGGCTCCCCACTCCGGAGCATAACCCATTTCGGCAATTTTAGCCGTGAACTCGGGGGTCGCCACAAGCTTGATGCTCTTGGCAGCCAGGTCTTTCTCCAATCCCTTGATCTTCAACTTGACAATCTTTCCCAGGTTCTCCTGGGAGAGCGGTTTGAAAATCATCACCCCATCGAACCGGTTCAAGAGTTCCGGCGGGAAAATACTTCGGATGTGCTCGAGGAATTCCTTCTTAAAATCCTCCACTCCCCGCCCCGCCATTAGTTGGTCCTGGATGTATTTGGTGCCGGCGTTGGAGGTGGCGATGATGATGGTGTTGGTGAAGTCCACCGTTACGCCCCGGCCGTCGGTCAACCGCCCATCGTCGAAGACCTGCAGGAAGAGGTTGAGGATCTGGGGATGGGCCTTCTCAAACTCGTCCAACAGAACCAAAGAGAACGGTCGCTGGCGGATCGCTTCGGTGAGCTGGCCGGGTTCGACGCTCCCGGTTCCCGGGGGCGAACCGATCAGGCGGTAGATGTTCTTTAGGTCGGCAAACTCCGACATGTCCACCCGCGCCATCGCCTCTTTGTCCCCGAAATAGTGCTTAGCGAGGACCTTGGAGAGCTCGGTTTTTCCCACCCCGGTCGGTCCCACAAACAGGAAAGTGGAAATCGGTTTGTCTTCTTCGCGAATGCCGGCCCGCGACCGCCGCAGCGCATCGGCCACTCCCTTCACCGCTTCTTCCTGATTGATCAGTTCGGTGTGAATCCTCTCCTCCAGATTGAGAAGTTCCTTCGCCTCTTTTTGGGTGATTTTGGTGACCGGAACTTTGGTTTTCTCGGAGACTAGAACGGCAATTTCCTCCTCTCCTACCACTCCTCCTCCGGTGTTCTTCTTCGCCAGGACCGCTTCCTCCAGAAGATCGATCGCCTTATCGGGCAGAACCCGCTCGTAGATCAACCGATCGGACATCTCCACCGCCGCGCGGATCGCCGGAAAAACAATCCGCACCGGCTTATGTTCTATCCGACTTGTCTTCTCCATCGCCTGCAACTGATACTCCAAAATCTCCAGGCTGTCTTCCCGCGTCGCCGCCGGCACCTCCACCAGCTCGAAAACCGCCGAAAAAGCATCGTTCGGTGAGATATATTTTCGGTAGTTCTCCCAAGAAGTAGCGCCGATCAGTTGGAGTTTACCGGTTTCAAGATGGGGACGGAGAGAATTGAAGATAAAGGAGGTCTGCGCCTCCGCTCCCGAAAGGATCAGATTGTGAATCTCGTCAATGAAGAGAACAATGCCGCGGGAGATCTCGACCTCATTCAGAATTTTCTGGATCCGCTCTCCTAACTCCCCTTCCGTCGGCGTCCCGGCCACCAGTGATCCGACGTCCAACTGAATAATCCGCCGGCCCTGGAGGGACACAAAGCGGGAACCCCGGACAACCTCCTGGGCAATTCCTTCCACCAGAGAACTTTTTCCCGAACCGGGCGGCCCAACCAAGAGGGCATTGGCCTTCCGTTCCCGCGCCAGGATTCGGGCAGTTTCCTCGAGCGGCTTCTGTTTACCGATCATCAACTTCAGCCGACCGGCGGCGGCCTCCTTGGTCAGATCGATGGAAAAAGTATCCAGGGTCGGGGTGACTCTTCCCGTCCAACCGCGGTTGACGCCGCCAATCGGCCCCACCTCGTAATCGTCTTCCCAAATGAAAGGAAACCGGACCCAATCTCTCCGTCTCTTCTCCCAGAGCAGAGACTGCTTAGCATCTTCCGATTTTTCCCCCGCGAGGCTGAGGGCCGCCGCCAGAAAATGAGATGAGTAGATCGAATTGAATTTGAGCGAGAAAGCCAGATCGTAGGCCCCCTTATAGATGTCTTTCAGAGGAATGTCTTTGAGCCTTAAGGGGTCGAACCCGCTCACCCCGGTCCGGAAGAGAAATTCCCGGCCGGACTTTCCCCGAGCGAGTTTCCGGAATAACCGCGGTGAGTCTTTCACCGAAATAATTGCCCAGCGAGCCGATTCGTGGACAAAATCCGGAATATAAAGCTTATCCTCCCAGGGACCGGTGATCTCAAGATGAGAACGTCCCATTCGCTTATAAAAAGCCAGAACCCCGGCGACCGCAAAAACCGCCAGAGCGAGGGAGGGATGGTTGAAGAAGAGCCAAAACGGGAAGAGGAACCATAGCAAGAAAAAACCCAGGATGCCGACCGCTCCCAGGACAACGGCGACTGCCCCAATTACCAATCGAATGAGGCGAAAAGGAAAACCCAAAACTCTACCGAAAAAGGTGTAGTCGCCGAACAGGGGGATAAAGAGAAGACGCGCCATCAAAGTCGTGGCCGTGATCTGGTCCAGATAGACAATCACCCGCCAAACGGTCCGGGTAAAATAGCGCACCCCTTCGACAAACCAAAAATAAGGCAGGTAGAGAAGCGCCTGGACCAGGTAAGAAGTTTCCGAAACTGCCCGATTCATTGTTTTAATAATACAGGACTTAACGCGCCAGCCAGAAAGAAACCAGGAAGAGCAGAATCAGGTGAAAGGACTGGTCGACACCGAGGAGAAGCCAGACCGGCACGTCCTTCTCCGCCACCTTTTTGATCCGGCGGAGCCACCAGAACTCGAAGCGGCGGTTATCCAGGAGAGCGTGGGTCACCGCCAGGAACAAGGTCGCCCAAAATGCCTTCATAAAATCAACTCCAGCCAGGTAGAGCGCTCCAAAAGTAAAGATATGGTAACTGGCGACGTGCACCAAAAGAGGCGCAAAGTGTTTGGACTTCTCGTTCGCCATCCAATAGGTTTGGATAATCCAATCGCCGATCAGATGGGCGATCAAAAGATAAATAAATATCTGGGCCATTAATTCATATTATCTCAACACCGGGTAAGACGGCTCGGCTAAAGCCGAACCTAGTTATCCAGCACTCTCAAGAAAGTGCTGGATAATGACACTTTTTCCATTTCTTTCCGGAGCCGCACCAGCAGGGGTCGTTGCGTCCCAGCTTCGCCGCTTTCGGGACGTCACCGGTGGCCGGCGGCAGAGCGCTCGAATCGGTCTCCTGTCCCATATTCGCGGTGGGATGATGCAGCGCCACCGGCCGCGGCCGCGGCAGCGAAACCCGCTCCTTCCTCTTGATCTCGATCCGTTCCAACCGCTGGGCAAACGTCGACCAAATTTCGTTGATGAGGCGGTCAAAGAGCAGACGGGCTTCGTTCTTATATTCCACCAGCGGGTCGCGGCCGCCGTATCCCCGCAGACCGATCCCCCGCCGCAGTTCATCCAACGTGTCGATGTGCTCAACCCAGAGAATGTCGAAAGACTGGAGAGCCAGCTGCTGGACAATTTTCAACCAATCCGCCGCGAATTCCTTGTGGTATTTTTCCCAGATCTCTTCGATTTTGGTGGAGTAGAGGGAAAGCTTGGAGAGCAGGAAAGACGACATTTCCTCTCCCCCACCCAGGATTTTTCTTCTGATGGTATAGGCAATATCCCGGTGTTTGTTGACGACGTCGTCATACTCGACCAGGTGTTTCCGCAGATCGAAGTTGTAGCCCTCCACCCGCTTCTGGGCGCTCTCGATCGCGCCGGAGACGATCCGGCTCTCCAAGGGAACGTCTTCGGCGATGCCAAATCGGTCCATCACTTTCTCCACCATCGCTCCTCCGAAAATCCGCATCAGATCGTCTTGGAGCGCCACAAAAAAGCGGGATGACCCGGGGTCCCCCTGCCGACCGGAACGGCCCCGCAGCTGGTTGTCGATGCGGCGGGATTCGTGCCGCTCGGTCCCGATCACGTGCAAACCGCCCAAATCGACGATTCCTTTCTCCAGCTTGATGTCCACCCCCCGCCCCGCCATGTTCGTCGCCACCGTCACCGCTCCCCGCTCACCCGCTTTGGCAATGATCTGCGCCTCCTTCTCATGCTGTTTGGCGTTCAGGAGTTCGTGGGGAATATTTTTGCGCTTGAGGAGTTTAGAGAGAAGCTCGTTCTTCTCGATGGATGTGGTTCCCACCAGGACGGGCTGGCCCCGGCGGTGGCATTCATCAATTTCGTTTGCGACCGCTTGAAACTTGCCGGTGACGGTCTTGTAGACCACGTCGGAATGGTCCTTCCTGATCATCGGTTCGTGGGTCGGAATTACCACCACCTCCAGCTTGTAGATGCGGGAAAACTCTTCCGATTCGGTCGCCGCGGTCCCGGTCATGCCGGCCAGTTTTTGGTACATCCGAAAGTAGTTCTGAAAAGAGATCGTCGCCATCGTCTTACTCTCTTTTTGGATCGCCACTCCCTCTTTGGCCTCAATCGCCTGGTGCAGACCTTCGGAGTAGCGCCGGCCCATCATCAGCCGCCCGGTGAATTCGTCGACAATAATCACCTGACCCTCTTTGACGATATAGTCTCGATCCTTTTGGTAGAGAGTGGCGGCCTTGAGCGCCTGTTCGACGTGCCGGACGGTTTCAAAATCCTTCTCATAGAGGTTGGGTATGCCCAGCATTCTTTCCAGCTTCCGCAGACCAACTTCGGTCAGCGTCACGGAGCGGGATTTCTCGTCCATCGTGTAATCCGTCTTGGACACCAGATCGTTAACCAACTTCGCAAAATCGTAGTAGCGCTGGGTAGCTTCTTCCTGGGGAGCCGAGATGATCAAGGGAGTACGGGCCTCATCAATCAAAATCGAGTCCACCTCGTCCACAATCGCAAAGTGGTGCGCCCCCTCCTCCTCTCGGCCATTGACCTGCACGATCTGGGATGGGTCGTAGACCATGTTGTCGCGGAGATAATCGAAACCAAACTCGTTGTTGGTACCGTAGGTGATGTCGGCTTGATAGGCCTCGCGGCGGGAGACCTCCCGAAGATACTTTCCTTGCCCAAGCTGCATTTCCTCCGGTGTGCTGTCCTCTGCCACTAACTCCTGACTACTGGCTACTGGCTCAAAAAGATACGCCTTTTCGTGGTTCAAGCAACCCACCGACATCCCGAGCGCGTGAAAGATCGGCCCCATCCATTCGGCGTCCCGGCGCGCCAGGTAATCATTGACCGTAATCAGATGGACCCCCTGCCTCCCCAGCGCATTGAGGTAGAGCGCCAGGGTCGCCGAGAGAGTTTTTCCCTCCCCGGTTTTTTGCTCGGCGATCTTTCCCTGGTGAAGAATCGCACCGGCGATAAGCTGAACGTCGTAGGGGCGCATTCCGGTGGTTCGGGAGGATGCTTCCCGTACCGCGGCGAAGGCCTCGGGAAGAAGCTGATCAAGAACCTCACCTTTTTCCAAACGACCGCGAAGTGTCGCCGTTTTTTCTTTTAGTTTGGCGGGGGAAAGTTTTTTGAATCCGGGCTCCAGAGAATTTATTTTGACGACCGCCGGCCGGATGCTGCCGATCTCGCGCTCGTTGAAATCAAAGATTTTGGTGATGAAGGAAAACATCTACCTAAAAGGATACCTCATCTGTGCTGCCCTGTCTTACGCTAGGTTGCAATTTTGCTTTCGCAAAAGTGCTATCTTGGGGACGTGAGGAATAAAAAGGTCATTATTCTGATCATTCTTCTTCTCCTGGCAGCCACCGCGGCGGCGGCCTACTACTTTTATTTCTTACCCAAGAAAGAAACTCCAACGGAGGATGCCAATCCTCCCGCCGAAGAGGGCCCGACTCTGATTGATTTCAAAGGCCAGTACGTGAAGGGCGAGGTGCCAAATGACTGGACGATTGTGGAATACCAGAACGGCAATGGTTCAGACATGCTCACCGAAGGCGTAACCTACACGGGACTAACCGGGTTAGAAATCAAGAACCCGGCCGCAGCAGTAGTTTTCAAACTGAAAGCCGTTTACGGCATTGGCGGGGCGGGCGGCTGCAGCACCTACTTCAAATTTACCGACGATTCCGCCGTCTACTACAACGGCCTAGCCTCCGACAACACCGAGGTCGGGATGGCCGCGCCCACCATTGTCGATCTTCAAGGACTGCCCTACAGCCCACTCTCAATCTTTGGAACTAGCGCGCGGCGAATCGGTACAAAACTCTATTGGGATACGATTCCCGCCGCAACCTATTTCGAAGCGGCCTGCGGAATGCAAGAAAATCTTTTTGAATTCACCAGTCCCCAGTTCGGGGTGGGAGGCGGAGAAACCCACGGCACCTATCAGTTTACCGTTCTCTCCAGCGCCAGCGTCGCGGACCTGGAAACGCTGGATTCGATCCTCAACTCCCTAGCTGTCAATTAATTTTATCTCGAAAGTAAGTCTTTGCTCACGCAAAGCCATCCTCCCCTTACTTCATTCAGGTAGGACGACCCGCCAAAGGCGGGTTCTAGCAACTTCACTCTAGTTCAGTTGTATAATTAGCGCTGTGGACACGATCACCAAGACCAAGGAAATTGAAACTTTTCACAGCCCGACCTACGGGATCCTCACGATCAATCAGATAATCGCTCGAATTTCCGAATTCGTCCGAGCATTTCCCGACCAAAAGTACCGCATCATTATCGGCACCGATTCCCAGAGCCATAATGGCACCGGAGTTGATTTCGTCACCGCCCTGGTCGTCCATCGGGTGGGAGGCGGCGGAATTTATTTCTGGAAAGGGTACAAAAAAACTCGTCCCTACACCCTCAAAGAACGGATTTATGAGGAAGCGCTCACATCCCTGGAGTTCGCCAACGAATTTATTTTCCACCTCAAGGGAGCGGAAGAGCTGCTGCAGATCGGACTCGAAATCCACGTGGACATCGGAGAAAACGGCAAAACCAGGGAGATGATCGCCGAAGTTGTCGCAATGATCAAAGGAAGCGGATACGAAGTTAAGACCAAGCCGGATTCCTTTGGCGCCTCAAAAGTGGCCGACCGCCATACCTAATCGATAGGTCACTTTCCCCACCGCGATTTTCATATATAGTATACTATATTAAATTGTGAAATCTCTTTCAGACCAACAGAGAAAGTAGGAGGGTCGTTCCTAGCAGGATCCGGTAAACAGCGAATGGGATGAGCGAGAAGCGGTTGAGAATACCGAACAAAACCCGGATCGCCAGCAGACCGACAACAAAAGATGTCGCAATCCCGACCGCAAAGCTGGACCAATCGTTTGCCAAAACTCCCTCTCGATAGACCGAAAAAACCTCCCAAAACCCGGCCGCAAAAACAATCGGCAGAGAGATAATAAAAGAGAAGCGCGCCGCCGCCTCCCGCTTTATTCCTCTTCCCATCCCGGCGAGGATGGTGATCCCGGAACGAGAGACTCCCGGAATCAGCGCCAGAGCCTGCGCCAGGGCAACCGCAAAAATATCCGGGACGGTGAGGTTTTCCCTTTTCACGTTCTCCCTCCGATACCACTTCTCCACCACCAGCATCAGGAGAGCAATCAAGACCAGCATCCCCGCTACCAGAACCGCGCTCCGAAAATTTTGACTGATGAAACTCTCCCCAAAGAGCCCGATCAGACCGACCGGCACCGAAGCCAGGGCGATCGCCGCAATCTTGCGCCATTGCCGCTCTACCAAAAGTGAAATCCAATCGCGGGCGAAGAAGACCAGCAGCGCCGCCGCCGTTCCCAGGTGCAGGGCGGCGTCAAAGGAAAGAGAGTGGGGCGCCCAACCAAAAATCTGGGGAATGAGGATCAAGTGGCCTGAGGATGAGATCGGCAGGATTTCCGTTAACCCCTGGACAATTCCCAAAACTACCGCTTGATAAATCGGCATCACCAGACCGGGAAAATTTCGTGAAGGGCCTTAAAAAATCCGGCCACAACCACCCCGACCAAAAGACCTCCCAGGATATCCACCGGATAGTGCACCCCGACCATTACTCTCCCAAACCCCACCGCCACCGCCAGAAGCAGGATAGCCGTCCCGGGTATTTTCTCGGTAAAGAAAACCGCCGAACCCAGGGCCGCCAGAATGGTCGTGTGGCCGGAAGGGAAAGAACCGTAGAAATCGCGCTGGGCCACTTCAATCAGAGGTTGAAACCCTTCCGCCACAAACGGCCGGGGGACGGAGAGAAAAGTTTTCAGAGCTTCCGAAAGCGCGAAGGCCACCACGACAGTAACCAGAATTCGAACCAGATCGTGCCTCTCCCGCCGCACCCAGAGGTACGGGACGGCCAGAAACGCGAGATAGGGAAGATACACGGCTAAAAAAATTGCCATTTCAGCGACAGATAAAGAGAAAATTCCCTCCCATCCCTCCCAAAAAACCGGGGAGAGGAATTTTCACCACCTCAACCTTAGCAAATACCCGCCCCAGCAATGCGCCAAACTGGGAGTGTGAAAATCCGCCGGCCCGATTGATTACTATCAAACCCTTCGGGTTTGCAATTCGCCTTAGGTGACGCAAAAACTGTTCTTCATTGAAATGCAAAGGAAAATTTCCCCCCAGATAGGCGTCCACAAAAACCAGATCAAACGGCTCCCCTTGGTGAGAAGAGACGTACTCTCCCCCATCGCCGGTGATGATCTCAAGATTTGGAATCTTGTCCAAGTCGAAAAACTGCCGGGCAATCTTGAGGATCTCTTCATCGATCTCCACTCCCACCATTTTCAATCCGGGGAATTTTCGCGAGAGAAGATGGAGAATTGTGCCCCCGCCGACCCCGATCACCGCCGCCCGGCCGGGATTGGCAAGACGGGAAGAAACTTCTTCCACTGCCTTGTACCAGTAGCGCTGGGGCAGATCTGGGGTGTTGATCGAAACGGACTGGGGATAACCCCCAACTTCCAAAACCAAACCGCCATTTTTTTCCCAAACGTTAATTTTCCCGCTGAGGGGAGAGGAAGTCGAGTGGACGACCTTGGGGTTAGCGCCGAATAATGTTCTTACCGACATAGGGAACAAGAACCTTAGGGACTTCGATCGAACCGTCTTCCTGCTGGTAGTTTTCCAGGATGGAGACCAGAGCCCGCGAGGTCGCAATCGCCGTTCCATTTAAGGTGTGGACAAATTCCGTGGTCCCGTCGGCTTTGCGGTATTTGATGTTAAGCCGCCGCGCCTGGTAGTCGGTCGTGTTGGAGGCGGAGGTCACCTCTCCCCATTCTCCTCGACCCGGCATCCAGGATTCCAAATCAAATTTGCGATAAGCCGAAGCTCCCAAGTCGCTGGCTCGAATATCCACCACCCGATAGGGTAACTTCAGACCGCGAAAGATTTTTTCTTCCAGGCCCAAAAGATATTCGTGCAGGCGCTCCGAATCTTGGGGGCGGCAGAAGATAAACATCTCCACCTTCGAAAATTGATGCACTCGGTACAAACCCTTGGAGAATTGGCCGTAACTGCCCGATTCCCGGCGGAAGCAGTGCGAAAATCCGGCGTATTTCAAAGGAAGGCTCTTCTCCTCCAGGATCTGGCCGGCTTGGTATCCCCCCAGTGTGATCTCGGCGGTGCCGATCAAGCCCAGGTCTTCTCCTTCGACGTTGTAGATATTGGACTCGGGGCCGCGGGGAACGAAGCCAACCCCGTCGATAATCTCCTCCCGCGCCAGGTCGGGAGTAACAAACGGCGTGAAATCCTCTTTCAGAAGAAGGTCAAAAGCATATTTGATCAGGGCAAATTCGAGAAGTACCGCCTCGTTCTTGAGGTAGTAGAATTTGGAACCGGCGACCCGCGCCCCGGCGTCAAAATCAACCAGATCCAACTTTTTGGCCAACTGCTCGTGGTCGAGTGGTTTAAATTTCGGTTTCGGCGGTTTATCGGCGCGGAGGATTTTGTTGTCCTCTTCTTTGAAACCACGGGGGGTCTTGGGGTGGATCAGGTTGGGAATCTGTCTGAGAATTTTTTCGAGCTGTTCCTCCAGGTTTTTTAGCTGGGGCTCGAGATTTTTTAGCTCGGCTTTGATATCGGTCGCCCGTTTGATCACCTCGGCAGACGGCTTCCGGCTGAGCTGGTTTCTCTCGGCGCGCAGCTCCTCAACCCGGGAGCGGATTTCCGACCGGGCCTTGGCCAGGGCGGGAACGTTAGCGACGTCAACCTTCATCCCCCGCTCTTTGATCGTCTTTTTTATTTCTTCGAGATTTTCCAAGACAAATTTGGGATCAAGCATTATTTCTCAGGACGCAGGGTCGGAAAAAGAATCGTGTCTTTGAGAGAAGGCTGATTCGTTAAAACGGCAGTCAGCCGGTCAATTCCCAAGCCCCATCCCGCGGTCGGGGGCATTCCGTACTCCAAGGCCCGGATGTAATCTTCGTCCAGGGCTTCGTGCTCCGCCTTGCCCTTATCGCCCAGTTTCTCTGATTCCTGCCACCGCTCCGCTTGGTCAATTGGGTCGTTGAGCTCGTTGTAAGCGTTGATTAGCTCCTCCCCCGCCACCAAAAGTTGGAAAGAGGCGGTTTTGCGGGGGTCGGCCGGCAACCGCTTGGCTAAAGAAACAAACTCTGCTGGCCGTTCCGTCAGGAACAGCGGTCCCTCCAACCCGGGCCGGGTGGTTTGCTTATAGAGGGCGTCCAAAACCGCCCCATACCCTACCGGCCGCCTCTCTTCCAGGACAATTCCGTGCTCTTTAATCGAGCGCTGGAGCTTTTCCTCCGAATCCGCTCGATCGATGTCGATGCCGGTCGCCTTGAGAATCGCCTGCCGATAGGTAATTCGTTTCCAAGGGGGTTTGAAATTCAGCTTCCGGCCCTGGTACTCGAGCACGAGCGAGCCACCAATCTCCTTCAACAGCGAGGCGAACATCTCCTCGGTGAATTCCATCAGCTTCTTGTAATCCGCATAGGCCCAGTAGAATTCCAGCATGGTGAACTCCGGATTGTGGGAG
>Ga0214473_10007117_pt1 | contig 13309 bp, 13 predicted proteins | sample RVTome_7_FD_203509 | JGI IMG/M metagenome (GOLD analysis project Ga0214473, IMG submission 203509) | Soil microbial communities from uranium-contaminated site in the Upper Colorado River Basin, Wyoming, United States - RVT98D197 | ecosystem: Environmental > Terrestrial > Soil > Contaminated >...
CTGGCTTTCTTTTTTCTCCTCCAACCCACCTTCTGGTCCGCCGTCTGGGCCCAAGACAAAGGTCAGGCAGCAACTCCCAAGTATGGGGGCACCTACAGACGGCCCCTCGTTAACAACCCCTCCACCCTCGACCCCGCGCTCATCAGCGACATCTACGGCTTTACGGTGGCGCAGCAGATCTTTGATGGCCTCGTGCAGTACGATGGGAGCCTCATCATCATCCCGGCTATCGCCGAATCTTGGAAGGCTACCCGCGACGGCCTGAGCTGGACATTTCATTTGCGCAAAGGCGTGAAGTTCCATAACGGCCGCGAGGTCACGGCTGACGATGTGATTTATTCCTTCACGAGGATCCTTGACCCTAAGGTGAAGTCCAAGGCGGCTGAGAACTTCACGAAGCTGAAGGGGGCGAAGGAATTCATTGAGGGCCGCGCCAGGATAGTCCAGGGGCTTCGAGCCGTCGACCGTTACACCGTCCAGATCGAACTGGCCGAGACATCTGCACCCTTTGTAGCCAGTCTAGCTATTGGCTACGCCAAGATCGTGCCTCGGGAAGTCGTCGAGGAACTCGGGCCCGAGTTCGGAAGCAGGCCTGTGGGTACGGGCCCCTTCAAGTTCGTCCACTGGAAGAAAGACGAGGAGATCGTCCTGGAGGCGAACCAGGACTACTACGCCGGACGGCCTTTCCTGGATAGACTCGCATACAAAGTTTACCCCGGTGCGCCGTGGGATAAGATTTTCGCCAGCTTTGAAAATGGTGGACTTGAGGACACAGTCATCCCTGGCGCAGAGCTTGAACGGGTGCAGGAAAACCGGCGCTACCAGTTCGTCCGTCGTCCCATGTTGGGCGTTCGATTTTTCGGCCTTCAAACAATGCAGAGTCCTCTGAATAACCGGTTCGTCCGGCAGGCAATTAATTATGCTGTGGACCGGGAAGCTAATGCTCGGGATATCAACAAGAACCGGTACAAGCCGGGCCAGGGTTTCCTCCCTCCGGGAACGTATGGCTACGACCCCCAGTTTCGTCCGTACCCATTCGATCCCCAGCGTGCCAGGGCTCTCCTGGTGAAGGCCGGCTACCCGGGGGGGAAGGGTCTCCCCGTTCTCCAGTTCTGGTCGAGCGTCAAATCACCCGACATCGAGCTGGAGCACGAGGCCATTAAGCGATACCTTGCGGATGTCGGCATTCTGGTGGAATTCCACTACCACACCAACTGGCCCGAATTCAAAGCGATGGTGCAGGGAGGCAAGCTGCCGATATTCCGCTGGGGCTGGTTCGCAGATCTGCCGGAGCCGGATAACTTCCTCTACAATCTCTTCCACTCCCGAGGGCCGACCAACATCACCAGCTATCACAATCCGCAGGTGGATCGCCTCCTGGACCGGGCTCGAGCAGAACAGGAATATATGAAACGGGTGGAGCTGTATCGTGAGGCTGAACGGCTCATAATGGAGGACGCACCCATTGTTCCCCTGAGTTACTACAGCTACGAACGCCTCTTCCAAACCTATGTCCACAGCGTCGAGGTCAGTGCCCTCGGGGATCCCTACATTCCCATGCGCAAGATATGGCTTTCCAAATGACTGAGGACAAGGGCAGCAAGCGGTCTGTGTGGCCCTGGGGTGAGTGGGTGGCCCACCTGAGCTTCCGAACCAAGTTGGCGCTCATGGTGAACCTGCTCATCATCGTTCTCATCGCGGGGTCGGTCGTCCTGGTGGAACGCCGGCAGCGGATCGCCATTGTTCAGGAGGTGGAAAAGCGCTCCCTGGCCATGGCCGAGGCCCTGGAAAGCGTCACAGCAGCCGATCTGGTCACGTACAACTATGTGTCGATCGAGCAGTCGGTGCTCAAGTTCAGCAAGGATCCGGACCTCGTCTATGTGGTGGTGCTGGACAAGGAGGGTAATGTTGCTGCCCAGTTCCTCCGCGATTTCCCGTTGAGGAAGATATTGAACCAGCGAGCCGGTGACCAAAAGCCGAACAGCCCAAGCGTTGACCAGGTTCAGGTCCCGGGAACCGAGCGGGAGACCGTCTATGCCGTGAACCTGCCGGTAAGCGTCGAGGGATCGCCCGACCCGTGGGGGACCGTCCGGCTGGGCGTCTCCCTCAAAGGGATGCACAGGGAGATCGACCGGACCCGCTCGCAGATCGCGGGGTTTGGCGTCCTGGCGCTGATTCTGGGGAGTGCTGCCGCCACCTTCCTCGCCAGGCGCATGACCCGGCCGATTCAGGCGCTCACCCGAGGTGTTGCCGCCGTGGGTCGGGGAGATCTCAGCCAGCGGATCGAAATCACCTCCCGGGATGAGCTGGGGCGACTCTCTGTGGCCTTCAACGAGATGACCGCGCAGCTCGCCCGGATGCGCGAACTCGAAGAGCGCCTGCGCCGCGCCGACCGGCTGGCGGCTCTGGGAACCATGGCCGCCGGCATCGCCCACGACATCCGCAACCCCCTCACCTCCATCCTCATCTTTTCCCAGCTCATGTCCCTGCACCACGACGATCCCGATGTCCGGGCGAAGTTCGACCGGGTCGTGCCCCGCGAGCTGGAGCGGGTCCAGGCCGTCATCGAGGACATGATGGAGCTGGCGCGGCCCACCACCCTGAACCTCGAGCCGACGAACCTCAACGAGGTCTTGATGCAGGTGCTGGAATTGTACGAGGGTCAGGCCGCGACCCAGGGGATCAAAGTCGCGCGCGAGTTCGGATCCGACTTGCCGTTCTGCATGGCCGATCGGAAGCGCCTGCACCGCTGCTTCAGCAACCTGATCTCCAATGGTGTCCAGGCGATGGCCAACGGCGGCGATCTCGCCGTCCGTACCACCGTGGTGCCGGCTGCCGTTTTACCCTATGCCCCGGCGGCAGACCCAGGGTCCGGCGCCCCCAACGGGTCGGCGATCCGGGTGATCATCGCTGACACGGGTCAGGGCATCCCACTCGATCGTCTGCCCAGGATCTTCGATCCCTTCTACACGACCAAGGAGAAAGGGCTCGGCCTGGGCATGGCTATCACCCACCGCATCATCGAGGACCACAATGGCAGCATCGACGTGCAAAGCCAGGTGGGCCTCGGCACCACCTTCACGATCCACCTCCCGGCGAGCTCGTAGAACCTGCCCCCTCGCTCGCGTGATCCGGTCCGGGGCTCGTACGCGCGCCGCGACGGAGCCGTGGCCCCCCCCAGCCGGCACTCTCAAGGCCTGGGTGGTGCGCATTCCGTTTGGCACGACGAGTGACGAATTGTATTTTCCGCCTGCCTGCGTCCCGCAGACAGGCCGGCCTGCCTTCACATCATCATGGTGAAGGCCATCCGCTGGATGGCGGCGAACCCAGTCGAGAAGCGGGTCGATGTCCTGCCGCCGGAGCTGGTGGGGGACCGGGCGACGTGGCTCGAGTCCTTCCAGGCCTCGACGGAGACGTTCACCGCCGACAGTCTCCCCACGCCGGAGGCCGTCATGAGCGTGCTGCGCACCTTCGAAGCCGTCGGCCAGATTCCCGACGCCACCAAGATGGATCCCGACGGACTGATCGACACCCGCTTCGTGAAGAAGGCCTTGGAGCGGAAATAGCAGCCCTCCCAGTGCTGTGCTCAGCCCGAATACAGTAGTTCAACCGCCGGTACCAACGGCATGGCCGTTGGTGCGCAAAGTCCGCAAAGGAACCTGCTGTATTCAAAGGGCTGGCGCGGAGGAGATCGGGGGAACGACCCGAAAGGTTTTGGTCCGGATGCCCTCCTGGCTTGATGAGAGTTGGCGAGTCTTTGCGATCTTTGCGGTCTTGGCGGTGAGATTTTTGGGCTCAGAGAAACTTCAGGCCATCGCGATCAATCGACAGGTCCTCGGCCCGGGCAGTCACGCTGGCCTGGGCTTTCCAGCAAGCGACCATCCGCCGCCCGATCTCGTCCCCGTCCCCGGCGGTGAGGGCCAGGAGCGTCGGTCCCGCCCCGCTCAGGAAACACGCCAGCGCGCCAGCGCGTTCGCCCTCCACCAGGACCTCCGGCATGCCAGGCACCAGCGGCGCGCGATAGGGTTGGTGCAGCCGATCTTGCGCCGCCTCGCGCAGAAGATCCAGGCGTCCCGACTGCATGGCGGCCAGCAAGAGGGCCACCCGCCCCACGTTAAAGACCGCATCCGCCCGGGGGACCATCGCCGGCAGCGCCTTGCGGGCCTTGGCCGTGGACAGGGAAAACTCAGGGATCACCGCAATGGCCCGCAGGCCGTCCGGCACCGGCAGCTTCACGCAACGCACCTTGCCCTCCACCAGCGTCGAGACGGTCAGGCCTCCCAGGAGCGCCGGGGTGATGTTGTCCGGATGACCCTCGAATGGCAGGGCAAGGTCCAGGAGTTCCTCAGGGGCGAAGGAGGCCCCGGCGAGCGCCGCAGCCGCCGCCACACCTCCCAGGCAGGCTGCCGAGCTACTCCCCAGGCCGCGGCTCAAGGGGATGCGGTTCAGCATCCGGATTCGGACACCGATTCCCCGGACGCCCAGCCGTTCCAGTGTCTCGCTGACGCTCCGGGCCACCAGATTCCGATCCCCCAGGACCTGGAGCCGTTCCGCCCCCTCCCCTTCCACCTCCAGCCTCAGGCCGACGCCCTCCAGCGCCACTTCGATTTCGTTATACAGCCCGAGGGCCATTCCCAGCACATCGAACCCCGGCCCCAGATTCGCCGTGGATGCGGGCACCCGCACCCGGACCTCCCGCCGATCACTCATGACCGCTCCTGTGAATTGGTGGACGCCTATACCATCCATGTATACCTCAAGCCCACAGGGGGCCGCAAGCGTTCTCGTGCCTCGGCCTTGACTTGGATCCGTCCGATGGATGTGCAGGGCGAAGGCCGATGTGGATTCAGCGGCAGCTGCGGGAGGGTGAGCCCTCCCTTGCGGCACCGGGAGCGCGTACGGATCCCAGCCGACCGCTGAGACTTGACTTCCTCAGGTCCGAGGGATATAAAGCCCCGAAGGAGGTCCGCATGCTCAACGGAAAGCGTCTGGCGTTTGTCGGCGGCGGCAACATGGCCGAGGCCATGATCCGGGGCCTTTTGGCGGCCAAGCTCATGGCGCCGGACGATCTCCTGGTCTCGGATGTCCGGGAGGATCGGCTCGCGTACCTCCAGGAGACATACCGTGTCCATACCTCGATCAGCAATGCCGAGGTGGTCAGCAAGGCAGAGATCATGCTGCTGGCCATCAAGCCGCAGATCATGGGGCAAGTCCTGGATGGTCTGATTGATGTCGTCAACGGGGACAAGCTGGTCGTTTCCATCGCCGCGGGTGTCACCACCGGCTTCATCGCCGACAAGTTTCCCAGCCCGGTGCGGGTGATCCGGGTCATGCCAAATACGCCGGCCCTCGTCCTGGAGGCGGCCAGCGCCCTCACCCGTGGGAGCCACGCCACCCCCCAGGATCTCGAGATCGCCAAGAGTCTTTTCCGGGCCGTGGGGAAAGTGGTCATCGTTGACGAGACTCTCATGGACGCCATCACTGGCCTCTCGGGCAGCGGCCCGGCCTACATCTTCCTCATCATCGACGCCCTCTCCGACGCCGGGGTGAAGGTCGGCATTTCGCGGGACGTGGCCCAGCTCTTGGCGGCCCAGACGGTCCTGGGGGCCGCCCGCATGGTTCTGGAGACCAAGAAGCACCCGGGCGAACTGAAGGATATGGTCACGTCGCCCGGCGGCACCGCCATCGCCGGCCTGCACACCCTGGAGCAGGGCGGGCTGCGAACCACCCTCATGAACGCCGTGGAGGCAGCCACGCTCCGTTCCCGGGAGCTGGGTCAGCGGTGAGGTTCGCCCGGCAGGCCCGCCGGATGCGGGGGACCACCTGATGTTCGTCGCGGGCAACTTGCTCGACGCCATCGCCCGGGTGCTGGACATCGCGCTCACAGCCTACTACTGGATCATCATCGTTCGTGCCCTCGTGTCCTGGGTGAACGCGGACCCCTGGAATCCCATCGTCCAGTTCCTGAACCGCGTCACGGAGCCGGTCCTGGCTCCCATCCGCCGCTGGCTGCCCACCGGGCGGTGGGGAATTGACTTCTCGCCCTTGGTGGCGATCCTGGCCGTGGTCTTCGTCCAGCAGTTCCTGGTGGCCTCACTCAGGGAGTTGGCCTGGAGGTTGCGCTGATGGAGATCTCTCCGCTCGAAATTACCCAACGGGAGTTCGCCAGGAAGTTCCGCGGGCTGGACCCGGAGGAGGTCCAGACCTTCCTGGAGCAGATCGCGGAGGAGATGACCCGGCTCGTGCAGGAGACCACCGAACAGGCCGCGCAGATTCAGCGTCTGGAGGCGCAGGTGCGGTCCCACCAGGAGCGGGAGGATTTACTGCGCAACACGCTGGTCACTGCCCAGAAGATGACCGAGGAGATCAAGGCCAACGCCAAGCGCGAGGCGGAGCTGATCGTCAGGGAGGGGGAGCTGAATGCCGAGCGGCTGCTGGAGCACGCGCACCGCAAGCTTGCGCAAGTCCAGGCTGAGATCGCCGAGCTCGTGAGGCAGCGGGATCTGTTCGCCTCCAAGCTGCGCGGCCTCCTCAAGACCCATATCGAATTGCTGGAGACCCAGACGACCAGGCCGGGGACCCCCGGGGTGCCCGCTGCCCAGCCGGCCAAGCCCGGGACCCCTGGGGTCCCCGCCGGATGAGAGCTGGCTCAGCGTCCATCGTGCAGGACGGTTCGGATGTGCTCCTGGCCGTCCGCGTGCAACCCCGAGCCTCGCGGAATCAACTGGTCATGGCGGGGACCCAGCTCTCTGGGCCGGGCGCCCGGCCCGAAGGGCCGGGTCCCCAGAGCATCACGATCCGCCTCACCGCCCCTCCGGTGGAGGGCGCGGCAAACGCGGCCTGCCGAGCATTCCTGGCTGACCTGCTCAATCTGCCACAGTCCCGCATCGTCCTCGCCCGCGGCGAGACCAGCCGCCAGAAGTTGCTCCGCATCCGGGACGCCGACGTCGCGAGCGTGATGGCTCGCCTGCAGTCCCCCGGCGTTTACTCGAAGTAGACGCAGACAGTTCCCCTCAACCGCAGATTGCACAGATTCTCCCGAGGAAAATCCTTCGGAAACACTCTGCGCAATCTGCGGAATCTGTGGGTATCTATTCTGTCTTCTTGCTGAGGACCTGAAACTCGAAGAAGCCGGGGACATTGCGGCCCCCGACAAAGAAGGAGGAAAGCTCCAGGAGCAGGTGCTTGGTCCCAGGCTCGAGGCTGGGAAGGACGAGCAGGCCCTCGCGCTCGCCGCCGGGCTGGATGACCACGAACCGGCTGAAGAGGGTCGCCTGGAGGGTTCGGAGGCGCGGACCCGAGCCCTCGGTTTCCCCCAGGCGGAGGTACATCTCCTCATAGGGAACTGGGCGTTCGCGCCGGCCATCCTGGGTCACAACGGTCGCCAACATGGGATCGAACTGGACCTCCTCCGAGGTCTGATTGCGGACCCGGAGGAAAAACACGGTGGGTGGAGCCTCTTGCCAGACCTCTCGCGGCCACGGATACACCAACCCCGGCCTCGCGGCGTAGAATTGCTCCACGCCTGAGGCCGCAAGCCAGTGGACCGTGACCGCCACGCCTCCCAGGGAGGCGATGATCGCCTCGCCCACCACCTGGTGCGTAGCCTGCCGCTGGACGCTCGGGCGCAGCGCCACCTCGCCCGTGGGGGCGCTGGCGCAGCCCGTCAGGATCAGGCCCGACACCAGCACGAGCGCACGGGCAGATCGCCCGCGCTCTCGTGTCGTCTGGGCGCGCCGAAGCACGTCAGGCAATCCGCATGGCCCGGAGGCGCGCGATCCGTTCTTCGGTTGGGGGATGCGTCGAGAACAGATTGAGGATGCTGGAGCCGCGCAACGGGTTCACGATGAACATATGCGCCGTGGCCGGGTTGGCGTTCATGGGCAAGGCCGTGGCTCCCCGCTCCAGCTTCTCCAGAGCATCCGCCAGCGCCCAGGGCTTCCGGCTGATCTGGGCCCCGGCTGCGTCTGCCAGGTACTCCCGGCTCCTGGAGATGGCCATCTGGATCAACATCGCCGCCAGGGGCGCCAGGATCGCAAGCACCACAAGCCCGATGACCCCGCCGGCGCCACCCTCGTCATCCTCGCTGCTCCGGCCCCCTCCAAACAACGCCGCCCACTGGGCCATTCGCGACAGCATCATGATGGCGCCCGCCAGCGTTGCCGCGAGGGTGGAGATCAGGATATCGCGATGCCGGACGTGGCCCAACTCGTGACCGATGACCCCTTCCAGCTCGTCGGGGGTCAGGATGCGGAGGATGCCCTGGGTTGCAGCCACGGCCGCGTGCTCCGGATTCCGTCCCGTGGCGAAGGCATTGGGCGTATCCGTCGGAATGATGTAGACCCGGGGCATGGGCAGGCCGGCTCGCTGCGCCAGGCGGCGTACCAGCGAATGGAACTCCGGGGCCTCGGCCTCGCCGACCTCCCGGGCGCCGTACATCCACAGGACGATCCGGTCGGACCACCAGTAGGACGCGAAATTCATCAGGCCGGCAAACACGAACGCGAGTATCATGCCCTGCTCGCCCCCCACTGTCCCACCGATCAGGATGAACAGGACGGTCAGAGCGGCCAGCAAGGCCGTCGTCTTGAGCGTGTTGGACATTGGTCGAACTCCTTCAGTGCGGGACGCTGGTTGAAGCTGCCCGCCGAACGACGCGTCCCCGAGTAAAGATACGAGAGGCTTCCCAACCTGTCAAGCCAACTCCCCGGGGGCCAGAAACGGGTTCCCGGCGCCTCTTGCGTTCAACCCTCCTCGATAGGCACGCGCCGGACGATCCCCTTCCGGCCCACCGGCACCAGCCCCTCGGCGTTCTGCTGCACTCGCTCCAGGTGCTGGAACTCGGTCTCCATCCGGCGGAGCATCTCCTGGAACATCTCGTTCATGTGCCGCTGCATCTCGTCCATGCGCTCGCGCATGTTGAGGACCACCTCGACCCCCGCCAGATTGACCCCGAGATCTTTGGTCAGCCGGAGGATCAGCTCGATCCGCTCGAGATCCTCCTCGGAGTACAGGCGCGTGTTCCCGTCGGTGCGGGCCGGCCGCAGGAGGCCCTCGCGCTCGTAGGCGCGCAGCGTCTGGGGGTGGATCTTGAAGAGATCCGCCACCACGCTGATCATGTACACCGCTCGCTTCTGCTTCGGCATACGCTGTCACGGGCAGGCCATCGACCCAAGAAGCGGTGGCCCCTGGGTGCCCGCCCCTCCATCCGTCAGCCCCGTGGACCCCGCGGGTCGCCGGGGTTGAGCCGGGCGAACTCCCGCAGCAACTCCTGCGACCGCGCATCCAGGTCTCGCGGCGCCACGATCTTGACCGTCACGAACTGATCACCCTGCCCGCCGCCCTTCAGGTGCGTCACCCCCTTGCCCCGCAGGCGAAAGACCTGGCTGCTGCTGGTCTCCGGCGGGATGCGCATGGTGGTCCTCCCATCGATGCTCGGCACCTCGATCCTGGCCCCCAGGGCGGCCTCGGTGATCGTGATCGGCACCTCGACGTACAGGTTATCCCCCCTCCGCTCCAGCACCGGGTGCGGCCGGACTCGGGTGATGATGTACATATCACCTGGAGGGCCACCGTTCCTCCCCGGCTCGCCCATGCCCTGCAGGCGAACCCGGGAGCCGTTATCCACTCCCGGAGGGACCTTCACGGCAATCCGCTCGGTCCCGAAGGTCACGCCGCGGCCCCCACAGGCCGGGCAGGATTCCCGGGGGACCTTGCCGCTGCCCCGGCAGCGGGGACAAGCCTGACTCGTCCGCAGGCGACCGCGGCTCCGGACGCGCCCGCTGCCGCCGCAGTCGGGGCAGGTCTCCATGACGCTCCCCGGGCGGGCGCCGGACCCCTGGCACGCGCTGCACCGGGAATGCTTCTGGACGCTGATCTCCGTGGCCAGGCCCCGGATGGCATCCTCGAAGTTGATGTCCAGACTAAAATGGAGGTCCTCGCCCTTGCCCGGACCCGAGGTTTGGGCATGGCCCCGCTGGTTGAAGAAATCGGACAGGAGGTCGCCGATGTCGCCGACCCCGCCGGAGCCAAAGTCGAATCCGCTGGCATCGAACCCCCCGAACCCGCCTCCCGGCTCCGGCCCGCGCGCGCCGGCCCCGGCAGTGAACGCCTCGTCGCCGAACTGGGTGTAGCGGCGGCGCTTCTCCGGATCGCCGAGCACCTCGTAGGCCCCGCTGATCTCCTTGAACTTGGCTTCCGCCGTCTTGTCGCTCGGATTGACGTCGGGGTGGTATTTCCGCGCCAGTTTCCGGTATGCGCGCTTGATCTCCTGTTCCGAGGCGTTTCTCGGTACGCCCAAGATCTCATAGAAGTCCCGCTTCGCCATGCCTACACCCGTGGGCACCCAGCCGGCTGGTTTGTCACGCCGAATCCACGGAAATGATCCGCGGGGTCGCCTCCGGCCGCTTTGGCAACCGGATCTCCAGGACGCCGTCCCGATAGGTCGCCCGCACGCCCTCCGCATCCACGGTGGAGGGAAGGTTCAGGCTCCGGTGAAACGGGCCGTAGCGCCGCTCCAGACGGATCAGTTGGTCCTGCGGGAACGCCGGATCGGGATGCCGCTCGCCCCGGATCGTCAAGACACCTTCCGCGATCTCGATCTGGATCTGGCTCTGCGGTATCCCCGGCAGTTCCACCAGCATGCGGAGGTCCGCCTGCGTCTCACAGACGTCCATGGGCGGTGCCCAGGTCCTCTCTACCGGTTGGACGCTCCTCGGGCCCTGCCCCAGCAAGCTTTCGAACAGTCGGTTCATCTCCTGCCGGATGGCGGCCACGTCCCCTGAGGGATCCCACCCCGGCCCCAACCACGGCCGCAGCCCCACGCCACATCCCCCCTCTCGGCCCGTCTTCACCCATCCGCCGACGTTCGCCGGCGGACAGACCGGCAGGATCACCGGACCTCAATGGCGATCTTCTTCGGTTTGGCCTCCTCGGCCTTCGGCAGTGTCAGCTCCAGGACCCCATCCCGGAAGACGGCGCGGATCTTCTCCTGCTGGACGGTTGCGGGGAGTGTGAAGCTGCGCTGGAAGGCCCCGTAGGCCCGCTCGATCCGGAGGTAGTTCTCCTCCTGCGCCTCCTTGGCGAATCGCCTCTCACCCCTGAGAGTGAGGGTGTTGTCGCGGATCTGGATCTCGATGTCGTCCCGGCTGAGACCCGGTAACTCGGCCTTCATCTCCACCGTGTCCGGCGTCTCGTAGATGTCCACTGCCGGTGCCCAGGTGGATGCCGCGATCCCTTCCTCCGCCCGGGAGCGGGACAGGGTCTGCTCGAACAGCGTGTTCATCCGATCCTGGATGGACAGGAGGTCACGAAACGGATCCCACTTGACCACGGCCATGGCCGTTCACCTCGCCGGCGGCACGGGACGCCGCGAACCGGATCTGGCTGCGCCACCAGCCGCCGCCCTATTTCTTGTTCTTGCCCAGATCCTCGAATTCCGCATCCACCACCTCGCCCTCGGCCGCGCCCTCGCGCTTCTCCTCAGGCCCTTTGCCCTCCCCTGACCCGCCGGGGGCCTGCTTCTCACGCGCCTGCTTGTACATCACCTCGGCGAGGCGGTGCGAGGCCTTGGTCAGCGTCTCCATGGCCTGTTGGATCTTGCCCATGTCCTCGCTCTTCAGCGCCTCCTTGGCCTCGGCCAGGGCGTCCTCGATCGGCTTGATATCCGCGACCGGGATCTTCTCCCGGTTCTCGTTCAGCATCTTCTCGGTGTTGTAGACCAGGTTGTCAGCTTGGTTGCGGGTCTCGATGTCGGCACGGCGCTTCTTGTCTTCTTCCGCGTGCCGGTCGGCGTCCTTCACCATCTTGTCGATGTCGTCCTTGGACAGGCCCGAGGAGGCGGTGATGGTGATGGCCTGCTCCTTGCTGGTGGCCATATCCTTGGCCGACACATTGACGATCCCGTTGGCGTCGATGTCGAACGTCACCTCGATCTGCGGGACACCTCGCGGTGCCGACGGGATGCCGACCAAATGGAACTTGCCCAGCGTCCGGTTGTCCCGGGCCATCTCCCGTTCGCCCTGGAGGACGTGGATCTCCACGCTGGTCTGACTATCGGCCGCGGTGGTGAAGATCTCGCTCTTCCGGGTGGGGATCGTGGTGTTTCGCTCGATCAGTCGGGTCATGACGCTGCCCAGCGTCTCGATCCCCAGGCTCAGCGGGGTGACATCCAACAGGACGACATCCTTCACGTCCCCGACCAGCACGCCGGCCTGGATGGCCGCACCGATGGCCACCACCTCGTCGGGGTTGACTCCCTTGTGGGGTTCTTTGCCGAAGAAGTCTTTCACGACCTGCTGCACCTTGGGCATCCGGGTCTGGCCGCCCACCAGGACCACCTCGTCGATCTGGTTGGCATCCAATCCGGCATCCTTCAAGGCCTGCCGGCAGGGACCCACCGTCCGCTGGATCAGGTCGTCCACGAGTTGCTCCAGCTTCGCTCGGGTGAGCTTGAGATTCAGGTGCTTCGGCCCGGAGGCATCGGCCGTAACGAAGGGGAGGTTGATCTCCGTCTCCAGGGTGGTGCTCAACTCGCACTTGGCCTTCTCCGCCGCCTCCTTCAAGCGCTGCAGGGCCATGCGATCCTTGCTGAGGTCGATCCCCTGGTCCTTCTTGAACTCGTCCACCAACCAATGGATGACCCGGTCGTCGAAGTCGTCGCCCCCCAGATGGGTATCCCCGTTGGTGGACTTGACCTCGAACACCCCCTCACCCAATTCCAGGATGGAGATGTCGAACGTGCCGCCCCCCAGGTCGAAGACGGCGATCTTCTCATCTTTCTTCTTATCGAGTCCGTACGCCAGAGCTGCCGCCGTCGGCTCGTTGACGATCCGCAGCACCTCGAGGCCCGCGATCTTGCCCGCATCCTTGGTGGCCTGACGCTGGCTGTCGTTGAAGTAGGCTGGCACCGTGATGACCGCCTGGGTAAGCTTCTCGCCCAGGTACGCCTCGGCGGACTCCTTGAGTTTCTGAAGGATCAGCGCCGAGATCTCGGGGGGCGAGAACTGCTTCCCGCGTGCCTCCACCCGGACATCCCCGTTGGAGGCCCGAACCACCTTGAAGGGGACCAGCGTGATTTCATGGGTGACCTCGTCATGCCGACGGCCCATGAATCGCTTGATCGAGAAGATGGTATTCTCCGGGTTCGTGATAGCCTGGCGTCTGGCCGCTTGGCCCACCGGGCGCTCTCCATCCTTGGTGAAGGCGACAACGGAGGGGGTCAACCGCCCTCCCTCCGCGTTGGTGATGACCACGGGGTCTCCGCCTTCCATGACGGCCACCACAGAGTTTGTTGTCCCAAGGTCAATGC
>Ga0214473_10007118_pt1 | contig 13308 bp, 13 predicted proteins | sample RVTome_7_FD_203509 | JGI IMG/M metagenome (GOLD analysis project Ga0214473, IMG submission 203509) | Soil microbial communities from uranium-contaminated site in the Upper Colorado River Basin, Wyoming, United States - RVT98D197 | ecosystem: Environmental > Terrestrial > Soil > Contaminated >...
CGCCTCGCTTGCGCGGGGTGCCTGGGGCGGCCATGCGCAGCATGGCCGGGGGCCCCGGGCCGGCGCTCAGGCTCAAGTCAAAGCGAGAGCGATCTAGCCGCACGGCCCGCAGCGCGGGTTGCCAGAGTCCTGACTCTCCGCTCCGGTGTTGCGCCCGCTGCTACCGGGAGGCGCCGCGGCTGCGCCGCGTCCGCAGACGCGGGAGCACCAACGCGAACAGGGCCATCCACGCCCACGCAAGCCCTGGCGTGGCGCCGCCGGGACGCGCGACGCTGCATCCGCCGTACAGGGCCGCGTGCCCGGGCGTCGCCCCGATCAGCATCGGATCATCATCGAGCGACGGATCGCCTTCCATCGGCGGCACGAGCTCGTCAGGTGGGGTCTCCACGGGAGTGACGGACGGGTCGGGGACGTCTCCGCCGTCACCCGTTCCCGGATCTCCGCCGCCGCCCGGATCGGTTCCGGTGCCGGGATCGGCTGGAGGTTCGGGGCGAACTCGAACGAGGCGAACTGCGTCGGCGGCGATGTGTTGATCGCTGGCCACCGTCCCGCCCGTGTTGTCGTACACATTCACGTCCTGACCCGCGCCCGCCGCGAAGGTGAGCACCCCGAGCCTGGTCCATCCGCTCGCCGCCGACTGATCGACGAGGAAGCTCGACTCCGCGCCGCCGTGACGCACCGCGTAGCGAGTGGCGTCGAATACGCCCCAGGCCGGGTCGACAAAGACCTCGACAGCGTAGTCGCCAGCCTCGGTCAGATCGACGTGCCAGCGGGCCCAGTTGCTCGGCGTGCCGTTGCTGAAGGCGTTGGTCCACAGCAGCGATCCGCCGTGACCGGTCCCTGCGACGGCACGCCAGTAGGTCGCGGGCCCGAAGGCGCTGAAGCAGGCGCTCGAATCGTCGATCACGCCCCCGTCTGCCCCGAGCGCCTCGCACCCAGTGGCGTCCGGCGGCTCCATCGGACCCGTGAACCAAGGCGTGCCTTCACGACTGGCCTCGACGGACAGCTCGACGTGCAGGTGGTCGTTGTGCGGATGGGTGCCACCGTACGATCGCGACTTGTCCCCGGCCGCTCGGTGCGCGCCCCAGGTCCAGCGATCCCAGATGATGTACTGAATGCCGATCTCCTCGGCGTGCTCGATGAGCCAGTTGCCGATGGGATCCCCGAGATCGTTGTCCGCGTCCCCACCGACGGTCGGGATCATGAGGTCGAGCGCCCGTCCAGTGCCATGCACGCTCATGGTGCTCGCCGAGCCCACGATGGCGCGACACGAGTAGCCACCGATGGAGGAGATCTGGGGGAAGGACGCGCTCAGCCACTCGCGCAGGGTCACCGCGCCCGGCGTCATCGAGCCCGAGCAACCGCTCGAGCCGACCCACGGCCCAGCCCCGGTGTACTCGACGTACATCGTGTCGCCGATGGCCAGGGTCTCGGGCGGGATGTGCCAGGCGCCGGCCTCGGCCAGGGCGTATTGGGACTTGCCCAAGTCTTCCGAGTCGGCGATGCACCCGGCGCCGAGCGCGAGCAGCAGAACGGATGGGGCTAGGAAGCGGGTGAGCATGCTGCGCGAGGGGGTGGCCACGCAGTACCAATTGGCAATCGGCGTGCCGACGAACGGGGGCGATACGGGGCCCGATGTGCGGACTCGAGTCCGCGGCCGCTGCGCACGGGCCGTACAGGAAAGGGGGCGCTCGCTGCGCATCTCACCGGGATCATTCGGCTCGGCTCGATGGGGCGGTCCCGGCACGCCCGATCAAATCCTGGACGGTGCGCCAACCCTGCCCGTCCCCCCGATCCCCCCATGTGGCGGTGACGGGGAACGGTGAGGCGCACGCGGCGGAGCCAGCCCCGGCCCGGTGACCGCGGCGGTGGGAACGGGTATTCTCCGCGCCCTGTCTGGAGTCGGAGTGCAGCTCGCCTCGACCATCCGCGGTGTCCATTACCGCTTCGAGTCGGTCAAGGAGGTCTTGGCCAAGGCCAACGCCCCCAAGAGCGGGGACGACCTCGCTGGGATTTCGGCCCGCGACGCGGTCGAGCGAGTCGCCGCGCGGGCGGTCCTCTCGGAGCTCACGCTCGGCGATCTGCGCGAGAACCCGGTGGTGCCCTACGAGGACGACGAGATCACGCGACTCGCGGAGGACGACCTCGAGGAGGAGGCCTTCCGTGCAGTCAAGCACCTGAGCGTGGGGCAATTCCGCGAGTGGCTCCTCGAGACGGACACGACCGGCACGAAGATCCGCTCGGTCTCGCCGGGGCTCACGCCCGAGATGGCGGCGGCGGCGTGCAAGCTGATGAGCAACCTGGACCTGATGACCGTCGCGAGCAAGTGCGAGGTCGTGGTGCGGGCGAACAACACGCTGGGCCTGCCCGGGCGGTTCAGCTCGCGCGTCCAGCCCAACCACCCCACGGACGATGTGGATGGCATCCTCCTGAGCGCCACGGAAGGACTCTCCTACGGCTGTGGCGATGCCGTCATCGGCGTGAACCCTGCCACCGACACTGCCGAGTCCACGGCCGAGATCCTGCGCGCGCTGCACGGCCTGCTGCGCAGGAATCGCATCCCCACGCAGCACTGCGTCCTCAGCCACGTCATGGTGCAGATGCGGGCCCTCGATCTCGGCTGCCCAATGGACCTGATGTTCCAGTCGCTCGCGGGCACCGAGGACGCCAACCGAGCCTTCGGCATCAGCGTCAGCCTCATCGACGAGGCGTGGGCGAAGATGAAGGAGATGGGCACGACGCAGGGGCCCAACGTCATGTACTTCGAGACGGGGCAGGGGTCTGCGCTGAGCTCGGCAGCGCATCATGGCGCCGACCAGGTCACGATCGAGGCACGCGCCTACGGTTTCGCGCGCCGCTATCAGCCATTCCTGGTCAATACGGTGGTCGGCTTCATCGGGCCCGAGTACCTCGAGACGGGCGCCCAGATCAGCAGGGCGGGTCTGGAAGATCACTTCATGGGCAAGCTGCTCGGCCTGTCCATGGGCTGCGACGCGTGCTTCACCTACCACGCGAGCATGTCGCAGGACGAGGTCGAGAACCTGAAGGTGCTGCTCGCCGCATCCGGATGCAGCTATCTGATGAGCCTGCCGGTCGGTGATGACATCATGCTCAACTACCAGTCCACGAGCTACCACGACATCCCGAGCGTGCGGCGCCTGCTCCGGAAGCGACCGACGCCGGAGTTCGACGGTTGGCTGAACGAGGTGGGCATCATGGACGGCGACGACCCGGGCCCCAACTTCGGCAACGTGGCGGTGATCAAGTGACGCGCGAACGGAGCGAGAACCGGAGGACTACGGGCGGGGGCGGGCGGGTGGTGTCATCCGCAGCGAAGGGGGTGGCCGCGCGCCGTGCGCGCGGACGGGGACCCACGAGCGAGGACCGATGAGCCGGACCCGGCAACTCGTCGCCGAGCTCCGAAGGCACCTGGGCGCCGACGCGCCGCTGGCGCCGCCCCCCGCGGCCCAGCGCATCCCGCCACCACCGGTTCGCGTCTTTCCGACGGAGCGCACGCGCAGCCGGTTCGCCGACCGCGCCGCCAAGCACACCACGGCGTTGCTCGGAATCGGACACGTGGGCACGCGCTACGCGACCGACGTGGTGCTGCAGTTCCAGGCGGAGCTGGCAGTCGCCCACGAGGCGGTGGCGGCAGAGCTCCCCGACGGATGGGCAGAGCAGAACGGTCTTCTCCCCCTGCGCTCTCGCGTGACGAGCCATCGGGAGTTCCTGCTGCGGCCCGACCTCGGCCGGCGCTTGTCGCCCGAGTCCTTGGCGATGGTGCGGGAGCGGGCCGCGCGCGGCCCCGACGTGCAACTCGTGCTCGCCGACGGTCTGAGCGCCGTAGCATGCCTGGGGAGCGGCATGGAGCTGCTCGGGGACCTGACGCGCGAGTGCGAGAGCCGGGGATGGAAAATGGGCACACCCATGTGTGCGAAGTTCGCGCGGGTGTGGCTCGAGGACGAGATCGGTCAAGAGGTGGGCGCCAAGGTGGTGGCCATCCTGCTCGGCGAGCGGCCCGGGCTCGGGACCGGCGATGGGCTGAGTGCCTACGTGGTCCATGGGCCGAAGATCGGCAACACGGACGGCGATCGGAACATGATGAGCAACATCCACGCGCGTGGAACGCCACCAGCGCAAGCCGCCGCGCGACTCGCGGTCGTGATCGGTGCGATGCTCTCGCAGCAGCGGAGCGGGGTGACGCTGGACCTGTCGGGTCTGACCGACGAGCTCGGCGACGCGGCGGGCACGGGCTATCGCGCGCCCCAGGTCCGGGTGCGCCTCGTGGAGGTGGAGCGATGATCCTCGAGCCGATCCTGCCGCAGGTCTTGTCCGTTCGACGCATTCCGAACGCGGACGCGGCGGTGCTCCGGGCCTACGGCGCCGACCCCGAACGTCATCGTTCGCTAGGTCTGGTGACTTGCGATCAGGATGATCCGACCTACGTGGCGCTGGACGAGGCGACCAAGCACGCGCCGGTCGACGTGGTGTACGCGCGGAGCTTCTACGCGGGAGCGGCACATTCGAGCGGCAAGCTGAGCGGCGAGATCCTCGGCGTGCTCGCGGCCGCGGACCCCGACGAGATCGACGAAGGTCTGCGTGCCCTGGTGCGGTGCCTGGAGCACGATGCGTGCTTCTATGACGCGGACGGCCAGGGAACGGTGACCGTGTTCCCGCACGTCATCTCGTCCCTCGGACACTACCTGAGCAAGGAGGGGGGGCTCGAGGCGGGGGCGTCGATGGCCTATCTCGTCGCGCCGCCGATGGAGGGCGCCATCGCGCTCGACGCCGCGATGAAGGCCGCCGAGGTGAGGGCGGTCAAGGTCTTCCCGCCGCCAACGGAGACCAACTTCTCGGCCGCGTGGCTCACGGGGGAGCTGTGGGCGTGCGAGGCGGCGGCGATGGCGTACGCGCAGACGGTCGCCGAGGTGGCGATGCGGCCCAAGGCGTAGAACCCGAGGATCGCGGTGGCTCAAGCCGCCAGGGCGGGTATCCCCTGGTCGAGCTCGATCGCGAGGTGGTGCCGCCACAGGTGGGCGGTCCGGTCGTGGATGTGGCGCACCACGCGGCCGTTCGCCAGGTGCACGCTGCCATCGCCGGGCAGCACGATCCTCAGACAAAGACGCTCGCCCACGTCGTAGGCACGCCGGCAAGCGATCAGGACGCCATCGAGGCTCGCGTTGATCCCGACGGCCACGTTCTCGAATCGCTCCCCGCGGCCGACCTCTGCGGGGAACCACATGGCCCGTCGGCTGGCTCTACGACGCTCGGTGGCGGTCACGTCTCTCCTCCGGGTTCAGCCGCAAAATGGATACCACGTGGATCCCGGTGGGGCCAGTCATCGACGGGGACACCCCTCAGGTGGTCCCTGAGCTCGAGCTTGCTTTCCGTACCCTCAAAAGGTACAACTGAACCCACAATGGGTACGTTCCAGGTGGCCGATCCAGTGGCGGATGCCCTCTTTCCGAAGGTCCGCAAGGCGGTCCTGGGCCTCTTCTACTCGAACCCAGACCAACGCTTCTACTTGCGAGAAGTCGTCTCTCTCATCGGTCTGGGTCAGGGGCAGATCCAACGTGAGCTTGCCCGCCTCGCGGAGGCCGAGATCATCGAGCGGACCAGCGAGGGCAGGCACATCTACTTCAGAGCCAATCCCCAGTGCCCCGTGTACGAGGAGCTTCGAGGCCTGGTCACCAAGACCATCGGCGCGGTCGCCGTGCTGCGTGAGGCTCTGGCCGGTTTCGGCGAACGCGTCGCCACCGCGTTTGTGTTTGGGTCCGTCGCGCGGGGTGAGGAGCGACACGCGAGCGACCTCGACTTGATCGTCATCGGAGACATTGGGTTCGCTGAAGTCGTCGACGCCATTCGCGACGCAGAGAAGCGACTGCGCCGCGAGGTCAGCGTGACCGTGTACTCCACTGAGGAGTTCCGGACCAAGCTCGCCGAACGTGAGCATTTCGTCCACAGTGTGTACGGTAGCGCCAGGATGTTCGTGGTGGGCGACTCCCATGAGTTTGCAGAGCTACTTGAGCAATAGCTGGATCCGGCGGCATCAGACGTCTGGAAAGGAGATCGCGGATCTTCTGGCGATCGCCGATCGCGACATCCAGCAGAGCCAAGTAGCGGGACTGAGCGCGGAGTGGCGCTTCGACATCGCATACAACGCCGCTCTTCAGTGCGCCGTGGCAGCGCTGGCTGCCTCGGGATATCGAGCCGAACGTCAGAACAAGCACGTGCGCACGATCGAGTGTCTGAAGTTCACGTTGGGTCTCGACGACAAGAGTGTCGCTTTTCTCGACCGTTGCCGGCGAAAGCGACATACGGCCGTCTATGAGCAGGTTGGTGCGGTCTCGGATCGCGAGGCCGAGGAGCTGATCGAAGTGGCGAAGAAGCTGCGACGGGATCTCGAGAGCTGGCTGCGCCGGAACCACCCGAATCTCGCGCATTGAGCCCTCAGCGCCAGGGCGGGCCCGCCCCGCTTGGATCTCCCCTTTCCGGCGGCTTGGCGTCGGACAGCGACTCCGAGGTATGATCCGGGCATGGCACGTCTCACGTTGGTTGCCCTCCTCTTCGCCTCGACGGCTCTGGTCGGCTGCAACTCGCGCGGGTCCGGACGCCACGTAGACGCCGGTCCGATGACGGGCCTGCACGATGCGGGTCGACTCACCATCTCGCCCACGCGACGGATCGCCGACCTCTCGAGCGCCGAGACGCGGGAGCTGTGCCAATGGGTCGCGGGCGTCCTCGGCGGCGAGGACATGTGCGTGCAGTGCAGCGATTCGGTGGAGGTGTGCTCGGGCACCATCGCCGAGTGTCAGGCCGCCCTCGACACGATCCCGTCGAGCTGCTCACTCACCGTCTCCTGGGCGCTGGACTGCATCGATTGCGCGGCGATCGCGACGTGCCAGGAGATTCCGCCCGAGTGCGTTGTCGTCGAGGGATGACGGACCGAGCCAGCGACAGCCAGGGTCGAATGCGCCGTGACGCGCTCCGCGCAACACCGCCGGTCACGAGGCCACCGCCCACGGCGAGCCCGAATCGGACGAAACGTCTGCGCGACAGAAACGCGAAGGGCCCCTCGACGGCTGCCCCTCCCGCGCCGCGGGGACCCGCCGGCACGGACTCGGAAGCTCGCTCCGTCACACCACCAGCTCTCTATAGAGGGCCAAGTACTCGCGCGCCGGCGACGACCAGCCGACGTCCCGCGACATCGCCGTCCGCTGCAGCGCTCGCCACGCCTCGCGGTCGGAGTGGACGTCGCAGACCCAGTCGATGGTTCCGGCGACGGCCTCAGGTGTCGCGTCGTCGAAGACGAATCCCGTCGCACGGCCGGTCGCAATGTTGTCCGGTTCCGCGTTCACCACGGTGTCCGCGAGCCCGCCCGTTCTACGGACCATCGGGAGCGTGCCGTACCGGAGCCCGTAGAGCTGCGTGAGCCCACACGGCTCGGTCCGCGACGGGACCGCGATCACGTCAGCACCACCCTGGATCAGGTGCGACAGCTGCTCGTCGTAGCCGAGGCGAACGGCGAGGTGGTCGGGTCGCGCGTCGGCAGCGACGAGGAACGCCCGCTCGAGAGCGGGCTCTCCCGTCCCGAGCACGACGAGCTGTGCACCCCTGTCGCTCAGGATGTCGACGACCTCGAGCATTAGATCGAGGCCCTTGTGCCAGCTCAGGCGGCTCACCACGGCAAAGAGCGGCCCCCCTTCGCCAGGCGGAAGACCCATTCGCTCGCGCAGCGCAGCGCTGGCGGCCGCCTTGCCCTCGCGCGCGTCACGGATTCCGTACGGACGCGGCAGGTGGGGATCGCGCGCCGGATCCCACACGCGCTCGTCGATGCCGTTCACGATCCCTATGAGGTCAGCGGCGCGAGTCCGCAGCAGACCTTGCAGGCCAAAGCCTTGCTCCGGAGTCTGTATCTCTTTGGCATAAGTGCGGCTCACGGTGGTGATCCGATCGGCATAGAAGAGCCCCGCCTTGAGGTAGCCGATGCGACCGTAGAACTCGAGACCATCGACGGACAGCGAGGACCGCGGAAGCCCGAGAACGCCGAAGAGGTGGCGGTCGAACACGCCCTGATAGGCCATGTTGTGCACCGTCTGGACCGTCGCCGGCCTTGGCCCCGGCGCGTGAGCCACATAGGCGGGGACGAGACCGGCCTGCCAGTCGTGACAGTGCACGACCTCTGGAACCCAGGGTCCGGCGTCTCCGAGCGCGATTCGGGCGGCGACCCAGCAGAGACCTGCGAAGCGGAGGTGATTGTCCGGCCAGTCGTGGCCGTCGGGCGCGAGGTAGGGCGTACCGGGGCGGTCGAAGTGACCTGGGCAGTCGAGCACGTAGACGGGAACGCCGATGCCCGGCACGGTGCCAAGCCGAAGCGCCGCGGGCCCGCCCCGAAACAGATTCGAGTCCGTCCACACCGTCTCGAGCTGTCCTCCGGCCGCGAGCACGCGCGAGTACCCGGGCACCACGATCCGCGAGTCGGCCCCGAGGTTCGCGAGGGCCACCGGCAGGGCCGACGCCACGTCCGCTAGGCCGCCGGTCTTCACGAGCGGGAAGAGCTCGGGGACCACATGGAGGTTGCGCACCATCGCGGTCAGGCGTTGAGAGCCTCGAGCATCTGTTCCGTGATGAGCGTCACCCCCCCTTCGGTCACGTGGAAGCGCCTGGCGTCCTCCACGGGATCCTCGCCGACGACGAGCCCCGCGGGAATCACGCACCCACGGTCGACTACGACGTTTCGAAGCTTGGCGTGCCGGCCGATGTTGCACCGGGGCAGGATGACGGCGTGGTTGAGCTCGGCGTGGGAGTTGACGCGTACCTCGTAGCCGAGCACCCCGCGCCGGACGACGGCCCCCGAGACGATGGAACCGTCGGCCACCACACTGTCGACGGCCGTGCCGCGACGATCATCCGAATCGAAGACGAACTTGGGCGGCGGCAGCTGCATGCTGTGGGTGAAGATCGGCCAACGGCGGTCGTACAGATCCAGCGCAGGCGTGACACCAGTGAGCTCGATGTTTGCTTCCCAATAGGCATCGACGGTTCCCACGTCGCGCCAGTAGACCTGCGTCTGCCCCTCGCTGAGGATGCAGCTCTCCCGCAGGCGATGGGCCATGACGCGCGCGCGTCCGACCAGGTATGGAAGGAAGTCCCTACCGAAGTCGTGCGCGCTATCTGCGAGCTGTGCATCACGCTCGAGCTGTTCGAAGAGGAAGTTGGTGTTGAAGACGTAGATCCCCATGCTCGCCAGTGCGCGATCGGGCTTGTCCGGCAGACCCGGCGGATTCTCCGGCTTCTCGAGGAAGTCGAGCACGTTGCCCTGCTCGTCGACGGCCATCACCCCGAAGGCGGACGCCGCCTCACGGGACACCTCCACGCAGCCCACGGTGAGATCCGCGCCCCGGGCGACGTGCTGCCCGAGCATGATGCCGTAGTCCATCTTGTAGATGTGATCGCCCGCCAGGATGATGACGTAGTCGGGCGCCTCATCCCGCAGGATGTCCATGTTCTGCCAAACCGCATCCGCAGTCCCGCGATACCAGAGGCTCTCGTCCACCCGCTGCTGGGCGGGAACCAGGTCGATGAACTCGTTGAGCTCGCCGCGCAGAATCGCCCATCCTCGCTGCAGGTGACGGAGCAGGCTGTGGGACTTGTACTGTGTGAGCACGTAGATTCGTCGGACACCCGAGTTGATGCAGTTCGAGAGCGTGAAGTCGATGATCCTGTACTTGCCGCCGAAGTAGACGGCCGGCTTGGCGCGCCGGTCGGTCAGGTGCAGCAGGCGGCTCCCTCGACCCCCAGCGAGGATCAGGGCGATCGATCGCCTCGTGAGCCGGCGTACGTCGGCGTCCACAGTGGTGTTTGTCCTGGGCATATCGGGGGCCCCGCTGGGCCGTGCCTAGCATACACAATCGGCTGTTCCCGTGCCTCTGGTGCCGAAGGCTGCTGCGCGCACCGCCATCCGTGCTAATAAGCTGCCGCGATGCGGCAGCTGGCGCGATTCCCCAACGAAGAGCCCGCCCAGACGTTGGGTGCCGCGCTCTACCTCGAGGGCATCGAGAGTACCGTCGAGTCGAGCCGTGACGGGGCATTCCTCCTCTGGGTACACGACGAGACCAAGCTCGACCGGGCCCGCGAGCTGCTCGCCGAGTTCGAGAGGATCCCTTTCGACCCTCGATTTGCGCAGGCCCGTGCCCAGGCCGGGGCGCGCCAGCGGACGGTCCAGCGCGAGGAGCGCAAGAGCCGGCCGCCCACCGTGAAGGTACGCGACCGATGGGCTTCGGCGCGTGGCATCGGCCCAGCGAGCCTCGTCCTCATCGCCATCAGCGTCGGACTCACTCTGCTGACGCGTTTCGGGGAGAACCCCCTGTTCGCCCACTTCCGCTATCCGGGGCGCCTCGACGACCTGCTCGGGGGCGAAGTCTGGCGGGTGCTGACGCCGATCTTCATCCATCTGAGCCTGTTGCACCTGCTCTTCAACATGTGGTGGCTCAAGGACCTGGGCACGCTCGTGGAGCGACTGCAGAGCACGCGCTTGTTCGCGCTGCTCGTGCTCGTCGTCGCGCTCATCTCCAACACGGCCCAGTTCCTGATCGACGGTCCCGGCTTCGGCGGCATGTCGGGCGTCCTCTACGGGCTCTTCGGCTACATCTGGATCCGAGGGCGATTCGATCCGCTCAGCGGCTACCACCTTCCGCGGTTCACCGTGGGAATCCTCCTCGGCTGGTTCGTGCTGTGCTGGTCGGGAGCCGTTGGCCCCATCGCCAACATGGCTCACACGGGGGGCCTGGTCGTGGGCGCCCTCTGGGGATTCCTTTCGTCTGGCTGGCTCACGCGCCGTCGGTGACGCGGCCTGGGCGTCAGAGGCCGTAGCGCGCGACGATGAGATCGCGAACGGCGGCCAGCGGTGCCCGGATGTCCGCCGCACCGCCGCCGGACATGTACCCCACGATGCTGGCATCGGGATCCTGGCCGAGCTCGGTGACGAGCAGGGTCAACTGGCGGTAGGCATCGTCAGCCGAATCGCCCTGGTCGCGGACGACTCCGAAGATGGTGATGCGCTCGTCCTCGACGAGCGGCCGCACGTCGTCGTACCAGGACGGAGCGCCGAGCCCGGCCGGATAGGGGCTCACGAGCTCCCCCGGCGGCAAGAACGAGCTCGGCGCGTTGTGCTGAGAGACGTCGGTGATGATCACGACCGCGCGCTCTGCACCGGCGCGCCAACAACCGCCACCGCACGCGAAGGGTCGCGAGCTCATGTGCGGCGCACCGCCGGCCAGGACGTGGAGGGCTTCCATGCCCGACTCGGGCAGGTCTCCGCCTGACATTGCGGGCACGGAGCCCACTCCGGCGCGCACCATGGTCACGTCGCGGGTCGGTGGCGTCTGGCCCCCAAAGGGCACGTCGCTCATGTTGCCGAAGGGGGAGACGGGGAAGTCGGCGAAATAGGCGACGCCGACGCGCACGCCGGCGATGGCGAGCAGCGGTGCTGCCAGGTTGTCGATGATGGCTCCCGCGTTGTTGTTGATGGTCTGTCGGTGGGACCCGGTCACGTCGAGGAGCAGCATGACGTCGAGGGGACAGACGACCGCCGGCACGTCGCACTCTTCCGTGCACACGACGTCCACCGATCCGGTCACCCCGCAGGTCACGGCGACCGTTTCCCCGGGCGAGCACGCCCCCTCGCTCTCGCAGGCCCCCATCTCCCAGAACCCATCCGATCCGCACACACGCTCGGCCGTGCCGCAGCGATCGCCGCAAGAGACCGTCTCGGTCGCCCCCACCGGCTCACAGGGGGGCGGGCCGCCGTCCGGGGGTCCCGCGTCCGTGCCGGCGTCGGCCGGCGGAGCGTCGACTCTGCCGGCGTCGGTCGAGCCCGCATCGACCGTGCCGGTGCCCGAGTCGACGCGATCGATGCGCGCCAGGTCGGACGTGTCGGGATCGACAAACGCGCTGCAGGCGGTCAGCGCGGGGATGACCAGCAACGGAACCAGAACGCCGAGCTTCTTCACGCGAGCCTCCCGTGGGTCCAAGCGATAGGGTAATCGTAGCGGATCGCGAGCGTTTCTCACATGCTCGGCGCCGCGCGTGCGATTTCTCCGCCGCCGACCGCTATCTCTGCCGAACGGAGGGCTGTGGTAGAAGCGCTGGATGCCCATCGTGCCCGGGATGCCTCGACCCACGCCCGAGCAACTGGCCTCCCTGCGGGGATTCGAGCGAGTCGCCTTCGCCTTGGCCGACACGATGAACCGGCGACCGGCGCTCAAACGCGCGGGTCACGCATTCCTGCGGTCCGTGGGCGCCACGTGGGTCCACGTCTGCTCGCGCAATCTCCAGACCGTGTGGGGCCTCGAGGACCTCCGAGCGCTGCGCCCGGAGCGGGGCCTCATCATCGCGGCCAACCACACGTCCTTCTTCGATTGTTACGTGATCGCCAGCGTGCTCCTCAGAAATACGGACTGGGTCGAGCGTATGTATTTCCCCGTGAAGTCCACCTATTTCTACGAGCGTCTGGACGGGGTTCTGGTCAACGCTCTCATGAGCGCGATGGCGATGTACCCGCCAGTCATGCGCGAGCCTCACCAGCGAGAGCTCAACAAGCACTCCGTCGACTATCTGGTCTACGTCTTGGGTCAGCGAGGCACGGTGGTGGGGATCCACCCGGAGGGCACTCGCAACAAGACCGGCGACCCCTACACGCTCTTGCCGGCGCAGCCGGGCATCGGGCAGATCGCCTATCACGCACGGGCCGAGGTGCTGCCGGTCTTCGTGCTCGGCCTCTCCAACGACTTCGCCCGCCAGGTCCGCAGCAATTTCGCGCGAGATCCCGCGAAGCGCGGGGCTCCCATCACGATGGTCTTCGGCCGGCCGGTGGCCCTGGACGCGTTCTACGGCCAAGCACCGAGGTTGAGGACCTACATGGGCATCGCCAGGCATGTGCGAGACGAGATCACCAAGCTCGGCGCGGACGAGCGGCGCCGCCGCGTTGCCGCCGGCATGCCTGTCGACGGACCCTCGGGCGGCTGAGAGCGTGAGCAGAAATCTCTCCCGTCGCCAGACTCGCGGGGCATCCCCGCCCGCGGCGTTGACTAGGGTCCTTCGGACCCGTCGACAGGTCTGTAGTCGTGCAGCTTCGTGGACTCGCTGCGCTCGTCCACTGCGCTTCGCACGACTACAGCCATGTTACTTCGTCGGTCAGATACCCCGGGTATCTTCCCTCCTCGCGCCTTGCGGGCGGGGCGCCGCGCTTCGCTGGTCTCGGTCCGAGATTCCTGCTCACGCTCTGACTCGTGTTTCGCCCTTATGCGG
>Ga0214473_10007119_pt1 | contig 13308 bp, 12 predicted proteins | sample RVTome_7_FD_203509 | JGI IMG/M metagenome (GOLD analysis project Ga0214473, IMG submission 203509) | Soil microbial communities from uranium-contaminated site in the Upper Colorado River Basin, Wyoming, United States - RVT98D197 | ecosystem: Environmental > Terrestrial > Soil > Contaminated >...
AAATCGACCCCGAATCCGCGAAGTCGGGTTAGAATAGAACCATCGCCAAGCGACATTGGCATCGGAGCCGCACGTGTTCATAGCTACTGTTGCTGGCCGCCGAGGATGGAGCGGAGCAGGCCGGGGCCGGCGGCGGCTTCGAACTTCAGGTCGGCCAGACGCGTTTTGCCCATCCATTCGACGGTGAGCCGCACCGATTCCTTGTTCTGCTGCTGTGCGGCGGTGATCAGCTTCTCGAACGCTTCCACACCGGCGACGGGCTCGCCGTCAATGGCGCGGATCAGCTCGTAGCCGTTGATGCGGGCCAGGGCGGCGGGCGTGCCCTGCTCGACCTGGGTGATGACCACCGCGGCGTCGTTCTCCTCCAGCCGCAGCGCTGCACGCACCTCGTACGTCAGCTCCTTGACCGTCAGGCCGAGCTTCTCATTCTTGTACCTGGCGGCGCTGAGCATGTCCCGCGGCGCCTGCTCGACGGTGAACTCCTGCTCTTTCTTCTGGCCGTCATGGAGGTAACAGAGCTTCACGGTCGTTCCGGCGCCGATATCGGCGAGCATGCGGGTCAGATAGTTGTCCTGGCTCGGCCAGGGTCGTTTGCGGGGCACCGGGATGCCCATCGCCTGGAATTCCTTGGGGACGTCCGCCTCCTCGAAGTCGGGCATCTCGAAGTCGCCGCGTTCGTCGGAGGCCAGCTCGATTGGCCACGGCGCTCCGGGCACGGCGATGTTCAGGAGCACGTCGCCCTCGGTGAGGCCGAGCTTTGCCGCAGGCGAGCCGGGGTATACGCGGTTGACCACCAGGCCGATGCGCCCGTCTCGCGTCGGTTGGCGAAGGCCCAGTTGCTTGACCATTTCCTTGTCCGGCGCGGTGTACTCCACGCCCAGCCAGACCCGCCGTTTCTGCTCGTCCTTGCTGAGGTGGCGGATGCGCGGATCGCAGTTCTCCGGCAGATTGGCGAGCAAGCCTGCGAGCTCGGCGGCCTCAAAGGGGCGAGTGTCCGTGCCGTAGCCGGGGTCCCACACGGGCGCCGCGCCGCGGCCCAGTCGTGCTGGCGCGGACATTGCATACTGCTGGTAGCGGCCGGACTGCCGACTTATCAGATACGGCTCCAGCCGGTCTTCCTCGTGCCGCGCCCGGCAGTAGAGGCCGGCCAGCTTTCCCTGCCGATCCAGCAGCCAGCAGCCCGTCTGCAGAGGCCGGTCCATGGCCGGATACCATGCATCTCCGTAGCCTTGCCGCTCGTCCATCCAGCGATTGAATTCCGCTTCCACATCCATCCCGCCCAGCTCGCGCACGGAGACCGCCCAGAACGGCTCGATGCGAGCCAGCCTGGCAGCGGCTGACAAGTCCACGATGTGCGGCAGCTTGCCTGCCTCGAGCTCGATCACGGTGGCGCAGCATTGTTTGAGGACGCCGCCGAAGCGCGCGGCCAGCGACTCCTCGCCGACCTTGACTGTGATCGTATCGATTCCGGCGACCGCTTCCCGCGGCAGGGCGTCCGGAAGGAGCAGCCTGTTCTCGCCAAAGCCGAGGCCGTACGCGAGCACCTCACGACTGGCCTCGCCGCCGCCGCGCTGGTACCTGCCGAACGGGGATCTGCCGCCGAAGTCATACGCCTCTTCCTCCTGCGGCTCGGGACGGAACGTGATCGTGACCTCGTAGATGTTGGCCGCGAAGTCCTGCTTCAATTTCTCCTCAAGCTGCGTCTGCTGCTCGTGTGAGAGACCGGCGTCCGCCAGGACATCCTTGCCCTTCCAGGCGGTGCCCCCTGGGTCCAGATCGATCTGCTCGCGGCTGGTGACTCCGACGGGCATCCCTTCGGCGTTACAGATCACGCCCACGCAGTAGATGCCGGGCGCCTGAAGGCATCGACTTGGCTCGGCGCTCCTCCAACTACAGCCGTACTCGCAGGGCCGGATGGACACGTGGTTCTGCTTGTCCGGCCTCATCGTGGCGGCGTACAGCGGCGTGCGCGGAGTCACCTCCTCGATCTCGGCGAACTGTAGGGGCTTCCACCCGGCGGGCAGACCGCCGGGGAGCCGCAGGATTCGGCCGGAGGTCTTGACCAGCAGCCTGTCGAATTCAGCGGGCACGACCGTGCCGTCCGGGCCCTCGACGGTGATCTTCGCCACTGTGTCCAGATACGCAGGGTCTCTGTCAAACGTGAATATCTCGCCCTTGTCGCCGACGATCACGCCGAGAACGTCGGTTGCGTTCTTGTTGAGGATTCGCTGCAGGACCGTGCCGTAATCGCGGCCATATGCGTATCCGGCCTCCAGGCCCGGGCGGTCGCTCTTCTTGAGATGATAGCTGACGATCACGAAGCTGTGCCTGGTGTTCTGGTAGATCTTCTCCCACGGCACGTCCTTGTCCGGCTCCGCGGCCCCCAGGGTCGATCCGCTCAGACCCGCCCACAACGATATCGCGACCGCTACTCGATGTTTCCACGTCTTCATTGTCATTCCTCTTCGTAATCCCGGCGATAATCCAGCACGATCCATTTTCGCAGGCCGCTCCGCATGACCTCGAACACCGCTTTCTTCTCCCGCTGCCCATCCTCCAGCAGCTTGCGGTAGATTTTCTTGACATCTTCGATGGTCTCGACGGCCTGCTTGTCGATGCTCAGGATGATGTCCTGCTCGCTGAGGCCCGCCGCGCCGGCGTTGCCGGGGTACTTGACCCCTTGCACGTACACGCCCGCCTGCCGGAAGTAGTAGAGGCGCGGCGTGCGGTACTTGTTGATCTCTTTGACCGTCATATTCCACCGACGGCAATCGAAGTCGCCGCCCTCGAGTTTTCCCTTCTCTTCCGGCGCGACCTCCACGCGGACCGTTTCCCCGCCGCGAAGCAGCTCCATCGGCACGGGCTTGCCGACGGGCAAATCCGCCAGCCGACGCCAGATCTCCGGCAGCATCTCGGCATACATGCCCTCGACGGGCTGTCCATCGACGCTCAACAGGATATTGCCCGCTCGGATGCCTGCCTGGGCCGCCGGGCTGTTCTCCTCCACTCCCGCGATCAGCACGCCACGCTCGCCGGCGACGAAGGTGTTGCTGTGAAAGTCCTTGAGCGCCTGCAGGAGCAGCCCCGTGTACGCCCGGATGACTCTGCCGTCGCGTTTGAGCCGCTCGACGGTGTCCCGCACCGTCGGTGCAGGAATGCTGAACCCCAGCCCGCTGCCTTCGACGCCGAGCGTGTTGATGCCGACGATGGCGCCTTTGGTATCGATCAGCGGCCCGCCGCTGTTGCCCGGATTGATCGCCGCATCGGTCTGGATCCACGTGTTGTATTTGTACTCCGTCGTGAAGCCGATATATCGCTGTGCGTTGGAGACGATGCCCAGGCTGATGGACCGCTGGAACCCGAAGGGGCTGCCCAGGGCCATGACGAAATCGCCTTCCTGGATAGCCGCGGAATCGGCAAGGCGGGCGCATGGATAAGGCTTGCCGCCCTCGCGTTCGGGCAGCTTGAGCACAGCCAGGTCGGTGTCGCGGTCCGAGCCGATGAACTCCGCCCTGACCTGCTGCTTGTCATACAGGACGCAGTTGATCGTAACGGCCTTATCCACGACGTGCCAGTTCGTCACGGCGTATCCGTCGGCACTGATGATCACGCCCGATCCGAATACCTCCTGCTGCTTCTTCTCGCCGCTGCCGTAGTCCTCGACGATCGGCTTGACGAAGATCAGCGCCGGAAACACCTCCGACTTGGCCCGAGTGATAATCTCCCGAAAATCCCCATGCTCCTGCCCCAGCGCCCCGCGCGGAACAGCGACCAGCAGAATCCCCAGAACCGCCGCGACTACACCGCAAAGGCGTAACATCTTGTCTTTTTGGCAAGAATCTTTTGCCGAAAGGAACGAAAAAAGAAAAAGAAGGGGAACACCATGGTCGCACTCGGTATTCTTTCGACTTCTTTCGTTTCTTTCGGCTATGCCTGATTCGCTCGCGGCCGAAGGCCGTGCTACGCTCACTGCTGCTCGTCTCATGCTATCCCGCATTCGGATTTCCTCAACCTGCAACGATTCACCGAGGCAGTCTTGTAGGGTGGGGCTTGCCCCCCACCGATTCTTTTCACCACACGGGTCTTGGTGGGGCAAGCCCCACCCTACGTCGTCCGCCGCCGCGTCTCCCCACGCCTGTATTCTCGAGCCCATACGGTCTCGCAACAGTGAAGGTTACCTATCCGCCTTCCCACAGGCAAGCAAATTCACAGTCGCACGCACAGTTGCCCTCCATGCCGATCGTGGTGTTGAGTCTTGTTGTGGACAACTACCCAGCATGGGTGAGACGCAGCAGCGGATCTTTGGCTTTGCACTGTTTCAAGAGTTGGCTCCAGATCGGCCTCTCTGCAGCGGCGTCCGCCGGAGTGCTCTAGCGATGCGCCCTACACAGGACAACGGGCGTTTCGCAAGCTCACATTCCCAAACTCGTAGCACAGTCCATCCTTGTGATCGCAGGAGACGCGACACTTGCCGGTCTCGGCGACGATTTCTCTCAATCTTCGTCCTCCAAAACTGGGCGCGACGTCTTGGGGTCAGATTGCGTGAGCAGGTGTGACCATGCCAAAAACACCCGTCAACGAATAGCACTGTCCGTTGTTCTCGCCACACGAAATCTGGCTTCCCGATCATGGACTGCTTTCGTCGCCACCCTTTTAGTCCATGTCTACGAAGCAAGGTGAGCATCCTTAGCTCGGTCGTCCTATTCTTTGAGCTTCTCACGCGAGACATTAACTCAGATCGCGTGAGCCCCCCAAATGCGGTACGCTGATGCTTACCCCTATTGCCCGGCTTGTGCGACATGATACTTATAGTGTGTAGACTCCTTATTGCTACGCTTGTCTATTGTATTCATGAAGAGCCCCGAACTTCAAGCTTTAGGCAAGAGAATTCGCATGTTGCGCCTTCGGCGTGGCATGACTCAAGAGGAACTCGCTGAGCGTGCGCAACTCCACCGCACATACATCGGTGGAGTAGAGCGCGGCGAACGAAACGTCAGCTATCTCAATCTTCTGACTATCGCGTGTGCCTTGAACGCGCGCGTGGCCGAATTGTTCCCTGAAAGGGCGCATGAATCTGATGAGTAGATCGGCCGAAGGCACACTGATTCCAGCACGAATCGTCTTTGATTTTGGACTCAGGCCAGAGTACATAACCTCAGCTGTTGAATATATTTATAGAGTTCTTGATACCATTGATGAGACCCTCCTGGCTGAGGGGTCCGCAAGAATATCGGAACTCGTCGAGTTGGCGAACCTCTCAGCAATTGTTGGGAATCTATTTCGTGGAGGCGTCACAAAAGGCTCGTCCGGTGTCTTTCAGGCGAACCGTCCGCACACCTATCCTGACTTGCTTGGTGTTGGAGAGGGTTGCCAAGACATTGAGATCAAGGTCGCTTTGGAGACAAACAAACCAAAGGGGCATTTGGCAAAGCCCGGTCCACATCTCACACTGCGTTACGTATTGGCCAATCAAGACGGGACTTACTTGCGAGGCAAGAAGAATAGGGGGAATGTCGTGTGGATTTGGGAGATCAGAGCCGGTCTCTTGCGCGAACGGCATTTCAGTTGCAGCAACACGGAAGGAGACTCCGGGAAAACTGCGGTAATCAACAGAGAGGGAATGCAATCATTAACAGTCATATACTGCGACCTCAAGCGATGTCCTCATTCATCAGCCGGGCAAATCTACCGCGAGTTCACGCAATATCTCAGCGGAAACAATACGGATCAATCTCTGTCGGATTGATACATGGCCTCAGCTATAGCTCGCGCCAAGAGGGGAGGAGCGGCATTGCCGATCTGTTTGACGATCTGCGCAAGCGTCCCCTGAAATTCGAACCGATCTGGAAAGCTCTGGAGGCGTGCACCCTCTCTTATAGTTAAAGCCCGATCCTGGTGGGGATGAATGCAGCGGTTTGACGCGGGATGCACGAAGTTGACAGTCAGCGTAGTACTCGGCTTGTTCGCATAGAGGCGGCTGTAGCACGAAGTGAAGCCGCTCGTGACCAGATGTTTCGGTATCGAACTGATGTTCGGTCCGGAATGCCTGATTATTGTGAGCATTTTGGGGGTGTGTTTCGTCGCGCGGTGCAGGGTGAGGCCCTTGCTACCAGGTCTCATTAGACGCTGATATTCATTCTGGGGTCCTGTAGCATACTCTTCTGCGTGACAGCCTGCATTGACCGGCGGCAGATCGCCTATCGCATCCATCACAGAGACGGCATCGGGTAGCTGCCCTGAGAATAGAGGCGCGGGAGAGACTACTTCTGGCCGTCTCCCTGCCATACTTCTGTACTCTTCTTGATGCGTCGGTTCTGGCCAGGCAAAAGCTTTCCCTTCACGATTGCCGACTATGAAGAGGCGCTCTCGATGCTGTGGCACTCCAAATAGGGCAGCGTTGATTATGCGCCAAGAAACTTCGTACCCAGCGTCCTCGAAGCCCCGGACAAGGGAAGCAAGCATTTTACCCTCCCCGTGCGTGAGCATCCCCACCACATTTTCGAAGAGAAACCACCTGGGTCGCAGTGTAGCCACCACAAACAGGAACCGCTCCACCAGCGTGTTACGTCTATCTTTCTCCGTGAGCGTGCGAAATGGCCTGATTGACGAGAAACCTTGACACGGTGGGCCTCCGACGACCACGTCTACTTCCTCGGAGACCCTCCTAATCCCCTCCACACCAAATTCCTGTATGTCGCCAATTACGCCGGTGGCATAGGGGTGGTTAGAATAGAAGGAACGCACTCGGTCGCAGAGTAGGTCTATACCACAGACGGTTGCATAGTGTCCAGTCCATTCGAATCCGTACGAAAGCCCCCCACAACCACAAAACAGGTCGATGAGGCGCAGTCTTTCTGATGGAGCTCTCTGTCTTGCATGTAGTATCTGCGAGTCGCTGGAGCAAGCCGTCGTGTACCCTTCGCCCGGGATCACACGAGACAGGTGCTCACGCTGGCCTATGATCAGTTCTCTTGCATCAATAGATAGGACTTCGGCAAGTCTCTCAAAATGAGGAGTCTCAGGAAATTCGAGGCCTCTCTCCCATTTTCGGATCGTGTGACCGGACACGCCGATCGCGTCCGCAAGGTCACGCTGACGAATCCTTTTCCTAATTCGAATGGTTCTGATATCCGTTGTCATACTGCGTTGCCATGAACTCCTTCTCATCGGTCGATGAAATTATAGACCATCTGGTCTACTCTGTCAAGGTGTATAAGGAGCATGGCAACCAGCAGCAGGCGGCATTCGTCAAGGATTGTCGCGGGCCAGTCTCCCAGGGTCAGGCCACCAATCTTCAAATCGTCAGATCAGCAACGTGTGGAGGCGCATTGTGACCGCGAGGGACAGACCCTACTTCCCCTGGCGTGCATGCTTGACGACGGCTCGATTGCGGCTTAGTGTGATGTTGCGGCGGGGTAGGCTTCGATGGAGTCCAGGTCCTTCTGGTCCTGCTCGTGGGCGTGGTACAGGTCCCATCGCAGTTGGAGGTCCATCCAGAAGCCGGCGGACATAGGCAGCATTTTGAACTGAAGACCACGAAGGACACGAAGAGCACGAAGAAAACCAGGGAATGGTTGATCGTATTCTCTTCTTCCAATCCCTTTCGCACCTTCGTGGCCTTCGTGCTCTTCGTGGTGAAGAAACCTGGATTCCCGCCTTCGCGGGAATGACAGAGTCGTTGTGGGCGTTCTGCCTGGTTCCATGGGTGTGAAACTCTGTGGTCTCTGTGCCCTCTGTGGCAAAATCTTCCGGAGAATCTCTTTACCCATTGTGACATAAGGAGTTACGGCGAGCGACAGGGGACGTTTTGTAGTTGACAAGGGATGTTAGGTAGTTTAGTATTCACATAAAGTGTGATGCGTGAAGTGTGAAGTTGAGAGGCTGGACCGGTTCTGAGCCCTGACCCCTGAACCCCGATCCCTGAGCTCTGTTCCGATTGGAGGTGCGAGATGGCTGAGCGGACGTGTTGGAATTGCGTGTATGTGAGCTGCGAGCCGGGGAGGTGGCTGCGATGCCTGGCGATGCGCGAGCCGCTGGTGGCGAGGTGCGCGAACCATCCGCAGTGGGCGGGCCAGTTGCACGATGTCCCCGGCGTGCCCTGCCGGAATTACCAGCCGAGACCCGCCGAGCCGCCGAGCGACATCCGGCGCATCCCGCTGGGCCGCGGCAAGTACGCCTATGTGGACGCCGCCGATTATGAGTGGCTCAACCAGTGGAAATGGCACTTGTTTAATGGCTATGCCATGCGGTGTGAGAGAGGCAAGAGGATATTTATGCATCGCGCGATCATGCGGGCACCCAAAGGGAAGATCGTGGATCATGCGGACGGGAACAAGCGCAACAACTACCGGGCCAATCTGCGCATCTGCACTCGTCGGGACAACGCACGCAACATGGCAAAGCAAGCTGGGGGTAGTTCCCGGTTCAAAGGGGTCTCTTTCGACAAGCAGTCGGGCAAGTGGCGCGCCACTATCGGGTTCGAAGGGCAATGCACTCACCTTGGTTACTTCGACGGCGAGGTCGAGGCGGCGCGGACGTACGACCGTGCGGCGGTCGAGCGCTTCGGCGTCTTCGCCCGGCCCAACTTTCCCGAGGATTGGCCGCTCGAACGGCGAGAAAAGGTCCACGCCCAGTGGCTGAAGGCCAACGGCCGACGAAAGGACGCGCGTGCCAAGGTGAAGAAGGCCGGCAGGCCAGGCTGTAAAGGACACAGGGCAACGGTCGTGCATCCCACCCGGCACAAAGCGCGAGCCGCGACCTCCAAGTCGCCGGCCCGGAGGGACCGGAAGCGCGCGACTGTGGCTGGCGGCTGCCAGAGACGGCGTTAGGTGAGCGGGGGCGCTCGCCCTGCGGGAGCTGCCCGGCGCATCCTCGGAGGAGCGAAGCATCTGATCAATGAATGCAATCGACGTTTACTCCCTGCTCGGCCCAGATCCTTCGCTGCGCTCAGGATGACAGAGTCTGTGTGTGTGGGTATATCTGTCGCTGTGGATAGCTGTCCAGTGTGGGAGACCTGCACAGGACCTGCAGGAGGGGAGTTTTCCGAAGGATGGGCACTATCAGTACTGATAGGCTGGGTGATTGGCGATGGGAGAGGGTCCCGATGTGCACAAGTTTTCCACAAAGGGCAGTTATGGCGTGCATAACCTGTGCACAGGAGATTTTTTTTCGCGCGCAAAGCCTGTGCTCGCCAGCGACTCCCGTCAGGTGGAAAAGAAATCCGTTAGAATCGTGTTGATTTGCCGCACGTTTCCCAAATAATAGCACCAGATGAATTTGACTTTCAGTAGAGGACTGGACCCTCTTCTCAGACCATAATGCACGACAGGGACGGCGTGACAGGTAGTAAGCGATGGGGAGTCATTGATGCAGGGCACGATCACGGATGGCGGTTCCCGCACCACAGGGTCCGATGTGACAGCCATAACCGACTCACTCGCCGAGCGAATCGGTCGGGAGAAGTACAAGATCTGGTTCCAGGACTGCACGCGCTTTGCGCTGACTGAGGAGCACCTCAGGATCGGCGTTCCCAATCCGTTCCTCGCCGGCTGGCTTGAGGGTCATTTCCTGAAAGAGATCAAGGCGGCCGCGCAGTCCGTCCTGGGGCTGGTTCCGGAGATCTCTTTTGTCGTGGACGCGGAGCTCTCGGGCAAACGGCGGCCCAGTGTCGCGTCCGTCCAGCCGCATGCCGGGGCAGCGGGCCCAGCGCCTCGCGTTCAATGTCGCGACCGCGTGACGGATGCCGCGTCGTGTTCCACGGGCAGCCTGCGGCTGACGCTGGACGGCTTCGTGGTGGGACCATCGAACGAGTTGGCTTACAATGCGGCCCGGGCCGTAGTCCGGGAGCGACAGAGCCCCTATAACCCCCTGTTCATCCACGGCGGATACGGCGTCGGCAAGACCCACCTCCTGCAGGGAATCTGCAACGGCGTCGTCCAGACCCGACCCGGGGCCAGGTGGCTGTACCTGTCTGCCGAGGATTTCGCCAATCAGTTCGTGCTGGCCTTGAAGACGAAGAAGCTGGAGGCCTTTCGTGCTCGCATGAGGCAAACGGACTTGCTGGCGATTGACGACATACACTTCCTGGCCAGCAAGCCATCCACCCAGGAAGAATTCCTCCACACGTTCAACACGATCAACCTGGCGGGCAAGCAGGTGGTCCTGGTGTCGGACGCCCATCCCAAGATGATCGGGCAGTTGTCGGACAAGCTGGTGAATCGGTTTGTCTCCGGGATGGTCGTCAAGATCGAGCCCCCGGATTTCGAGACCCGCTGCGCCATCTGCCGGGGGTACTCGCAGAGGATCGTGAGTGCAGCGGCGGGCGGCGGCAGGCATGCCCAGCCGTTGTCGGAGGACGTGATCCGGTTCGTGGCCGAGCGGGTGCGGACGAACGTCCGTGAGCTCGAAGGGGCACTGGTGAAGCTGACCGCCTGTGCTGCCCTGCAGGGCGAGAGACTGACCCTGTCCACGGCCCGGGCCGTGCTCGCCGAGCACATCGAGCGGTGCGACCCCATCATTCACGTCGCCGATATCGAAAGCGCCGTCGGCGCCTACTTCGGCGTGACGCCGGCACAACTCCATTCCTCCAGGAAGAGCCACACGATCTCGCTGGCCAGGCACTTCAGTATGTACCTGACCCGCAAGCATACGAACATGTCCTCCTCCGAGGTGGGCCGGCACATGGGCAATAAGAACCACGCCACGGTCCTCGTCGCCTGCAAGAAGGTGGACGAAATGCTCGCGTGCGACGAAGAGATCCACTGGCAAAATCCGCACGGCAACAAGGTGGCCAGGACCCGCGCGATCCTGTCGCAGCTTGAAGACAACATCTCTCATTGACGCGCCGGGCAAAATGAGCATTTTCCCTAGTTGACGCACATTGGCATCCGGAGTACGAAAGGACTTGTCGGAAATGGCACTCGACGTGACATGTCGCCGGGTGCTCGTGAATTATGGTATTCCGGGTAAAGCATGGAAGCTTCTTACTTGATGGGCCCTGTATATGCATCAGGATGATGCACCAGGGAGGGGTGGAAAATGCTATTTGCAGCGGATCTACAGGTATTCTCGGAAACGGAGTGGTCGGATCTTCATCGCAATCTGGGTTTGTCGCGTCGCCAGGCGCAGATTGTGGAGCGTCTGCTGTGCGGGCGGTCCGACAAGCAGATCGCCAAGGATCTCGAAGTGTCCGTACCTACAGTGCGCACACATCTGGGGCGGCTGTTCATGCGATTCGGCGTGGCCGATCGATGTGAACTGATCCTGCACATGTTCACCTGCTTTCGCGAGCAGTGCCGTCGCTTCGATTGTCCTCGCTGCATAGGATAGGCCTGTGGCTCCTCGTGTGCGTGAGCACAGGGTGCCTGCTCGCAGGCTTCTGAAATGCAGGCGCCGGCTCTCGTGCGCAGCGCGGATGGCAGCGTCCAGGCCGAATACGAGGGCCTCGAGCCTTCCCGACAAAGTCCCGAGCAGGGTAATCATGAAAAGGTACAGGAAGCTGTTCTTCAAGTCGCTGTTTCATCTCGCGCCAAGAACCCTCCTCCTGAGACACAGGTGAGCCAAAGGGGGGACCGGGTGGCGTTCGGTCACCTGATCGACCGGCACTACCAGGGTCTGTACCGGTTGGCGTACCAGTGCCTCGGCAGCCATCTGAACGCCGACGCACGTCCCTCATGAGCACTCCTGGTGCTCATCGACGTTCATCGCTCATGCGGGCCACGCCTGCGGTCTGGCTTCGCACGAAGCTCGTCGCAGTGGCGCCGTGTTCAACGGCCATCTCACGCAGTTGCTCGCCGGCGCGATAGACGATCTTGTCGCCATGAATCTCGTGGATTACAAAATGACCCAGCCGGGCGCCTTGTCTGACCCACCGTCGCTCGCCGGCGGGCTCCCGGACAAGCGCCATGGACTCCTCCGGCCTGGACCGATGGTAGCTGATCCCATCCAGTCTGAACACGGCCGAAGGAGCCGGTGGGCGCACTACAGGCACGGCCAGTGCAGGACCGCTCGCTGGCGCCGGAGCCGTCAACTTCTCGATCCTCTTCGGCGGGTCCAACAGCCGGGCATACGCCTCTGCCTGTTCAACCAGCGCCGGAACCTCAGCCGGACGCGATTCGGATCCACTGCCCTGTGCTCTGAACCTCGCGATAGCGCCGGACCGATTGAGAAACTCCGCAATCTCCCGATCAACCTTGCCTCGCTCGCACCGCCAAAGCCCAAGCACACCAACAGCCGCCAGCATCGCACAAACGCCCAGGATGCAGAACCATCTCACCATGAGGCAGAATATCTGCGGAACAACCCCGCTAAAGTCTAACGTCATGGTTGACGCTCTTCACGCCGAAGCAGGACTGCCTCATTGCCTTTGAGTTTCCCATTCTCATACTGCCTGGCTTCATACCACCAGGGATCGCCCTTGCGCCATTTCTGGACGGTCTTGAACTCATAACCACGTCGTTGGGTAAGCATTACGACTTCGTACTCCTCGCGTTCTGTGCCATCTTTCGACTTCACAATATGAGCGGTTATTGTCTGCCTGATGACCTCCTTGTCATCCTGGTTCGGCCCAATCACCCTCTCACGCACGTAGTTTGGGTCTTGTGTGAAATCAGGAAAGGTGAAGAAGATTTGGCGTGGGGTAAAACCCGTCTCAGTGACTGGGCCGTTTGGATCCGGGGAGAAATCCCACAGCATGTTTACTGCGGGCCCATCCTTTCTTCCCGAGTTGTCAAGAATTCGTATCAGGTTCCCAGTATCTCGTCGAAAGTACAAAAGGAACTTCTCTTGGTGTTCCGAACTTCCAGGCGAGGAGGCGGCTTGGATTTCAAAGCATTGATATCCTCCCGGCGGCAACGTTGGGTTTCCATACCTGGCACGCAATGGCCCCCTACCCAAATACGGAATCGCGAAGTCAGATGTAGATACCACACGACGTATTTCGAAAGTAATATCCACTGGAGGACCTTTCTTGGGAACGGCTGCTAGCGACGTTAGGTCTATCTTCATCTTCCATGTTCTGACCTTCCAGGAGTCCCCCACTTTCCAGGGCGGCTGGGGGGATGGGGGTCGTAACGCCGCGCCACATATGCAAGACAAGAAAATTCCAAACGCGGCAGAGATAAGAATGTAAAGTGTCCTATTCATGGTTATTGGCCTCCATTGTAGCTTAATTCTTAAGCCCGTCGACACCCGCCTTTGTCACAAACGGGTTATTGTCCCACGATGGGAGTAAAACCCTCGCCTTCAGGCGAAAACTTCAGTTCAATCGCGTGCGTCGACTGCTATCAGACAGCGGGCTGCACGTGGTTT
>Ga0214473_10007120_pt1 | contig 13308 bp, 12 predicted proteins | sample RVTome_7_FD_203509 | JGI IMG/M metagenome (GOLD analysis project Ga0214473, IMG submission 203509) | Soil microbial communities from uranium-contaminated site in the Upper Colorado River Basin, Wyoming, United States - RVT98D197 | ecosystem: Environmental > Terrestrial > Soil > Contaminated >...
TCATCGCCATGTCGTGCGGCGCCCTGCTCGGGCTCACCTTCTCGAGCCCGTTCATCGAGCGGCTGGGGGCCCGCAACACGGCCTACATCACCGTCTTCGGCGCCTCGGCGCTCTATGCGGTCGTGCCGCTGCTGCCTTCGGCGATCGCGGTGGTCCCGGTGTTCTTTGCTGCCGGGGTCCTTGCCGGGGCCCTCGAGATCAACGTCAACCTGGAGACCGACCGGCACGAGGCGATGCTCGGCTATCGCATCATGAGCCGGGCGCACGGCATGTGGAGCCTTGGCTTCTTCGTCACCGCTTTCATCTCGGCGGGCGTACGCCAGCTCGGCATCGCCCCGGCCATCCATATCGGCGCGGCAATGGTGGTCGCGGTGATCGCGGGGCTCGTTGTCTTCTCCAAACTCGAAAATGCGCCCGCCCGCCACGACAGCCATGACGGCGAGATGCCGCTGATCGCCTTCCCGACCTCGGGGCTGCTGCCGCTCTGCCTGATCGGCGCGGCGCCGCTCCTGGTCGAAGGCGCCGGCATCGACTGGTCGGCCATCTACATGCGCGACGTGTTTTCCGTCGAGCCGTTCGTCGGCGGCATGTCGATCACCATTTTTTCGCTCTTCATGGCGCTCGCCCGCCTGTTCATGGACCCGGTGGTCGATCGCTACAGCCCGCGCGTGGTTGCCGGCGCGCTGCTCGGCATTGCCGCAATCGGGCTCATCATGGTCGGCACGGCCCCGCACCCCTATGTGGCACTCTTCGGCTTCCTGCTGATGGGGTTGGGCTGCTCCTCGGTCTATCCGCTGGCGGTCTCCGCGGCGGCGCAACGTACCGACCGGCCGGCCTCGGTCAACGTCGCCTCGCTCGGGCAGATGACCTTCGTGGTCTTCTTCCTGGGGCCGCCGCTGCTCGGTTTCGTCGCGGAGCGCTTCGGCATCCGCATCTCCTATTTCGTCGTCGTGCCGCTGGTCATCGCCGCCCTGCTCGCCATTCGCGCGCTGGCGCCACGCCCCGTGCCGATCCTCGACGAGCCAGAGCCTGCCACGCCCCATGGCTGAGCTGCCGCAGATCGTTGACCTGCGGCAATCGCCGACGGCCCTCAAGGTCCAGCGTGGGGTGATGCGGTTCCTCCGTGGCCAGCACGATTTCTGCTGCTTCGCCGAAGTGCCGCTGGCAAATGGCCGCCGCGCCGATGTGCTGGGGGTCGGACCAAAGGGCGAGATCTGGATCGTCGAGATCAAGTCCTCGCTCATCGACTTCCAGGTCGATGCCAAATGGCCCAACTACAAGGACTTCTGCGACCGCTTCTTCTTTGCCAAGCCGCCCGAGCTCGACCCCGATATCTTCCCGGTGTCCGAGGGGCTGATCGTGGCGGACGCCCATGACGCGGCGATCCTGCGCATGGCCGAGCACTTCCCCCTGCCTGGCGCCCGGCGCAAGGCGATGCTCCTCAAACTGAGCCGCCTCGGCGCCGATCGCATCCATACGCTGATGGACCCAAGCGAAAACAAGTTCTGAGCTACGATACTACGGTGATCTTTTCGCTCGCCCGCGTCACCCCGGTATAGAGCCAGCGCCGCCGGTCCTCGCGGAAGACGAAGCTTTCGTCGAAGAGGTAGACATTGTCCCACTGGCTGCCCTGGGCTTTGTGCACGGTGAGGCAATAGCCGAAGGTGAACTCGTCGAACTGCCGCCGCTCGGGCCAGCTCAGCGCGTCCTCTTCGCCGGAAAAGAACGCCGCGTGCGTCACCACCTTGGCCTGCGATTTCGCCTTGCCGGTCGGGTCGTCGGGATCGAGCAGCATGGAATAGCGGGCGCCGGAACGCTTCTTGACCTCGGCCGCGATCCAGATCTGGCCGTTCAATAGCTTCTTGACCGGGTTGTTGCGGAGGCAGACCAGCCTGTCGCCGGCCACCGGCTCGTGCCGGGGCAAGCCCTTCAATTCGCGCAGCCGGTCGTTGTAGTCGACGCGCGTCTTGTTGCGCCCGACCAGCACCTGGTCGGCTTCGATCACCGCATCGCGGTCCACCCGGTCCTTGGAGATGACCTCGCTCTCCCCATAGCGGCCGTGTTCGAGATAGCCCCCCTCGCGGATATCCATCGACATGCGGATGATCGGGTTGTCGCGCGCCTGGCGATGAATCTCGGTCAGCATCATGTCGGGTTCGGCGGCGGTGAAGAAGCCGGCGCCCTGCACCGGCGGCAGCTGGAACGGATCGCCCAGCACCAAGACCTTGGTGCCGAAGCTCAATAGATCGCGGCCAAGGTTCTCGTCGACCATCGAGACCTCATCGATGACGATGAGATCGGCGGTCAGCGCTTCGCTCTCCGGATCGAGCGCGAATTTGGGTTCACCCTCCTTCTCCGAAATCAGCGAGTAGATCAGCGAATGGATGGTGGAGGCGCCGCGGCAGCCGTGCTTGCGCATGACCAGCGCCGCCTTGCCGGTGAAGGCGGCGTATTTGACCGATTTCACGCCCTGGGCGAGGTGGCGGGCGAGCGTCGACTTGCCGGTACCCGCCCAACCGAACAGCCGGAACACCTGCGGGCCGTTCCTGTCCTTGAGCCAGGCCGAGACCTTGCCCAAGGCTTCATCCTGCTGCGGCGACCATTCCACCATCAGACGATCCGGGTGGTGACGGTGCCGACGCCGGCGATCACGCCTTCCAGGAGATCGCCGCGCTCGACGGCGGAAACGCCGGCCGGCGTGCCGCTGAAGATCAGGTCCCCCGGCATCAGCGTCACCAGCGTCGAGAGGTAGGCGATTGCCTCGGGCACCGGCCAGACCTTGTCCGCGAGGTCGCCGAGCTGCCGCCCCTTGCCGTTGACGGCAAGTGCGATCATGCCGCTGGCGGGGTGGCCGATCTGCGCGGCGGGCACGATGTCGCCGATCGGGGCGGAGTGATCGAAGGCCTTGGCCATATCCCAGGGTCGCGCCTGTTTTTTGGCGATGGCCTGGATATCGCGCCGCGTCATGTCGATGCCGGCGGCATAGCCCCAGACATGGTCCAGCGCATCGACGACAGAAATGGCCGCGCCTTCCCTGCCGATGGCGACCACCAGCTCAATCTCGTGATGGAGGTCCGCGGTTGCGGGAGGATAGGGCATCTCGGCGCCGCCGGTCACCACTGCGTCGGCCGGCTTGGAAAAGAAGAACGGCGGCTCCCGCTCCGGATCGTGGCCCATTTCGCGAGCGTGTTCGGGATAGTTGCGGCCGATGCAGAAGATGCGGCGCACCGGAAACAGCCCGCCGCCAGCGACGGGGATAGCGGGGATGGCAGGCGGGGCGATGACGTAGTCGGACATGGGCTGGACCCTTCAATTGCGCCGCGACACTAGACGATGATCTGCGCGGACAAAATGAGAACTTTTCCGTAGGGGACCCTGGACGCCTCGATAATTCACGGGCGTTTTCCCTCGCGGTATGGCGCCATCCAGCCCAGGCCTTCGGTGGCGGTGGTCTTTGGCCTGTACTCGCAGCCGATCCAGCCGTCATAGCCGAGCCGGTCGAGTTCGGAGAGCACGAAGCCGTAATTGATCTCGCCGGTGCCCGGCTCGTGACGCCCCGGATTGTCGGCGATCTGGATATGACCGATGCGCGCCCGCAGGCGCTCATAGGTGGGGACCAGATCGCCCTGCATCACCTGCATGTGGTAGACATCGTACTGGATGTAGAGGTTGTCGTTCGCCACCCTCTCCAGAATCCGCTCGGCATGCCTGGTGGTCGAGAGAAAAAAGCTGGGGATGTCGCGCAGATTGATGGGCTCGATGAGGAGCTTGACCCCGCGATCGGCGCAGCGCGGCGCCGCCCATTTGAGGTTTTCGACCAGCGTCGTTTCGAGCGCCGCAAGTTCGGCGCCCGCGGGGACGATGCCGGAAATCACGTTCACTTTCTCGCAGTCGAGCGCGTCGGCATAGTCGAGCGCCATCATCACGCCGGCACGGAATTCGTCGACCCGCTGCGGCAGGCAGGCGATGCCGCGCTCGCCCGCCACCCAATCGCCCGATGGGACGTTGAACAGCGCCTGGGTGAGGCCATGCTGCTCCAGCGTTTCGGCCAGCTTGGCTTTCGGCTCGGCGTAGGGGCCGAGATACTCGACGGCGCTGAAGCCGTCCCGCGCGGCGGCCGTGAAGCGATCGAGGAAGGCATGCTCCTGGTAGAGGAAGGAGAGGTTGGCGGCGAATCGGGGCAACGGACGGCTCCTGGGCTGGCCCTCGCGCTCTACCACGACGATCGCTTGGCCGCAGCCGGGCGGTCAGACGGCCGGCAGTGCGGGCCGTGTCGCGATCGCATCCTTGACGGTCTTTTCGACGAGTTTGCGCTGCTCGCCCCAAGCGGTACGCGTCGATGTCGTCAGAGTCTGCGGGTTGACCTCCCGCGGCGGGGCCCCCAAAGATGCGCACATGGTTTCGGTAGCGTCCTACAACATCCGCAAGAGCGTCGGCACCGACTGGCGCCGGCAGCCCGACCGGATTCTCGAAGTCCTGGGCGAGATCGATGCCGACATCGTTGCCCTGCAGGAGGTCGACCGGCGCTTCGGCAGCCGCACCTCCTCGCTCTCGGTCGAAAACATCCGCGCCCAGACCGACTATGAACCGGTGCGCTTCGGTGCCCGTCCCACCAGCCTGGGCTGGCACGGCAACACCATCCTCGTACGCAAGGGGAGCGAGGTGCTGGCACACCGGCGGCTGACGCTGCCGGCGCTGGAGCCGCGCGGCGCAGTGATGGCGGACGTGCGGGTCAATGGCGAAACCCTTCGGATCATCGGGATGCATCTCGGGCTGGTTGGATTGTGGCGCAGCCGGCAGGCGCGCGCCGTCTTGGACCAGCTCCACAAGCTTGAGGAAAAGCTTCCCACCATCATCATGGGCGATCTCAACCAGTGGACCACCGAGGGCGGTTGCCTGGCCCATTTCGCCGAGAACCACCACGTGATCGCGCCGGGTCCGAGCTTTCATTCCAGCCGGCCGCTCCTGCCGCTGGACCGGATCATCACCGACCTCGATCTCGAAGTGGAGGCGGCGGGCGTGCACATGTCCGCGCAGGCCAAGCTCGCCTCGGACCATCTGCCAGTCTGGGCGCGACTCAGGCTTCGTGCACCCGGCGAGGTCTAGGGAACAAGCACCGCCGCGCCTTTGAGGCGACCGTGCCGCAGGTCATCGAGCGCGGCATTGGCTGCCTCGAGCGGATAGGGGGCAGCGGTCACTTTCAGTTGCGTTGCCGCGGCGCGGGCAAAGAAATCGTGGCCGTCACTGCGGGTGAGGTTGGCGACCGAGACGATCTCGCGCTCTTCCCACAGCAGGCGATAGGGGAAGCCGGGGATATCGCTCATGTGGATGCCGGCGCAGACGACGCGGCCGCCTTTTCGCAGGGTGGCGAGCGCCGCCGGGACCAGTTCGCCCGCCGGCGCGAAGATGATGGCGGCGTCCAGCAACTCCGGGGGCATTTGATCCGATCCTCCCGCCCATGCCGCGCCCAGCGAGCGGGCGAACGCCTGACCGGCGGCATCGCCCGGCCGGGTGAAGGCGAAGATGCTGCAGCCATCCGCGATGGCGAGCTGGATGATCAGATGGGCGGCGGCGCCAAAGCCATAGATGCCCAAGTGCCGCGCCCCCAGCGTCTTGCGGTAGGACCGGTAGCCGATCAGGCCCGCGCAGAGCAGCGGCGCCGCCTCGACGTCGGTGTAGGTTTCCGGCAGCGCAAAGCAATAGCCAGCCGTCGCCTTGGCGTACTCGGCATAGCCGCCATCGACCTGATAGCCGGTGAATGAAGGGGTGTCGCAGAGGTTCTCGCGTCCTTGGCGGCAGAATTCGCAATGGCCGCAGGTGCCCCCGAGCCAGGGAATGCCGACGCGCTGTCCAACCCGGAATCCGGTGACGCCCTGGCCCGTCTCTTCGACAGTGCCGACGATCTCGTGCCCCGGCACGATCGGCAGCCTGGGTTTGGGCAACTCGCCGTCGACGACGTGCAGGTCGGTGCGGCAAACGCCGCAGGCCAGCACCTTGACGACGATTTCGCCGGCGCCGGCCACTGGCCTCGGCATCTCGACCAGGCGCAGCGGTTGGCCAATACGCTCGAGGCGCATTGCCTTCATCGGGCATCTCCTCACTGCATCGTGCGGCTCTAAACGAGGAACCGCGCCAACGGTGCCATGTTGCTCCCAGAAGAAGTTGCTCCGCAATGGAGACCGAGGCGGACGACGACCTGCCGCATGCTATCGGGCGAAGGCTAGGCCCTAGCCGCCCCACTGCTCCTGCCAGGTCGGCAGCGTGTCACCGGTCGCCGGCGTCGCCAGGTAGATCGCTCGCGCCATGGCGCGAGAGAGGCAGACCGCGGCGGCGTGACCGATCTGCAGGACGTTGAGCACGGCTTGGTCGATCGGTTTTGCGCAGGTCGCGACTGAAAAGATCAGGTCGCCGTCGACCTGGGTGTGCGCCGGACTGACGCCGCGGGCGATGCCGTCCTGCGCGGCCACCGCCAGCCGCTTCGCTTGCGCCTTGGTGAGGACTGCATCGGTGGCGACGATGGCGATGGTCGTGCTCGCAATGGGGCTCACCCAATCGCGCTTGGAGCGGGCCGATTGCGCGAAAGGTACGGCGCCGATGAAGGGCCCGCGGCCACCGAATTCGCCGTCGATTTCGAACGGCGAGGCCCAGAAATGCGCGCTGTCGCCAACCGTGACGCTGCCCGTGGGGTTGGCCACCACCAGCGCGCCCACGACGTAGCCGCCCGGCAACACCAGCGAGGCGGAACCCAGCCCGCCCTTGAGATTGGCGGTGAGCGCTCCCGTGCCGGCCCCAGCGGTGCCGAGCGCGAAGTCCGCCGCCGCCGCGGCGAGCGCCCGCTCGCCCAGGGCGCGATAGGGATTGGTTTCCCAGTCTTTTTCGCCCTTGTTGAGGAGGTCGAAGATGATGGCGCCGGGAACGATCGGCACGGTGGCCGTTTCCACCCGGAAGCCGCGGCCCTGCTTGCGGAGCGCATCGGTCACCCCCGATGCGGCGTCGAGCCCGAACGCCGAGCCGCCGGAAAGCACAAGCGCATCAACATCTTCGACGAGCTTGTCGGGAGCCAGCAGCTCGGTTTCACGCGCCCCGGGCGAGCCGCCCATGACGTCGACCGAGGCGATGAACGGCTTGTCGCCGACCAGTACGGTGGTGCCGGTCTTGATGCGGTGATCCTCGGCATTGCCGACACGCAGGCCGGCGACGTCGGTGATGAGGTTGCGCGGGCCTGGGATCACGATGCGAGTCGCTCCTCGACCTCGGCCAACGCGCGGTGGAGCGGCACCCCGTCCGGATCCCAGGTGCGCCGCATCTCCAGCATCTGCCGGGCGATCTGCCAATTGCCGACCTTCAAATGCGCGTCCAGCAGCAATTGGCCAAAGAGATCGCGCTGCGCGTGGCTGCCGCCGATTTCGCTCAGCCGCGGATTGGCGATCGAAAGCCAGCGCACGGCGTCGGCGTAGTTGCGCCGCGCATGGGCGAGCATGCCGCGGGCGGCGGGCAGCGCCACATCGTGCCAGACCAGCCGATCGAAAGCATTGGAAGCATTGGCCTTTTCCGCGATCACCTGCATCAGGGTGTCAGCTTCGGCGCGCTCGGCGCGGGCGAGGCCATAGAGATATTGCAGCGCGAGGAACGGCTGGACGGTATCGCGGGCGCGGGAGCTGAGATGCTCCGCGACATCCTCCCAGCGGTTGCCGACGTCGAGCCCGGCGACCTCCATTCGCGCCAAGAGCGAGACGGCGCCGACCTGGTCCTGCGAATAGTCCTTCTCGACGCCCCAGACGTGGTGGTCATAGGCGTCGAACACCGCCTGGTCGTCGCCCAGGCTGATGTGGAACACCGCCTTGTGCCACCAGTTGTGGGTGTACATGAAGGAATTGAGATCGACCCAGGTCGCCGAGGCTTCACCGAGGAAATCGACCCCTTCGCGGACCCGTCCGGTAGAGAGCATGACATGGGCCAGCGCGTGCTGGGCCCAGGGCTCTTTTGCCTTGAGCGCCAGCGCCTTGCGCGCTGCTGCCTCGGCTTTCTCGAGTTCATGCATCTGCTCGTAGCCGAAGGCGAGCATGCCCTGGAGATGGGCGTTGCCCGGATTCGCGGGTTCGGCTTTCTGCGCGATACGCAGCATGGAGGCGGCGTCGCCGCGGTTGAAGCTGAAATACTGGTGCAGTTTCACCGCGGTGAGATCGGTCGGGAAATTCTCGACGAGATCCTCGCCGACTGCCTGCACGGCCGGAATATCGTTGGCAATCCAGAGCGCCAGCTGGCGCAGCAGCATCCGTTCGCGGGTGTTGGCCGAGGCAGCGGCAGCTTCCGCGCGCCTAAGGTAGATCGAGGCCCTGCGGCTGGCTCCCGCCGCCTCGAGGAACATCCAGTTGAAACCGGCGTAAACATTTGCGAGGACTGAGGATTCCTCGGCGTCGGCGGCGGCCAGCACATTGGTGGCCCGCTTCTCATAGCCCAGGAACCCCTCGACGAAATCGTCGATGGCGCCGAGCGTCGCCGCCGAGGCGGTGCTCACTTCATTTCCCAGCGCATCCTGTGTCATGTTCGAAGGATAAGCCCGCTCAAGGTTTCCGGGGAAGAACTATGTCGCAGTTCGAAAATGGCGCCGCAAGCATCCATTACGAGATCATCGGCGAGGGTGACCCGCTGCTGCTCATCGCCGGGACCGCCAGCGACGCGGCGAGCTGGGGGCCGCTGCTGCCGCTGCTCACAGGGCGGCAACTGATCCTCATCGACAATCGCGGCTCGGGGCAGACCCGGGTCGAGGGGCCGATCGCGATCGGGGAGATGGCGGACGACTGCGCTGCGCTGCTCGATCACCTCGGGCTCGGATCCGTGGACGTCGCAGGGCATTCGCTGGGCGGCTTCATCGGGCTGATGCTGGCGGCCAAGCGCAAGCAGCAGGTGCAGCGGCTGGTAACGCTGACCACCGGCGTCATTCCCCCGTCCAAGCGCGTGCTGTTCCGCGACATGGCGCGGCTCTATTTCACCATGGCGCCGGAGGACTGGTTCCGGCTGCTCTACCAGTGGCTGTTCTCCGATCCGTTCTTCGCCGATGAGGCGAAAATCGCCGCCGCGGCGGCAGGCTCGGCCGGCTACCGGTTCCGCCAATCGCCGGGGGATTTCGCGCGGCAGGTCGCGGCGATCGACAGCCTCGGTCCGGTGGCGCCGTTGCCTGCCCGGTGCTGGCGCTGGCGGCCGAACTCGACCTGCTGGCGCCGCCATGGGCGGTCGAGGCGCTGCACCGGGCGGTGCCGGGCGTCACCCACCGGCTGATCGGCGGCGCCGCCCACTCGGTGCACTGGGAGCAACCGGCGGAGGTGGCCGAGGCGATCATCGGGTTCCTGGGGTAACCCCCTCACCCGCCCTTCAGGCACCCTCGCCCGCAAGGGGAGAGGGGGTGTGGCGCGATCTCGCCCAAGCCTGCCTTCTCCCCTTGTGGGAGAAGGTGGCTCGGCCAAAGGCCGAGACGGATGAGGGGGATCCAACCCTCGGCGGCTGCTCAGATAACCCGTCCGCCGTCGACTTCGAGCGCGACGCCGGTGATCATCGAAGCTTCGTCCGAGCAGAGGAAGCAGGCGGCGTTCCCCATGTCCTCGGGGGTGGAGAACCGCCCGATCGGGATCGAGGCGAGAAACTTCGCCCGGACCTCGGGCGTGTCCTCGCCGCCCATGAAGGTCTTCAGAAGCGGCGTCTCCCCCGCCACCGGGTTGATGGCGTTGACCCTGACCCCCAGCGGGGCGAGTTCGATCGCCATCGATTTGGTGGCGGTCACCATCCAGCCCTTGCTGGCGTTGTACCACGAGAGGCGCGGGCGGGGAGAAACCGCGGCGGTCGAGGCGACGTTGAGGATGGCGCCGCGGCGGTTGGCCTTCATGTGCGGGACGAGGTGCCGCGCGGTCAGGTAGACGGACTTGATGTTGACCGCCACGACGCGGTCGAAATCGGCCTCGGAAATGTCCTCGAGCGGCGCCGGCAGATGACTGACGCCAGCGTTATTGACGAGAATATCGACGCGGCCGAAGGCCATCAGCGCCGCCGCCGCCATGGAGTTGACGCTCTCGTCCTTCGATACGTCGACCTGCTGCGCCAGTGCGCCCAGCTCCCTGGCCAGCGCCTCGGCGGCCTCGCCGTTGATGTCGGCGATCATCACCTTCGCGCCCTCGGCGACGAATTTGCGCACAATGCCGGCGCCGAAGCCGGACGCCCCGCCGGTGACGATGGCGAATTTGTCGGCCAGTCTCATGCGATTACCCTCGGACATCCGTCTTGTCTCGACCCCTCATCCGGCGCTCCGCGCCACCTTCTCCCGCAAGGGGAGAAGGGGACCCTGAGTATGCGGCCCGCTCGGTTCTCCCCTCTCCCCTTGAGGGAGAGGGTGCCCGAAGGGCGGGTGAGGGGTCGGTCCCATACTCAATGCTGTTCACCCATGCCACGCCGCCACGGTTTTGAGCACCGAAAACCCGTACAGCGCTTCGAGCCCCTTCTCGCGGCCGTGGCCGGATTTGCCGGTGCCGCCGAAGGGGAGTTCGACGCCGCCGCCGGCGCCGTAATTGTTGATGAACACCTGGCCGGAGCGGATCGCCCTGGCGAGCCGCATCTGGCGGGCGCCGTTGGCCGTCCAGAGGCCGGCGACCAGCCCGTAATCGGTGCCGTTGGCGATGGCGATCGCTTCCTCTTCGGTGTCGAAGGGGATGACCACCTGCACGGGCCCGAAGATCTCGTCGCGGGCCAGCGCATTTTCCGGGGAGACGTCGGCAAGGAGGGTGGGCGCGAGGTAGTGGCCGCCCTTCGGTGCGCCGTCGACGATCGTTCCCTGCGCCACGACACGCGCCCCGCCCAGATGGGCGAGGAAACCCGAGACGACCTGCTTCTGCCGCTCCGAGACCAGCGGGCCGAGATCGAGATCGGACATCGCCGGGCCGACCTGCAGGGCGCGGTAGCGCTCGGCGAGGCGGGAGAGCAGCTGGTCGTGGATTTCCCGTTGCACCAGGATGCGCGAGGCGGCCGAGCAGGTCTGGCCGGCGTTCTGGATGCCGGCATTGACAAGGAAGGGCAGCGCCCGGTCGAGATCGGCGTCGGCGAATACCAGCTGCGGAGATTTCCCGCCCAGTTCGAGTGTCACCGGCACGACGTTGCGCGCCGCGGCCTGCTGCACCAGCATGCCCACGCCGACCGAGCCGGTAAAGGAGAGGTGGTTGACGCCCGGATGGGTGGTGAGCGCGGCTCCGGCCTCCTCGCCCAGCCCGGGGACGACATTGAGCGCGCCCCTGGGCAGCCCCGCTTCCTCGGCGATGGCGGCAAAGGCGATGGCCGTGAGGCAGGCTTCTTCCGCCGGCTTCAACACCGCCGCATTGCCCATGCAGAGCGCCCCGCCGACCGAGCGGCCGATGATCTGCATGGGATAGTTCCAGGGGACGATGTGGCCGGTGACCCCGTGTGGTTCACGCAGGGTGTAGACCGTGTAGCCCTCCTGATAGGGGATGGTCTCGCCCATGATCTTGTCGGCCGCGCCGCCGTAGAACTCCAGGTAGCGGGCCAGCGCCAGCGCATCGGCGCGGGCCTGTTTCAGCGGCTTGCCGACGTCCAGCGCTTCGAGGCGGGCCAGATCGTCGACACGCTCGAGCACCTTTTGGCCGATGCGCGAAAGGATGCGGCCGCGCTCGGCGGCAGGCATGCGGCCCCATTCGCCGTCAAGCGCGGCGCGGGCAGCGGTGACGGCATGGTCGATATCGTCGGCATGCCCGCGGGCGATCTCGGCGATGGTCTCGCCAGTCGAGGGGTTCTCGAGGGGGAGGGTCTGCTGGCCATTGGGTTTGACCCATTCGCCGCCGATGAAACAGCGAGTGGGGTCGAACCAAAGGTCGAGGTCTGTCACTGAGCTCATGGTGTGTTGCGTACGCCCTCCCTATCCCTCCGCGCAAGGGGAGGGTTGGGGAGGGCGTACGCAACCGCGACCTGGCGCGCCCGACGCCTTGACCTTCCAATCATGGGAAGAATTATATAGGTATGCGGAACGGCACCGTTGGAGCCAAACATGAATATCGGGGAAGCCTCGCGGGCGTCAGGCGTCTCGGCCAAGATGATCCGCTACTACGAATCGATCGGCCTGATCGCCAATGCGCAGCGCACTGCATCGGGCTATCGCGTCTACGGCCACGACGATGTGCATGCGCTCAGGTTCATCCGCCGGGCCCGCGACCTCGGTTTTTCGGTGGCCGAGATGGCCGAATTGCTGGCGCTGTGGCGCGATCAATCGCGCGCCAGCGCCGACGTCAAGGCGATCGCCCTCAAGCATGTCGAAGAGCTGGAAGAAAAGGCCCGCGCGCTGCAGGCAATGAGCAGGACGCTGAGGCATCTTGCCGACAATTGCAGCGGCGACCACCGCCCGCATTGCCCGATCCTAGAAGATCTCGCCGCCCCTGGGCATGCGCCGGCACCGTCCCGCAAGCGTTCGCCGCTGGTGGGTGCGGTGGGCGAGATCGCCTGAGCAAGCCAAGTTGACAGACCGGACGGCTGGCACCAGTCTTGGGCCACAATGTCAGCCCAATCCGTTCCCCAGACTCCGTCCGGCCGCCGCGAGCGCCTGCTCGCCGAAATCGACGCCCGGCGCGACGAACTCATCGCGCTCACCCAGGATCTCATCCGCATCCCGACGGTCAATCCGCCCGGCAATGCCTATCTGGAAATTTGCGAGTACCTTGCCCAGCGGCTGCAGGCGCGCGGCTTCAATATCGAACTGATCCGCGCCGAAGGCGCGCCCGGCGACAGCGACAAGTATCCGCGCTGGAACGTCATCGCCCGCCGCGACGGTGCGCAGGCGGGCGCGTGCGTCCACTTCAACTCCCATACCGACGTGGTGGAAACCGGGCGGGGTTGGAGCTTCGATCCGTTCGGCGGCGAGCTCAGGGACGGCCGCATCTACGGCCGCGGCACCTGCGACATGAAGGGCGGCCTCGCCACCTCGATCATCGCGGCCGAAGTCTTCGCCGACCTCTTCCCCGATTTCGCCGGCGCCATCGAAATCTCCGGCACCGCCGATGAGGAATCGGGCGGCTATGGCGGCGTCGCCTGGCTCGCCGAAAAGGGCTGGTTTTCGCCCGAGCGGGTCCAGCACGTCATCATTCCCGAGCCGCTCAACAAGGATCGCGTCTGCCTTGGCCATCGCGGCGTCTGGTGGGCCGAAATCGAGACCCATGGCCGCATCGCCCATGGCTCGATGCCGTTCCTGGGCGACAGCGCCATCCGCCACATGGGCGCGGTGCTCTCCGAGATGGAGGCAACGCTCTACCCGGCGCTCGCCTC
>Ga0214473_10007121_pt1 | contig 13307 bp, 11 predicted proteins | sample RVTome_7_FD_203509 | JGI IMG/M metagenome (GOLD analysis project Ga0214473, IMG submission 203509) | Soil microbial communities from uranium-contaminated site in the Upper Colorado River Basin, Wyoming, United States - RVT98D197 | ecosystem: Environmental > Terrestrial > Soil > Contaminated >...
GATTGCGCGCAACGGCCCACCACGGCTTTCGCATTGCGCTCAATGCGGCTGAGATCAATGGTGATTTGCGGACCGGACATTCTGTTTCCTAGTTCTGGTACAACAGGCCTTGCGGATCGATGTCAGGCTTCCGCCCGGCCACGAGATCGCTCACAAATTTCCCTGAACCACAGGCCATGGTCCAGCCGACATGGCCATGGCCCGTGTCGAGATAGAGATTGTCATAGCGGGCGCGGCCATGGACCGGTACGGAACTGGGCATCATGGGACGAAGGCCCGCCCAGAGTTCTGCCTTGCTTTCATCAATCAAACCGGGGAATAAATCCTTCGCCGTCTTGAACAGGGCGTTGAAATCCGATCGCTTGTGGCTGCGGTCAAAGCCCGCAAACTCCGCCGTGGACGCCATGCGCAAACGATTGCCAAGGCGTGAATAAGCAATGAGCCTGTCCTCATCAACGCCGCCCATGGTGGGACCTTCATTGCCACCAATTGCCATCGTCGCTGTGTAACCCTTGACTGGATAGACAGGGAGATCAATGCCGAGCTTGCGGCCCATGAGACCGCTTTCCGGCCCAAGGGAAAGCACCACGGCATCGCAGGGCATAGCTCCCCTGCTGGTTTTCACGGCGCGAACAATATTGCCTTCGATGTCGAGACCTTCAACGGTGGTGTCATAAACAAATTTCACGCCGAGATTCTTTGTGGACCAGTCAGCGAGCGCGCGCACGAAAAGCGCTGAGTCTCCCGTCTGGTCCATGGGCGAATAAATGCCGCCTGCGAGCTGGTCCTTCACAGCCGCAAGTCCCGGCTCAATTTCGACAAGCCTGTCGCGGTTGGCGATTTCGATCGTCAGTCCACGGTCGGCGATGAACTGCATGTGCTTGGCACCCGCATCGAAGCTTGCCTGCGAGCGGTAAAAATAGACGATGCCCTTGCGGCGCTCATCATAGGAAATGCCGGTGGCTTCCGAAATTTCATTGATGCACTGGCGCGCATAGAAGGCGAGCCTGAGTTTCACCGCTGTATTGGCATGGGCCCGGGCCGTGGTGCATTGGCCAAGGAAACGCAGGGTCCACAATATGAATTGCGGATCGAGGCTGAAATGCACCTTGATGCCAAGGCCCGGCGTGTAGAGCGACCTGATGAATGTGGTGAGTGCGGCGGGCGAGGCCCAGGCGGTGGAGTCACCGGGTGACACCAATCCCGCATTGTTCTGGCTTGTGCCCATTGCTGAGTTCGCATGGCGCTCAACAACGGTTACATCGTGGCCATCCCGCCCCAGATAATACGCTGCCGCCGTTCCGACAACGCCTGCGCCGAGCACCATGATTTTCATAACGCACCCTTGGGAACATGAACCCGTTTGAGAGGCGGCGCGCGGCCACCCTCTGCTGTTTCATCGAAGCTGATGGTGTGGCTGCCTTCGGTGAAGACAGCGCAGGATTGCGGCCAGCGCGTGCCCGGCCAGATCAATTCGGCGGAAGCCGTGGCGGGATAATACATCGCCGTATAGAGCGTGCCGTAGCCGCGCCCATAATTCGTTTGATAGACGGGCGGCAGCATGAAGGCTTTGAGCATGGCTTCCGCGTTGATGTTATGATTGAGGGCAGCGGTGAGCGCCTGCTCGCGCTCGACGGATTTCGTCGCATCCGCATGGCGCTGCCATTCCACCTTGTGCTGGTGGTTGGTGGTGACGAGGCGACCTACCACTTCCGCTTTACGATCAGGACTCACAAAGACCGTGGCGTGATGCCCTGCCCTGTCCATAATCGCAACCGTATAGGCCATGTGCACGGGGATGCGCTTGAGCATTGTGACGGCCTCTGAAACCGTTTGTGCAAATTCAAGGATGTAGCGGAGCACGATGGGAATGCCGAAGCCCTTGCCTGATTTCGTGCGCCCACCAAAAGACAGCGATACGGCGAGGCCGTCCTCATTAATGCCATCGAGCACGCCCCACAGGCAATCGACAACGCCCAGCACGCGCTTGCCATTCAGCCGCGAGGCAAACCAGGTGCCCTCGACAAGTTTCGGGCTGTAGTCATAATTGCGGATGAGAACAGGCGTAGGTCCCGCAACAATCGCCTGCGAACAGCCGCCGACGTAAGTCGGTGGGCACCACATGGAAAGGAAGCGCGCCTCCAGATCGCCGCCGCCCGCCATTTCAACTATCGCCTCGTAAGCCGGCAATAATTCCGGCATATGGGCCTTCAGGGACTTGAGGCTCGCCAGATAGGTGGGGCGTGAACGAATGCCATCCCGCAAGAACCAGCGGCTATAGGCATGCCAGTGACGGTCATAGACGGAGCGCCATTTCGGCCCCGGCCTGTCTTCAGCAATCGCTTCAAACACAATGTCCATCAAATCTACAATATCTTGAATGAACCCGCAGCGGGAGCCTCTTCTCGTTGCGCCTCAACCAGCGGTTTTGCCGCATAGAGCTTCTTGATGCCGCGGATCCAGTTTCGCGCCCGGTCATTCAGATCGAAGTCGTCTCCCATGACGCGGCCACGGGTGATCAGAATGCCGAGATCGGCCCCTTCATACCGGTAGTCGCCGGGGCCGGTAATGCGCAGGAAAAACGCCTCGCGTTCGGATTCAATGGCCTGACGGTCATAGTCAAAGCGATCATAGGACACGGTGCCATCTATCGCCATCTTGTAAACCCCGGTTGGCGGTGCGTTGGTGACGATATCCACGTTCTCGCTGGTCGATTTGATCACCAGCTGCGACCACGAGTCGATGAATTCCTTCTGGGCCCAGCGGGCGTTCAGTTCCTCAACATCAATCTTGTATTTGAGGCCGCTGAATTCCATGAGATGGAAGAGAAACAGCGGGGCATCGGCATAGGCAAAGGCCGAGTGATTGGTAATCGAGCTTGCGCCGCAGATGCGGGGATTGAGTTCACCGAGATAAACCTCGCCGTCCTTCTCGTCGATCAAAAAATCCAGATCGAAATAGCCGCGGTAGCCTTCCTTGACCAGTTGATTGCCGAAACGGTAGGCCATGTCGCGAGCCTTGTTGCGGATACGCTCGGAGAAAGCACCGGGGAAAATTTCATTTCCGCACCAGCCGCCCTTGTAAGGCGTCAGTTCCTTACGGCCCACCACTTCAGTGAGCAGAGGCCCTACAAGCGTTCCCGAACGCGTGGCGCAGGCTTCCATGGTGGCGCCCCGGCACTTGATGCGCTTCATGATCTTCACTTCGCTTTCGGCCGCAAGCTCCTTGGCGTGGCGGGCATATTCCTGCTCGTTGGAAATGAAAAACGTCGTGTGGCCGGAATCGCCAAAGGCGGTCTGCACCACGAGATCGGCGCCGATGCTTGCCTTCTTGGCGGAGGTCATCAATTGCTCAAAGGACTTGGCGGGGCCAAGCGTGTTCGGCACCGAGGCCACCTTCGCCTTGTTGCCGATGCGCACGGTTTCCATTTTGTTGTCGCAGCGCTGGCGGAGCTTGGCTTTCGGGAACCACACCTCAAGGCCAATGTCCTTGCAGATCGATTCCGTCTCTTCATCAAACATGAGGAATGTAGCCACCGGCTTGCCGCCGCGCCGCTGGACCTGGTCCACCACATCCTTATGCTGCAGCAGATAGTTGTTGATGTCCTCAATCGATTCAAATTCCACATGGGGCTGCCTGGACGGCACAATCACCTTGGGATGCCTGCCATCGAAACAGTCGATATAGCTGATGAATTTGAAATTCCGCACCCACTGGTCGATGCCGAGAAGATTGAAATTGGTGGCCGAAATAAAATAGATCGGGCGCTCGTTGCGGTGCATGACCACGCGAAGGTCCGAGACATTGCGGATGGTTTTGACTTGCATTTTCTCCCCTTAACTCACGCTTGCAGGCGCGTGGTTTTATGTTTGACTTCGAGATAGGCGGAAAGCCCCCACGGGCCGAGTTCGCGGCCAATGCCGCTGGCCTTGAAACCGCCCCAGGATGTCTCGACAAAGATCGTTTGCGGGCTGTTGATCCAGACATGGCCCGCTTCCACCGTATCGGCCACACGTTCGGCGCGTTTGGGATCACTGCTGACAAGTGTTGCCACCAAACCGAAATCGCAATCATTGGCGAGAGCGATGGCCTCTTCTTCGCGCTCGAAAGTTTGCACGCAGAGCACTGGGCCAAAAATTTCTTCGCGCCAGAGCGGGCTTGTCAATGGAACATCCGTGAAGATGGTGGGTTCGAGGAACCAACCGCGATTGATACCGCCAGGCTTGCCGCCACCCGTGATCAGGCGGTGGCCCAGGGCTTTGCCTTTGGCAATGTATTCGAGGACCTTGTCATATTGGACCTTGGTGGTGAGCGGACCCATGGTAGTTGCGGGGTCAAGGGAGTCACCGTGTTTCAAAATTTTGGCCATTGCCACGACGCGCTCAAGAATGCGCAGGGCCACGGATTTCTCGACGACAAGGCGTGATGTGGCAGAACACATCTGGCCCGCATTGTAGAAAATGCCTCCGACAATGAGTTCGGCCGCCATCTGTTCATCAGCATCGGCAAAGACCACGATGGGGGATTTGCCACCGAGTTCGAGGCCAACGGATTTTGGTCCGGCAGAAGCCGCCTGCATGACGCGAGCCCCCACGCCATTGCTGCCGGTAAATGAAATCTTCGCCACGTCGGGGTGCATTGTCATGGCGGCACCGACAGTGCCGAGGCCCGTAACGATATTGATAACTCCCGGCGGCAAGCCAATGTCTGCTACGATGCGTCCGAGTTCAAGCTCGACAATTGGCGTGATTTCGGAAGGTTTCAAAACGACAGTGCAGCCCGCGGCAAGTGCCGGGGCAACTTTCCATGAGGTCGTCACCAGCGGGAAATTCCACGGCACAATAAGGGCGGCAACACCTGCAGGTTCCAGCCGCAATTGCGAGCGATAGTTGGCATCAGGAACCGCCACATCACTATTCTGGCGAGCCTCAAGCTCGACAGCTTTGCCCGCATAATAATCAAAGGAGGCAGCAGCATCGGCCATATCCACGCGCGCTTCGGCCAAGGGCTTGCCGTTGTTGCGCGATGACAACGTGGCCAGTTCTTCCGCCCGCTCCCGGAGTTTTGCGGCGATGGCTTTCAGAAAACGGCCACGTGCGGCACCACCCGCCTTCTTCCAGCTCGGCAAAGCAGCCTTGGCGGCTGCTACAGCTTTGTTAACATCTGCCGGCCCTCCAGCGGCAACACGGTGAAGAACCTCTTCCGTGCACGGATTGAACACATCAATCGTGCCAGGTGTCGAGGGTTTCTGCCATGTGCCATTGATGAAGAGTTCACTCAACATCTCGTGCCTCACGCGGACAGTGCTTTGGCGAGCGGGGATTCGCTTCTGATTTCAATCAGGGTTGGCACATCCCTTGTGGCCGATGCGCGCAATTCTGATTCAAGTGTTGCGAGGGTCTCGGGCCGCAATGCGGCGCAGCCCATGGCTTTCGCAAGGCCGACAAATTCCGGCGTGAAGATATCAACGCCGATGGTTGGAATCTGGCGCTCAAGCATGAAATTCTTGATCTCGCCATAGCCATTGTTGTTCCAGACAATGATGGCGACCGCTATTTTGGCTTCAACGGCGGAGGCCATTTCGGCGTGGGAAAATTGCAAGCCGCCATCGCCGATCAAGCAAATGACCGGGCGTTTGGGCGCTCCGAGTTTTGCGCCGAAGGCCGCAGGCAGGCCATAACCCAGTGTGCCGTAACCCGTGCTCGCATTGAAATAGGAGCGGGGCTGCGGGGCCTGATAGGTCTGGTTGGTGGCATAGACGGGTTCCGTCTGGTCGCCCGCCACGATCACATCGGGCAAGGCCCTGGTTACAATCTCCATCAGCTTTCCGTGAGTCCGGCAGGCGGGCCACAGCCCCTTCTGCACGGCCTCACGGATCGCCTTGGCGCGAACCGCCCCCGGCTGCGTGACGGATTGTTGTTCTTTGCCTAAGGCGCCGAGGATGGCGGCGGCGGCGAGCTTGGCATCGGCCGTGATGGGAACAGCAGAGCGAACGCCCGTTGCCAGCATCAGGGGATCAACGTCAATCCGGATGAGCTCGCCCGCGATATGCAGGGGGCGCGGCTCCGGGTACATTTCGGTTTCGCTAAATTCCGTGCCGATCGCCAAAACCGCATCAGCCGCACCAAGCTCTTCAACCAACGGCGGCATGCCGAGATTGCCTGCCAGCGAAAGTGCATGGCCGGGGGGCAGGATGCCCTTGCCATTGATTGTCATGAATACGGGCGCATCAAGCCGCTCGGCAATCAAACGAATTTCTGATGAAGCATCGGCAGCGCCACCACCGGCAACAATCAAGGGCCGCTTTGCCTTGCGCAGAATTCCCACCGCCTTCGCGATGCTGTCTGGTGCCGGGGCAACGCGTGATGATAGGGCCCACGGTTCAGGCTTCCTGTCTTCAACCTGCGCCACGATGACATCAAGGGGAATTTCAATGTGAACCGGGCCGGGTCTCTGGCTGTTGAACACGGCGAAGGCTTTGGCCAGGACATCGGGCAATTGCGCGGCATCGAGAAGCGTGTGGCTGAAAACGGCGACACCCGCAGTGAGACCGCGCTGTGAGGGCAATTCATGCAAGCGCCCCTGCCCCATGCCAAGGGTCGCGCGTTCATTCACCGCAGAAATCACCAGCATTGGAATTGAATCCGAAAATGCCTGGCCCATGGCGGTTGAAATGTTGGTCATGCCGGGACCCGTCACGATGAAGCACACGCCGGGCTTTCCCGTCACCCGTGCATAACCATCGGCCATGAAGCCAGCGCCCTGTTCATGGCGCGGCGTGATGTGGCGGATTTTGGTGGCGGGAAGGCCGCGATAAAGTTCAACCGTATGCACACCCGGAATGCCGAAGATGATTTCAACGCCGTAAGATTCGAGCAGCCGGACCAGATATTCTCCGCATGTTGCCATTTTCCTGGCTCCCCTTATCTTCTTTTCACGCCGGGAAGGACGCAGAGCATTTCAAACAGCAGATTTGCAGCCGTCAGTGCCGTGTTTCCCGATGGATCGTATGGCGGTGACACTTCAACGAGATCGCAGCCCACCAGATTCATGCCCCAGCAGCCGCGAATAATTTCGAGCGCTTGTATTGTTGTGAGGCCGCCGATTTCCGGCGTTCCGGTTCCTGGTGCGAAGGCGGGATCGAGACTGTCGATATCGAAACTCAGATAGACGGGGCCATGCCCCATCTGCTTGCGCACTTCATCCATGAGTGGTGTGAGCGACTTGTGCCAACAGTCCTCGGCCTGAACCACGCGGAAACCCTGTTGACGCGGCCAATCGAAATCATCGGCGGCGTAACCTGTGGCGCGCAGGCCTATCTGGATGCAGCGCTTGGTGTCGAGAAGTCCGTCCTCAACCGCACGGCGGAACGGTGTGCCGTGCGCTATGGGTTCACCAAACATGGCTTCATTGATATCCGCGTGGGCATCAACATGGATGAGGCCGACAGGTCCGTGCTTCTTGGCTATGGAGCGGAGGATTGGATAGGCAATGGTGTGGTCACCACCCAGCGTCAGTGGCTTGCAGCCTTCGCTCAGGATTGCGTTATAGGCATTGGTGATGATGTCCATGCACTTCGGCAAGTTGAATGTATCGATGGCCACGTCACCGATGTCAGCTACCATCAGGCTATCGTAAGGAGCAGCCCGGGTTGCCATGTTATAGGGGCGGATCAAGCAGGACTCGGCCCTGATCTGTCGCGGACCATGGCGCGTGCCCGCCCGGTTTGAAGCGCCAATGTCGAGGGGGATGCCGACAAAGCAGGCGTCCAGCCCCTTGGCAGTCGCTTGCGACGGCAGGCGCATCATGGTGGCGGGGCCGCCGAAGCGCGGCATTTCATTGCCGCCAAGAGGTTGATTGAATTTATGGGTTGTCATGAGTGTTTGTCCTTGAAACAATTGCGGTGGGCCTCGCGACCTTATCCCACGAAACTTCACGAGGCCATGGACGGCAATCGCCTAGGCCGCGTCCGCTTCGCCGCCGCGTGGCAGGATGATGCAAGGCACCGGTGAATTGCAGACGATCTTTCCGGAATTCGAGCCGAGAAAAACCCGCAGGATGGGGCCAAGCCCGCTGGAGCCCACCACCATCACTTCCGCTTCTTTCCAGGACAATGAATCCATCGCTGCCCGCCAGGTTTTGCCATCGCCTATGGCACCGGCCAGTTTTACCGGCGACGTCCAGTTCGCGATGACCTCAGCCTGGGCTGCATTTGCCTGCCGTTTCATCTGGTTGGAAACCAGATTTTCCGCGCTATAGCCGGCACCAGTCGGGTACATCTGCTTGTCGCGCACCACGAGGGTTGCCAGGCGCAGTGGCGTGTTGAAGGATTCACACAGGCCAACACTGCGCCGCGCCAGGGAACTTGAGTTCTTGGCACCCGAAAATGCGCAGGTCACGCGTTTAACGCGGGCCCGAGGGCCAGGGGAATAGCCCTTTGGTGCAAGTGCGACAGGAAGGGACGCACTGTGCAGGATGCCGGAGGTCACATTTCCTTCGGCAAACCGCCCGAGGGGTGCGGCGCGCGCCGAGCCCAGCACGACGCAATCGGCGCCCACATCGGATGCCGTCTGCAACAGTCCTTCACGCGCCGATGCGGCGCTGCGCGAAATGAATTCCGCTGAGATGCCCTTGCCCAAGACTTCCCTGGCCTTGGCCAGCGCCTTCTTGGCATGCTGTTCAAGGAAGGTGGCATATTCCGCATCGACACGGGCCATGGACGGGTGACCCCAGGTTTCCGGGATCACATTGCAGACGACAATGCTTCCGCCGCTGCTGCGGACCAGGACGGCGGCAAGCGCCAAGGCCTCACGCCCGCCCTGATCCGGCGAAAATCCTACAAGATATTTCATGCTTTCGCTCCCGCTGTCTTCTCAAGCCTGGAATTGCGGGCGCTGTAGGTGAAATAGAAGATCGCCGCGAAAACCAGCCAGACGCCGAAGAGCTTAAACGTTGTCGGGTTGAGGTTGTAAACCAGATAGAGGCTGGAGAGAATGCTGAGGATGGGCAGCACGGGGTAGAACGGCACCTTGAAGCCGCGTGGCATGTCGGGCCTGGTGCGGCGCAGGATCATCACGCCGGCAGACACCACCATGAAGGCCACGAGAGTTCCCATGCTGGTCAGATCCCACAATATCGCATCGGGTACGAAGGCAGCGATGGCACCCACAAACAGTGCGACAAAGATTGTGTTGAACACCGGCGTCATGGTGCGCGGGTTCACCCGGTGGAAAATTTCCGGGATCATGCCATCACGCGACATGGCAAACAGAATGCGGGTTTGGCCATAGAGCACCACGAGGGTTACACTGAACACCGAGATCACCGCGCCTGCAGCCAGAACAAGCGCTGGCCATTTGGAGCCCGTGATATTCTGCAGGATCGTGGCAAGGCCCGCTTCCTGCCCTTCGAACTGGGCGGCGGGCTGCACACCCAACGCCGTGACGGCCACAAGAATGTAGAGTGAAGTCACGGTGATCAGGGCCGCGATAATGGCGAGCGGCAGATTGCGCTTTGGATTGATGACTTCTTCACCCGCCGTTGAAACTGCATCAAGGCCCACATAGGTGAAGAAGATGGTGCCTGCTGCCGCACTGATGCCGCCCCAGCCGAAAGGCGCGAAGGGTTGCAGGTTCGTGGCCTTGAAGCCGGTCACCGCAATGAGGATGAAGAGTGCTAGAACGCCCATTTTGATCAGCACCATGACGGCGTTTGCACTGGCGGATTCTTTCGAGCCGCGCATGAGCAGCATGCAGCAGAGGAACACCAGGAGGGCGGCGGGAAGATTAATAACGCCATCACCGCCGAAGCTCAGCGAGTAGCCATCGGCAACAATGGGAGCGGTGGTGAGGCTTGCAGGCAGACCGGAACCGAAGACAATTTCAAAGACCTTGTTGAGATAGCCGCTCCAGCCCACCGCAACGGCTGCAGCGGAAATGCCGTATTCAAGTATGAGGCAGCTTGCCACGAAGAAGGCAAGACCTTCGCCGAGCGTTGCATAGGCATAGGAATAGGATGAACCCGATACCGGGATCATCGAGGCCATTTCAGCGTAGCACAGGGCCGTGAGACCAGCGACGATGCCGGCCAGCATGAACGAAACAATGACGGCTGGTCCCGCCGTTGGCACGGTTTGCGCCAGCACGAAGAAAATACCGGTGCCGATGGTTGAACCCACACCGAACATGACGAGTTGGAAAAGCGTGATGGAACGGTTGAGATGGCCGTGCTCCGCATCCGAGCCTGCGGCATCACCAATCAGCTTCTCGATTGGCTTCTTGCGGGTAAGCCTGTCACCCAATGAAACCTGTGCAATCATGATAATGTCCTCCCTGTTCTCCGGAACGGAGATGCTTTTGTTTTTTGCCAATTTACTTTGAAGCCGCAGAAATGTGCTGCTTATGTTGGGATGGGTTTTGGCGGTTGCTGCTGCCGGAGGCCGACTCATCGGTTAAATCTGCTGGCCCTCGACAGAATGCCAATTTGGTGCAAACTCGGCCCAGCACATTGTCTGGGAGGGTATCGCCATGAAAAAGGAAGAGGGTTCCCACAAGCTGGATCAGATCGATTTGCGCATTCTCAATCGCCTTCAATCCGATGCGCGCGTGACCAATCAGGAACTCGCCGACGATGTGGGCCTGTCGCCCAGCCCCTGCTTGCAGCGGGTGAAACGTATGGAAAACAACGGCGTGATCTCAGGCTACAGTGCCCATATTGATCTGCACAAGGTCTGCCGACACGTGGATGTCATTGCCGCCGTGATGCTGAACAGCCACGGCCTTGAGGATTTCCTGAACTTCGAGGCCATGGTGAAAAATATGCGCTACGTCGTCGAGTGCACCAAGGTGGCGGGAACCATCGACTATCTCGTGCGCTTTGTCTGCCCCGACATCGGCTCCTATCAGATGCTGTCCGACGAGTTGCTGAAGCTCGGGCCGAAAATCGGGAACCTGAGCAGTTACATGGTGCTGAAAGACGTCAAGGCCTTCAAGGGCGTTGCCCTTGATGATCTCGTGGCGCCGCATTAAATTCACCACGCAAATGGGATCAGACTACGGGCCAGATCTCAAGCACGCCGCGATAGATCATTTCCAGCGCCACATACAGGATGATCAGCAATCCGACATAGGCAATCCAGCGATGGCGCTGCAATAGCTTGGCAATGAATGTTGCGGCAAGCCCCATAAGGCCAATGGACAGAATGAGGCCGAAAATCAGGACTGTGGTGTGGTCACGCGCGGCACCTGCCACGGCCAGAACATTGTCCAGCGACATGGAAACATCGGCGATCACGATCTGCCAGGCGGCCTGGGCGAAGGTCTTGCGTGGTGCCCTGCCCGCTATCGTGCCATCGGCATTCATATCTTCCGAGGTCATGGCCTCAAGGGCCTCTGACTGTTCAGCGCTGGTTTGGGTGAGTTCCCGCCACATCTTCCAGCAGACCCAGAGCAGCAGGATGCCGCCCACCAGAAGCAGACCCAGTATCTGAAGCAGTTGCGTCGTCGCCCCGGCGAAGATAATGCGCAGGACGGTTGCCGCAATGATGCCAACGAGAATGGCCTTGTTGCGCTGTTCGCGCGGGAGACCGGCGGCGGCCAGTCCAATGACAATGGCATTATCTCCCGCAAGTACCAGGTCAATTGTAATCACTTGGAACAATGCAACAAGTGCATCGCTGGACATTAAGGCCTCAAACATGCTTCACGCGCCTGATTATAATTGGAACAATGATGACTGCGGCCGCAAGTGCCAGCAGGACGGCAGATAAGGGGTGGGTGACGAAAACAGAAGGGTCACCCTGGCTGATTGACAGCGCGCGGCGGAAATGCGCTTCAGCAAACGGACCGAGGATCAGTCCGATGATGCAGGGTGCGACCGGGAATTCGTGACGCCGCATCAGGAAGCCGATGATGCCCACGACGAAGAGCAAGAAAAGGTCGAAGGTCGAATTGCTCAGGCTGTAGACGCCGAGCGTCGAGAACACCAGGATGCCGCCATAGAGCAAGGGCTGGGGAATGGTCAGCAGCCGCACCCACAGTCCGACCAGCGGCAAATTGAGGACCAGCAGCATGACATTGCCGATGTAGAGACTGGCGATCAGACCCCAGACCAGGGTCGAAGAACCAGCGAAGAGCAACGGTCCTGGCTGGAGATTATATTGCTCGAAGGCGGCAAGCAGGATCGCGGCTGTAGCAGAAGTCGGCAAACCAAGTGCCAGCAGCGGAACAAGCACGCCTGCTACCGCCGCATTATTGGCGGCTTCGGGACCGGCCACACCTTCAATGGCCCCGCGGCCAAATTCTTCGGGATGCTTGGTGAGTTTCTTTTCAAGGAAATAGGACAGGAACGTTGGGATTTCCGTGCCGCCCGCGGGAAGTGCGCCAAACGGGAAACCGATGGCCGCGCCGCGCAGCCAGGGTTTCCACGAGCGGCGCCATTCCTCGCGTGTCATGAAAAGCGAACCCTTGATGGGCAGGATTTCCGCCGTCCGCAGGCGCGACTGTGACGCCATGAAGAGCGCTTCACCTACGGCAAAAAGCCCAACGGCTACTACGACAATATCAATACCGCGCAGGAGACTGGGATAGCCAAAGAACAGACGCGGCTGGCCGGTCAGAACATCCGTGCCGACCAATCCGAAAGCCAGTCCCAAAAGAAGGGCCGCAACACCGCGGCTGATGGAGGCGCCGAGCAAAGCCGAAACAGTTGTGAAGGCAAGAACCATCAGGGAAAAATATTCCGCCGGGCCAAACAGAAGCGCGAGCTTGACGAAGAGCGGGGCGAGAAAGGTCAATGCCAGTGTGCCTAAGGTGCCCGCAACGAAGGAACCGATGGCTGCGGTTGAAAGGGCGGCAGCGCCCCGGCCCTGCCGGGCCATCATATTACCCTCAACGGCGGTCATGATCGAGCCGGATTCACCCGGCGTATTGAGCAGGATGCTGGTGGTGGAACTGCCATACATGGCGCCGTAATAGAGACCGGCAAACATGATGAAAGCCCCAGTGGGATCAAGGTTGCGGGTGACTGGCAAAAGCAGCGCAATGGTGAGCGCCGGGCCGATGCCCGGCAAGATGCCGATAAGCGTTCCAAGCGTTACGCCGACCAGCGACCACATGAGATTGATGGGCGTTAATGCCGTGGCAAAGCCGTCCATGAGGGAGAGAAAGGATTCCATCTCAGAGCAATCCCTTCAAGATACCCGGGGGCAGTTGCAGGCCAAGGCCGTAGGTGAAACCAACATAGGCAAACAGCACCAGGAGAAAACCGACGATGGCGTCCCGTCCATAGCGCCTGCTGCCAAAGGCAAA
>Ga0214473_10007122_pt1 | contig 13306 bp, 11 predicted proteins | sample RVTome_7_FD_203509 | JGI IMG/M metagenome (GOLD analysis project Ga0214473, IMG submission 203509) | Soil microbial communities from uranium-contaminated site in the Upper Colorado River Basin, Wyoming, United States - RVT98D197 | ecosystem: Environmental > Terrestrial > Soil > Contaminated >...
GCTCAGTATTTCTTTCGTGTTTCGCTTGAGATCGGTGACTGAGCGAATATCTTCCGAAGGAGTCAGAGACATCAACAAGCCTCCTTATTGGGTTAGTAAAGCCGACACGAAATATAGCACCTTATTCGGTGCGCAACAATGTACCTGGAACATGTTCGGGACTGAGGATTAAGGGTGTGGGGTCAGGCCCGGCCATCTAAACAATTTATAGACCATGCCAGAAGAGTCGAAACACTGTCAGCCTCAAACTGTCAACAAATCCATGCCTGCCTGCTAATGGGTGATCCCGTTTCTACGGTATTCAAGGTCCGCATGCCAAGGAAAATGACTCGAGGATATTGAATTAGCTTTTTGGCATGTTAATCATGGATATCAGGCTGATTTCGAAGCCAAGGAGGAACCTTCGATGATGTTACCGACCAAAAACCGTCTGGCCGCTGTGGTTGTTTTTACAACTCTCTTGATGCCGGCGTTTGGCTGGTCCCAAGGCAATCCCGACCCAAAACTTGTAGAGGGCGCGAAAAAGGAAGGCCAGTTTGTCTACTACACGACGATGACTCTCGATCAGAGCAAGGCGGTGGTCGACCGCTTTGAGAAGAAATACGGCATTAAGGCCACGCTTTTTCGCACTGGCGGCGGGCCTTTATTGAACAAGATTTTTACCGAGTCGCGGGGCGGCAGGCATGACTGGGACGTGGTGGTGGGACGCGGGGAAATGGTTTTGCCTCTCATGCAAAGAAAGCTCTTGGCTTCTTACAGGTCTCCGGAGCGCGGGATGATCGACGAGCAGTTGGTGGACAAGGAAGGATTTTGGACCGCCTACTACGTCAACAGCTATGTGCTCGGATGGCACACCAAGCTGGTCAAACGGGAGGATGTCCCAAGAACTTACGACGCTTTACTTAACCCCAAGTGGAAAGGGGGCCTTATCTCGGTCGATACCGAGGCCTACGGCATGTTCGAAGGGTTGAAGGGTGTTTGGGGCAAAGAGCGAACGCTCGCCTATTTTAAAAAGCTCGCCGCCATGGAGCCTGTCGTAAAGCGCGGCAACACGGAACGAGTGCAGCTCGCCGTCGCCGGAGAGTATCCCTTGATCATCGCCTACAACCAGACCATTCAGAGAATGACTTCCAGGGGCGCGCCCATCGACTGGGTTCCTCTCGAACCGGTCGTCACCCAGGTGAATCCGGTCATGATCGGGTCCAAGGCGCCCCACCCCAACGCTGCGCGGCTTTTTAATGATTTTCTCCTGTCTAAAGAAGGGCAGGAGATGCTTAGGGGAATGCAACGCATCCCGGTGCGCAAAGACGTGGAACCCGATCCGCCGCGGCTCTTCAGGGGATTTAAATACGTGATCGAGAACCCCGAGGACTACTCGGAGTTCGACGCCACGGTGAAGCAGTATCTGGAGATCTTCAAATTGCGGTAGTGGCGGGGCAATTGGCATAGGCGGTGTAGGGGCGACCGGCCGGTCGCCCCTACTGTCGCTTTTCCTCGAAGGGATTATTCAAGAGGATCGTCTGTTCCCGCCCGGGTCCCACCGAAACGAGAATGATCTCAGTGCCGATAACCTCTTCGATCCGGCCCACGTACTTTTGAGCATTAGCCGGCAGATCGGAAAATTTTCTTACATCGTCAAGCGGAGCATCCCAGCCGTCCATTTTTTCGTAGACCGGCTCGGCGCCTTGCATGACCTTGGAGCTGGCGGGGAATTCATTGACCGCCTTTCCTTCATAGCGGTAGGCGGTACAGATCGGGATTTGTTTGAAACCGGTCAAAACGTCGAGCTTGGTCAATGCGAGGCCGGTGAGGCCATTGGTCCTGACCGCGTGGCGCACGCCAACGGCATCGAACCAACCGCAGCGCCGCGACCTCCCGGTGGTAGCGCCGAATTCAGCCCCCTCGCGCCGCAGCGTTTCGCCTTCGGGCCCGTCGATCTCGGTGGGGAAAGGGCCGCTACCGACGCGCGTCGTGTAGGCTTTCGAGATGCCGATGATCTGCTGAATATGCTGCGGGCCGATGCCCGAGCCGGAACAAGCCCCGCCCGTGATCGTGCTCGAAGAAGTCACGAAGGGGTAGGTCCCGTGATCGACGTCAAGCAAGGTTCCCTGGGCGCCTTCAAAGAGCACGCGCTTGCCGGCGCGGATTTCGCGGTCGAGGAGCAAACCGGTGTCGGTCACGTAGCCCCGGAGCCGGTCGCGATACCGTCCGTAGCCATCGTGGATTTCGTTAAAGTCGAGGGCCTTCTCCTGGAGGATCGCTTTTAGATAAAAATTCTTTTCTTCGATGTTGCGCTGGAGTTTGTCGCGAAAGGTATCTTCTTCCAAAAGATCGATGAAGCGAATGCCGACGCGAGCCACCTTGTCTTCGTAGGCCGGGCCGATGCCGCGCCCGGTGGTGCCGATCTTGCCCTTGCCGCGCAGCCGCTCGCGGGCGAGATCGATGGCCTTGTGGTAGGGCATAATCACGTGGGCCTGTTCGCTGATGCGCAGCCGCGAATCGTCTGGGAGATGGCCCCGGCGCTTCAAGGCGTCGATTTCTTCGATCAGGAATTCAGGATCGACGACAACGCCGTTGCCGATGACGCAAAGTTTGTCGGCATGGAGCGCGCCCGACGGAACGAGGTGGAGAACGGTTTTCTGCCCGTCCACCACCAGGGTGTGGCCGGCGTTGTTGCCGCCCTGAAAGCGCACGATGATATCGGCGTCCTGGGTAAAAAGATCAACGATCTTCCCTTTGCCCTCGTCTCCCCACTGGGCGCCTATGATCGCGACATTAGCCATGAATAAATGTGGCAGCTCCCTATCGAATTGAACGAATGGAACGGTTTGAACGATTTGAACCTATGCCGCCGCCTGTTCCAGCCGTTCCAGTGGTTCAAGTCGTTCAAATCGTCGCTGGCGACTGATCGCACCGTTATAGCTTCACCTGCACCGCGGAGACGATTTCCGGCCGGTCGCGCAGCTCTTGCAGAGCTTTTTTGCTGACCGCATCGTCGACGTGGATAAAGGAGATCGCGTTGCCGCCTTTATCCGTACGTCCGAGCTCCATGCCGGCGATGTTGATGCCATTTTTGCCGAGCAGGGTGCCGACGGTGCCGACCACGCCGGGAACGTCGCGGTTGCGTAGGATGAGAATATAACCTTCCGGCACCGCTTCGAGATAAAAGTTATCGACCCTGACGATGCGCGGATGCTTGGCGCCGAACACGACGCCTTCGACTTCCATCTCTATTTTACCCGTGTCCGCTTTGACCGTAATGTAATTGGCGAAATCGCTAGCGCGACTGCTTTTCGATTCGACGACCTTGATGCCGCGGTCGCGCGCCACGATGGGGGCGTTCACGTAGTTGACTCCGGATTCCATGATCGGCGTGAGAATTCCCTTGAGCACGGCCAGGGTGAGCGGCGCGAGATTATATTGGGTCACGTCGCCGCCGTACTCGACCTGAACTTCCTTGGGCAGCGCGCCGACCATCTGGCTCAATAGGCTGCCGAGCTTCTCCGAGAGCAGGAGGTAGGGTCGCAGGACTTCGAGCAGTTCGGGGCTCACCGAGGGCACGTTGACGGCGTAGCGCACGACGCCTTGGGAAAGAAAATCGACCATTTGCTCGGCCACGGCGATGGCCACGTTGAGTTGGGCCTCGTCGGTGGAGGCGCCGAGATGTGGCGTGGTGATCACCTGGTCCAATTTGACGAGTGGGTGGTCCGCCCCCGGCGGCTCATCGACGTAGACGTCGAGGGCGGCGCCCGCCACTTTGCCTTCCTTGATGGCGGCGGCGAGATCGTTTTCATCGACGATGCCGCCGCGGGCGCAGTTGATGATGCGCACGCCGGTCTTCATTTTGGCAAAGGCGGCACGATTGATCAGCCCCTGGGTCTCCGGCGTCAGCGGCACGTGCACCGTAATGAAGTCCGCCTTGGCGATAATGTCTTCCAGGGTGCCGGGCTCGACGCCCATGCGCGCGATGTTTTCGGTGGAAATGAACGGATCGAAGCCGATCACCTTCATGCGCAGGCCGGCGGCCCTTTCGGCGACGATGTGCCCGACGTTGCCGAGCCCGATGACGCCGAGCGTCTTGTTGCACAATTCGACGCCGACGAACTTGTTGCGCTCCCACTTGCCGCCCTTGAGCGAAGCGACCGCCTGCGGAATATGGCGCGCCAGGGCCATCATTAGCGCGACGGTATGCTCGCCGGTGGTGACGTTGTTGCCGCCGGGCGTGTTCATCACGACGATGCCCTTCTTGCTTGCGGCCTCGGCGTCGATGTTTTCATAGCCGACGCCGGCCCGGCCGATGACTTTCAAGTTTTTCGCTGCTTCGATCAATTCCGCGGTGATCTTGGTGCCGCTGCGAATGACCCAGCCGTCGTAGTCGGCACAGATCTTCTTGAGATCCTCGGGTTTGAGTCCCAAGCGGACGTTGACCTCGAAGCCCTTGGCGCGCTCGAACACCGCTAGACCTTCGGGAGCCAGCGAATCGGTTACCAGAATCTTCATGTGTTGTTCCACCATGCAGTTTTATCTCTGAGGGTCGAGGATCGAAGATCGAGGATGGAAGATTGCGCGATCCTCAATCCTCTATTCTCGATCCTCGGTTTCTAAGCGAGAGCCTCCATCAGCACTTCCTCGGCCGCCGCCACCCCGCGCCCGAATGGAATCTCGGCGCCGAATTTTCTGAGCGCCATTTCCAGCGCGGCGATCGCCGTGACCACGTCAAAGGCGCCCATATAGCCCACATGGGCGATGCGGATGACTTTGCCCTTGAGCTGGTCCTGCCCTTCCGCGAGAGTCACGTTCATGCGATCGCGCAGGTATTGCAGAACTTTATCCGCGTCGATGCCGTCGGGCAGAAAAATACCCGTGACCGCCGGGCTCGGGCTGTCGGGGGCCAATAGTCTTAATCCCAGTGCCGTCGCCGCCGCCCGTGTGGCGCGGCACATGCGGGCGTGGCGCGCGTAAACTTGCTCGATCCCCTCGCGCTCCATCATACTTAAAGAGGCGCGTAGCCCGAAAATCAACGACACCGCCGGCGTAAAGGCGCCGGAGCCTTTTTGCTGATTTTTGCGTTCCAGGTTCAGATCGAAATAAAAGCGCGGCAGCTTCGCCTTCTTGGTCCGGTCCCAGGCCCGATCGCTCAGCGCGATGAAGCCCAAGCCGGGCGGCAGCATGAGCGCTTTCTGAGAGCCGGTAACCAGCACGTCGATGCCCCATTCATCCACCGGCACGGAAACCACGCCGACCGCCGTGACCCCGTCGACGAGGAATAACGGGCCGCCTTTGGTTAGACTGGCGATCTCTTTTACCGGATGGAGCACGGTGGTCGAAGTTTCGCTCGCCTGAATAAGAACGCCTTGAATGTCCGGTTGAGCCTTTAACTGCTTTTCGACTTCCGCGACTTTCACCGCCCGTCCCCATTCGACCTTCAGATCGATGGGATTCAGTCCAAAGGCGTTGGCGATGTTACGCCAGCGCTCGCCAAACTTGCCGCCATTGATGACAAGCACTTTGTCACCCGGGGAAAACAGATTGGCCACCGCCGCTTCCATCGCGCCGGTGCCGGAAGAGGCGAACATAATGACGTCATTTTTCGTGCCGAAAAGCTTTTTGAGCCCCCGGCGCGCCTCTTCGAACACTTTGTTGAATTGAGGCGTGCGGTGGTGGATCATGGTCTCCGACATCGCCAACTCGACTTCATTGGGAATCGGCGTCGGTCCCGGTGAGAGCAGATATTGCTTAATCATGGTTCCCCCCTTGTTTTTTGCCGGCTGTTTCGTATCAAAATGTGATGGCGGCACCGCGGGGGGTTCAGTGTTCAGTGGCGTCCTGCCAATACCCGACGGCGCTGCTTCCATAAAAAAAGCCTGGACCTCCCAATTTAAGAGACCCAGGCGTTCGGCCGTCTTAACGCTTTGCACTTCCTCGTGGTCAATTCCACGTTGACGCCAGTCGCGCAAAACTTACGAAAAATCTCTACCGTAGAAGCGCCGGCTTGTCAACGGTTTCAGGCGACTGGAGATTTATCCGGAGGTATTTGCCAACTTCGCCTCGAATGTGCAAATATCCGCTTGCTGATGGAACGCCTCATCCTATTCGATATTGACGGGACGCTGACGCGGACGCAAAACGGCTTTTTGCCATTCAACCGGGCGATCCTCGATACGTTTAACGTCGCTGGCGATATCCGCTCGGTCTTTCCCGACGGCATGACCGACCCCCATATCCTCGAAGAGATTTTCGCCAGGGCCGGAGCGGCGATAATGATCTCCTGTGATCAGTTGAGTCAGTTCTCGAATAACTTGCGGCGAAATTACGCCGCGGCCCTGGAGAATGGAACGACGACCGTGCGATCCCTCCCCGGCGTGCCGGAGTTGTTGGAGCGCTTGTCTGTCGACAAAAAGTTCGCTCAGGGGGTTGTCACTGGAAACTTCGAGGCCACGGCGCGCATCAAGCTTGAAGCCGCGGGGCTGGCCTGTCACTTGAGCTTAGGCGCCTACGCCAGCGACTCAAGCCAACGTCCCGATTTACCGCCGATCGCCAAACGGCGTTGGGAAAAGGGCTCGGGGCGCGCGATTCGGTCCGATGCATGCGTCATCGTCGGCGACACGCCTAAAGATCTCGAAGCGGCGCGCGCCAACGGCATGAAGTGCGTGCTGGTCGGTACGGGACGGCATCCCATCGAAGAGTTGCGGAATCATGTGCCCGATGCGGCTATCCCTGATCTTACCGACACCGGCGCGGTCATCGACATACTGCTCAAAATCTGAGGGGGAAACCATGCGCTATCGTACGATCGGGAAGACCGGCGTAAAAATTTCCGAGATCGGCTTCGGCTGCGGCAACAATGCGGTGTTGATGGTCCGGGCCAGCCATGAAGATCAAGTGAAAGCGGTGCGCCACGCGCTGGATCGGGGAATCAACTTTTTCGATACCGCCTTCGCTTACGGCTTGGGGAAGTCGGAAGAGAACCTTGGCGGGATTCTTAAAGAGCTGGGCGCCGAGCCGGTGATTTCCACCAAGGTTCGCCTTGAGGCCGATTGCCTCGGTGATGTCAGAGCCGCGACGATCCGCGCGGTCGAGGCCGGACTTTCGCGCTTGCAGCGTGAGCGCGTCGACTTCGTGCAACTCCACACTCGCGTTACCTTGGCGCGGGGCATGGGCCAGCGCTTTAGTTTAACGCCGCCGGATGTCCTCGGACTCAACGGCGTCATTGACGGTTTCAAAACCATGCGCGACCGCGGCAAAGTCGGTCACTTCGGTTTCAGCGGCTTGGGTGATCCCAAAGCGCTACATGAATTGGTGGACAGCGGCGAGTTTCATGGCTTTCAGGCCTATTACAATCTGCTCAACCCGAGCGCCGGCCAGCTCGTTCCACAACGCTTCGGTGCACAGGATTACGGATTAATCATCGATCGAGCGTCAGCGAAGGGCATGGGCGCCTTTGTTATCCGTGTTCTAGCCGCCGGCGCGCTCACCTCCGATCCCAGCACCGGTGGCGGCAGCAGCACCTCAGAGCCGCTTTCGCCGGGCTCGGATTATAATCTCGATTTGCAACGTGCTGAGAAGGTGAAAGCGGCGCTAGGCGTGAGCGGTAAGGAACTGACGCAGGCTGCGATTCGCTTCGGCTTGATGAAGCAGGAGGTCTCCACCGTCCTCGTTGGCTTCTCCAATACGACGCATATCGATGAGGCGGTTGCGTGCTCGGGAGCGTCGCCTCTGTCCGATAGTGAGATGGCGAAAATGAGGAGACTTTGGGACGCGGATTTTGAAGGATTAGTCTTTTAGAGACCACCTATGAGAGTGTTGGTTTAAGTTGGCGAAGGTGTCGCGTTTGAATGGCATTCTCTTATTCCCTTTGACGAGCAGGTCGAGAGCCGATAGTGCATTACGAGTAACCAAGAGGGAGTCATGTACCTCCGACTTTGCCGGAGGTACATGAATCAATAATCAGTTTTTTTGGTTGCCCTGGAGCTTTCAGAGAAGGGGGTTTTCTTGGCACTCTTTTTTCATTCCGATGATGTCGATCACCTGATTCCGTTCAAAGAGGCCGTTGCAATTGCGGAGAATGCCCTGAAGGACATGGTTTCGTCGGCAGGCGTCAACGCGCCGCGCAAACGGCTCAATCTTCACCGAAAGGTCGGCGAGGGACAATTCGACACGGTCCTCAACGTCTACGCCGGCGGTTCGGCCAACTACGGCGCGGTGGGGGCGCAGGTGGCGCTGCATCGTAAAGCGATTTCGGGTGCGACGCAGAGGCGGCCGCCGTTCAATCCGGATCAGACTGAGCTGGCGTTGATCTACGATTCCGACACGGGCTCGCTGTTGGGCGTGATGGCGCATCGGCCGCGGGATTTCACCGGCGTCGCCGATCTGCGCACGCCGGCGACGAGTTTGGCGGGATTGGACATGTTCGCGCGCAAGGATGCGCGGCGGGTTGGTATCTACGGCTCTGGGCAGCAGGCGTGGGCGACCTTTGCCGGGCTGCGTGCGCTGCGCCAGATCGACAGCGCCAAGGTGTTTAGCCCGACGCCGGCGCACCGCGAAGGCTTTGCCAAGAAGATCAGCGCCAGGACCGGCGTGAAAGTTACGCCGGTGGACAAGCCGGAGTTGGCGGCGAAGGATGTCGATATCATTCTCTGCATGACCAACACCAACGTTCCGGTCATCGACGGCGCGTGGTTGGAAGCGGGGCAGTACATTATCTCGGTCATCGGCAGCAATATCGAGTTGGTCAAAAGCGGCAACCTCGACAAGCCGCGCCGCGAGATCGATGACGGGACGCTCAAGCGCTGCGACTTTATTGTCGCGCTGTCAAAGGCGCAGGCCATCGATTCGCAGCAAGGCGATATCTACTGGCCAGTGCAGGACGGCGTGATTACCTGGGACAAAGTCGTCGAGATTTCCGACGTGCTCGCCGGTAAAGTCAAAGGCCGCACCGACGACAAGCAGATCATTCTCTACAAAAATCAGGGCGGCCAAGGCATCGTCGACATCGCGCTGGCGAAGAAGTGCTACGAGCTGGCCAAACAACATGGTAAAGGCTACGAGTTGAAGATCGAGCCCAGGCAAAACTGGTGGGTGCAGGGCGGTCGGGCGGAAACTTGGTGAAGGATGAAGAATGAGGGCGGAAGGATAAAATCGCCGCCCGCCTTTCAATCTCAGCAGACCTTCAAGCTGACAACTGTCGTAATCGTGGAGGAGAACCAATGAAACGAAACTTCATCCCTCATCCTTCAGTTTTCATCCTTTTCTTGCTATTGCATTTAACCGTTGCGGTTCAAGCTCACGCCCAAACCCCCTACTACCAGGGCAAGACCATGACTATTGTCGTCGGCACGGTGGCGGGGGACCTCTACGATCTTTACGCGCGGGCGATTGCGCTCACCATGGGAAAATATCTTCCCGGCAATCCCAATATCATTGTCCAGAACATGCCCGGCGCGGGGCATATGATCGCCGCCAACTATCTCTACGGTGTTGCCAAGTCGGACGGTCTAACAATCGGTGGGACCCTGCCGACCCTTTACTTCGAGCAACTGGTCGGGCGGGCGGAAGTCAAATTCGACTGGACTAAATTCAACTGGATCGGCAACGCGACGAAATCGCCGCAGGTTTTGTACATGCGCGCCGACGCGCCCTACAAAACTATGGACGACGTGCGCAACGCCAAAGAGCCGCCCAAGTGCGGCACCACGGGGACCAGCAACATGGGCTATTTCGTGCCCAAGCTTTTGGGCGATACCATTGGCGCGAAGTTCAACGTGATTGCCGGCTATCAGGGCGGCAGCGAAGTCGACCTCGCGGTGGAGAAGGGCGAGATTCAGTGCCGGTCGCTCAGCGCCGAGGCATTTTTTTCCCGCGAGCCGTTTCATACCTGGCGCAAAAAAGGATTCGTTCGAGTGCTGGCTTACGGCGGCAAAAGCAGGGACGAAAAGTTGGCCGACGCGCCGACTGTCTATGAGCTCTTAGACAAATACAAAACGCCGGAGTTGGGCCGGCGTTTGGCCACAGCGCTGCTCGCTGCGGGGGAGTTTCACCGGCCCTACATCGGTCCGCCGAATCTGCGCCCAGAGCATGTTAAGATGCTGCGCGAGGCATTCGACAAAACCATGAAGGACCCGGGATTTTTGGCTGAGGCCGCCAAGAAAAAACTCGACATCAATCCGACCAGCGGAGCGGAGGTCGAATCGCTGGTCAAGGAAGTCATGGCCCAGCCCAAAGACGTCGTCGACCGGCTAAAGGTGCTGATGGGGCAGTAGGGGGCGCATTACCGAAAATGCTTAGCGAAAGAGTGGCGACCGTGTAGGCGACGGACGAAGATGAGTCGTTCTTTCCAGTCTATGATTTGGCTTCTCTTAGTTTTTCTCGGACCCATTGCCGAAGCAAAGCCCCTTCCCGGACCCGTCGGGTCTTGGCAACGCGCTTGACCGCCTCGATCTCCTGACGCCGCAACCGTAGCGGAATCACGGTTTCGGGCCGGCGCTCAAAAATCTTTTCGGGCACGTCCTCCAATTGGTCCTCAAAGTCAGCTAAATCGTGCGCGTCCCAAAAATCAGCCAGCTCTTCGATCGAGTCAGTTTGGGGAATCTTTGGAGCTTTCATCGCTTTTTCCACCTGTTGAATCTACGTTTTTCTTTGTCCGTCATAGGACGAGCGGTCACCGGAAACGCCTTGCTGTTGGGAAACTGGATGACGACACAGAAAAGATGCCGGCCAGCATCGGTTTGACCCAGGACATAATAGACTGGATTCTTGCCTGTGGCCTTAGTGCGCCTAACCCACGCCCGACCGAAACAGACTTCTTCCACTTCCTCTGGTCGCACATGGTGTCGTGCGATATGAGCAACTCGATCTTGTGTCCAGATAAACTCATGGACGTTCACTCCTCGCACTTTACAACGTGGCGCGATTTGCGGCAACCGGTTCGTTGCTTGGGCGCTCCAGCGTTCTGACTTGCCGGTCGCTCATGTCCTTGTCAGTGTGGCATCAAGGGTAGTACAGATGGGGAGAGGGTCGACCGTTGAGGACCAGCAATGAAGATCACAGCCTTTCACTCCCAGTTGGTAAAGTTGCCGGCGGAGGAGCCGCTTGCCGGCGGGCCGCCGTTTTACCGGCCGTTTCATGAATTTGTCGCGCTGGACGTTCAAACCGACGAAGGCATCGAGGGCATCGGCTTCACGACTCTCAACGGACCGCTCGCGCCGACGCTCAAGCACGCGGTGGATCAGCTTGGCCCGCTGATCGTCGGCGAGGACCCGCTGCGCACCGAAGCGGTGGGCCGAAAGCTGCGTGGCGCGGCTTGGGGTTCGGCGCAGGGCGGGATCTTCACTCTCGCTTTTTCCGCCATCGATATCGCGCTTTGGGACATCAGGGGCAAGGCGCTGAACCAGCCCTTGGCGATGCTCCTTGGCGGGCTGCGCGACAAAGTGCCGGCCTACGCCAGCGGCGCGCTGCTCAGGAGCTATTCTCTGGATCAACTGCTCAAGTCGGGCCGGCTGCTCGTCGAGAAGGGGTTTAGGCAAATGAAAACCCAGCTCGCCCTGCCGGGGGAAACCTCGCCCAGAATCGAAACCGAGCGCATCCATCTTTTGCGCGAAGCGGTGGGGCCGGATATCGACCTCATGTGCGACATCAATCAGCGCTGGAGCGTCAATCAGGCGATCGACATCGGCCGGCGCATCGAGGACGTCCATTTGTTTTGGCTCGAAGACGCGACCGCGCACGACGATTACGCGGGCTTGGCGCGAGTGGCCGACGCGCTGGCGACGCCGCTCGCCGGCGGGGAGTGCTATTACGGCATCACGCCGTTTCGCCATGCCATCGAGGCGCGCTCGGTGGACATCGTGATGATCGATCTGTTTCGCGTCGGCGGCATCGCCAACTGGATGAAAGTTGCGGGCATGGCGGAAGCGTTTAACCTGCCGGTGGTGAGCCATCTGATACCCGAGATCCACGTGCATCTGGTTTCGGCCATCCCCAACGGCCTCACCGTCGAGTACATGCCGTGGTCGTTCAAGCTCTTCGAGGAAGTGCCGGCGCCGGTAAATGGCGAGCTTGCGGTGCCGTCAAAGCCAGGACTCGGTCTGTCATTCGACCGCGCCGCGCTCAAGCGCTACGCGGCGTGAGCCAAACTAAAGGCGAAGCAAAGCCGGATTCCACATTCGCAATTGGCGCAAAGATCGAGGAGCAAGCCTTCCGTAGCGAAGCCAATGGTTCCCTGCCTCTAAGCGGACATTGATCGGCGGTGGTTTGCCGAGAAATCCAAAAACCCTCACTACGGCGCAGTGAAAATGCGAGAAAGACTTTGAGAGAGCACGGCTGGGTGGCTTCGCTACTCCAGGTTCGCTCCTCGCCCACCTCGGCCGCAAATTCACCTGCTGAAATCAGGGTAATCCCGGCTATGGCTTGATGTCCTGGAGAAACCACTCCGAGGGAATCTCGCGGCCCTGGCCTTTTTCTTTTGCGCCTTTGTAAGCGCAGTAGCCCATGGCGGCGAACTGGACGCCGGTGCCGACATTGTTAAAAAAGAACGTGATCTGTTTGTCGTTGCTTCGACTGGGGACTTTGCCGGCGATCAGATCGCAAATTTCAGGATAGCGGGTCCAATCCCGCGGCTTTTCGCGGCGCACGCCGGGCATATCGTCGATAATTCCAGGCGGTTGGTAGTGCTGGATGCCGCCGAATTGAGTGTGAATCGCGATGACGTCGCATCGATCCAAGACGCCGAGATCGGTCTCGAACTCGCGGATCGAATTGTAATGCATCCCCGCTTCCAGCCAGTCGAGCTTGATGACCGGGCGCGATGAATTGGTCGCGCTGCAAATCACGTCGCAGCCGCGCGCGGCTTCTTCCGCGCTTCCGACCGGTTCGCCGGCAACCCCGGTTTCCTTTGCCATTTCCTCGACGAACGCTTTTCGGTGTTCGGCGTTGGGACTGTAGACTTTGACTTTCTTGATCGGCATGACGGCGGTCATGTAGCGGTAGTGGGCTTTCGCCTGCCCGCCGGAGCCGATCAGGCCTAGGATTTGAGAATCCCGCCGCGCCATGACTTTCATGCCGAGCGCGCTGGTCACGCCGACCCGGGTCTGTTGAATAAAGCCGTCGGGCATGATCGCGAGCAGTTCGCCGGTCGCGGCGCTGAAGAGCTGGACCAGGCCGACGAACATGCCCTTGCCCGCCAGCGGCAGTTTTTCGAGCCTGACGGTTTGATGAACCTGTTGCTCCTGCACGATGTCAGAGGTGACACGCAGCGCCAGGACGCCCAGTTTTCCAACGCCGCCGTCCACCGATTTAAAACTGTAAGTGG
>Ga0214473_10007123_pt1 | contig 13305 bp, 12 predicted proteins | sample RVTome_7_FD_203509 | JGI IMG/M metagenome (GOLD analysis project Ga0214473, IMG submission 203509) | Soil microbial communities from uranium-contaminated site in the Upper Colorado River Basin, Wyoming, United States - RVT98D197 | ecosystem: Environmental > Terrestrial > Soil > Contaminated >...
TCGAAATAGATAAAGGAAAAGTCAGTGGAAAAGTTCAGGGATCCCGACCTAAACCTTACGATGTCAAGCTCCAGGTTAAAACACTATCTGTTTCGGATTGGCAAAAGTTGACCAAAGTCTTGTCTCGTCAGGCCATCTTTTCAGCCAAACTCCTGATGGGTGAGATGCCTCTGGATATTGAGAAAGTTTTCAAAGAGGCAGGGCTGTCTCTCTTCCCGGAAAAGCTGAAGGACCTTAAGACAGCTTGTTCCTGTCCAGACTGGTCAAACCCTTGTAAGCATATTGCTGCTGTCTACTACCTGCTGGCCGAGGAGTTTGACCGCGACCCATTTCTAATCTTCAAGCTTCGCGGTATGAACCGTGAAGACCTTATCGCAACACTAAGCCGACCAGACAAAAAGGTCACCCAAAAGAAGGTTAAGCCAAAGCAGGAACCCCTTCATAAGGATGAGGAGGCATTAACCTCTGATATTTCCAAATTCTGGAATGGCGAATCGATCTCCGATGATATCTTTGGAGAGGTTCGTATTCCTTCCATAGCTGCAGCCCTGCCCAAAAGGCTTGGGAGTTTTCCTTTCTGGCGGGGGGAAGAGAAATTTCTGGATGTGATGGAGTCCATTTACGCAAAGGCCTCACCTGTTGGGTTAAGAGTATTCCTTGGAGAGCAAGTAAACCCCGTTAGAAAGAGCAGGGCTTTGACCCCGCCCTCAACAAGGAGCTGATACTTTATATTTCTACCATCCCCAGTGGTGTTGCACATATGTTTTGGTGCATTTGTAAAATTATACATAGCCATTAATACTTCGGAAAATTCACTTTGAAATATAGCCTTATTTTTGTGCTACACCACCAGCATAAATGATGAGGCTTTCTACCGGGGTAAATCATGAAGAAAATTTGGAATGAGACCATTTGCAGAAGTAGATTATAGTTTGCCCTGGAAGAAACATCAGGAAATTTCAGAAAAAGGGATGAGGTCAGATATGTCACTTTTTTTAAGTTGTCGTGATGACTTTTTCCTGAAAGAGAGATTTGACAGAATAGGCTGAAATGTGTAGATTTCCATTGGTAATTGTTGACTAGCAAGGCATAACCATGGGTCGGAAGACCGCCATACTAAATGCCACGTAGAGGGGATGTGTGGACGAAAAAATAGATTTATCTGGCCTCACAAAGATACTCGATAATTTGAAGGAAAGAACCTTACGGAATAAGGACTATTACAAGTTTGTAATTGGACTCTCGACGGGAGCTCTCCTAATCAGTGTAACCTTCATAGATAAATTTAGTCTGCTGCCAGCTTACAAACCTTTAACAGTCATTGGGTGGATATGTTTGATTATCTCTATAATTACTGGTGTATGGTTATTACCAAAGCATGACTCCCTTGAAACTCAATGGAACGGCATCATAGATTTACTGTCGAAAGCTGAAAATGTTTTGTACGGCATTGAACAAGACGTCAATAAACTCATAACAAGGTTTATAATAAGTACTTTTTAAAAGGAGGAAATGTCCGAAGAGCCTAAGGATGAAGAAAAAATAAAGGCTCTCAAAAAAGAATGGCTTACGCCGGATGGAAGCAAAGGAAAAGCGTTTCTTAAAACAATGATGTCAGTGTTGGAGAAGGTCTATCCATCTTTGGCAACAGCTGGGCTCGATATTACCAAAGAACTTGGGAAGTGGGAGCAACTGCTAAACAAATCCGGAAAATCGATGTATCTTCCATATATGTTGAAACATCTCAGGGAGACAACTATACGGGTAGAGCTTTTTCAGAAAGCTATGACTGGTTTCTTCTACGCTGGCATAATACTCATCACCTTATCTTCCTCAGTCAGTTTTCTGGGGATAGATTTAATCAGCATGATACGTAATCTCTGGAACAATATTGTATCTATCGTTCCTTGACAGTGTCCGTCAACTCAATTGTTGGCCACAAAGACAACAAAGGAGCTAAAAATATGGACATGGGCAATGCTTTAAGGCTACTTAAAGAACAACTCGTAAGAATTGACGGCTTAAGAAAGCCCCCTGCATTTAATCCTGAGTACTGGATATGGGATAAGACAACCATCAAAATTATGAAAGAGGTTTTCGACACTGAGATAGTAGAAATGTTTGAACACGCCGGCCCACATCAAATGGCAATGGATGAAAGGCACCATTACCAACTTTATCTTCAGACTCTTGAAGAACAGAAACAATTACTTGAAGGCTTCATCCGTGAACATGAACGTTTTGCTGGGACAGGGGAAGCGGTTATTGCAGGAGCCAAGCCATTAGGAACCTATCGACTCCACCCAGAAATAGAAAAGGTAGGCCGTAGATTATTGGAGGATGGCTACTTCGCCCAGGCTGTTGAGGAAGCGTTCAAAAGGGTGATAAACGAAGTGAAGGTGCATATGGTAAGAAAGAACCAGGGCATGTATGATGGCGGAGACTCGCTGATGGGCCATGCGTTTGGGATGGAGAATCGGACGCCACACATCAAATTCAACAGTTTGAGCAATACAGAAGAGAGGGATGAGCAGAGGGGGATAATGTTTCTCTTTAAAGGAATCGTTGGGATAAGGAACCGGAAAGCGCATGATAATGTGATTTTAGACAGCCCAGACCGGGCGGTTGAATATCTTGGACTTGCAAGCCTTCTGATGAGGCTACTAGACTTGTCCCCTAAATTTGATAACCCATAGGCTTTAAACTATTTATAATATGATCATGATCGGTCCCCCAGGCTCCTTCCTGAGAGAGTGATTTTGCGATTTCACCAAATGATACAACATTTCAACCCTAAATCGATGATTGGGAGGTCGTGTCTTCCAGGTCTTAACCCAGTCGGATTATTTGGTTGACGAATCCAACATCTCTTGATATAGATTACTCAAAGTGGCTTTACGGGGGAAAGGAGGCGGATTGACATCATTTTGTCGCCTTCTGTGTAAAAAGGCGACATTTTCCATGAGCCAGCGTCTCACCTTTTTCCTTAATTTACACTTCAAAAAATTAGAAAAAAGGTATATATTACCTGCAAATCAAAAGTCGTGGGATATACTCTGATCTCAATATGATAATTCCCTTTTAAATTTATTGATTCCATCATGACAGCAGTGATAAAAAGAACTTCACTGTTGGTTGGATTGGGTCTGCTACTAACATGGTGCCTATTTGTAAATTTGGCATGGGCAGCCATTCCCCCAGAACCGTGCAGCATTCTGATCTGATGTAAGATAGAAGCAAGATGAATCGACAGCCAACTTTGCCAGAAAGTGAACCTCCGGTTATCTATAATCTGGTGCTTCGCAACAAAAAGCCTATATTGAATGCGGGGCAGACTGTTGAGGTTGAGATATATATTTCAGGTTATGGCACCCCCCAGAAAAACAAACTACATATCCAGTGGTCATCGGGTCGTATAATTAACACCAAACGACCAGGAGTCTTGGAAGTTTGGTTAACCGGAAGAACTCATATCAAAACGGGGCTGATAGTCCCTATTAGATTGGAGAAACCCCAAGAAACACCTTTGGATGCAACTGGTGTAACAATTCGCCTCGCCCCTCACAACTTCTTGGTTCCTCTCCAAGAAAGTCAATTGGAGGACTTCGCCCTCGGACGCGTCGCAACTGAAGTTATGTGGGATGATAAACCCCCTTTCCTACTGAAGTTGAATACCTCAACAAATGTTCCTTCAGGAGACTATCAGATCACATTCACGTTTACATACGGTAATGCTTATTATTTATTGCAGGATAGCAAAGTTGTGCAATTCCATATTCGAAATTGGGTAGAATCCCATGGTTGGGTCGTCCCGGCAGGGTATTCCATAGCTTTTCTCTCACTTCTCATAACGGCCATTTCCACAGTGTATAAGTTCCGACATATTTTAATTCAGGTCTGGCAATACGTTAAAAGATTCTTGTTTGCTTTGGGTTAAGTTCTTTGTCGCTTTCTGCGTAAAAAGGCGACATTCATGAGAAGAAAGATATCGTAAATGTCGGATAAAAACACACCCCTCTGGATCGAAATTACCAGGTCCATCGTTATTCCGGCCTTGATCCCTGTTGCTCTTGGTGCGGGCGGCTGGTATTTCACTTACAAATACAACGCCGCACAGATTCAAAATTCCACCGCTGAGCTTGTTCTGAAGTGTTCCGATAGTCTTTCTTCCGATGACTCAACTAAATTTATGGCAGCACTCACCGTGCTCAAAGCTAGCGTCAAAGAAGAAGACTCTTTAAAAAAAATCCTGGATACAATAAAGAAAATGCAGTCGATTAACATTCGTAAAATAGCCAAATCCGACATGGAAAAAGCATCAGCACTTTATGAGATATTGAAAACAAACAATTTAGTGGATAAAGAATTTCAGAACCTTGTAGGCCAGGAAACCATTACCCGTGTAACGGGATATGATCAGGCCAGGATGTTTGAGGTTGAAGGGTTCCGTCAGCTGATGGAAGGTAATTATGAAAAGTCTATTGCTTGTTTTCGCCAGGCAGACACTGCCGTGCCAAAATATCACTGGGCGTACGAAATATACCGACTGCTTGAAAAGAAACTCCAGGATTTGAAACACTCCAACCCCGATATTGCTGGAAGGACCCGTAAAGAAGTACTTCGCACCATCTTGAAAAAATACTCTGGGAAAGCCCCACAAGATTTCCTTGATAAGGTTCGGAAAGAAGTTTTGGAAACACTGCCTCTGGGGGCTAAAGCCAAATTCGGGGCAGAGAGTTCTCTCGAACACTCCGGAGGTGAACCTAAACGTGGCCCTTAAGCACTTTTAATCTTAAATTCACACCCCATAACTCACAAAAGCGGAAATTTTCATTCCATCTTCAATCTTATTTTCACCCTTTGGTGAAAGGGGTCAAAGTTATCGTGACCCTGTTCTGTCGCCTTCTACGTAAAAAGGCGACATTTTCATTTCCTCCTCCTTAGCCAGTCATTGATTTTCCTTGCCTGTGGATAAATAATTTGCGTCATCGTGTCGCTTTTTTGTATAATGTGCGGCAGAAGAATTTTTTCAACAAACGAGTGTTGTGTAAGGTGAAATCTAAGAAAACAGGGGCAGGTTAAGTGACGGAAACGCAACTGATTATTTACCATAACGAAGAGATCCCCGTGGACTTCTTCGATGAGTTCCTGGCTAAAGGAAAAGAATCGCAGATTCCGGTGGACCTTCGAAGTCAAAAAAGTGAGCCAATGATGGCTATTGATTGGCTGCTTCCTACTGCAGTGATCGTTTATCTGGCCAAGCCTTTTATCGATGATATTCTTAGGCGTGCCTCAAAAGATTTTGGGGATTATGTCTATCCCAAGATTAATAATTTGATAAGCACATTAGCTACGAAGGTTCTCATTGGCACCCGCAACCGATTGAAGTTGGTTACTCCTTCAGGGCCGAAACCAAGAGAGGGAAAATCTGCTTTCTTTTCGCTCACTTCAGAAACGAGTCAGCAAATGCAAGTTAAATTTGTGTTTGAAGAGGGCCTCTCAGAACGAGATTATGAAATTCAAGTGGAGCAAGCACTAAAATTACTTTTGGAACACTATTTCGATCAACATCGTGATCCGTTCCTAAATGCTTCTGTGGCATCTGGCACCAAAACTATTTTCATGTTGTATGATGGGCAAAAGCGAAATTGGCAGCCCGCGGATGTCATAGAAGAGATTCGTAAGGAACGAGCAAAATGGGAGGAGGAGAATAATAACTGAATGGTCTATCTATTTCGACTCAGCAACTTGGAGGCGATTTAAATTTATGTCCTGCCAATACAAACGCGAACCATTAAGCGACGATGAAGTCAACCCTCTCGGCGATGCCTATGATCCTTTCGACCCGTATCTTCGATTCTTAAATATGACTCCCAGTGATGACTCGTAGGTGGAAGCGTTAAATCGACATCCAGACCGGCAGGATTTGGGAGAAAAGAGGAGTTCTTCCTGTACTAAATAGTTCACAGACTCTGTAAAAAGGTGTATATTTGAACCAGTAATCATCAATAGGCTATCCGAATCATCTCGCCTTCGGAGGTTAATTAATGAGAGTTGGATACTCTCTTAAACGACTTCAAGATTTTGCAAGGGCGAGCATTATATTGAGGAAACTCAATGCACATGATCATTGGAATCGGGAAGAATTGGTGAGGTTTCAGTATCGGCAACTTGCCTCCATAGTAACCTATGCGATTCACCACTCTCCTTTTTATCAAGAACTCTACAAAAACATAAGGAGTGACCAGCGGATTGTTCTTAATGAACTACCAATCATTGACAAGTCGACAATGATGGAAAACTTCGACCGGTTTGTAACAGATCCCCGGTTGAAACTTAAGGAACTCCAGGTGCATATCAGTCAACTCACTCGTGATGAGTATTATCTGGGAGAGTATCGTGTCCTCACAACAGCCGGAAGTTCTGGTATGAAAGGTGTTTTTGTTTTCAATAGGAAGGAATGGAGTACAACCCTTGCAAGTACCTTTAGGCTGAGCTTTATGACGGGGGCGACTGTACGGTTCCCCAATCGATGGAGAATAATTTATATTTTTCCAGATAGCCCAATACATTACAGCCATCGAGCGACTGTAAGTGGCGACCACTGCCTAGTAAAGAGACGAAGCCTGAATGTAACATCCAGCATCAAAGACCTCGTTAACGCCTTGAATTCTTTCCAACCTGAAGTGATAAGTACCTACCCATCAATTGCTTCCCTTCTTGCAATTGAACAGATTGAAGGACGTTTAAACATCCACCCAACGTTCGTTGCCACCGCGGGAGAAGTACAAACTAAGGAAATGGTGCAGAACATCCGAGAAGCATGGGGTATCATTCCATTTAATGCCTATGGTATGACCGAGGGAGGAGGTCTTGGTTGCGATTGTCCTTTCCACCGGGGGATTCATCTTTCTGAAGACCTTTTTATTGTAGAGGTTGTTGATGAAAAGAATCAACCCGTCCCAGATGGTTCGCCAGGATATAGACTTTTGCTAACGAATCTTTTCAATTATACACAACCACTCATCCGTTATGAAGTTTCTGATATGCTCACGATGTCAAGAGAGCTTTGTCTCTGCGGACGCCCATTTCGGCTCATCGCCAAGGTAGAAGGGCGAAGTGATGATATCATTTATCTCCAGAATCCCCAAGGACGGGACGTGCCAATTCATCCAATTCACTTCCGCAGCCCTATAGGGGCCTTCCAAGAGATTAAGGAATACCATGTTCTTCACGAGTACGATGGGTTCTATATAAGCATTGTTCTACGAAAAGGAGCCTCTGGAGAAGAAGTGGCCGATAAGCTCAGAGCGAACTTGAGAAAAAAGATTGAATCGGTTGGTGCCATCTGTCCGGAGATTCGTGTCCAATTTGTCGATAGGATTGAACGAGACCCAAATTTGATGGGAAAACTGAAGCTTGTAAAGTCGAACGTCAGAAGAGAGGAAATAAGGAAGGAATGAAGATAAAACCCGCATGCTTACTTTCAACCAATTATGCTCGATTGCTTAATCTTGACGAAGGTGCACCTTTGTAGGTGTTATTCGCACCCCCTATCTCCTCTCTTCCTTCCTGAAGTCAATCTTTGACAAGTTCTGCTAAAAGATGGGTTGGAATTGGGGTCAGTCCAGGAATTCAGGAATTTCTTTTATCCTTCCCTCTTCGTCTCTGCTTTATCTTTTTCGTTTATCGAAAAAAAAGAGCGTAGGTTCTAAAACATTTTATAATACTTCTTCAAGTCTGCCACTTCTTCAGACTTACCGCCAACTGGCAAAATGTCCTCTTCGCCCTCGCCGCCTTTCTCTCCCTCCTGGCCGACCGTAACTCCAGTTTTTCTATCCTTTCCCTGTCTATTTGTATACCGTAAAGAATTTTGGGCCGTTGAAGTGGATCATATGGGTGGGGTTCGCTTCTATCCAGACTTCTGTTTCCCATGCAATGTTATCGATATGCCTTTTGAATTCCCGAAAATCAGGAAAAACGCTGATGTAAACTTTCTTTGCTCTGCACCCTGCAAGCACCTTCTCCAGTTCAATCTGCCTCTTGGGAGAAAGGGGGCCGTGACACGCGTTTTTGTTCCCCTGATCCCAGGGTGGGACTTCTCATTGGTAATCTTCTCAGGCAAAAAGCTCCATCTGGCCACGCATCTTGAATTTCCCTCCGTCAGAGAAAACTTTTAAGATCGAATCTGCGGGAACGTTGGCCAATTCCTTTGGCTCCAACTTGTGGAGGCCACCACCGTAGACCCTTCCTTCTTCTATGAGCGTCTCGGCGGCAATGGAGGAGAGATTCTTCCAAACCTTCCTATACAGTCCGGGATGGTCACTCAATGATGCGGCCAAATCTGGCTTTGGGTACAGCAGCAAATACACGTTTGCTGTGGTCGCCTTTGAGTGGTTGAGGATGAAGCGAAATGGAGACTTGCTTCTCCGGGTTGGCCTTCCCATGTAAGTACAAAGAAACGGGGCCGGTTTCCGTTCCTCTTGTGAATACCAGGGCTCTCGATGCTGACAGAGATAACGCTTGTCTATCCCAGCTTCAAGGCCTTGCTCGAAGTAGCGCCATAAAACCGGATACTTTTCTATTACCTCATTCTCTGGCAAGTCGCACGAGAGCAAATAGCGTCGGTTCTGTATCTGCGGTTCGCCATTCTCATCAGCGTAGATTTCATCAGTTTCAAGGTCTCGTGGACTCGGCAGGATAGGCTTTAGGAACTTCTTTGGTAGGTTAAATTGCCTTACTTGCTCTGGGGTAAGTATGAAAAACGCATTGCAGCCTGTGGCCAATCCTCGTTTGACTGTAAAAAGATCCGCCAGTGTTACACCGTTATGCTTTCCAACGAGTCGTGAAATGCCTTGAGGTAATCCTGTCCACTTAGAGATATGGCGAAGGTCGGCAAGTCTTATGGAGTCCGAAACCGTTGGACTTGCCAATATCCCGCCGAAGGTGAACTCAACTTCATGTTCAGAGGATGGTGGTGAGTTCTTAAAAAATACGACCGCCGATGATACTAAGGCATCACCGAACTGAACGTTATTCGGATCGAAACGATGGATGCGAGAAAGCGTTACCCGCTTCATCAAGAACTCTTTTACCCTGTGGCCATAATTCACATCCATAAACTCACTCGGAATGAGCCATGCCCCGACGCCCTCCTTCGCCATCCACGCTTGTGACAAAACCATGAAATATGTGTATAAGCCGCCCAACCCATTCATCATGAATTTAAGATAACGGGCAACTGAGCGTTGCAGTTCCCGCTTCTGAATTTGGCTCAGATGGTGATGGCGAACGTAAGGCGGATTGCAGACCACAAGGTTGTATTTTGCAGCTTCGGCCTTCGGTGGCTCGGTCGTTGTAAAATCGGCGACATAGAGACGCAACGTGGTTCCCTTCCATAGATGTTCTGCTGGCCCAGCGTAGTTTGGATCGATCTCGTAACCAACCGCAGCTTCGATACGTGAAGGTGGCACTTGACGTAGCAGAGATGAATAGAAGGGGCCGGTTCCGAAGCCGGGTTCGAGAAAACGGATCTTTAAGCTTCGTGAGAGCAAGGAAACAGCATAGGCCATGATATCAGAAGCCAATTTCGGTGGTGTGGGGAACTGCCCAAGCCGGTTACGCTCTGCTTGTGTCTTGGCAGCATCTATTCGCTCTTGGAGTTCAAAGCGAGTCTTCTCTCGTTCTTTCATAGTGGCCATGCCTACAACCCGAACGCTACTAAATCGTCTATGCGATGTTCCCAAACCCAATCAATTCCTTCGGAGGCTTCGTAGCCGAGATAACCGCTATCGAAGTAGCCGCATAGGAAAAGGATGTATCGAACACGATTGCCGTGCTTTCTTCGAAGTTGCCCAACTTTTGCAGCTTCCTCTTTTCGACGCTTGTTGACGTTGGTAAAATCACCGGCAGATTTTGCTTCGATCATCAAAGGAAACTTGCCGCCTTTCCGCTTAAGCGGCATCACTACCGCATCGACAGGAATGTTCACTGACTGGCGATCCTCCTTTAGCCCCGGCACATTTAAGCGAAAGCCGAACATCCCCGGTTTCATCTTACCCAGCGCAATCTTTCCGGACATATCGTTGTAACCACGATCCTCAAGCCACTTTTTGATTTTTTCAAGTTGTCGCTTCTCTTGAGCATTGCGAACGATGGGATCGGCGTTGGCTCCACAGAGGCGATCCGCCACAATAGTTGCAGCTCGGTAAACCTCTTGTTTGGTCGGGTTACGATCCTCACCAAGCCATGGAAAAATGTCAATGTCCACCAACCGGATAATCATTTCGGTAATCTTCCGGAGATTAACATCCAGTATGTTGGATTTCATTTGTCGTGGTAGCCGATGCTCCAATTCCATGTTGTTCACGAGGGATTTTGAGATTCCAGCAAGACCAACCAGACGGTCACGGGCAATGGGGGGAGCAGTGGCCATGCGCAGAGCGAAAAGAATAGAAGGATCGCCCCGGAGTTCGTCCGGCGTAAGATTCCGGAGGTGGTTCGTCCGGTGGAGCATGTCTTGGACATGCTTGGTGGCCTTCACACGCTCTTCCCGGTATGTGTTCGGAGCGAAGTTAAGGAACCACTCATTGTATAAGTCCACAGAACGAGCAATATCTTCTTTCCAACGGTGTGGTTTGTTTAGGTTGACTGCCATTTCATTATTCCCCTACATTACTTTCAGGAGCCTAACGTTATGTCATAGCATTTTTTGCTTATCGTGATATCCGAGACTTTTTTCAATTGATATTGTATGAGATAAGAACGTGACGGTCAACAGTGATTTGTTTTAAAGAAAACGGGGAATTTCTGAGCCTCCGTTTTAGGATTAAGCTGTGTACTGGGTTCATTGGCTCAAATACAAACCAAGCATATCTTTTTAATTTAAGAAGCTCACTGGAGGCAGTATACCATTCACCAAGGAGTGTATAGAACTGCATTTAAGAGGACTTTATTGAAAATATTCACTTTTCCAATTTCGATTCAAGGTCATGAATGGCTTTGCTGATCGCTGATCAACAAACCCCAAAATATCTCACTACCTCTCATGTCAAGGTTTTAGCAAGTTCTCTGTCACCTTTAATAATTTCATTCACTACCGATGTCAGGTCCGCATTCTTCTTCTTCGCAATTTTCTCGACAAACTCCAGACTCTCCTCGTCAAGATAAATTGGAAGATGGAGCCCCACGGGCAAGCCCGTGGTCCCTCAAAACCATAACCACCTACGCCAAGGCTTCGGTGGGTCACCCGCCGGTAAGCGAAATCCGCCGAAGCATGATAGATTGATCGCTGAAATGGTATATCGCACATTAACGCATTCCTCCACGGCCAAGGCCGTGGTCTCCTGCGTAGGCGGATGAATTCGAGCATTTTGGCGGTAAAACTTTCCCCTCTCACCTTTTGAAAAATCATATTCTTTTTTCATAATTATGGCTTCAACATATCATCAATCAAAGATGTAGTAAAGGAGGAAAACAGCCGAGTGTCCCTCAAAATAATCCAAATCACTCTGGGTTCACAACTGGGCAACCTGCTTTTTTCCATGCCTCAATACCGCCGGCGAGGCACTTTACATTTTCAAATCCCATGGCAATGTGCTTCGCTGCCTGACCGGCAGCCGTCCCTTCATTAGGTCAGGCACAGTAGAAAACGATCTCTTGGTCCTTTGATAGGGAGGAAAGCTTGGACTTAAATTCGCTCAATGAAATGGCCCCTTGAAGTTGCATCTTTTTGAATTTTGCCTCGTCCTCATAGGCACAGACCAGCAAAACTTCTCCCAAATTCAACTTTTGATGAACTCCTTCTGGTGAGACACGCTTGGGTTCTACCATCATCATTCTCCTTAATTCTTAATTTTCTCCACAAAGAGGTCAACGATTCAACTCTTTTTCAATTCTTCAACCCGGATAGGAAGACGCCATATACGTTTACCCGTAACCGTAAAGAGGGCATTACAAACAGCAGGTGCAATCGGGGGTACCCCGGGTTCTCCTACCCCACCGGATTTTTCTTCACTGGGAACAATGTACACTTCGACAACAGGCATTTCCTCCATACGCAATATCGGATAGTCATCGAAGTTACTCTGATCCACACGACCATTCTTAAAGGTAATCTCACCATGGAGAACTGCTGAGAGACCGAAAACAATTCCTGACTCCATCTGGGCTTTGATGGTATCAGGATTCACAATCCTACCGCAGTCAATGGCGCATACCACTTTATGGACACGTACTTGCCCCGATGGGTTGACAGAGACCTCCGCGACTTGGGCGACGAAGCTGCCAAAGGATTCATGGACAGCGATCCCTCGTCCGCGGCCTTTTGGCAGAGCTTTCCCCCATCCAAATTTTTCCGCCGCAAGCTTTAGCACACCGAGATGGCGTGGACGCTTCATAAGAAGTTTTCGACGAAACTCATACGGATCTTTGCCTACGGAATGGGCCACCTCATCCATAAAACTCTCGACCACAAAGGCAGTGTGAGAATGGCCGACAGAACGCCACCACTGAACCGGAATCCCAATCTTTGGGCTGTGTAAGTCGACAAAAATATTTGGGATCTCATAAGGAATATCCTCCGCTCCCTCGACGGAGGCTGGATCCACATCCTTCTTTGGGTCAAAGGGGGTCCCACTAAGAATGGACTGCCCGACAATCGTATGCCGCCAGGCAATCAAATTTCCCTGGTCATCGAGCCCTGCAGCGATCCGATCGTACCACATGGGTCGGTAATAACCCCCTTTCATATCATCTTCACGGGTCCAGATCACTTTAACTGGTTTCTTTATCGCCTTTGCAACACGGACTGCCTCCGCAACAAAATCCGATTGAGGATTTCCGCGACGGCCGAAACCCCCACCTAAAAAGGTAGTATGAATTTTGACTTCTTCAGGTTTGAGTCCTGCCACACGGGCTGCTGCATCTCGGTCCAGGGTCTGCAACTGTGTACCGGTCCAAATCTCACAACGGTTGTCATGGAGATCTACCAGGCAATTCAGAGGCTCCATACAAGCATGGGCGAGAAAGGGAACTTCATACTCTGCATGGAGTTGCTTGGCTGCTTTTGAAAAGACCTGTTGAGGATCACCTTTCTTTTTAGCAACTGCTCCAGGTGTTTTAGCAAGCCTCTCGAACTCTTCGTGCATCCCTTTTGTTGAGAGCTTCGCGAGAGGACCTTCGTCCCAGATGATCTCTAATGCCTCACGTCCCTTGCTTGCCGACCAAAAGCCTTCCGCGATGACGGCCACTCCCGAGTCGATCTGTACGACCTCTTTGACGCCAGGGATCGCCTTCGCCTTTTTT
>Ga0214473_10007124_pt1 | contig 13305 bp, 11 predicted proteins | sample RVTome_7_FD_203509 | JGI IMG/M metagenome (GOLD analysis project Ga0214473, IMG submission 203509) | Soil microbial communities from uranium-contaminated site in the Upper Colorado River Basin, Wyoming, United States - RVT98D197 | ecosystem: Environmental > Terrestrial > Soil > Contaminated >...
GTTGAGCAGTGCCCGCAGGGCAATCTGTCTCGAACTCCTGGTTCTCCCCGCAGCGGAGCGAAGGGGAAATCGGGAGTTCGCTGCTCAACTGCCTCATTCCCCCCGGAGCGAAGCGGAGGGGGGAACCAGTTATTATAGGAACGGTAGCATAACGTCGAATGTGTCGTCAATTAAATAAAGCTTGACGTTATCCGACGAATATTATTATAGTTTTCGAGGGGTTAATATGCATAGCGGTTCCGGTCTCTTGCCATTCAATTTCATTAAGATATCAAAGGGGAAGATAGGAGAATGATCTTTATTGCCGGCGCATCAGGTTTTGTTGGAGGACATCTTATAGATGCATTGCTGAAAAGCGGTTATAAGCTCAGGTGCCTTGCACGTTCTGAAAAAGCACAGAAGTTATTTAATGGAAGAGGGATTGAAACTGTTCCCGGTGATATCACAATGCCCGAAACTCTTGACGGCGCATTAAATGACATTGATTTTGTTATCCATCTCGTCGGCATAATGGAAGAAAAAGGCACTGTCACATTTGAGAGAGTTCATGTTGAGGGCACAAAGAATCTTATCGCTGAAGCAAAAAGAGCAGGTGTAAAACACTTTTTTTATCAGAGCGCATTGGGTGCAAATAAAGAATCATGGTCAGGCTATTTAAGGACAAAGGCTGAGGCAGAGGAGATTGTAAAGACAAGCAATATGCCCTATACAATCTTCAGGCCTTCATTGATAATCGGTCCCTGGGACGGATTTACAAAAAAACTTATGGAATTGATAAAAATGTCTCCGGTAATCCCGGTACCCGGCGACGGCAAATCAAAATTTCAGCCTGTTTATATAAACGACTGGGTTAAATGTCTGCTGAAGGTTATTGAATCCCCGGAAATGTTCAGGGGAGTTTTTGATATAGGAGGCCCTCAGCACCTTACATACAATGAGATTGTAAGCACGCTTGCAGATGTTATGAATATGAAGAAATCTATAGTGCATGTGCCGATGGGTTTTATGAAACTCGGAGCTTCAATCGCCGAAAAAACTATTCCTTTTTTGCCTGTAACATATGACCAGCTCAGGCTTCTCGAAGATGATAATATATGTGCTGCGGATTCCATTGAGAAAGCCTTTATATTTAACCCCGTTGAATATAGAAAAGCTTTAAAGGCATTTATCAGTTACTAAGGGTGTCATTCCCGCTTGTCGGGAATCCTTTTGAAGAAAGACTCCGGACAAGCCGGAGTGACAAATTAGGTTCTCATGCTATGTACTTATTAATAAATAATATCTATTGTCTGTCTGATATTTGACGCTTTATCTAACATTTGACTGTCAAAATAATAACTCTCTCTCAAAAATACCTTGATTTTTATCATAATTTAAGAGGGTATGGATATTGCTACTAATTATAATTAGTAAGGATAGTTGTTACCTCTTTTAGTACTGGCAGTTTTTTTAAAAACCTTTTTTAAAAGTGAGGTATGTTATGGCATGGACGAAAAAGTTGTCTGAAGCAGTAATCCTTCAGTCTCTCGAGGACCTCTACACCAAGCAGCACAGAATGGATGCTCTTAGATTTTTCGGAGGAGAAGGTTTCAGTATCTGCGCGTCTATTGCAGGCTTGAGCCATGAGGGAACACAAAAGATTTTTGACATGGTAAAGCAAAGCAGGGCAATTAAGCAGTTTGTGCCTGCAGATCGGGTCAGGCATAGGATTAAAAAACATAGCATTCCAGAGTTAAGCCACGGGATATTTCATCGTAACTTAAGGCATGAAACAGTCTGCCATCCGTAAAGTTAAGGAGCTTGTATAGATTTTGTTAGAACTGTTTTAGAATTTGAATATCTGAGTGTTCGTAATATGATTCAGTTTAATAAGCTGCGTTTTTTCCTGGATTATAGTATGTAAAAAACAGGAGGTGAATATGGTGAAAAGAAAATTGGTGGCTATACTTATTTTTGTGGTTATGCTATTTGCTCTTTTTCTTATGACAGGTTGCGGTGGCGGAGGAGGCGGATCATCATCGGGTTCGTCGACAAGCGGAAGTGTCAGCGGAAGTTCAAATTAGGGCGAAAAACAGCTGTTAACGAGGAGGTTTTCAGCATGAGAAAGGTTATATTTTTATTATTTATGACTGCAGTGCTCATAATGAGCAGCAGTCTTCTGTATGCCGCTCTTACCCCGAATGCCGAATACACAATAACGATACAGAAGCTTAATAGTAACGGTACGGTTAGAGATTACAGTTCCACAATTGCTATTGCGGATTCCAACGGAAAGATAAGCTTTAGCTTCTCGGGGATACCCACGCATCCTGGCACAAATTTTGTTGTTATTATAATCACGGACAGCAATGGTATTGTTGTCAGAAAAGGCTTTGCTCCTGCGCCTCATGCAGGAAGCACTAATTTAGTGGGAGCAAACAGCTTATCCACATCCCAGACAAATGCAGTTCTGGCAGCAGGAACAGCAGCAGGCACTGATGATCCCATTGCTGTAGCTTTTCTTCTGGTTTTGCTGCGCTCCTCCAGTGCCACTGTAAATGATGCAACACTCCTGGCCCAGATTGGCGTATCAGCCATAATCGGAAGCAGCGGATTTGAAGGGACACTTACGAGCAACGGGGTTACATCTGCGCAACTCGAGACATTTAAGAACAGTCTTATTTACAATGCCACTGCAGGTAAGAAAACAATAGCTGACCTGACTGCCAGTTTCAAGACGGCTGTTGACAGCAATAATGACACAACAGCTGTACAGGAGATGCAAAAAGCCGGCGGTTTTATGGCGGATGTTTTTATGGACGCTGCAGAGGCTGCAGGAATTGACCTGAACCTGATACTTGCGGCGCATGATGCTGCTGGAAACGTTGCAGGCAATGCGACCAATACTGCGCTTATGAGCCAGATTTCTTCAACTGTACAACAATCTATCCAGCAGGCGATGAGCTCGTTTTTTATGCGCATCGCATCCGTTAAAGTGAAGAGCGAGTATATAAAGGCATTGAATGCGCTTAACGCAAGCGGCACACACGTGAATACATTTACATCGGCAGTGACTACTCTGATGGCAGCAAACCAGAATATTGATGCGACATACGGAGAGTATTTTATGGACCCTGATGGTTATGTCAGTTCGCACGGTACTACTCACTCGGCGGTGCAGAATGCCATCAATACTATGTTTCAAACTGCATTTACAACTTTTCAGACCAATATCACGTCTTCAGATAGCGATATTACCACTATGAAAAACAATGTTGCTGCCGCGTTCGGAATTACTGTTGGCCAGCTTCCGCCTGACTTTGGACAATACTATAATTTTAGCGGCACTGCCCAAAACTGGCCTATACCTCAGGTTGTAATGGTAAACTGGCTGGCAAGTATCATCAACGCCGGCGGCTCATTGTCTTATACACGTGATACAACGCCTGTTCCTGCAAGCATGAACTGGCTTGGGAGTTGTTCAGATAACACTTATTTTGACCAGGGCAGTTGTACAGGCGCCGGAGGCACGTGGACATCAGGAGTAAGACACACTTTCAGCACCCCAAGTTCTTCATTTAATGCATATCTCGGCATTCAGGAAGACATTCAGATTATCGAGTTTTCAAGATACTCGATTTATCAGAGTGGACAACCTACCAAGGAACAGGAGACTCAGGTCAGATTGACATTTCTTACAAGACTGGACAGCATTGTAAATAATATATCAGGCACCACAAACGGAACTGCGGCTATAACTCTTGACGAGAAAAAGGCTATAGTGAAAATGCTGATGCAGCCGAGCATGAATTAACAAAGTAAGAGATACCGTGTTTTAGAAGAATTCAGAAGGGCATATCATCGGGTATGCCCTTCTAATCATTTTTGATGGTGGATTAGTTGAAAATGTATGCCGATATAAAGAATTTATTTTATTATTCATTTATTATTCATTTCTTTGTTATTTTATTTTTTATCGTAGTTTTTAGGCACGAATCGTTAATGCCACTAAAGACAGGGAATTGCAGTATTGTAAATATTGTCGCTTACAAAGATAACGAACCACAGACTCAAAATAATACCAATAATGAAATCAATCAGTATACGATGCAGGCCGAATCTGTGAAATATCAGCATGCAGCAAATTATAACGAATTATCTCAAAGCGCATTGAATGGTCAAAAGTATATAAAACAAGGCATTAAAGATACTCCAGGAGCAGCAGACGATTTTTCAGGAGGTCAGATAAAGTCCTTACAACAGGCCTTAACAATGAATCTTAATAGAAGTCCGGCACACGGTAACATAGGGTATTTCTATAAAAACGTAAGAAGCTCTGTAGCTGCTCTTATCTATGATTCTGTACCCGATAAGCAGATAAAACAATTTGATGGAAAAGCGGCCTTGATAAGGATAACTTATTTCGAGGATGGAAATGTCGGAAATATCTCTTTTGCTTCTGATGACGGAGCTGAACTTGCTGATGTGATTATAAATAACGTGCAGTGGCATTCTATTCCGTCACCGTTTAAATATAACCTCCCATATAAAGAACTTAACCTGAAAATAACTTTTGCAAAAGGCGGTTTTTCGATTGGCATCGAAATGATTTGACATCAGACGGCCTTTTGTTTACACTCATCGAATGAAAAGTATTATGACTCTTGCCTTTGTTTTCCTTATCACGGTATGTGCCTATGCTCATCCCGGAAAGACAGATTATCATGGAGGGCATAAATGCTGGAAGGGATGCGGAGAGTGGGGATTGGAGCATGAAGAATATCATCTCCACGATAAGGACTGGAATCCTATAAGGCTTGATAGAAAAGGCAATCCTGCTATAAAGCACGATGATATCAAAGTTGCGACCGGGCAGGAACCTGCAGTACAAAATCAGATAGCAGGGACTACTTCAGATAAAATTAGTGAACCTCCCAAAGTTGATATCAAAAGAATTAATGTATTTGACCGGAACACAATTATTTATGAAGAAAGTATTCTGTCTTTCAATGTCATTTTGCTTCTCTTATTAGCCTTGTTGCTGCTTACTGTGCTGATATTCATAAGAAAAAGAAAATAACATTAGCGAAACTTGAAAACATCCCCTTTTTTAAAGTAATATTGAGACGAGGAGAATTTCATGCAAAATATAATTAAGGATATTATCCAGAAAAATAATTCTAAAATCATGCTCGTTGTTCTTGATGGACTTGGAGGGCTTCCGGTTCACGGAAAGACTGAACTCGAGATTGCTGATATCCCTAACCTTGACATGCTTGCACGGAACTCAGCATGCGGGCTGCATATACCTGTGGCTCCCGGCATTACCCCGGGAAGCGGTCCAGGACATTTGGGACTCTTTGGTTATGACCCCATAGAGTGGCGGATAGGAAGAGGCGTGCTCGAAGCGCTGGGGCTGGGGATTGAACTTAAAAAAACAGACATCGCAATCAGAGGCAACTATTCGACTATTGAAAAAGGCATTATTACAGACAGACGTGCCGGCAGGATACCGACAGACAAAAGCCGTAAGATTACTGAAAAACTCCAGGAGAAGATCAGGAAGATCGACAATGTTGAAATTATATTTGCGCCGGGCATGGAACACAGGTTTGCGGTGGTTCTGAGATTTCCTAAACCATTGGAAAGAGGCGCAGCAGATATAAAAGATACAGACCCCCAGAAAGAGGGCAACCCGCCTGTTGACGTTACTCCTCTAACTCTGCAGGCAAGAAAAGTTGCAAAAGTTGTTGAAAAACTCATAAAGACCATATCAGGGATTATTGGAAAACAGGGCGCAGCGAATCATATTCTGTTCAGAGGGTTTTCTCAGGTGCCTCATATACCGAAATTTGGGGAAGTATACGGCCTTAAACCTTTGGCGATTGCTTCATACCCGATGTACAGGGGACTCGCAAAACTTATCGGTATGGATGCCCCGGCGATAGCAGGCGATGTTAAAGAAGAGATAGATTTTCTTAAGCAGAATTATAAAAAATATGATTTCTTTTTTCTGCACGTTAAGAAAATAGACTCATACGGAGAGGACGGCAACTTTGAGGGAAAGGCGGCACAGATCGAAAAATTTGACCGCATTTTGCCGGGAATCCTGGCGCTGGCCCCGGATGTCTTGATAATAACCGGAGACCACTCAACACCTTCCTTGCTTAAAGGCCACAGCTGGCATCCTGTACCGGTGCTGCTTAACTCTCCTTATGTTTTTGGAGGACTCTGCAAGTCTTTTTCGGAAAGGGAATGCACCAAAGGAGAATTCGGCATATTCCCTACAATTAATCTCATGCCATTAGCGCTTGCAAATGCACTGCGTCTTAAGAAGTTTGGAGCATGATTGATACTCATTGCCATCTCGAGATGGATGACTTTGAGCCCGACAGGGAAGATGTTATTCAAAGAGCAAGGGATGCCGGGATTGAAGCGATTATTACAGTCGGCTCTGATTTAAAAGGTAATATCGGCAGTCTCGAACTTTCTGAAAAATTTGATTTTATCTACTCGTCGATCGGAATACATCCCCATGATGCAAAAGACTTTACAGAAGATATATATAAAAAGTTAAGAGGTTGGGCATCAGAATACAGAATACAGAACACCCCCTTCCTAACCCTCCCCCCTCGAGGGGGAGGGGTGGGTGTGGGGGAGGCACCCGATGCAACCGAATTTCAAATTCCCAAAGTTGTTGCTATCGGGGAGACAGGTCTTGATTATCATTATGACAATTCACCGCGGGAAACTCAGAGGGAGGTTTTCAGAAGGCATCTTGCACTTGCCAAAGAGCTGGGGCTTCCGGCAGTTATACACAGCAGGGAAGCAAAAAAGGACACTATCGAAATACTTAAGGAATCGGGAATAAACAAAGGAGTCCTTCACTGTTTTTCCGGAGACATGGACATGGCGGAAAGGGTTATGGAGATGGGGTTTTATATATCCATAGCAGGTCCTGTCACATTCAAAAATGCAAAAAAACTTGCTGAGATTGCGCGGTCAATTCCGGATGATTATCTTCTCTTAGAAACAGATGCTCCGTATCTTACACCGGAACCATTCAGGGGAAAGAGGAATGAACCTGCTTTTGTAAAGACTACAGCCGGGAAAATAGCTGAATTAAGGCAAGTAACATTTGATGATATTGACAGGATTACTACACTGAATGCAAAACGTCTCTTTAAAATAGGGGAACTTTCCAAAAGAGGCAGAATAGCATACAGGATAAGGGACAGCCTTTATCTCAATATAACTAACAGATGTACAAACAGGTGCTCATTCTGCATAAAATTCCATTCCGACTATGTTAAGGGACATAACCTGAGGCTTTCCGATGAACCAACTGAAGAGGAAATTAAGGCCGCTATTGGTAATCCATCACAGTACAAGGAGGTTGTGTTTTGCGGCTATGGCGAGCCTTTTTTAAGGCTGGATATAGTTAAGAGCATTGCCGTATGGATAAAAGAAAGAGGCGGGATTGTAAGGATTAACACAAATGGACATGGCAATCTGATTAATCACCGCAACATACTTCCTGAGCTGAAAGGCATTGTGGATTTCATTTCTGTCAGTCTTGACGCCCATGATGAAGAGACCTACAACAGGATTTGCGCTCCGGCATTTAAAAATGCATTTCAGGAGGTTCTTTCTTTTATAAAAGAGGCAAAGAAATATATCCCCGGTGTTTATGCGACTGTTGTCGAAATGGAAGAAGTGGATTTGACAAAATGCAGGAGTCTGGCGGAGGAATTGGGTATAAAACTCAGGGTAAGAAAGCTGGATGTTGTCGGCTGAGCCATTTGTGAAATGCCTCTACTACATAAGGATCAAACTGTTTATCGGATAGTTCCAGAATTTCTTTCAGTGTTTCTTCGATATTTTTCTTTGCTCTGTACGGTCTGTCAGAGGTCATTGCATCAAAAGCATCGGCTACCGCAAGTATACGGGACATAAGAGGGATGTCCTCACCTTTTAAGCCGAAAAGACCTTTTCCCCCATCCCAGTGCTCGTGATGATACTTTATTCCGTCAAGGATATCGTCAAATGCTTTCAGTCCTGACAATATAGTCACCCCGACCAGCGGGTGTTTTCTTATCTCCATCCATTCTTCATTTTCGAGTTTTTCTTTTTTGTTCAGGATATCTCTTGGAATGGCAATTTTGCCGATGTCATGAAGAAGAGCACATATCCTGAGTCTCTCCATCTGTTTTTCATCGAAACCCATCTCGGCTGCAATCCCCTGTGCATACATAGTCACACGTTCTGTATGACCTGCAGTCCACTTTGTAGTTGTCTCAAGTGCTTTTACAAATGACTTGATAGTGCCCAATAAGAGATCTTCTATCTCCTGATAGAGAAATGCATTTTCGATTGCCATTGCAGCCTGAGAGGTGATGACTCTGAGAAGTTTAACGTCGTTGGAATAAAATTCATCTTCAGAAGATTTGTCAGCAAGAATCATCAGACCGACGATTTTTCCCTTGCCGACAAGCGGGCATAATAAGACAGAGTGTAATCCATTGAAATTATCCTTATGTTCTACAGTATCAATTTTACAGAATGCTATAGGTTTTCCTTGCTCTAATGTGTTTGCTACAATCTCTGCGCTTCCATTGATTACCCTGTTTTTATCCCAGTTTCCCCTGTATGCCCTTGTATACAAAATCCGATGCTCTTTATCAAGGAATAGAACTGCAGCTGTTTCAACTCCAATAGTGGCTACTGTCTCGTTTACAAGATTTTCACATATCTCATTAACATTCAAAGTAGAGAAGAGGGCGGAGAGCTTGTAAAGCAGTGAAAGCTCTTCATAGACATTGCTGAGCTCATTGACGGTAAGGTGAAGGTCTTTTAAGACGTTATGATTTTCCAATGGTCTCCTCTATAATCTCAAGAAGTGCCTTCGGGCTGAATGGTTTTGTAATGTATCTGGTAATACCGCATTTGAGACCCATTTGCTCATCAGCTTCCTGCCCTTTTGCCGTGAGCATAAAAATCGGTATGCTGCTGGTTTCAGGGTCTGACTTCAGCATTTTGCAAAGGTCAATCCCGCTTAACTCAGGCATCATCCAGTCGAGTATGATAAGGTCGGGCTTTTCATTTTTAACAACAGACATCGCGTTTATGCTTTCCCTGAGCGTGATGACCTTAATCCCTGCTTTTTTAAGCTTATCCTCTATCATCATGAGTATGAACGGTTCATCGTCGATTACAATTACTTTGCTCACTGTTTCCCCTCGTTGCGAGTCGATTCCGACCTGAAAGGTAAGGTTACTGTTACCGTTGTGCCTTTCCCGACTTTGCTTTCAAACGCCATTGAACCTCCGTGCTTTACAACGATTTCTTTACAAAGGGCAAGTCCCAGACCTGTGCCCTTTACCCTCTGACCATATTTGCCCATGTAAAATCTCTCTGTCAGATGTGGTAGATCCTCTTCAGGAATACCCCATCCATTGTCCGAGACCCTGAGTTCAATATTATTATTCTTTCTGCTGACGGTTATGTTGATAACACACCCTTTGTCAGAGAAAATTATAGAATTATCAACAAGATTTTTTAGGAGTTGGGAAAGCCTTTCCCTGTCTCCCCTGAACCCGGCGGCTTTATCCTCAATAATAGTTTTAATCTTCCCGTCTTTTTTAGCAAGGGCGTTTGAGAACAGCCTTTCTACATTTTTTAACACCAGGGCAAAGTCTACATCTTCTTCCTTGAATGTCTCTTTTCCGCTTTCTATCCTTGCTATATCAAGCAGGTCTGCTACCATTTCTGAAAGTCTTACACCTTCGCTCAGAACTGTCTTGAGGTATTCCTTTGCCTTTTCACCCCTAATGTCGTCGTTAATTATCATCTCGGTCATTCCTACGATAGCAGACAGCGGCGTTCTGAATTGGTGGGAGACTGTCCGGACAAATTCTGTTTTCATGCGGTCAATCTCTTTTTCTCTGGTTATATTCCTCAGGATGTGCACAACACCGACTACCTCTCCTTTGGTATTAATAACCGGTGAACTGCTAATCATAAGAGACAATCTTTTACCGCCCAAGGTTGTAAGTTGGGCTTCAACATTTGCAGGTTTTCTTTCGAATGCACTGTCAAGACATGATCCAAGTGCCCAGCGAAAATCAGTGTTATCGTCAGCATAATTAAATATCTCGCAGCATTGATTCCCTACAGCCTTTTCCTGGGGAATTTCTGTTATATTATACGCAGCGTTATTCATAAAAATGACTTTGCATCCGGTATCCACAGTCATTATACCATCTGAGATGCTATTGAGAATAGTATCTGACATCTCTCTTTCCAACAAAGTTTTTTCATAAAGTTCAGACCTTTCCAATGCCACGGCAAGGATGCTTGAAATTATCTGCAGGAAGTGGATGTCCTCATCTTTGAGTTCTTTTTGTACGGTGTAGTAAAGGGTGAGAGCGCCGAGAGCCTTGTCCCCAACGTAAACAGGTATGGAGATAGCTGTCCTGTAGTTGGAACCGATGTGGTTCGACATATAAAATCTTGATTCTGACGAAATAGAAGGTACAATAATAGGCTCCTTTTTTTCGATTGCATACCACTCAACAGAACTCGTGCCTTTCTGGTATATAGTTTCACCTTTTTTGAGATTCAACCCGGAATCTGTTTTGAGAACGAGGTTTTCATTTTCTGATTCGAGAAGCCATACGGCATCTGCCCTGAAAGAGCCTCTTATCAGGTCGAGCGTGGAATTCATAACAGCGCTTATATCAAGGCCCGCAGCAAGTTTTGACGACAGCGACAAGAGATTTTTATGGTCGTCAGCTCTTCTCTGGCGCTGATATTCATAGAGCTGGCGCATCTTTTCATATAATCTGATATTTTCAACAGCTATTCCGGTCATTTCGCCGATAGAGGTCATCAGTCTTTCTTCTTCCAATGTAAATATATGAGTTTTGAAACTGAACAGGCAGTATACCCCCACTATCCTTTCTTTTCCCTGAATAGGAATTGCGCAGTATCCTTTCATGCCTGAGTGTTTTAGAACGGACCTTTCGATACGCTGGTCTGTTCCTAAATCAGAACTTGTTAAGAGTTGACCTGTGGCCGCCACTCTTCCGGGGATATCCTCCCCAATTCTCATCCTGCCGGAGACCTTTATAAACTCGTCGGAGATACCTTTATAAAAGGCACATGTTAATTCTCTGTTATTTTCATCGATAATAAATATACCGCCTCCGTCCATATTTATCAGTTCCAGGAGCCTGTCCAGCACGCGGCCAAAGATGTCTTCTGCCTTGAGAGATCTGCTTAGTATGCCGGCAATGCTGTTTATGGCAGTAAGTTCTTTGTTTTTCTGGGCAATATTTTCTTCGTACTCCTTTCTCTCTGTTACGTCTCTCATAAGTTCAATAACATGCAGAACATTGCCCTTAGAATCTTTCACAGGGCACGCAACTACCTCATGAAATAATCTTTTGCCCTCTAAACCCTTGTGCTGATGGACTGTCTTGTATATCTTTCCTGTCTCAAAGACTCTCTTTGCAGGGCAGTCTTCTCCCTCGTGCCAGCAAGGTGTCAGCAGGCCATGCGAGACTGAATAACAATAGCTACCGACAGCCTGATCTCCAATCTTCAGCTTAACCGCTTTATTTGCCATGATAACCTTAAATTCCCTGTTAACTACCAGAAGTTCATCTTCTATGCTGTCCATGATTGTTTCGAGATAATCTTTTGATTCTTTTGTTGCAGCTCGTAATTCGTGTTCCCGTCTGAAGTCTTTAAGAATGCCAATTTTTTCTGTTTTCATGCCTTCTTTGATTATAGGCGCGCCTGTTATCAGGACCGGGATAGCCGTGCCGTCTTTTGCAATAACCGAGATTTCATAAATGGATGATATTCCCTTTCCCCTGTCCTCGAGCTGGGTCTTCATGATTTTTGCATTTTCTTCATCGAGAAAATCATATACTGATGCCCCGATGGCTTCATCACGGCTGTATCCGAAAAATTTTGTAAACGCAGGGTTTATGTCAGTTACTGCATCGTTTTCATTAACAACCCATAAAGGGTCCATCATTGCGCTGACATAGAGCTCTTTTTTCTTCAGTTCTCCCGTCATTTTTTCAAGGGCAGCTGCCATCTCATTAAATGATTTGGTAACTTCACCAAGCTCATCATCAGTGTTGACATCCAGCCTGATGTTGAGTTTGCCTTCTTTCATTTCCTTCGCGCCCTTGTAAAGCTCTCGTATCGGTTTCAGCAAACTTTTTGAGAAAAATAGAGATAGGATAAGGGCAAATATGAAGGTGTAAAAAGAAAAAACAAACATAGTGTCTGTGAAACGATTTAAAAGGTTATCATGAATGTCTTTTTCTGCCTGTGTTTCCTTGCCCAGGCTCTCTTCTTCGGTTATCATGTTTTTTATTTCTTTGTGTAAGGTAAGGTAGAATGGTAAGGTCAGGATGATTGCAAAGACCAGGAATATTAAAAAAAACTTATATATTATCTTTTGTTTAAACATTTCCTATACTGAAAAGCAAATAGATAAACAATATTACTATTCCCCATGAAAGAAATACCGCAACCAGCGGCCTTGTGCCCTCTTCTGCAATTGAATCAAAGTCAACAGATAGCCCGATAGCGGCAAGGGCCGAAGAAAGTGAAAATTTGCTTACGGGGTCTGCAATTTCCTTTATGGGTTTTGCATCTTTTATTATATTAACTGCTAATGCAAGAACAATAAAAACAACTATAAACCACGGCACATAAAGCTTTTTTGCCTTTCCTGAAAGTATCAGGGTTACAACCGGAAGAAATATCAGGCAGGAGATACGAATAAGTTTTATCTTAAGGGCAGCAGCCAGCGCCTCGGGACCTGCTGAGGCAGCAGTTGCCTTGACCTGCCCAAGCATTGGAAGGGTCGCACCTGCAAGAAAAGAGAATTCATGGTTCTTAAGCATGAGTAAATCTGAAAGCAGAGGGTAGAAAATCATCCCGGCAAGACCTAATACCATAACCACTATTACAGATATGGATGTTTCTTCCTTTTTTGCACCTATTAAGGGCGAGATTACTGTGATTGCAGATGCGCCGCATATAGAGACCCCTGACGAAAGAAGTATCTGTGTATTTTTTGAGAGCCCCAGCCCCCCTGATATGATGTAAGTGATAACAAATAGAGAGATAAATGCGGCGACTACACTAATCCAGAGAGTTATTCCCGCATCGGCAAATGAGAGTTGAGCGCCGTAAAGAGCAATCCCTACCGGAAGAAAAACTTTCAAACTAAAGGAGATTCCGCCGTCGAAAATCTCTTTATCCTTTAGCATATTTGCAACGAGCATCCCAAATATTATG
>Ga0214473_10007125_pt1 | contig 13304 bp, 16 predicted proteins | sample RVTome_7_FD_203509 | JGI IMG/M metagenome (GOLD analysis project Ga0214473, IMG submission 203509) | Soil microbial communities from uranium-contaminated site in the Upper Colorado River Basin, Wyoming, United States - RVT98D197 | ecosystem: Environmental > Terrestrial > Soil > Contaminated >...
CTCAGCTCTGCCGCCGTAGTCAAAGGCCATACAGAGTGTCCCGCCGGTATTGTTCCTGGTAAGCTCAATACCACGTTTTATCTTTTGCTGGAGCTTTGGAGACAGGGCGTCGAGCCTTCCCAGATGTCTGACCCGAATATTCTTCTCATGAAGACGCTTGATTTCAGGGTCAAGTCTATCGCTTAAAATTCTTAGTATTCCTTTGACTTCATTGCTAGGGCGGTTCCAGTTTTCGGTGGAGAAGGCAAACAGTGTCAGGTATTTTATCTTATATTCAGCGAAGATCTCGGCAACGCGGCGGATATTTTCTGTCCCGGCCCGGTGCCCTTCTATACGGGGTAGTCCGCGTTTTTTAGCCCACCTACCGTTTCCATCCATGATAATAGCCACATGCTGCGGCAAATCACCGGCCATGGTCAGTTCTTCTTACCTCTCGATTTTAAGCCAGGCAAAATGTTTGGGAACAGCGGCCATTGTGCGCAGGATTTAAGATAAATACCCACAATTCTTGAGTATACTATAGCATTTGTAGAAAAAATATGTCTAGGTGACTCGTAACAGGCTTAACATTTCGTAGAAACTCAGTTGCTTGCCAGACCTCTGCCGATATATACTTTGATGTCGTTTTCCCGTCAAAATCAATGAATCTGTGTAGGAGGTAAGCAATGAGTTTTTCCCTCGATGAATTCTCTTTGAAAGGTAAAGTGGCGCTGGTAACCGGCGGCAGCCGCGGTATCGGGAAGGCTATTGTTATTGGACTGGCCAATGCGGGCGCCGACGTGGCTTTAGCCAGCCGGAAATTGCCGGACCTCGAGGAAGTGGCCAAAGAGGTGAAAGCGGCGGGGCGGAAGTCCTTAGCCATAGCGGCACATGTAGGCAAGATTGAGGAAATAAACGATCTGGTAGCTAAAGTCAAAGATGCGTTTGGCAAAATCGATATACTGGTAAATAATGCAGCTACCAACCCGACCATGGACCAGGCTATAGACGTGGAGGAGCGTGCCTGGGACTCCATTATGAATCTAAACATGAAAGGGCTGTTCTTTTTAAGCCAGGCTGTGGCCAGACTGATGAAGGAAGAGGGCGGCGGCAAGATTATCAACGTTGCCTCCGTGGCTGGTATTAGCCCTGACTTACTGCCGATCTACTCTATAAGTAAAGCCGGTGTGATAATGGCCACAAAGGTCATGGCACAGCAATGGGCTCAATATAATATCAGGGTGAACGCTATAGCGCCGGGTCTGACCAAGACCCGCTTCAGCGAAGCTCTGTGGGGCAATAAGGATATTCTGCAAGGCGCTATGCTGGGAATTCCCCTGCGGCGTGTGGCCGAGCCCGAGGAGATGGTTGGGGCTGTGATTTTTCTGGCATCTGACGCCTCCAGCTATGTGACAGGTCAGATTCTAGCCGTAGATGGCGGCGCAATGATATAAGGAGGATGGTAATGAAATTCGAGACAATTCTTTATGAAAAAAAGGACAACGTTGCCTGGATAACTCTCAACCGGCCTGAGAAGTACAATGCTCAGAATCAAGAATTGCGCAACGAGGTTGTGGCAGCACTGGAGGATGCCAGGAATGACGATGGAGTGCTGGTTATCGTTCTTACCGGAGCCGGCGATAAGGCTTTCAGCGCCGGTGCCGATATCAGTAATTTTCTCGACTGGACTGCAATTAGCGTTATCACAACGAACAAAGGGGCGAAGCGGCCATATAACTTAATAAGGGAAATCCCCAAGCCGGTGATAGCCATGGTTAACGGTCTGGCTTTAGGTGGCGGCTGTGAACTGGCTATGTCCTGCGACATGATTATTGCTTCTGAAAACGCTCGATTCGGGCAGCCGGAGATAAGCGTCGGCGTTATTCCAGGCGGTACAGGGACTCAGATTTTGCCCAGGCTGGTGGGGGAGAAGAAGGCGCGTGAGATGATTTTCACCGGCGACCCCATTTCAGCTGAAGAAGCTCTGCGCTTCGGACTGGTGAATAAGGTTGTTCCCGCGGACAAGTTGAGAGAGACAGTCGAAGAGCTCATAAAGAAGCTTAAGAGCAAGAGCCCGGCTATTTTGAAATTCGCTAAGCTTGCGGTCAATAAGTCTTTAGAGACGCCGCTTTCGGTCGGCATTGAGTGCGAAGGAGATCTGTTCGCCATGTGTTTTGGCACCCAGGACCAGAAAGAAGGTGCCAAGGCTTTCTTCGAGAAGCGCCCGGCCAAGTATACGGGGAAATAGGTTTAAGCAAGATTACAGCGATTAAAGAAGATTACGGCGATTAAGCTCCGTAATCTTTTTTATTGTGCTTCTGCCTTTCTATCTTATACAAGGTGGCGTCGCCGATGCCGAAGTGGTGGGCGATCTCGTGCTGTACTACCCTGCCGATTTCAGCTTCGATTTCTTTATCGGAGCGGCACTGCAGCTCGATAGGCTTTTGAAAGATGGTTATCTTGTCCGGCAGAACAAGGTTGTAACCGCTGTCTCGCTTCGTCTGAGGCACACCTTCATAAAGACCGAGTAATTGCGCTTTATTTCTGAGTCTTAATTGACTGACCTGCTTCGGGCTGGGCCAGTCCTCGACGAGCACATCCACATTTTCCAGTTTGCTTTTGAACTCCGCTGGCAGTGCCTCGATGGCCCTGAAGACCAGGGTTTCAAAATCCTGTCGTTGCATGTCATCCATTATACACCGCAGCAATCTTGTTGCGTAACGATTCACGTGTCATTGCGAGCCCTTCCGCTGAAGGGCGTGGCAATCTCAAAAAAATCAAAGTGAAATCAAAACAAATGTCTCGGACGGGCCTAAAGGCTCGTCCCTACATTTATGCTAACTTGCTTAGCCTGCTTAAGGTTGACTCAATTGCCGTTACGGGATAAAATCAGCCTGTTATGTCTGCTTCTAGATACAATCCACATGAAATAGAGAAGAAATGGCAGGAGAAATGGGCGGCTGACCGACTTTATGAGGTCAAAGATGATGATAGGCGTCCTAAGTTTTATGCCTTAACTATGTTTCCGTATACCTCCGGCGACCTTCACATCGGGCACTGGTATGCTATGGCGCCTTCAGACGTACAGGCCAGGTTTAAGCGGATGCAGGGCTATAACGTACTCCATCCTATGGGTTTCGATGCCTTCGGCTTGCCGGCGGAGAACGCAGCTATCAAACATGGCATTCATCCCTATATCTGGACGATGGACAATGTGGAAAATATGCGCCGCCAGCTCAGGAGCATCGGGGCTATTTATGATTGGAGCCGTGAGGTAGTTACCTGCCTTCCCGAATATTATAAGTGGACTGAGTGGTTCTTCCTCAAGCTCTACGAGGCTGGTCTGGCTTATCGGGCTAAAGCGCCGGTAAACTGGTGCCCAACGTGCCAGACGGTGCTGGCCAATGAGCAGGTCGTCGGCGAGGGCACGTGTGAGCGCTGCGGCACCGCCGTTACCAGGAAGATGCTGGAACAGTGGTTTTTCCGGATAACAAAATACGCTGAAGAACTTCTTGATTTCAGTAAGATAGACTGGCCCGAGCGCATAGAGATAATGCAAAACAACTGGATAGGCAAGAGCACCGGCGCCGAGATTTCTTTCGGGCTGGAGCATAAGGGAGTCGATACCAAAGAATTAAGTGTATTTACTACCCGTCCTGACACTATCTTCGGAGTTACCTTTTTTGTGTTGGCGCCGGAGCATCCACTGGTGCCGCTGCTGACGACGCCGGAGCATAAGGCTGAAGTGGAGGACTATATACTGCAGACGCAGAGAAAGACCGAAATAGAAAGGGCAGCTGCGGAAAGGGAAAAGACCGGTGTCTTTTTAGGCAACTATGTGACTAATAAGCTGAACGGCCAGCCGGTGCCCATCTGGATTACCGATTATGTGCTGCTCAGCTACGGGACAGGGGCGGTTATGGGAGTGCCGGCGCACGACCAGCGCGACTTCGAGTTTGCCAAGAAATACGGGCTGCCTATTCGGGTGGTTATTGCCCCTCCGGGTTGGTCAGGGGAGGAGCTTGAGTGCGCTTATACGGAAACCGGCGTGATGGCGAACTCGGGGCAGTTTGATGGCCTGCCCAGCGAGCAGGGATTCGAGGCCATCTGCGATTATATGGAGAAAAATGGTCTGGGGAAGCGGACTATCACTTACAGGCTGCGCGACTGGCTTATCTCCCGGCAGCGCTACTGGGGGGCGCCGATTCCCATGGTTTATTGCGATAAATGCGGCATTGTGCCGGTGCCGGAGAAGGATTTACCCGTATTATTGCCGTCAGATGCCGAGTTCAAGCCTACCGGCGAGTCGCCGCTTAAATATTGCGAGTCTTTCGTTAATACCACCTGCCCCAAGTGCTCCTCGCCGGCAAAGCGCGAGACCGACACCATGGACACCTTCATGTGCTCCTCGTGGTATTTCCTGCGCTATACCAGTCCCGGTGTTGATAAACATCCCTTCGATAAGGCTAAGTTGAAGCACTGGATGCCGGTTGACCTGTATACCGGCGGTGCCGAGCATGCAGTCATGCATCTGCTCTATTCACGCTTCTTTATCAAGGCAATTCGGGATATGGGATTAGTAGGTTTCGATGAGCCGTTCATAAAGCTGTTCAACCAGGGGACGATTATTTACCAGGGCGACAAGATGAGCAAGTCCCGGGGAAATGTGGTCACGCCCGATATCTATGTCTCCGATATTGGTGCTGATGCCGTTCGAGCTTACCTCATGTTTATCGGGCCCTGGGAGTTGGGTGGTGAGTGGAGCGACCAGGGCATTGTCGGCATGAGCCGCTGGGTGAACCGGGTTTGGAACCTGGTGACAGCCGATTATACGGAGAAGAAAGTTGACCCTGATGCAGAAAAAGAGCTGAACCGGCTTATCCATCAGACCGTTAAAAAGGTGACCAATGACATGGAGCGGTTCCGCTTCAATACCATGCTGGCGGCTCTGATGGAGTTCACCAACTATCTGGGCAAGGTACAGGATGCGGGCACAGTTTCTGTTTCTTTGTGGAACGAGGCTGTGACCGATTTGCTGCTGCTTCTGGCGCCCACCGCGCCTCACCTTACAGAGGAATTGTGGGAAATGACCAGCCATGCTTACAGTATCCACAACCAGCCCTGGCCTAAATGGGATGAGGAGCTGGTTAAAGAGGAAGAGGTCACTCTGGTTATACAGGTCAATGGGAAAATAAGGGATAAAGTTACCGTTCCCGTATCCATCACCGAAACCGAAGCCAAAGAGCTTGCGCTGAGCAGTGAGCGGATAAAAGCCTACGTCAAGGATAACAAGGTCGCCAAGATTATCTACGTCCCGCAGCGGCTGGTCAATATAGTGGTGGGGTAGTGCTTTGTTGCTTTCGTGAAGCATGGTCGGTTTAAGCGTGGAGTGGTTAAGAGGTGCTTTGAAATGTCATATTTTTTAATCTCGGTCTCAAACCGAACAAACTTAGATTTGTGTATTAGGTATGCTCTTGCCGGTTTTACCAATAGTATAAATGGATTATGGACTTATAGCGATATACAAGAAAGTGACTACGTTTCATTTCTTTATGGTGCCAAGGTATTCAATCTATATAAGGTTATTAAAAAAGCGGCATTTAAGAATGCTATTGAGCTTCCGCCTTGGCCTCCGATTACATTTAAAATGTCAGGCAAGACATATTCCTTCCCTTTTCGTCTTAATCTCGAACCTGTACGTGAGTTTGAGGAAGCTATGGTTAAACCTGAGTTCGCCTATGTAGCAGAGAACCTTCTTCTGAGAGGCGGATATAGGAAGACACATTTTCAGGCAGATCAGACTACTCTTCAATCAGTATCTCAGATGGGGGCCCTTTATAAACGACCTGTCGAAAAGCTATCCCTTGCCAGGTATGAAACTTTTTCCCCGAAGCTAACTTGGAACAAAAGCTTTGTCTTGCCTCCAGAGGTTTTTTATTTTCAGGAGTTTGTTCTCCAATCTTTGATCAGACAGTGGTTGTCTCAGAACTCGAACCTTCGGGCTCTTTTTGATTCTGCCGGTTTAAATAATCTTAGAGTAGAGGATTTTGAAGTTCTCGGTGAAAAGGCCTTGCCTGAGGGTCATATAGATCTCCTTATCAAAGATCGTGTACCTACAGGCTATTCAAGAAAGGTCATTGTAGAGGTTAAGACAGGTAAGGCTCGACCTCAGGACATCGTGCAGCTTAAGAATTATCTAAGTGAAATGGGGAGTGAATGCATGGGAGGAGTTTTAATAGCTAACGATTTTTCCAGAAAGATTCAACAAGAATCTGAAACTGAAGGGATAAAGTGTTTTGCCTATTCATTTGGCACAATGGATAGGATGCAGAAGCATTCTTTAGATGATTTGAAATCAGTTTTCCGGCTTATTAATATTCAGTGCGGGGGATTAAAATTATGGAAGTAGAAAGTGATATCTTGTCGGTGACCGTAGAATGTAAAGGGTATCATGGCCGAGCCTCTGAGTATGGCGAAAGGGCGTGGAGAGCAAGCGGAATTAATGTAGATGTTGTGTATTGGGATGGAGGAAATGGTTGGTGCAATATAATGGCTGTGATTCCAAAGAAGGGAGAGATGGAAAAGGAAATCGTAAGGTTTTATAGGAAGCTTAATAGCATAATAGATAAAAACTACGATGAAGATGGTTGTAGGATAGATTCTTGATGATATGTCTCTAAAGAGGTAATTATAGCGCTGAGAATCGTATTAATAGTCATACTATGCATCCTGGCTTTTCCGATATTGTGGGTCACTCTGGCCAAAATAGTCAGGAAGCTGGTGCATTTTCCGGCGCCGGCATATATCGGGCGGCTGCTGGATAGCGGTTACAGAAGAAGAATACAGCCGCCGAGCCAGTTGATAGAGCGCAGCGGGATAAAGAAGGGAATGCAGGTTCTGGACCTAGGCTGCGGCAGCGGGGCTTTTACGCCTTTTATTGCCCGGACGGTCGGTGAGAAAGGCAAGGTCTATGCGCTGGATATACAGGCAGATATGTTGAAACAGCTTGAGAGAAAGCTGTCCAGACCTGAAAACAGGGATATTAAGAATATCAAGCTTATCGAAGGCAATGCCTATGAATTGCCTTTTGATAACAACTCGCTGGATTTGGTAAATATGGTGACTGTTCTTCAGGAGATACCCGATAGAAACAGGGCTTTGCAGGAGGTCAAGAGAGTGTTGAAGCCGGGCGGTGTTCTGGCGGTGACGGAATTATTCCCCGACCCCGATTATCCGTGGAAATCGACTACTATCAAGTTAGGCGAGGAAGCCGGTTTTGTGGTGGATAAGGTGGCAGGGAACTTCTTTAATTACACAGTCAGGTTTAGGAAACCGTAAAAGCAGTGCTTATATTCAAGCTGGCTATTTTAGTTGTAGTGTCTGTCGGTATTTTCGTTGTTTCATGGCAATTCTTGCGTAATCCACGCTCGCGTGGTTTTTACCGATTCTTCGCCTTCGAATCCATCCTGATTTTAATTCTGCTAAACCTGGAGCACTGGTTCCGTAACCCATTCTCTGTTCATCAAATCGTTTCATGGTTGCTGTTGCTTTGCTCAATCGTCCTGGTGGCGCATGGATTTTATTTGCTTCATGTGATTGGCAGACCGAAAAGCGGAATTGAGAGCACGACCACTCTGGTGATGGTTGGTGCATATAAGTACATCCGCCATCCTCTTTATAGTTCGTTGCTGTTTCTTGCCTGGGGAGTATTTTTTAAAGATGTGTCACTTCTTGGCGGTATCCTGGCTTCGGTGGCTACCGCTTTTCTAATAGTTATTGCCAAAATGGAAGAGGCCGAGAATATCCAGAAGTTTGGTGCTGAATATACTGTCTATATGAAATCAACCAGGATGTTCATACCGTTTCTGTTTTGAGTGCGGCTTGTGCTGGTATGTTAGAATAGGGGCGGTGGATATCGAGGCGAATATACGGGAAGTGCAGAGGCGAATTGCGCGGACTTGCGAGCGAAGCCACAGGCCACCTGATGAAATAACGCTAGTGGCAATTACCAAGGCAGTTGGAACTGAAGCCATTAGGGCAGCTTTCGATTTGGGGATAAGAAATTTCGGCGAGAACCGGGTCCAGGAGGCGGAGGGAAAGATAGCGCAACTGACAGACCTTAAGCCGGCGGTCACCTGGCACATGGTGGGACACCTCCAGAGCAACAAGGCTAAGAGCGCCGTGGAGCTATTTGACATAATCCACAGCGTTGATTCAGTAAGACTGGCTGAAATTTTGAATCGGCGGGTAGAAAGGCCATTTCCCGTCTTGCTTGAGGTCAATGTTTCCGGGGAAGCGACCAAGGGGGGCTTCTCTGTGGGAGAGACTGAAGCGGCAGCGAAAGCGATAAAGCAGTTACCTAATCTCAAGGTGCTTGGGCTGATGACGATTGCTCCATTTGTGGCTGACCCTGAAAAGGTCAGGCCTGTGTTTCGCAAGCTGCGGGAGCTTCGGGATTCACTGGGACTGCAGCATCTGTCTATGGGTATGACCGATGATTTTGAGGTGGCGGTTGAGGAAGGGGCTACCATGCTCAGGATAGGTCGAGCTATTTTCGGCGAGAGGAGACAGTAATGAAGATAAGTTTTATCGGCGGCGGCATGATGGGGGAGGCAATAGTTAAGAGCCTGCTGGCAAAAAAGGTGGCTAAGCCTGCCGATATCACCACCAGCGATGTCAGCCAGGTCCGACGTGATATCTTGAAAAAGAATTACGGTGTCAAGGCTGTGGCTAACAATAAAGAAGCAGTGAAGGGGGCCGAAGTCGTTGTTCTGGCAGTGAAGCCGCAGGAACTGGGCAAAGTACTCGGTGAAATGAAAGGCTTGACGCCACAGCAAATGGTATTGTCTATAGTGGCCGGGGCTACTCTGGAGACCCTGCAAGAAGGTTTGGGCCATGCCCGCCTGGTCCGGGCGATGCCTAACATGCCGACCCAGATCGGTGAAGGCATGACGGTGTGGACCGCCACCGCCGAGGTTAATCAGAAGCAGAAGGATATGGCGCAGTCAATTCTGGCTGCTCTGGGTAAAGAAATCTATGTCAGCAGTGAGAAATATATTGATATGGCGACAGCGGTAAGCGGCAGCGGTCCGGCCTACGTTTTCCTCATTATCGAGGCGCTGGTCGATGCCGGTGTACATATTGGTCTGCCGCGTGATATGGCTGAAAAGCTGGTGGTACAGACCGTGCTGGGTTCAACGCGGGCCGTTGAGGTTACAGGCAAGCATCCCGCTCAGCTGAAAAACATGGTGACATCGCCGGGTGGCACGACCACCGAGGGGCTGCTGCAGTTGGAGACAGGCGGACTGCGCTCTTTGCTGCTACAGGCTGTTATCGCCGCCTACCACAAGGCCAAAAGTCTGGGTGGCAAATAGAACAGTAGCCATTCTATTTCTACCATCGGTTATTTACAATTATACGCGTGTCATTCTGAGCGTAGCGAAGAATCTCGTCAACTCTCCAACCTATCGAGATTCTTCGGTCGCTGTGCTCCCTCAGAATGACAGAGAGGGAAAGGGTCAGGGGGTTAAAACCCAATGGCTACAGCAAGTGAAAAAATTCAGAAGAGATTGCCGCGTCGTCCTTCCCGAATGGGAAGGACTCCTCGCAATGACGGTGAGTGTTCCAGGTTCGACCTCGAGTGGGATGATAGTCAGCTTTTCCCCGAGGTGGTTTATCCCGATACAGATTTCCTGTTGCGGAGGATGAACGAAGCTACTCTGCAGAGCGTCGATGCCAAACGGGGTGAACTGATACTGGATATCGGATGCGGTAGAGGCATCGATGGCGTGGAGCTGGCTAAGAAAGGGGCCGTTGTTATCGGCCTTGAGCCGTCGCTGATGATGATAAATCATGCCAGGAACCACATTTCTAAAAATAGAGCCAATATGAGTCTGGTCCGGGGGGTAGGGGAGAACTTACCGTTCCGGGCTCAATTTGTGGACAAGGTGGTGTGTAAGGGTGCTCTGGACCATTTTCCTGAGCCGGCGGTAGTCATAGAGCAGATTGCCCTGGTGCTTAAACCTCGGGGGAAGGCGATAATAGCCGTAGCTAATTTTGACAGCCTGGGATTCAAGCTGGGTAGAGCCATATGGCAGCTCAGGAAGATGTTCGGTTTCAAGGTACCCGAGTGCAGAATGCCGTGGGAAGTACCGGAAGACCATACTTACAAATTTGATTATTCATTTATTAAACGCTTGATAGATAATTGCCTCCAAGTGGAACAGATTTCAGGTGTTTCACTGCTTTTTGGCCTGCCCTGGTGGGGCATGTTTCTGGCTAAGTGCCCCAAAGCTATGTCGCTTGCCATACTGAACTTTCTTGATAAAGTAGCTCGCCATCTTCCTTCGCTCAGTGATGTTGTTATACTCAAGTGTAGACCGAGGTAAAGGAATCGCCGTGATCATGTCGTGGTATGAATCTTGCGGGCGTAGAGGACCAGACTTTTGGAAAAGAATTTATTGAGAAAGTTATCGATAAGTCGCACGGGTTTGCTGTTCTTGTATATATCCCATACCAGGAATTTGTGGTACAGGGCAGGGATTAGAGCTTTTTCGTTGTTTACCCCAAAAAGAGAGCGGGATATCCAGTAGAAGGAATGTAAGGCGTGTTTATGGCGAACGGCGAAGAGGCGGAGGTTGTGCTGCTTTAGCTTTGACATGATTTCGCTGGCTTTGTATATCCTGATATGGCCTCCGGGCTTGCCGTGATAATCTCCGGATAATTTCCAGCAGATAGTTTCGGGGAGATAGGAAGGCACACTGACCGCGAGCGTGCCGTCGTCTTTTAAAACTCTTACCAACTCCTTAATAGCCTGATAGTCATCGATAATGTGTTCCAGGACTTCGGAGCAAATGATTTTATCGAAGGAAGCGTCTCTGAAAGGCAGGCTGGTTATATTTCCCCTGGAGAGAAGCCACCTACCCCTGACCTCTCCCTTTTGTGCCATGAGGGAAAGGGTGTAGTGGGCCTTTTTGAGGTTCTCCTCTTCGATATCCAGGGCGTAAACCAGGCAATTATTTCGCTTGCAAGCCTCCCAACTGTGTCTGCCCTCGCCGCAGCCGACGTCCAGAACTCGCTCGCCATCTTTTATTTCCATGAGGTCATAATCGACGGTTAGCATTCACGGTGTCCTTGGTGTACCAAGCGGCTGAGAGTTTAACTTCCAGTCTGTCATTGCGAGCGAAGCAATCTCAATATTTCACCCTCACCCTCTCCCGTCAAGGGAGAGGGAAAAGTAGAGAGTTTAGCTTTGTTGTTAGTAATTCTCGCAATGATACAAGTGCGGTCTGGTTAAGTAGCTTCCGGAGTTTTGCCCGGATTTTGCTTCTTCCACTTTTCCAGCAGCTGTTCCTTACTTTCTTTATGGGCAGGGTCTGGAACACAGCAGTCTACAGGACAAACCTCGGCGCATTTAGAGGACGCAAACCAGCCAACGCATTCAGTGCATTTAGCCGGGTCGATGATGTATATCGATTCCCCTTCTTTGATGGCCTGGTTTTTACATTCCGGCTCGCAGGCACCGCAGCTAATGCATTCTTCAGTGATTTTGTACGCCATTTTTAAACTTGACCTCCTTAGATTTTATTAAGGCAACTGTATTCTTATTGGACTTCCTATGTCTGGGATAATGTAGCTATTTTCAAGGCCGGGAAAATTCGGGCGCAAACTTCCTTTTCAGCGCTTTGGCAACATGGTCCGGCACCATCTGTTCAAGGCAGCCTCCTAATTGGGCCACCTCCTTGAGCAGGCTGGAACTGAGGAACTGATATTGCAAATTTGCCATAAAACAGACCAATTCCAGTCCAGGTGCCAGCTTTTTATTCATCATTGCCATTTCAAACTCACGTTCAAAATCGGAACTCATCCTCAGTCCTCTGACCAAAACTTGTGCGCCCACTTTCTTAGCGAAATCGACTGTAAGTCCGGAATAGGGTTGGGCCTTAGCATTCTTCAAATGTGCTATAGACTGCTGAATCATCTGAACTCGCTCTTCAGTGGAGAAAAGAAGCCTTTTCTCCGGCCTGTCATAAACGCCGACTATTAATTCGTCGAATATCGACGAGGCGCGTTTGATGATGTCCAGGTGTCCGAGAGTTATAGGGTCGAAGCTGCCGGGATAAATAGCTATAGCCAATGTTTAACCTCCTTTTTCAAGGGTTTGTTTGTGGTATATCGAAATACAGGTGTCACCGTATTTCTTTTCTTTTATACGAGATAGTCCATCATAACTATCCTGTAGCGGAGCGCGGCTAGCGTGGGAAATTACGACCAGCGATTCACTATCTACGATTGTCGATGCGGCTAGTTGCGTCGCCATCTGATTTATCAATGGATCCGAATAGGGGGGGTCCATGAATACAATGTCGTATTTGTCTTTGAGAAAAGTAAGAGCTTTAGCTGCGCTGCAGCAGTAGACATGAGCCTTTTGTGAAAATCCGACCTTTTGCAAATTCTGTTTAATGATAGCACAACATCTGGGTTCCTTTTCAACAAAATCGACCCACTCCGCGTCGCGGCTCAAGGCTTCAATGCCAAGTGCGCCGGTGCCGGCGTACAGGTCTAAGCCCCGGAACCGGTTGGTAGTCATGGAAGCAAGTATTGAGAAAATAGCTTCCCTGACCTTATCCGTTGTCGGTCGAACAGGTCCGTTCTTGGGTACCGTTAATTGTTGACCTCTGGCAACACCACCTGTAATACGCATTTATCTCAATCCTTACCTGCATTATTATACATTGACTCGTACCATAGTCAAGCTTTGCCCTTTGTTTTACGTGTGTGTTATACTTGCAAAGCGTTTTTAGTACACACGAGCAATGGCTCGGCCCTTTAGAACAGTCCTACCTTACAAAAATCGGACTTTGGGACGTAGGAAAAGCCTGGCTTTTCAGAGTAAACTAGACGGGGAGGCTCGAGCATTTGTTAGCTGACTTCGGTTATATCGGTATACTACTCATCGTTGGTATATTATTCACAATTACCACTTTGCTTTTGCCTATCACTTTCAGGTTGTTCAAGATAGTTCCCAGGAAAAGCAATCCGGCTAAGGAGTCCACTTATGAGTGTGGTATGGAAACTATCGGCAAGACCTGGGTCCAATTTAACTTCCGCTACTACTTCTTCGCTGTTCTCTTCGTGGCGCTCGATGTATTAACTGTTTTTCTGTATCCCTGGGCAGTTAATCTTAAGGGGCTCGGCATGTACGGCCTGATTGCCGTAGCCGTTTTCTTTGCGATACTCATGGTCGGTTACGTTTATGCCTGGTACAAAGGGGCACTGGAATGGAAATAGATAAATATTCGATAGCACCTCCTAATGAGCTTGAT
>Ga0214473_10007126_pt1 | contig 13304 bp, 14 predicted proteins | sample RVTome_7_FD_203509 | JGI IMG/M metagenome (GOLD analysis project Ga0214473, IMG submission 203509) | Soil microbial communities from uranium-contaminated site in the Upper Colorado River Basin, Wyoming, United States - RVT98D197 | ecosystem: Environmental > Terrestrial > Soil > Contaminated >...
CCCGGGCGCAACGCCAACGCTCACCGGTGCGTCGAGCCAGATGGAGTGATCAATCCCCCGCCCCTCGATCCAAGAGGGATCCAAGTTGGCGGCCGGGACGCCCTTCTCGCTGAACACGACCTGCCAGCTCTGGCCGCCGTCGATGGTCTTGGTGATCCCGCTGTGCTGGATTCCGCTGGCAGTCACCCCCGCTCCGCTGGCCTGCCGCCTCCCTCCGACACCGAATCGCACGAACCCCAGATAGGCCGTGCTCGCCGCGCCGCGCTGGCAGTCGAGCGCGCGGAACGCGTACCTGGTACCATCCGTGACGGCCGGCAACCCGCCGAGGACGCGCTCGGTGACATCGGACCACGTCTTGCCGCCATCCGTGGACACGTGCGCGGTCTGGCAGTACGGCTCCCAGCCTCCCCGCTCCGACACTAGCGCGTAGATGGTCGGCTCGGGATCCTCGCCCTTCCCGCAGGCCGAGTAGCGAATCCCGCCGCCCGCGGGCCCGGGGCGGTGCTCCCACTGCCCCTCCTTCAGCACATGCACGCCGTCCTCGCACACCACGGTCAACGCGCCGTCGGCCGCGATGTACAGTGCATAGCTGCGGCCGCCGCCCACCTCCCCGACCTCGCGCCATGTTTCGCCGCGGTCCCCCGACACACAGACCTGTGCTCGCCGCTCGGTAGTCACCACCATGACCACCCGCCGCGTGTCCCGTGGGTCCACCGCGATCGCTCGTATGTCAGCATGCGACCACGGGTACTCCGGGTCATCTGTGGTCACGAACCAATCCCCGTGGTCACTGCTCATGTGTTCGACCGTATTCTGCTCCGGATCGGGGAAGATCAGGCACCACGTCTTCCCCCTGTCCTCACTCCGCCACAGCACCTCGTTGCCGGCGTAGATCACGTTCGGATCGGCGGGATCGAAGGCAAAGCACTCCACCACGGAGCGCAGGTTGAACATCCGCCAGGACCGGGCGCCATCCGTAGTGACATAGGCCCCGGTCATGTCGCAGTGTTCCAGCACCAGGTTGGAGTCGTGGGGGCTGATGGTGGGCGAGATCATCGTCCCTCCGCCCCCTGGGCCGAGGATCGTCCAGGCATCATCGCGAGGGGCGGTTCGAGCCGCCGGTGTGGAGCGTCGTGGCGCAGGCATAGCATTCCTCTCGTCGGCTGTTGTGGGTGGGGCAGCACGGCCGTAGGCCCACGCGGAGCACAGTAGCATGAGCCCCGCGATCCGCGCGGTCGTTCGGGCAGGCATAGGAACTCTATTTCCGGCGATGGGCGGTTAGGTCCTGCGTCCACGGCGCGCTGGTGCGAAAGCCGTGCTCACGGTGTGTGTGGCGGCTGAACAGGATCACCGACCTGCTCAGCCACGGTGCGGGCCCGGCTCCTCCAGATGTCTCGTGTCGTCACGGGACACGACAGTGAACCCCGCGCCCACACCTTCCAGCTCCCAGACGCCGGTGTGGCGGTGCCCGAGATCACGGCCCAGCGCCGGCCGCAAGTCCTGGCAAAGTGTCGAGAGCACCACGCCGTTAACGACCGCGTGCGCCACCAGGGCAAATCCGTGCTCACAGGTGTCAGCGACCAAGCGCGTGATCGCTGAGCTCACGCGCGCGATCACCTCCTCGAGGCTCTCGCCTCCTGGACAGGAGACATCGAACTCCCCATTCTGCCAGCACACTGTGATGGCTGCCCACTCGGCTTGTTCCTCCGGACCCCAGGGAGCCAGCGCGCCCATCGCGATCTCTACCAGATCGGGTTCCAGGACCAGAGGCACGCCCAGCGCCTTGGCTGCCGGCGTGGCCGTCTCCACGGCCCGCCGCATCGGCGAGCACACCACGCGATCTAGCTTGCGCCTCCGCAGGAAGCCGACCAGACGGGCGGCCTGCGCACGACCGGCCAGGCTGAGCGGCGGGTCCTCCAGCAAGGGAAGGGCCGGCGGAACTGCCTCGGCATGGCGGATTACCAGGATACGCATGTGTCGCTCTCCCAGAGCATTCATCCCCGCGCCGATGGCGGCGCTTCCTGTAGCATCCGCAGCGCTGTTTCACGCGCGAACGGATGCATGGTGAGGCCGGTGAGTTCGCTGGCTGCTGCCCACCGCACGCGTCTGGCATCATCCCCGGCCTCGGCCTCTCCCGAGAGGTAGCGCGCCCGAACGTAGTGCACGATGTAGTGGAACTGAATGCGGCCAGCGTCGTCGCGGACAATCCAATCGTACACCTGAAATACCTCCAATGGCTCGATCGCGACGCCGGTCTCCTCCCACACCTCACGCCTCGCCGCCTCCAGCACCGTCTCTCCCACCTCGATCCTCCCTCCGGGAAAGCTCCAGCTTCCCTTCCCGGGGTCACGCGCGCGCTCGATCAGCAGTAACCGGCCGTAATGCACGACACAGGCGCAGGAGCTTGAGGTAGGCTGCGTCGCGCTCTCTCCACTCTTTCTGGTATGTGATCTACCCATCATCGAAGATACCCCTCTGACCCTACGCTGCGGGCCGCACACCCTCCCCCGCCCGACACTGCGGAGACACAGTCGCCTAGCCACAAAACGTAAAGCTATACCCAAGCACAGCGAACGATAGCTACTTCGCCGGCACCACCACTCGCAACGCCCCCGGCGCCACCCTCACCTCCAGCGGCGTCATCCCCTCCGCATCGCCGTCGAGCTGCACGCACACGGCCGGGTCACAGTCGAATCGGAAACTGCCCGCCCGCAGTTGCCTCATTCCTGGGTGCGTGGTGTGCCGATTCCGGAGCGCCGCCGCCACCTGGCCTAGCATTGCCGCGGAGGACCTGCTCTCGAACAGACACAGGTCCAGCCAGCCGTCATCCATGGCCGCCTGCGGGACCAGTCGCCAGCGATAGGTATAGCGCGGCGTGTTCGCCACCACCGCCAGCCAGGCCTCGGTCTCGATCGTCTCGCCGTCCGCCGTGATCCGGAACCGGCTAGGTCGGTAGCGCGCCAGCACCGCCAGGCCGCGGGCGACATAGGCGAACGAACCGATCAGGTTCTTGGTCTGCGGCGCGAGCGAGTGCACTACCGCCGCGTCGAACCCCACCCCGGCCATCAACACGAACGGCCTGGATTGCTTCGGCACGGGAGTGCCGAAGCCAGTTGACGATTGCCCATCTGCCACCCCCAGGTCAATCGCGCGCACCTCGCCCGCCGCCACCACCTGCGCTGCTGCAGCCAGGGAACGCGGTATTCCCAGCTCCCGCGCCAGCACGTTCACGGAACCGAGTGGCAAGATGGCGAGGGGGAAGGGGGTGTTCATCACCGCCGGCAGCACCGCGTGGATTGAGCCGTCGCCGCCGGCCACCACTACTCGCGTATCCTCTGGTACCCGCCCCACCAGGTCCGCGCGCAAGGCTCCCGCCACCGACGCGGCCTCCGCCGCCTGCACGCACTCGACCGCGAGGCCTGTCTGTTCCAGCGCTCGCACCACGCGGGCCAGGCCGGCCGGGCCGCGCGCCCGGCCGGCCTTCGGGTTGATGATAAGCAACGCGTTCAAGAGGGACGCGGCCGCCCGATCAGGTTCAGGAACTCGCTCCGCGTCGCGACCGAGTCGCGGAACGAGCCGAGCACTGAGGAGGTGGTCATCAGCGAGTTCTGCTTCTCCACCCCCCGCATCATCATACAGAGGTGGTGGGCCTCGATGATCACGCCCACTCCCTCGGCCTCGATGCCGTCCATGATGGCATGCGCGATCTGCTCGGTGAGTCGCTCCTGGATCTGCAGCCGCCGCGAATACATGTCCACCAGCCGGGCCAACTTGCTCAATCCGAAGATCTTGGTTTTCGAGATATAGCCGATGTGGCAGCGCCCGTAGAAGGGCAGCAGGTGGTGCTCGCACAGGCTGTACAGCTCGATGTCCCGCGCGATGATCATGTTGTTCGTGGGCTGCGTGAAGATCGCGCCGTTCACCAGCCGCTGCACGTCGGCGCGATAGCCGGAGGTGAGGAACTCGTAGGACGCCGCGACGCGCGCCGGTGTGTTCACCAGCCCCTCCCGCGCCGGGTCCTCCCCTATCTCCTGCAACAGCTCTCTGACTAACTCTGCGACGCGTTCGCGGTTCATGGCGGTCTCGGGTCTAGGGATTGAGGACTCGGGCGTCGGGGCCCGATCCCATGCTATCTTGCGACACGCCTCCAGCGGTTTCCTGCCGGATCGGGCACTGACTCTCCTACGGCCGCCCCCGCGTGATCTCCGCCGACACGCTCCGCGCGAACCGTAACGCGGAGGGCTTCTCCACCTCCACCGTCACCTGCTGCACCGCGGGATACTCCAGGCAGAGATCCGCGATGGCCTGCGCCAGCGCCTCCACCAGCCGGAACTGCGAGTTCTCCACCGCCTCCAGCACGCGCTGCTTGAGGGCCCGGTAATCCACCGCGTCCTCGAACCGGTCGGTGCGGCCGGGCAGGTGCAGGTCAACGCCCAGCGCGAGGTTGATCACCACCTCCTGCTTGTCCCTCCGCTCCTCCTGACTGACGCCCAGGAGGCAACGGGCCCGCAGCTCCTTGATCAGTATCCTATCCATGCTCGTACTCGATCAGATGTCTGCCGCCGTCCACGTAGATCACCGTCCCGGTGATGAAAGTGGACTTCAGCAAGAATAGCACGGCCTGAGAGATATCCCTCTCCTCCCCGTGGCGCTGCAGCGGGACGGTGTGAGTCAAACTGTCCAGATAGGTCATGCCCTTGCCCGGCGGCGGCAGGATCAGCCCCGGCGCCACCGCGTTGACCGTCACCTCGGGGGCGAAGGCAATCGCACATCGACGCGTCAGATCCGCCAACAGTCGCTTGCTCAGGAGATAGGAGAGGTGACGAGGATCATCGTCGGCAATCCGGGAATCCAGCAGGTTCACGACTTTGCGCGGTCCGCCGCGACGGGCCAGCTCCCGCGTCAGGTGGAACGGGACCCAGGCGTTGACCAGGCTGTTGAGGGTCAGGTCGTCAAAGGTAATGTCCTGGAGGGTGTCTCCCGGGAAGATGGAGGCGCTGTTCACAAGCAGGTCTATCTCGCCGGCCAGGGCGAGGGCGCGGGCGAGCAGCGACTGATATTCCTCTCGCTGGGTGAAATCCGCCTCCACGCTCCACGCTTCGACCCCCGCTTCTCGCAACTCCGCCACCAGCGCCTCCGCTTCCGGCCCGGAGCGCCGGTAGTGCACCACCACGTTCGCTCCCTCCCGCGCCAGTTCCCGCGCGATGGCGCGGCCGATGCGTACGGCCGCGCCGGTAACCAACCCGGTCTTGCCCGCCAACGATTCCTGCGCCATGGGCGATCGTCTGCCTCGAGGCTATGCTTGATAGTTAGTTAATATATCAGTTGATTAATCTGCGCGGCCAGGAGGAAGTCCTTCTCGGTCAGCCCTCCCACCGCGTGGGTAGACAGGGTCAACCTAACCGTGTTGTACGCGAGGTGGATCTCCGGGTGGTGATCCGCCGCCTCGGCAACGGAGGCCACATCGTACACGAAATCCACCGCTTCCGCGAAGCCATCGAAAGCGAACTCCCGCTCCAGCGTCTTCTCCCCCAAGGCCCACTCCCTCACGTGCCGATGCAGGTCTTCGGCCTTCTTGCGAGAGATCGCTGACTTTGACGACCGGCCCTTCTTCTGCGCCAGCCCCATCCCCGTTTCCTCCCCATGCTCGGAATGTGAGACGCGCGGCTCACTGAATTGCGCCGCGCAGGTCCTCCCGCGTCATCCGCGCGCCGCGGCGGATCAGCGCGCGCGCGGTCTCCACCTTATCCCACACGTTACACAGCATCGCCCCCCGCACCTTGCCCTCGGCGAGATAGTAGATCACACCCTTCTCAAACTCCTGCTGCCAGTCCGTCACCACCTCCAGTCGGGAGTCCACATCGCCCACCGCCTCGTAGCCGAACTCAAACAAGTCCGAGAAGAAGTACGGCATGTGATCGTACCGCACGCCCGCGCCGGCCAGGTTCCGCCCGGCGCACTTCCCCTGCTCTCCAGCGTTGTCCCAGTGCTCCACCCGCCTGCGCTCCCCCAGCGCCTGGTACGGGAAAAAGGCAGTGTCGCCGGCCGCGTGGATCGCGGGGTCGGAAGTACGCAGGCACTCGTCTACCACGATCCCGTTGTCAACCTTCAGCCCGGCCTGTTGCGCCAACTCCACCGCGGGTGTTATGCCGATCCCGGCGATGACCAGGTCCGATCGCACCCGATGCGCGTCGGTAGTAGTGACGAACCCATCGCCTTGGCGACCGATCTCCACGACGTTCTCGCCGGCGTGGACCGTGATGCCGCGGGCGCGGTACTTCTCCTGTAACGCCTGCCCCAGCTCCCTCGGAAACACCCGCGCGCAGAGGGAGTCCTCTGGGTACACCATGGTCACGCTCACCTCGTTGGCCCGCAGCGCCGCAGCCAGCTCCGAGCCGATGAATCCGCCCCCGATCACCACTACTGACGCGCCGGCTGAGGCTTTCGCGCGCGTGCTGCGATAATCCGCGAGATAGCGGTAGTAGCACACCCCCTCCAGCTCGCCCCCGGGGACGGTCAGCCTCCTCGGCCGGCCCCCAGTGGCGAGCAGCAGCTTCTCATACCCGTACCCGGTCCCCTTGCGGTCAATCGCGACCTTCGCCCCGGGGTCCAGCCGAATCACCTCTGTGCCGGGGGCCAGTTCCACCCCGTGGGTCTCGTACCAAGCCCGGTCATGTAGAAAGATCTCCTCCAGCTTCTTCTTGCCGAGCCAGAGCTTCTTGCTCAGAGGGGGGCGGTCATACGGCAGCTCCGCCTCGTCGCCGATCAGCAGGATGCGCCCGTCGGAGTCAAGCTCGCGGATGCCCGCGACGGCGGAAACGCCGGCGAGGCCGGCTCCGATGATTAGATAGCGATAGGTCGCATCCATGGCAATTCCTCTTTGGGCGATACGGAGAACAGTCTAGCAGATACTGCCCAGGGGAAGGCCGGGAGCACGACTCGGAAAGCAGACCGTGTGTGCAGATTCTCAACCATAGTGGAAATGGCCGGGTCGGGCGCCGCGGGCTGTCAGCCCGGCGCCGGCCTCGGGTCGCGCCGCAGCGTCAGCAGCGCGATCACCGCGGCGAGTGTGAGGAACGCGGCGGCGCCGTAGAAGATGTGGCTGTGGTTGATATCCCACAGCCACCCGCCGACGAGGGGACCCAGCACCGCCCCCAGACCTTCCGCCGTGGCCACCGTGCCCATCACTCCGCCTCGGCGACGCGTGGGGGCGAGCTCGGACACCAAGGCGAGCCAGGCGGGGGTCCCAAGCACGTGGCTCAGCACCAGCAGCGCGCCCACCGCCCCGAACAGCGGAGCGGACCGGCAGGAGGGAACGGCCCACATCAGCGCCGCCGAGATCACCAGGGAGATCCGCACCGCGCGGGACTTGCCCCAGCGGTCCGCCGCGTGACCGAGGGGGAGCCCGAACAGCAGGACGGGGACCCCGAGGCACACCAGCAGCAATCCGGTATGCAGGCGGCTCAGGTGTAGCTCCTGGTCGAGGTAGAGGACCAGGAAGCTCGCGAGGGTGAGCACGCCCAGGGTCATGAGCAGACTCATCAGCAGGATGAGCGGGAACGGGTAGGCGGGCGGAGGCGAGGGCGTCGAGGGCGCGCTCCGGGCCGGCGCGGCCGGCGGCCCGTTCTCAGCAGGGCGACGCGACCTGGGCAGTCCGAGTTGCGCGGTGAGGGCGCTACCCAACAGCAAGCCGGTAGCCACATAGAACGGCGTCTTGTCGCTGTGCGTGGCATGCGCGACGAAGGCCCCGAGCGCAACGCCCGCGCCGACCGCGGTCACGTAGACGGTGTTCATCACGCTCATCGCCGCGGCGCGGCGGCGGTCCGCGGTGAGGTCGCCCACCACCGCAAAGAGCGGCGGCCACAGCGCGGCGGCGCCGACACCGTCCATCGCGCGCAGGGGGAACACCAGCATCCACAGGCGCTTGGGAAGAGACGCGACCAGCGTGGGATTCAGGGAGATCAGCAGCGGGCCGAGCACGATGAACAGCTTGCGCCCGTAGCGATCGGAGAGTCGGCCCATAGGGATCTTCAGCACTGTCTCGACCGCCAGGAAGGTGGCGCTGGCGAGGCCGAGCGCGCGGCCTGAGAGGTGGAGGTTGTCCCCCAGGTAGATGGGCAGCGCGTAGATGTTGAGCAGTGCGAAGGCCAACTGGGAGGCCCCGGTCATCAGCGCCAGCGGGCCGAGCTGGGGGTATTCCCGGAACAACGCGAGGTAGGCTCGGTCGAAGAGACTGGGCCGCATCTCAGGTTCCGTCCGGCTCCAGCGCCGCGACGAACGTCAGCCCGCGCGTCACCGGAGTCTTCAGCCCCACCTCCCGGATCACACACCGCCACCCCGGTGCCCACCCCGCCAGCGTGCCGCCGTCGTGACAGTAGACGGAGATGCGGCGGAGCCGGTTGGCCGCCGCGAAACAGGCCCCCCAAAGACCGCGCTGGGGCACGGTGAAGATCACGGCCTTGCGGGCCGCGGCGCACATCCTGGCGATGAACCCCCGAGGGTCTGGGTCATAGTCCAACACGCCGATGGCCATGGCCAGGTCGTAGGGCTGGGGTGCGCGGTGGGTGCGGAAGTCCTGGTTGAGCACGGTGACGTTCTCAATCCCGGCCTGGGCCAGCTTGCCGGAAAGAAGCTCGGCCATGCCTGGCGCGTCCTCGATGGCGGTGACGTGGCGCACCCGGGGCGCGAGCATGAGGGTGTAGAATCCGGTGCCCGGCCCAATCTCCAGCGCGGTGTCCTCCTTCCTCGCGTAGGCCGCGATCAGTTCCCTCACCGCCTCGGCCTCCTGCCGGCGGAGGGCCGAGATCGCCGGCAAGCGGAGCTGCCGATCGTAGCGCGCCGCGGTGCGATGGAACGGGTTGTTGTCGCGCATCTGGGTGACCTGTAACACGCCACCCGATGAGTTCGCCTAGACGTAGGCGAACCCCTTGTTCGAGGGCCGCGCGCGCGGCCGCGTCCCCGCGGCGTAGGCCAGTGACCCCGAGTTCGACGCAGAAGATTCGGGGAATGGGGGACGGTTATCCGATGGCCTGGTAACTCCTAACCCCTGGCGGGAGGGGGTTGCGGCTCTTGACAAAGCTGGAACGGTGCGAGTAGCATTTGGGCTGGATATCTTCTAGGGAAACGGGCGGGCCGGCCCGCCCCGGTCAGTTACGGATGCGGAGCGATCTACCAACCGGAATCGGCCTGGCGAGCCGCCGACACCAGCGCAAGCTGGTGGGGACGGCGTATTTCTCCAATACCGTGCAACTATCAGGCGCGCGTGCCCATGACCCGCTAGCGCGCAGCGTTAGCGGGTCGTTGTCTTTGTGGGGCGCGGCCGAGGATTGACGAGCCACGATGGAAGGCGTGCTAGTTCTGAACCATAACTACCAACCGCTCAACGTCACCAACGCGCGACGGGCGCTCGGCCTGCTCTACCTGGGCAAGGCGCACCTGGTGGAGAAGGACTCGAAGGTGTTCCACGCGGAGCGCACGGAGATCGAGTTGCCGGCAGTGGTGCGGCTGAATCACCACGTCCGCCGCCCCACGCCGGTGCTGCGCGTCTCCCGGAGAGCGATCTTCGCGCGGGATGAGCACGCCTGCCAGTATTGCGGCGCGCGCGGCGTCGCGCTGACCATTGACCACGTCTTGCCGAAGGATCGGGGCGGAACTACCGAGTGGCACAATCTGGTCTGCTGCTGCACGAAGTGTAACAACCTGAAGGGGAATCGGACGCCGGACGAGAGCAGCTTGCGCCTCCGCCGCAGGCCGTTCCGGCCCAAGTTCATCCCCTATATCAGCTACACGAAGTTCCTGGCGGCGGCCGCTAATCCGGTGTGGCGCCCCTATCTGGCCCCCTACGCCGACCTGCCGCCCCTGGCGCTCGGGCCGTCCGTCTGAGGGCCTTCGCTTCCGCCAACTCCAGGGCCAACTCGGCCACGTCGTCGGCCGCGTGCGGCTTGCCGAGCAAGCGGGCGGCGTGAGACATTTCCTGGAGCCGGTCCCGATCCCACAGCAGGACGCGGAGCGCGCTGGCAAGAGAATCCGGGGTGAGATCGCGATCCAAGAGGAGGATCGCAGCTCCGGCATTGCAGAGCGGCTCGACGTTCTGCACCTGCTCTCCCGTAGTGGCCTTCGCCCACGGGATGAGAATCGCGGGCAGACCGCGCGCCGCGATCTCGGCGACGGTGCTGGCGCCACCGCGGGTGATCACCAGGTCGGCGGCGGCGAGCGCGTGCAGGTAGTTCCGGTCGAGATAGGGGAGTGCCTGATAGCGAGGGCAGAGCTGCTCGGCCTCCGTGGTAGGGAGCACGACGCGACGGTCCGGTTGGCCGCCCGCGACGTGGAGCACCTGCACCAGCTTGAGACGGCTGTCAAACCGGCCCAGCTGACGCAACGCGCCCACCAGAGCCTCGTTCATCGTGAGGGAACCGAGGCTGCCGCCGATCATGACGAGGGTGGTGAGGTTCGGGTCGAAGCCAAAGGCGGCCGCGCCCTCCTCGCGCGAGAGCGAGAGCAGATCGTGGCGGATGGGCAGGCCAGTGGGGACGATGCGGGCCTGGGGCCGGGCGAACTGCTGGAGCTTGCGGACTTGGTCGGACCAGCCAACGGCGACGATATCCACCCACCGGCAGACGAGTTTGGAGGTGAGGCCCGGGGTACGGTCTCCCACCAAGGTGAGGGAGGGAATGCCGAGCAGACGCGCGGCGAGGATCACCGGGCCGGTGACATACCCCCCAGTGCCGACCACGACATCGGCCTGAAAGCGACGGAGGGCCAAGAGGCTCTGGATCAGCGGGATGCCGAGCATCAGCTCACCGGCCGATCGGAGCCGCAGGAAGAATCGCGAGAAACCGCGCCCGGTCAGGCCATGCACCAAGAGGCGGCGAAAGGGGAGGCCTGCGGCCGGCACGACACGGGCCTCGAGGCGATCGCCGCCGAGATAGAGGAGGCGCGCGCTGGGGCGCTTCCGCTGCAGCGCCTCGGCTACCGCCAGGGCCGGGTAGACATGTCCGCCGGTGCCGCCGCCGCACAGCACGATCCGCAGGGGCGTACTGCTCTGTTCTTGCTTGGTCGCGGAAGATGTTGGTTTCACCGCAGTTCGTCCCTCAAGTGGGCGGGCGCAGATTGGGAACCTGCGTTCCGTCAGGAACTGAACAAGTCTCGCACCCAGGCCACCACCCGGCCGAGCACCGGCAACACTCGTACGGGCCGGCCCTTCCGACCGCGCCGCGACTCCGCCTCTCGATGGGCATAGTACACCAGACCGACTCCCGTGGCGAGGGCCGGCGTCTCCAACAACTCAATGGGTCCGGCGGCGACGCGGGGGCGCCCCAAGCGCGCGCGGCAGCCCAATACCTCCTCTGCCACAGAGATAGTGCCTGGCAGCAGGCTTCCCCCGCCGGTAATCACCACCCCACCCGGCGGCGGCCATCGCCCCTGCACCCCCTCCATCGCCTGGGTGAGGAGATGGAACATTTCCTCCACCCGCGCGCCGATCACCTCGCACAGGAAGCGCCGCCTGACGCGGCGCGCTTCCTCTTCGTCGAGAACGATGCACTCTTCCTCGGGAACTTGGCTCGGCTTGGCGCCGCCGTAGGTGAGCTTCAACTGCTCGGCCAGAGGGAGCGGGACGCCCAGCGCGACCGCGATGTCATGGGTGACGTAGTTTCCCGCCACCGGCAGCGCGCCGGTGAAGGTGATGCTGCCGTCGAGGAAAAGCGCAAGATCTGTCGTCCCTCCGCCGATATCCACGAGCAGGACGCCGAGTTCCTCCTCTTCCTCGGTCAGCACCGCGTCGGCGGTGGCGAGGGGCTCGGCCACCAGCTCGGAGACACCGAGGCCGGCGCGATCCACACACTGGACGACGTTCTCAACGAGATTGCGGGAGGCCGTCACGATATGGGTGTCCACCGCGAGGCGGGCGGCGGACAGCCCGACGGGGTTCCGGACGCGGGGCTCGCCGTCCACCCAGAAGCCGCGGGAGATGGCATGGATCATCTGGCGATCGGGGGGGATGGAGACGGCGGCAACGGCCGAGGCCATCACCTTCTCCACATCGCCCCAACTGATCCGCTTCCTCCCCCTGGGCAGGTCGAGTTCGGCCCGCGCATTGAGGCAGGACAGATGCTGGCCGGTGATCCCTACCCAGGCCGAGTCCACCCCCAGGCCCGCCATCTGCCGGGCCCGGTCCACCGCTTCGATGACGGCGCGGGTGGTCTCCGCTACATCCACCACCGCGCCACGCCGAAGACCCCGGCAAGGAATCGAGGCGGCGCCGAGCAGCGCCAGAGGCGCCCCGCGGCGCCCAATAACGGCGGCCACCTTGGTGGTGCCGACATCCACTCCCAGCAGGATATCCGATGCGTCCATGCAGAGCCCACGGTGACGATAGTTATGGCACCCCGTCAGCGCCCTGGCGCGCGGACTCGCGATGAGTGACCAGCAGCCCGCGGATCCGCCCGAGATTGTTGAACACCCGAATACCCAGGGCCACCGTCACCGCCAGGTAGATGTCAACGTTCAGCTTGTCTCCCAGGTAGGCGAGCAGGCCAGCCAGGACCATGTTGACGAAGAAGCCACTGACGAATACAGCTTCGTCAAACCGCCCTTCCAACCTGGCGCGCAGACCACCGATCAGCGCGTCGAAGCCGGCGAGGATAGAGAGCGCCACATAGTTCGCTAACTCGAACGGGAGCGTGGGAACGAAGCGGTAGACGATGAGAAAGCCGAGCACGAAGGCGACGATTGGGAACGCGATCATTGGGTCACCTCCTGGGTAGTTTCCTTGATTACCGGGCGGGCGAACTGGAACTTGGGCGCCACGGAGACGGCCGGCAACTCCACTTGCTCGTGCGCGGTGAGTTTCACTTTGAGGCCAAATCCCTTCATCGTATCCAGGACGCCGTTCCTGATATTGAGCCCGGAGACAAGGTTGTCCACAGCGCCGATGGCCGTGAACACAAAGGGGGCGGAGATCGGCACATGGTTCACCTGTACCAGTCGGCCGGAACAGATGACCGAGCTTCCCAGCACAATCCGCTGGCCGTTCACCGAGATCGCCTCGGCGTCGTCGGCCCACAGCTCATTGAGCAGTTGGATGAGATCCCAATCGTGGACCAGGAACGGCTCCGCATCCACACCCTTGATCGCCGGCAGCGTGCTGTCGCTGATCTCAAGGGTGATCCCTGGGCCTCGCAGGGGTACCAGGCCGAGGGCCGCGCGGCTGGTCTGCAACTCCTCGGTGATGAGTTGGGACATCCCCTCGTCCTTGGTGGCGGTGGTCTCGGACTTGGCCAGTCGGGTGCGGAGGTCGCCGCTCT
>Ga0214473_10007127_pt1 | contig 13302 bp, 13 predicted proteins | sample RVTome_7_FD_203509 | JGI IMG/M metagenome (GOLD analysis project Ga0214473, IMG submission 203509) | Soil microbial communities from uranium-contaminated site in the Upper Colorado River Basin, Wyoming, United States - RVT98D197 | ecosystem: Environmental > Terrestrial > Soil > Contaminated >...
CGCGGAGATCGTCGCCCACCTGATCGAGCGCCATTACAAGGGCGGCGAGGGCGACCTGACCGAGGCCGTGCGGAGCGCGTTCAACGACCTCCGCGGCCACTACGCGTTCGTCGCCATGCACTCCGAGCACCCCGGCGTGATCGTCGGGGCACGACGCGAGTGCCCGCTGGTCGTCGGCCTCGGAGACGGCGAGACCTTCGTCGCCTCCGCGATCCCCGCCTTCCTCGCCCAGACTCGCAAGGTGGTGCTGATCGAGAACGGCGAGATCGTGACGATGGACTCCGATGGCGCCACGATCACCGACGTCGAGGGCGAGCCGGTCGCGCGCGAGACCGAGGAGGTCACCTGGGACGAGGACGCGGCCGAGAAGTCGGGATACCCGACGTTCATGCTGAAGGAGATCCACGAGCAGCCCGACGCGGTCGCGGAGACGATCGCCGACCGGCTCCCCGAGCTCGACAGGGTCGACCTCGACGAGCTCGAGCTCGACAAGGAGTGGCTGCAGGGGATCCGGCGGATCGTGATCGTCGCCTGCGGGACCTCGTACCACGCCGGCCTCGTCGGCCGGTACGCGATCGAGCAGTGGGCGCGGGTCCCGGTGGAGATGGACGTCGCGTCCGAGTACCGCTACCGCGACCCGGTCGTCGGCCCCGAGGATCTCGTGATCGGGATCACCCAGTCGGGCGAGACCGCGGACACGCTGGCGGCGATGCGGCTGGCGCGGGAGCGCGGCGCCAAGGTGATGGCGGTGACCAACATCATGGGCAGCCAGGCGACCCGCGACGCCGACACTGTCCTGTACACGCGGGCCGGGCTGGAGATCGGCGTCGCGGCGACGAAGACCTTCGTCAGCCAGGTGGCTGCGATGTACGTGTTCGGGCTGTGGCTGGCGGGGATCCGGGACGGGCTCGAGCAGCGCGAGCTGACGCGGCTGATCGGGGAGCTGAAACGGATCCCGTCGCTGATCGACGACGTGCTCGAGTCGAGCGACGAGCGCGTTCGCGCGGTCGCCCGCAGCCACCACACCCAGAAGTTCTTCCTCTACCTGGGCCGCAACATCGGCCTCCCCGTGTGCCTCGAGGGTGCGCTGAAGCTGAAGGAGATCTCCTACATCCCGACCGACGCCTACGCCGCGGGGGAGATGAAGCACGGGCCGATCGCACTGCTCGACGACTCGACGCCGGTCGTGTGTGTGGCGACCGACAGCCCCGTGCTGGAGAAGATGCTTTCGAACGTGGCCGAGGTCCGAGCCCGCGGCGCCGACGTGATCGCGGTCGCGACCGAGGGCTCGGACGTCGTGGCGGAGGTGGCGGACCAGACGCTTTACGTGCCGCGGACCGACTGGGTGCTGCAGCCGATCCTCGCGGTCGTGCCGCTGCAGCTGCTCGCGTACCACATCGCCCGGCTCAACGGGCTGAACGTGGACCAGCCCCGCAACCTGGCGAAGACGGTCACGGTCGAATGAGGCGGGCAGTCGCGGCAGGGGCAGCGGCGCTGGCCCTCGCCCTCGGGGCGACGGCCTGCGGCGGGGACGACGAAGGGGCGGAGGGTCCAGCGGCCGCATCGGTGGCACCCGCCTATGCGGTTTTCGGGAACGTGGTCGTCCGCCCCGAGGGCGATCAGGCTGAGGCGGCGAGCTCGGCGTTGTCGAAGCTGCTCGACAACGACGACCCAGGCGGAGTCATCGTCGAGCAGATCGACAACGGGCTGCGCGCGGAGGACGCCGGAATCACATACGCCGAAGACATCGAGCCGTGGCTTGGCGAGAACCTGGGGATGTTCCTGATCAACTTCCTAGGGGCACCGGACGGCGCATTCGTCGCCGAGGTGACGGACCAGGCAGCAGCCGAGGCGATGATTGACAATGTGCGCGCGGCTGACGCTTCGCGTGCGCGGAGCGAGAGCTACGAGGGCGTCGAGTACGAGGTCGACGACGATGACACGGCCACGGGGTTTGTCGACGACCTGCTCGTGGTCGGTACGGAGGAAGGATTTCGGGCTGCCGTCGACGCCTCGATCGGCGAGTCGCTCGCCGATAGCGACGCGTTCTCGAGCGAGCTCGAGACCGTCCCGGAAAACACGCTCGCGATGCTTTTCGCGGACGTTCCTGCGTTTGTCGATCGCCAGGTGGAGATCGGCGAGTTGTCGCCGGGGCAGGTCGACCGACAGCTCGGGGCGTTTGGTGAGAGCCCCGCGCTCGCCGCGCTGAGCGCGTCGGAGGATGCAGTCACCGCACAGACCACGACGGGTGCCGGCGAGGGATCTGACCCGGAGCAGTCTCCGCTGCTGGAGCAGCTTCCAGGCGAAGCGTGGCTGGCCTTCGGCGCAACCGACCTCGGCGACGCGGTCGATGGCTTTCTCGAACGGCTCGAAGTCCCGGGGTTCCCGGGTTCGACGCAGCTCGACATAGCGATCCGATCGGCGCTCGGATCGAGGCTCGTCGACCTAACCGGATGGATCGGTGACGCCGCGGGCTACGTATCCGGAACGTCAATACTCGGGATAGGCGCCGCACTGGAGCTCGAGACGACCGACGAGAGCGCGTCCGAGGCGTCGATCGACGATCTTCTCCGCCTCGTCCGGGGCAGTCGCGACTTCCAGATCGCCCCACTCTCCAGCGGCGAGACGGGGTTCGGCGTCACCCCCCGCGGGCTCCCGGCGCAGATCGTCGTCACCCAGCGCGAGGGCCGGGTGATAGTCGGACTCGGCGACCGCTCGGTAGACGACGTGCTCCAACCCGACGAGACGCTCGCCGATTCCGACGCGTTCGGCTCGGCCACTGACGCGCTCGGCTCCGACTATTCGGCCGGCCTCTTCCTCCAGTTCGAGCCGATGCTGGAGCTGCTCGAGGGCACCGGCGCGACGGAGGGCGACCCCGAGTACGAGGCCGCCAGGCCCTACCTCGACCACCTCGACTACCTGGTCGCCGGACGGGCGCGCGAGGACGACCGCTACCTGACCCGGGTCGTGCTCGGGCTGAGATGACCGCCGGCGTCGGGATCGACCTGATCGAGGTCGATCGCATCGAGCGCGCCCTGGAGCGCTACCCGAACCTCGCCGGGCGGCTGTTCTCTGACGACGAGCTCGCCTACTGCCGCTGCCACGGCCGCCCCGCGCGCCACCTCGCTGCCCGGTTCGCCGCGAAGGAGGCGACGGTGAAGGCGCTCGGGCTGGATCACTTCTCGCCCAGCGAGATCGAGGTCGTAGCCGGGAAGCCGCCGACGCTGCTCTTGCGCGGGTCCGCCGCCGCGGCGGCGCGCGAGCGGGGGCTGGAGCTGCGGCTGTCGCTCACGCACGCGCGCGAGATGGCCGCCGCAGTGGTAGTCGCGGACGCTGCGTAGCGCGTGCGCGGAGGCCGCGGGACGCGCCGGTAGGCTGGCCGTACTGATGCCGCTGGAGCCCTGGCTCGAGGGCGTGTACGACGCCGACCGCATGCGCGAGACCGATCGCTGGGCGATCGAGGATCGCGGCGTTCCCTCGCTGGATCTGATGGAGGCGGCGGGAGGCGAGACCGCCGCCGCGGTCGGCGAGCTCGCCGGCTCGTCGCGCGTCAGCATCGTGTGCGGGAAGGGGAACAACGCCGGCGACGGGCTGGTCGCCGCCCGGCGGCTGGCCGAGACCGGGTACGAGGTCGAGGTGCTGCTGCTGTGGCCCGCGGCGGAGCTTTCGGGCGATGCGGCGGCAAACCTGGAGCGGTGTCCGGCCCCGGCGCGCGAGGTGGCGCCCGACGAGCTCGGCGCCGCACTCGACGGCACGGGGGTGATCGTCGACGCGATCTTCGGCACCGGGTTCAGCGGCGCCGCGCGGGCGCCCGCGGACGCCGCGATCGAAGCGATCAACGCGTGCGACGCGCCGGTCCTCGCCGCCGACATCGCCTCCGGCGTCGACGCCTCCACGGGCGAGGTCGGGGGCGCGGCCGTGCGCGCCGCCATCACCGTCAGCTTCCACGCCGCGAAGATCGGGCACTGGATCGCGCCCGGAAAGGAGTGCGCCGGAGAGCTCCGCGTGGTCGAGATCGGGATCCCGGAGGGCGCCCCGGCGCAGCCCGCGGCGGGCCTGATCACCACCGGCGTGCTCGAGCGGGCGCCGAGGCGGGCGCCGGGCTCGACCAAGTTCAGCTCCGGACAGGTCGTCGTCGCCGGCGGATCGCGGGGGCTGACCGGCGCCGTGTGCATGGCATCGGAGGCCGCGATCCGGGCGGGCGCCGGGTACGCGACCGCGGCGGTGCCCGAGGCGGTGCAGGACGTGGTCGCGATCAAGCTCACCGAGGTGATGACCCGCGGCTGCCCCGGCCCCGCCGGAAGCCTCGGGCCCGAGGCCGCGGATGGGATCCTCGAGCTCGCGGAGCGGGCCGCGGCCGTCGCACTCGGACCGGGTCTCGGCCGCACCGACGAGGCGCTGGAGCTGGCGCGATCGCTGGCTCCCAAGGTCGAGGCCCCGCTGCTGATCGACGCCGATGGGCTCAACGCCCACGCGGGGAAGCTCGCGTCGCTCGCCGCGCGGAAGGAGCCGACGGTGCTGACGCCGCACGCCGGGGAGCTGGCGCGGCTGCTGGAGACCGACTCCGACGAGATCTCGGCGCGTCGGCTGCATCACGCGCGCGAGGCGTCGGCGCGCAGCGGCGCGGTCGTCGTCCTGAAGGGGGACGACACCGTAGTCGTCGACGGCGATCGCGTCGCGATCAACCGCGTCTCGTGCCCGGCGCTCGCCACCGCCGGAACCGGGGACGTTCTCTCGGGTGTGATCTCGGCCCTGCTGGCCCGCGGAATGGAGCCGTTCGCGGCCGCGTGCGCGGGCGTCCTCGCGCACTCCCGCGCCGGGCGCGTCGCGGCCGAGCGGGTGGGCGCCGAGTCGGTGATCGCGACCGACGTGATCGAGGCGGTCCCCGCCGGACTGGCGGTGGCGTGAGCGATCGGTCCGTACACCGGGCGATCGCGAACGTCAATCCCGGCGCCGTCACCCGCAACTGCCGCCGCCTGCTGCGCGAGCTGGAGGACGGGGCGGCGCTGTGCGCTGTCGTGAAGTCCGACGGGTACGGGCACGGCGCGCTCGCTGCAGCGGGCGGAGCGCTGGAGGGTGGCGCGAGCTGGCTCGCGGTCGCGACTCCGGCGGAGGCGATGGCGCTGCGATTGGAGCATCCCCGTGTCGCGATCCTGGTCATGGGGGCGTTGACCTCGGGCGGCGGGTCCGCGAACGATCTCGAGGCGGCGCTCGAGGCCCGGGCCGACATCGGCGTGTGGCACCCCGAGTTCCTCGCCCGCGTCGCCGAGCTGGGCGAGACCTCGATCGCGAAGCCCCGGGTCCATGTCAAGTACGACACCGGGATGGGTCGCCTCGGCCACACGGAGGCCGAGCTTGTGCGCGCGATGGTCAACGACGCCGCCGCCGACGAGCGCGTCGAGCTGGTCGGGCTGTGGACTCACTTCGCGACCGCCGACGAGCTCGACTCCACCTACTTCGACCAGCAGCTCGATCGGTTCGCCGAGCTGGCGCTGCCGCTGAAGGAGGAGCATCCCGAGCTGCTGCTGCACGCCGCGAACAGCGCCGCGACGCTGCGCGACCCGCGAACGCACTTCGACATGGTCCGGTGCGGGATCGCGATCTACGGGCTCGACCCCTTCCACGAGGACCCGGCGAAGCGCGACCTCGAGCCGGCGCTGGAGCTGTACACGCACGTCGCCGCGGTGAAGCGGTTTCGCGAGGGGGAGAGCGCCGGGTACGGACAGACGTGGCGCGCCCCGCGCGACACCTGGGTCGGCGTGCTCCCGATCGGGTACGGGGACGGCGTCCGGCGCTCGCTCGGCAACAACGCCGACGTGCTCGTCGGCGGGCAGCGCCACCCGCTCGTCGGCACCGTGTCGATGGACAACATCACGATCGATCTCGGCCCCGAGACAGACGTCAGTGTCGGTGATCGGGCGGTTCTGATCGGCGCCCAGGGAGGGGAGCGGATCCTCGCCGAGGAGGTCGCGCGGCGGCTGGCGACGATCAACTACGAGGTGACGACGGGAATCAGCGGCCGGGTGGACCGCGCAAACCTGGACGCGATCCGGTTCGGCGAGGTGCCTTGAGCGCCTCGGCCGTGGTGCGCAAGCGTCTCGCGGACGCCCCCGCGGCGAAGATCGCGGCCGAGGCGCTGGCCGGCGAGGACGGCGTGTGGGTGGTGGGCGGCGCGGTCCGCGACGCTCAGCTCGATCGCCTCGTGACCGACTTCGACCTCGCGGTGCGCGGCGACGCCGCCGAGACCGCCCGCACCCTCGCACGCGCAGCCGACGCGCACCCGTTCGAGCTCTCCGGCGAGCGCGGGATGTGGCGAGTCCAGGCGCGCGACGGGGCATGGCACGTCGACGTCGCCGCGCTGCGCGGAGAGACGATCGAGGCCGACCTCGGCCGGCGCGACTTCACCCTGAACGCGATCGCGGCGCCGCTTGTGGGGGGCGATCTGGTCGATCCCCACGGCGGCATCGCCGACACCGAGCGCCGGGTCCTGCGTGCGGTCGGCGAGCGCAGCTTCGAGGACGACCCTCTGCGGATCATGCGCGCCGCGCGGCTCGGCGCTTCGCTCGATCTCAAGCTCGACCCGGGGACCGTCGAGCTCGCCCGCGCCAGCGCGGCGCGCGCCGGTGAGCCCGCGGGCGAGCGCCAGCTCGCCGAGCTACGCGAGATCCTCACCGGCCCCGACCCCGTCCGCGGGCTGGAGCTGATCGACGATCTCGGCGCCACGGGCGGGGTGCTGCCGGAGCTCGAGGCGCTGCGTGGCGTGGAGCAGAACCCCTACCACCAGCACGACGTCCACGGCCACACGCTCGAGGTCGTGCGGCAGGCGGCGACGCTGAGGCGCGACCTCGGCGCGGCGCTCGGCGAGCGGGCCGCCGCGGTCGCGCAGGTCCTCGACGAGCCGCTAAGCGAGGAGATGACCAGAGGGGAGGCGCTGATGCTCGCGGCGCTGTTCCACGACCTCGGCAAGCCCGAGACCCGCGCCGTCGCCCCCAACGGGCGCGTCCTGTTCATCGGCCATGACGAGGTCGGGGTGCGGGTCATCGGCGAGATCTGCCTCCGGCTGCGCGCCAGCCGCCGCCTGACCGCGTACCTGCAGTCCCTGACGCGCAACCACCTGCGGCTCGGGTTCCTCGTCCACGAGCGGCCGCTCTCTCGGCGACAGGTGTACGAGTACCTGGTCGCCACCGAGCCCGAGTCGATCGACGTCACCGTGCTCACCGTCGCCGACCGGCTTGCGACCCGGGGGCCGCGGACCCGCGACGAGGCGATCGAGTCCCACCTCGAGCTCGCGCGGGAGATGATCGACGAGGCGCTGCGGTGGCGTGCGGAGGGTCGGCCCGTGCCGCCGATCCGCGGCGACGAGCTCGCCGCCGAGCTCGGGATCGAGCCGGGCCCGCGGCTCGGCCGTGCGCTTGCGGCGATCGAGGAGGCGCAGTTCGCGGGCGAGGTCTCGGACCGCGCCGGGGCGATCGAGCTGGCGCGACGCACCTTGCCGGACCTCGACTAGTGTCCGCCGCCGTGACCAACGGCGATTGCATCTTCTGCGGCATCGTCGCCGGCGAGGCCCCGGCGGAGATCGTCGACTCCGACGAGCACACGGTCGCATTCATGGACATCAACCCCGCCACCCCCGGGCACGCGCTGGTGATCCCGTGCGCGCACACGGCGGACCTGATGGACACCGCCGACGAGGACCTGGAGCGGACGATGCTCGCGGCGCGCCGGCTCGCGCAGCGGATGGACGAGACGCTGGAGCCCGCGGGGTTCAACATCCTCAACGCGTGCCGCGCGGCCGCGTGGCAGACCGTGTTTCACTACCACCTGCACGTGATCCCCCGATACGAAGACGACCCGCTGAAGCTGCCGTGGATCCCGCGCGGCGCGGAGGGCGACGAGATCGCCGCAGTGGCGAGGAGGATCAGAGGAGAGTGAGCGCCCCGGTTCGCGTCGAGCGCGACGGCAATCTCGCGGTGATGGTGCTCGACAACCCGCCGCTGAACCTGTTCGGGGCCGACGCCTGGGGAGCGCTGGTCGACGCCGTGGACGAGGTCGAGGCCTCGGGCGCGCGGGCGATGGTGTGGCGCGCGGAGGGGGAGGTGTTCACGGGCGGAGCGGACGTGAACGACTTCAAGCAGGCGGTGGACGAGGGCTCCGCGGCGGAGTCGTTCGGGACACTGATCGCCACCGCGCAGCGGATCGAGCAGCTCCAGATCCCGACCCTGGCGCTCGTCCACGGGCTGTGCCTGACAGCCGGGCTGGAGGTGTCGCTGGCGTGCGACATGCTGTGGGCGACGGAGTCGGCGAAGTTCGGCCTCGTGGAGGCGGTCGTCGGCCTCACGCCCGGAGCCGGCGGCACGCAGCGGATGGCCGAGCGAGCCGGCCCCGCACGCGCGGCGGAGTTCGTGATGTCGGCGGGCCTGTACGACGCCGCCACCCTGGAGCGCTGGAACGTCGTCAACCGGGTGGTCGCAGACGACGAGCTGCTCGAGAAGGGGATGCGGTTCGCCCACCGGCTCGCCGACGGGCCCACGGTCGCGCACCGCGCGACCAAGCAGATCATCCGCGCCTACCGGGCCGGCGGGGTGGACGAGGCCGATCGGGTCACCCCGGAACAGTTCGCCGATCTGTTCGCCTCCGAGGATCTGAAGAACGCCGTCGCGTCATTCCTCGCCGACGGGCCCGGCAAGGCAACCTTCGAGGGACGCTGAGGTCGCCTGAGGCTGCAGACCACGCTGCTACCCTGCGCGCCGATGGGCAAGGAAGAGAAGATCGAGATGGAGGGCGAGGTCACCGAGGCCCTGCCCAACACGATGTTCAAGGTGAAGCTCGACAACGATCACGAGGTGCTCGGCCACATCTCGGGCAAGATGCGGCGGCACTACATCCGCATCCTCCCCGGCGACCGCGTGACGATCGAGCTCTCGCCCTACGACCTCGACCGCGGCCGGATCACCTACCGGTACAAGTAGCGAACGGCACCAGCACCGCTGGTACCATATATGGCATGGTGAAGACGACGGTGTACCTGGACGAGGAGCAGGCTGCCGCGCTGCGCCGCATGTCCGCCAGAACCGGTCGCTCTCAGGCCCAGATCATCAGGGACGCGGTGACGCGCGAAACCTCCGCCGAGCCGCCGCGGGTGTTCAAGTCGCACGGCGCGGGGCGGGGGAGCGGGGGGCCCGTCGCTCGGAACGCGAGGAAGATCCTGCGCGAGGAGCTGGGCCGTCGCAAGCTGCACTGATCCTCGACGCAGGGGTTCTGCTGGCGGCGGCGGATGCTCGCGACAACGATCACGAGATCTCTCGGGCGGTGCTGGAGGATTGGCGCGGTGAGCTCGTCGTGTCCGCGTTCACGGCGACCGAGGCCGACTACTTGATCCTCACGCGGCTCGGGCTCGATGCCGAGCTCAGCTTCCTCGAAGACCTCCGCGACGCCTATCTCGTGGACTCACTCGATGCCGCAGGCATCGGTACGGCGATCGACGTGTGCCGCCAGTATCGCGATCTGCGCCTGGGACTCTCGGACGCGTCGATGGTGGTGCTCGCCGACAGGTGGGAGACGCGAGCCGTCGCCACGCTGGACCATCGCCACTTCCGGGCGATCCAGCCGCTCGGCGGCGGGGCGTTCGAGCTCCACCCCGCTCAGAGGTAGGAGCCGGCCGTTCCCTCGGCGGGGTCGGTCAGCTCGACGAGCAGCGCCGACCACGCGAAGTCGCGTGCCCCGTGTCCCTTCCCTGTGCGCGGGTCGAAGTACTCCCACAGCCCCTCGCGCAGCGCCGCCCCGCGCAGCGCCCCGGCGATCGTCGCGGCCTCGTCGTCATAGCCAAGCCGGACCAGCCCCAGCCACACCATCCACGCCGCGTTCACCCACGTCGGCCCGCGCCAGTAGCGGCGAACGAGGCCGTGGCGGCCGCTGCCGGGATCGAAGCTCGGCTCGCTCGCCGCCACCGACGGCGGCGGTACCGGGAGCCAGAACCGATCCGGGTCCAGCAGGTGCTCCTCGACCAGGCGGCGGCCGATCTCCTCCGGGAGGTCGGGCAGCGCCAGCGGAGCGAGCGCCGCCCATGTCTGCACCTCGGGCCGCAGGCCGCCGGGCTGAGCCTCGTCCCAGAAAAGGCCGCTGGCGGGGTCGTACAGCCGATCGACGATCGCGGGCGTGATCGACGGCTGTCCGATCGCGATCCGCGCCAGGCACCACAGCACGTTCACGACGACCTCGCACAGCACCGGGCCGCCCGCGTCGCGGACGGCGCGTGCATTCCATCCCAGCCCGCGGTTGCGGCGGACCAGGAGCGGGAACCCGAGCCGCGCGTGCGCGCGGCCGCCCCACACGGGGTCGAACTTCGGGCTCGAGTCGAGACCCGACTCGTCTGGCTGCACGATCCACAGCAGCCCGTCGCCCTCGAGGTCGCGGTTTGCCGTCAGCCACTCGTGATGGGCGAGGATCGCGGGCTCGGTTGCCGGGTCGCCGACCGCGATCCGCCACGCCCAAGCGAGCAGCGGCGGCTGGATCGTCTCGGTGGATGGCGAGGAGCGGGATGGGACGTTGTAGAACCACCGCCGCGTCCAGCTCACCGGGCTGTGCCAGAAGATCGTGTGGCCGACGAACCCGTCCTCGCGGCCGCCGCGGATCAACGACTCGAGCTCGGCGCGCGGCCTGTCGGGGTCGAAGCGGCGCCACACGATCGCCGCGAAGCACGAGTCCCAGTACCACTGCCACGGGTATCGGCTCGGGCTCGGCTTCGTGTAGCTGTACGGGACGCCGTCGCGCTCCCCGACCGTCCAGTTCGCCTCCAGGACCCCCTGCGCCAGCTCCGTCACGGAGCTGGCTTCGGCGGGAGCCTCGGTCAATACGTCGCCCGCCGCATGCCGCGGAGCGCGGTCGCGGTCAGGATCGCGGTCAGCCCCGCGAGCGCCAGCAGGCCGGGCCACGTCTCCGCCCAGGTGACGCTGCCGACGAACCCCTGCCGCGCCGCCTCGAGGATCTGAGTGACCGGGTTGTAGCGCGCGACCTCCTGCAGCCATCCGGTGAGCAGGGCGAGCGGCGCGTACGCCGTCGTCGTCAGGATCAGCACCAGCATCCCGGCCTGCATCAGCGGCGCAGCCGACTGGCTCTTGTACCGCAGCGCCAGCGACACGCCCCACGCGGCGGCGACGATCGCCATCCCCATCACGAGCACGATCGCAATAACGAGGCCCCCGAGCCCCGGCCAGTGGGCGCCGAGCGCGAACGCGACCGCGAGCAGGAACGCCGCCGGGATCAGGACCCGGAAGCTCGCCGACAGCACCAGGCCCGCGAGCAGCGACGGGCGCGAGGCGGGCGACGCGAGCAGGCGGTCGAACCACCCCGCCTCTATGTCGCGAGCCAGGTTGACGCCGGTCGCCGCCCCGGTGAACCCCGCGGCCTGAAGCAGGCTGACCGGGATCAGGAAGCTCTGGTAGCTCTCGGTCGTGAACCCGGGCAGCAGGGTGAGGTTCCCGAACACGGCGGTGAGGCCGAGGAAGAAGATCGTCGGCGCCAGCACTCCCGGGATCGCGGCGCCCGGGACGCGCATGATCTCGTTCAGCCCGCGGCGAACCAGAGCCCTGACCGTCGCCAGCTGTGCGCTCTCGCTCAACCTCCCGTCCTCAACCGAGACCGCAGCGCCGCCGCGCTGAGCCCGAACCCGAACAGGGCGACCAACGCGAGCGCCGCGAGCGCCTTCCCGACAGCCTCCAGCGACAGCGACGAGATCACCGGGTCGCGGACGCCCTCGACGACGAAGCTGAGCGGGTTCCACTTCGCCAGGGTGCCTGCCGGCTCCAGCAGCAGGTCGTCGGGGAAGAACGCGGTGGAGAGGAAGAGGATCACGAACGCGATCGGGAACAGGCCCTGGACGACGGACGCCTTCCCGCTGCGGATCGCGATCGCGGCGCCGAGGCCGCCGAACGCGACCGCCGAGGCCGTGACGACGAGGATCATGAACAGCGCTCCCGGGACCCCCTCCTCGAAGCGGACCCCGAAGATCAGCCCGATGGCGATGAACCAGATCGCGGTCAGCGCCCCGAGCGCCGCGGTTCCGGCGAGCCGCCCGAGCACGATCGCGTAGCGCGAGATCGGCGCCGCGAACAGGCGGTCGGTGAACCCCATCTCGATGTCGAGCGCGAGCGCGATCCCGCCGCTGTTCCCGGCCAGAAGCGTCGCCTGGACCATCGCCCCGGCGAGCATGAAGTCGAGAAAGCCGTTCACCTTCGGGAACTCGGGCAGGTTCACGGCCTGTCCCGCGCCGCCGACCTGGATCGCGAGCAGCAGGGTGGGGAAGACGAGGATCGGCGCCATCAGCTGCGGGCGGCGAAACGTCTGCTTCACCGACCGCCCACCGAGCGCCGCGACCACCCGCAGGTTGGTGAGGAGCGAGCCGGTCACTGTGCGGCTTCCTCCCCCTCCGCGCCCTCGAGGTGTTGGCCGGTCTTCTCGACGAACACGTCGTCGAGGCTCGGCTCGACGAGGTCGAGCCGCTCGACCAGCAGCCCCGCATCGTCGAGGGCCCGGACGACGGGGGCGATCCCGGCCGCGCCGCCTTCGAGCTCGACCATCGCGGTGCCGTCGCGCGCCGGCAGCGACTTCCCGAACCGGGCGAGGACCTCCTCGGCACGCTCGGCCGAGCCGTCCGCGAGCACGACCTCGAGGTGCGGCACGCCGACCTCCGACTTCAGGGATGCCGGCGTTCCCTCGGCGACGAGCTTCCCGGCGCTGATGATCCCCACCCGGTCGGCGAGATTGTCGGCCTCCTCCAGGTACTGGGTGGTGAGGAAGACGGTCGTCCCCTCGCGGTTCAGTCCCTCGACCTCTTCCCAGATCGCCTTTCGGCTGACCGGGTCGAGCCCGGTTGTCGGCTCGTCGAGGAAGAGGACGCGCGGCTCGTGCACGAGCGCCGAGGCGAGGTCGATCCGCCGCCGCATCCCGCCCGAGTAGGTCCCGACGCGGCGGTCCGCCGCCTGCGTCAGTCCCACTCGTGCGATCAGCTCGGTGGCGCGCCGGTGTCCCTCGGCACGTGGCAGCCCATGCAGGGTGGCCTGGAGATGGATCAGCTCGCGGCCGGTCATCAGCGGGTCGAGCGCCGCCTCCTGGAGCGCGACCCCGATCGAGCGCCGCACGGCTCCGGGATCCTCGACCACGTCGTGTCCGGCGACGCGCGCAGTTCCCCCGGTGGGGCGGAGCAGCGTGGTCAGCATCCGCACCATGGTCGTCTTGCCGGCGCCGTTCGGGCCGAGGAAGGCGTAGATCTCACCTTCGGCAACGTCGAGATCGACTCCGGCAACG
>Ga0214473_10007128_pt1 | contig 13298 bp, 9 predicted proteins | sample RVTome_7_FD_203509 | JGI IMG/M metagenome (GOLD analysis project Ga0214473, IMG submission 203509) | Soil microbial communities from uranium-contaminated site in the Upper Colorado River Basin, Wyoming, United States - RVT98D197 | ecosystem: Environmental > Terrestrial > Soil > Contaminated >...
GTCAAAATTCCTAACGAACACACTGAGCGACTCGAGCTGAAGGCCCGTGAACACGGCGTCTATATTCAAAGCGGTTCCATGTTGGAGGCTGACGTCAAGTGGCCGGGCCACGTCTTCAACACCACCTGCCTAATTGGCCCGGAAGGGATTTTGTACAAGTATCGGAAGGTGAACACCTGGATCCCCTACGAGGTGCACACAAGTCCTCACGATCTCGACGGGTACGAGGAGCCGCTTTTTCCGGTGGCTGAGACGCCTATTGGTCGCATTGGCTGTGCCATCTGTTATGACTGGCTCTTCCCCGAGGCCATCCGGCAGCTGGCGTACAACGGCGCCGAAGTTCTTGTGCGGGTTTCTGCTTACATGGATCCCTGGGGCGCCACGGAGCCGATGGACTGGTGGACGGTGGTGAACCGTGCGCGCGCAATTGAAAATACAGCCTACGTAGTTGCTGCTAATCAGGGCGCGAGCCTAAAGCACTACCCGCCCTATTCCTGGCCAGGTGGCAGTCAGGTGGTCGATTACGACGGCCGGATTTTGGCTGCAGCCTCTCCCGGTCCGGGCGAACGCATCGTGGTTGCGCCTGTAGACATCTCTGCCTTACGTCATGAGCGAGCGAGCCGGCGTGGCCATCACATGTTGGCCCACCTGCGCACGGAAGCCTATCCCGTCTATCAACGACACCAGTATCCGCCCGACACGGAGAAGGTGGATGAAAACGAGATCTCCTTAGAACGAAACAACCACCTAATTGACGAAGCAAAACGTTGCCTGAATTGATCGTGGCTGGTTTGAGACGCGTGGGAATTAGATCCACAAAAGCACACGAAATCTCACAAGCGAGATTCGTGTTGTTCAATGTCTCTTCGTGGATCTTTATCTTGTGTGTGGGCGTCTGCTTGACGAACGGTCAGCAGCAGCAACCCAGTCCAACGCCAGGACCCACACCGCGAACGGGCCGGGCGTATTCAGTACCTGACTTGCCCAAAACTCCTCCACCTGCCGGTCCCCAGGCGCAGTCGCCGGTGACCTTCACCAATATAACCGCTCAGACCCGCATTGCCTTTAGGCATACCGCTTCAGCTACAAGCCAGAAATATCTGCTGGAGACAATGGGGGGCGGCGTGGCGCTGATTGATTACGACAATGATGGTCGTTTGGATCTCTTCTTCACTAACGGCGCGTTGCTGAAGGATCCGATGGGCAAAGCAGACATGCCCGATAAGCGCGAGTCAAAATATTGGAACCGGCTTTATCAACAAAAACCCGATGGCGCATTTATTGATCTAACCGAAAGCGCGGGTCTCAAAGGTGACGGTTACAGCATGGGCGTTGCAGTAGGTGACTACGACAACGACGGCTATGACGATCTTTATGTGACCGGCTATGGCGAGAATCACTTGTATCACAACAACGGCAATGGCAGCTTTTCAGACCTAACGAGCAAGGTTGGAGTCTCAGGTGGCGGTTGGTCCACCAGCGCCGGCTGGTTCGATTATGATCGCGACGGTCGCCTCGACCTCTTCATCGCTCGCTATCTCGACTGGGATTTTGATAAGGGCACAATCTTCTGCGGTGAATCTCGTCCCGGAGCCCGGGCTTTTTGTCATCCCGACAACTTCAAAGGAGTCACGAATCTGCTCTACCACCAGCTTCCTAATGGGAACTTTGAAGATGTTACGACAAAGGCAGGAATGGGTGACCCCAGTGGCAAGGGTCTCGGCGTGGCGTTCGCCGATTTCGACAATGATGGTCTGCTGGACGTGTTTGTAGCGAATGACAGTGTTCGGCAGTCACTGTACCGCAACAAGGGAGACGGCACATTTGACGACGTGGCTGTTTTGGCGGGAGCGGGTTACGACGAAAACGGGAAGACGTTCGCAGGCATGGGGGTAGACGCTGCCGATTTCGATAACGACGGCTACATGGATGTATTCGTCACTACCCTCTCTAACGAAACTTATCCTCTATATCATAATGACGGCGATCTTAGTTTTTCGTACGTGACCAACTCTTCAGGCGTAGGCCTAATCACGCTGCTATACTCCGGCTGGGGTACTCATTTTCTGGATGCGGACAACGACGGGTGGCGTGACATCTTCGTTTCGCAGAGTCATGTATTGGACACGATCGAAAAATCGACTTCCTATTTGAAATACAAGCAGCCACCTCTGTTGATGCGCAATACAGGCAAAGGTTTCGTAAACGTATCGGCCACAGCTGGGGCGCCCTTCAGCGTTCCGCTTGCTGCCCGTGGTGCAGCGTTCGGCGATCTGGATAACGACGGTCAAACCGACATAGTTATGAGCGCAACGGACGGTCCAGCCTTGATATTGCGAAATAATGGAAGCAAAAATCACTGGTTGGGTATAACACTCGCAGCCACGAAGTCGAATCGAAAAGCGATTGGCGCGCGCGTCACTGTTGTGGATGCCAGCGACAGAAGACAGATTTTTGATGTAAACAATTCCGGCAGTTATCTCTCTTCTAACGATTATCGAGTGCTCGTGGGTTTGGGAGCTACGAAAGTGGTGCGTTCAGTTGAAGTTCGCTGGCCCAACGGCCGAGTTGACAAGGTGGTCAACCCGGAAACCGATCGCTACCTGACAATTACCGAAGGTTTGTGAGGACGGCAGCTCGCGAGAAACCATCGCCGTGCTCTACCACAGAACTTAAAGAGCGGTGGGACCGCGTCCGCTGCGGTGTTATTCAATAAGCACCACCTCTACTGCGCGGCGTTACTCAACAACCCGTGTGACGCTTCGAGAAGGATCTTCCCACCACGCCCACCCCATAACTGATCTCCTTGGTCTGTGGCGAATAAAAGGAGTTGTCGGCCTTTAGGCGGTTGACGCCGAAAACCTGCTGGCGGTTGTTAACGTTTGTGAAGCCGAGCGACTGGATGTAGCGTTCAGCATAGTCAAGGTAGTAGTAGCCCATCGTCTCGCTAAAGCCGTCACTGCTGCGGTCAAAGATGAACGTGAGACCAGCATCTTGTAACAGTCACGAAGTGTCGCCCATCCGATGGTAGAATAGTTCAAAGATTGTCGACAAGCTGAATGCAGAAAACAACATCTAATCGAACCCTTATTATTCTGGTGGCATGCGTGGCACTCCTATTTATCTGTCGTAACAGTGCAAAGCTAATAGCCCAATCCCCAGGCCAAGCGGCTGAACCGCAGGGAATGAGCGGGGTGTCCACAGGCACTGCTATCAACTATACGAGCCGGCGTACAGTTGGGATTACAGATCCGAAAGCCCCGACTGTTTTTGAAGATGTCACTGATAAGAGTGCGATGGCGAAATTCAAGCAGCGCTCGGGCACGCCGCAGAAGGATTACATCTTCGAAACGCCGTCCGGTGGGGTCGCTATGTTTGATTACGACGGCGACGGCTTGTCTGACCTATATTTTGTGAACGGTTCGACTCTGGCGGCGTTGCAAGGCAAAGAGAAGCCTCCTCGCGCCGCTCTCTTTCGGAATCAGGGTAACTGGAAATTTGAAGATGTTACCGACAAGGCAGGTGTGGCAAATGAGCGATGGGGATTTGGCGTCGCGGTCGGCGATTATGATAACGATGGACACCCCGATATGTATGTCACGAACTTTGGTGTTTCGCGTTTGTATCGCAACAACCGCAATGGAACATTCACCGATATCGCCGACACTGTTGGTGTAGCGCGAAACGGTTGGAGCACAGGCGCCAGTTGGGGAGATTATGATGGCGACGGTAGACTCGATCTCTTCGTTCCTGGTTATGCAGAGATCGATCTGAACAATCTACCTCCCAATCCCAGCGACGCGGGAAAACCGGGCAGACTTAGTCAGAATTTTTGTCAGTTTCGAGGCGTTGCAGTGATGTGTGGCCCACGCGGCCTGCGCGGAGAGGGCGACACACTCTATCACCAAAAGGCCGATGGGACGTTTGAAGATGTTAGCGTCAAGGCCGGGGTTCATGACCCGCAAAAGTATTATGGGTTTTCCTCGGCGTTTGTGCATGCAAACGAGGACAAGCTGATTGACTTGATAGTGGTCAATGATTCAACTCCGAAACAGCTCTATCTGAATAGAGGGGACGGTACGTTTGAGGAGGTAGGCTACCCCTCCGGTGTCGCGCTGAATGAGAATGGTCGAGAGCAGGCAGGGATGGGCCTTGCGGTGGGCGACTATGACAATGATGGGAAGATCGATTTTCACATTACTAACTTCTCCGACGACTCTAACGTGCTCTATCATAACGATGGAGAAGGGAACTTTACAGACATCACTTTCCAGGCGGGTCTGGGGGAACCAACGATACCGTTTCTTGGGTGGGGCACAAGCTTCATCGACTTCGACAATGATGGCTGGCTTGATCTTTTCGTGGTGAATGGTCACGTGTATCCCGTTGTTGATTCGCACCAGTGGGGTACGAGCTTTGCCCAGCAACCCCTGCTGTTTCGCAATTTGAGGAATGGGCGGTTTGAACGTGTCGGCGCAGCCCCGGGAACCGCACTAGCGCAGGCTTGGGCGGGACGTGGCCTGGCGATTGGAGACCTCGACGGCGACGGGCGTCCAGATGTTATATTGAATAACATCGACAGCGGACCTGCTGTCTTGCGTAACGTAACTGCGAATGCGGGGCATTGGCTCGAGCTTCGGTTGGTGGGAGATCCAGCGCAAAAGACTCCTAAGGATGCTATTGGCAGTATTGCGTACCTCACGAGTGGCAAGACCAGACAGCGTCATGACGTGATCAGTGGGGCGGTCTATTGCTCCCAAAACGACTTAACGCTTCATTTCGGATTGGGAAGTACAAAGCCAGACAGTTTGGAGATTCAATGGTCAAATGGGGCCTCGGAGTCGTTTCAAGTTTCCGCAATTGATAAGACTTTGGTTATCGTACAAGGCAAAGGAAAATGAGTCTGGAGTCTGGAGTCTGGATATTGTCGATTGCCGATTGCCGATTGAGTCTGGAGTCTAGAGTCTTAATTTCAAGTTTTGGTTATTGTGCTCTACAAGTCCTCGAGCCCTTTAGAACTGACCTCTAGACTCTAGACTACAATCGACAATCGGCAATCGACAATCGGCAATCGACAATCGACAATCGGCAATCGACAATCGTCAATATCCGGACTCCAGACTCCAGACTAGACTCGAGACTCAAATCGGCAATCGACAATCGTCAATATCCAGACTTATGGTTTGAGGGATAAATGAAATTTTCTCGCTCGAGTGGAATTTTACTGCACCCGACCTCGTTGTCCGGTCCATTCGGAATTGGCGATCTTGGACCGGAGGCTTACACGTTTGCCGATTTTCTTACCGCAAGCGAGCAAAGCATCTGGCAAGTGTTGCCGCTTGGTCCAACGGGATATGGCGATTCTCCGTATGCGTGCTATTCGGCCTTTGCCGGAAACACCCTATTGATCAGTCCCGAAGTGCTCATTGAGGATGGAGTGCTTCTAAGAGGAGACATTCCAAACCACCATTCATTTGAGCGTGAAGACCAAATAGATTTCGAGGCCGTTCACAAATCCAAAGCATCGCTATTACTGAAAGCATTCACGCGCTTCAAAGCCGCCACTCACCACAGGTTGGCGGAGCAATTTACGCAATTTACGCAGCGTTGCTCCTCGTGGCTGGAGGACTATGCGCTATTTCAGGCCCTAAAAGATGCTCACGGCGGCGTTGCCTGGATCGATTGGGAACCCGGCATTGTCCGGCGTGAGCCCCGGGCTCTGGCCAGAGCGCGGCAGAACCTCAGTGAGCAGATCGAAGCACAGAAGTTCTACCAGTTTCTGTTCTTCAGACAATGGTTCGCGCTGAAGGCCTACTGTAATGAGCGAGGCATTCGTCTGGTTGGGGATATCCCGATCTTTGTGGCGGAGGACTCAGCGGACGTATGGACCAATCCCGACCAGTTCAAGTTAGATCGGGATGGGCGTCCTTTAGTGGTCGCCGGAGTCCCGCCTGATTACTTTAGTGCGACGGGTCAGCTATGGGGGAACCCATTATATGACTGGGATCGCATGCTGGCGGACGGCTTCAAATGGTGGCTTGAACGCGTAAGCGCCACATTGCAAACAGTGGATATTGTACGAATTGATCATTTTCGAGGCTTTGTAGCGTGTTGGGAGATACCAGCTGGTGATAAAACGGCGGAACGTGGCCGCTGGGTGCCGGCGCCAGGCAGGGAACTGTTCGCGCGAATAAAAGAGGTGCTGGGCGAACTGCCAATCATCGCAGAAGATCTTGGTGTTATTACCCCAGACGTAGAAGCGCTGCGAGACAGTTTTGGATTTCCCGGGATGCGCATACTGCAGTTTGCGTTTTCCAGTGACACCAGAAACGTGGATCTGCCCCACAACTATCATCGAAACAGCGTTGTATATACCGGCACGCATGACAATGACACCATTGTGGGTTGGTTCAAGAGCGTTGCCGGCGCCGGTTCGACGCGCACTCCTGCACAGATCGAACGTGAGAGAAATTTCTGTCTCAAATACCTGTACAGCGACGGAACGGAGATCGAGTGGGATTTCATTCGCACAGTCCTGGCCTCGGTTGCGGATACTGCAGTCATTCCCCTACAGGATCTATTAGGGTTGGGAAGCAACGCTCGCATGAATCTTCCAAATACTACTGCGGGAAACTGGATTTGGCGGGTGAAACCGAATGCGCTGACTGAGCGGCATGCCACGCGTTTGCGTGAACTAACAGAGGTTTACGGTCGAAGCCTTGCACCAGTGACCCTGTAGTGGTCAAGAAACTACGGCCGTGCTCAACAACACAGAACCAAAGAGCGGTAGTTTCGATTGCCGACCACACAATTATGTATAAGCGCATCCTTCCTCTCTTCTTGCTTGCGTTGGCCTCTGTCAACGCTTTTTCGCAGTCTCCGCCCGAAGTAAGCAAAGTAGATCCGCCGAGTTGGTGGCGCGCGAGCACCTTAAACCCGGTCCGGCTGCTAATTCGTGGCCGTAACCTACATGGCGCGCAGGTGCAGACTCTCGGCGCTGGATTACGCGTGACGGGCTCTCCAAAAGTCAACGATCAGGGTACTTACGTTTTTATCGATGTCGCAATCGATCCGAGGGCTCGGCCAGGACTACGGACACTGAGGATTCGTACGCGCAACGGGATCGCGTCTGCAGGCTTTGAAGTGCTGGAACGGCTCAACCGCCCCGGCCGTTACCGGGGATTCTCCCCAGCAGATGTGATGTATCTGATCATGATCGATCGCTTTTGTGATGGTGATAGCGCCAACAACGATCCGCCGCAATCCAAAGGCCTCTATGATCGCGAGAACATGTTCTATTACCACGGCGGAGACCTGCGAGGCGTCATAGATAGACTACCGTATCTGAAAGACCTGGGTGTTACGGCTCTCTGGTTAACGCCGTGGTACGACAATTTTGACCGGCTAAACGAGATCGAGTTGAAAGAGAAGAGAGCAAGTACCGGTTTTCACGGCTACAATCCTCAGGATTTCTATCAGGTTGAGGAGCATTTCGGAACCCTGAAAGAGCTTCAAGCGTTGGTCGACATCGCGCATCGATCGGGAATCAAGATTATTCAGGACCAGGTAGTGAATCACACTGGTCCATACTATCCCTGGGTGGATGATCCACCAACTCCCACCTGGTTTAATGGCACCAAAACGCGCCACCTGAAAAACGTGTTTGAGACGTGGGTCCTCCATGATCCCCGGCCGGTGGAGACACTAAAACGTGAAACTATGCAGGGTTGGTTTCTCGATTTCCTTCCGGATCTGAACCAGAATGACAAAGAGGTGGCTCGTTATCTGATTCAAAACACCTTGTGGTGGATTGGCATTACAGGCCTCGACGGTATTCGCATGGATACCTGGCAGTATGTGCCTAATACTTTCTGGCATGACTGGAATGCAACAATCAAGCGCGAGTTCCCAAGGTTCACCGTTGTGGGTGAAGTCAAAGACGGTGATGTGGTCCATACCTCCTATTTTCAAGGCGGGCACATCCGGGACGGCGCCGACTCCGGACTGGATTCGCTGCTGGATTTCCCGCTTTTCTATGCGCTCCGGCACGCCTTTGCTGAAGGAAAGAAGCTTGATGAAGTACCCAAAACTCTCGCTAAAGATTACCTTTACAGCAATCCGGACATTCTGGTAACACTGCTGGCGGGACACGACGATGGTCGTTTTATGAGTGAAAAAGGGGCGACGATTGCCGGCCTTAAGCTGGCCAACCTGCTCGTCCTCACTACACGTGGTGTGCCGCAGCTTTACTACGGCGACGAGTTGGGAATGACTGGCGCGGATGAGCCAAACACGCGCAAAGATTTTCCCGGCGGTTTTCCTGGTGACCAGAGAAATGCATTTACTAAAGAAGGTCGCACTGATGAAGAGCAGGAACTCTTTGAATACATTCGCAGGCTCACGCACTTGCATTTAGAGCTTCAGCCATTACAGTCTGGGAAGCTAGTGAATCTCTACTCATCTGAGCAACAGTATGCCTATGCGCGGGTCACAAAACGTGCGGCAGTCGTAATTGTCATTAACAACGATTCAAAGCCAGCCCAGCTCGAGTTTGATGTTGTAGGAACGGGCTTAGCCGACGGCGTGTTGCTCACGGATCGTATGGATGGGAGCAAGGCTGTCGTAGTTACGCAGGGAAGATTAGTCGTGAGCCTGGCTGGACGTTCGGCCGCGGTTTTGGCGCGGAACTAGATCCATGTTGAATTGGAAATGCTTGGAGATGTTCTCTGTGGTTGAGACATTCAGCTACGGAGTTACAGAGTTCATAGCGATCCAGGCCGCAACCAAAGCAATCCCGTCCACGAAGCCCACAAAACAATACGGAATCAAGTTTCGCGGGATTTGAATTTAGTGATAATTCGTGTAATTTCGTGGATCGTTCTATTCCGTCAAAACTTGGCTCACAAATAAGAAGTTGAACTATTACTTCGCAGAGCAAACAGAAATTTGTTTTTGTCGACAGATCCTATAAGGTGCCACTGAGAAAAATGCTTGTGGTGAATACTCAGTATTAAGGTCCGTTCCTTTATGCGACTTCGCAACAAACCGTTCTCAGAGCAAGTGGCCATCGTAACTGGCGGGGGCACGGGAATTGGCCGGGCACTTACCAAAGCCCTGGCCCATGCGGGAATGAAGGTGGTCATCGCCTCCCGCCGCGAACCGGTACTACTGAAAACAGCCGATGAGATAAATGCTGCGGTTCAAGGGGAGCGCGTCTTTCCATGTCCGTTTGATATTCGAGAACACGAACAGATTGAAGGATTGGTAAGTTTCACGATAAGGCGGTGCCGTAGCATTGACGTCCTCATCAATAACTCTGGGCTTGCGGTTCCGGAAACGGTGGAGAAAATTACTGAAGAGGGTTGGGACCAGGTGATGGATACAAACTTGCGCGGCATTATGCAACTGGTCCGTGCAATTCTCTCACACATGATCAAAAACGACTTCGGCGACATTGTGAACGTCTCTTCGCAGGCCGGCAAGCATGGTTATGCGGATGTGCCATCATACTGTGCGTCCAAATTTGGACTACTCGGTTATGCAGAAGCGTTGCGCGATCATATTCGGAAGACGGGCGCGAACATTCGCGTCTTCAATTTTTGTCCGGGGTTGGTAGATGTTGAGAGCGTCGGTGCGGAGGCAGCGCCACGGCCGGGTTTAATTCACGTTGAAAACATGGCGCGCACGCTGATGTATGCTTTGTCGCTGGACCGCGATGTAGTGCTGGAAGACATCAGTTTGTATGCAAGGTAACGCATGCTGTCAGCTTGCGACGACAAGGTAACGCATGCTGTCAGCTTGCGACGGGCGCAAACTAACAGTTTGCGTTACAAGGAGCGAGCCCATGAATAAACCACGATTAAGCTTCTGGCAAATCTGGAACATGAGTTTTGGTTTTCTGGGTATTCAGTTTGGCTGGGGCTTACAACTTGGCAATATGAGCGCCATCTACGAGAAGCTTGGGGCGAACCCCGACACTCTGCCCATCCTTTGGCTTGCTGCTCCGCTGACCGGCCTCATAGTCCAGCCAATAATCGGCTCAATGAGTGATCGAACCTGGGGACCTCTAGGTCGTCGACGGCCCTATTTTCTTGTTGGAGCGATCCTGGCAAGCACTGCGTTATTTTTCATGCCTACTTCCTCTTCACTTTGGATGGCAGCCGGGCTTTTGTGGATCCTTGATGCGAGCATAAACATCAGCATGGAACCGTTCCGAGCCTTTGTCGCAGATAAATTATCGGATGCTCAGCGCACGAGGGGTTTTGTCATGCAAAGTTTCTTTATCGGACTAGGCGCGACATTTGCCGGTTGGCTGCCCCTAACATTTCGCTATTACGGCGTGCGGGGCGATACAGTCAGTGGGATTCCGCTGACGATTAAGTACGCATTTCAGATTGGTGCGGTCGCCTTCCTTGTAGCCGTTATCTGGACAGTAGTCACTTCGAAAGAATATCCGCCGGACGACATGGATGCTTTTGAGCGCATGCGGCGAGAAAAACGAGGAATTAGTGCTGGCCTCACCGAAATCTTCTCCGCCCTACGAGAGATGCCTCAAACGATGCGCCAATTGGCGCCGGTTCAGATCTGCACATGGTTAGGGCTGTTTTGCATGTGGCTTTTCTATGTGCCCGCGGTGGCGCGTCATGTGTTTGGCGCCTTGGATCCCAAGTCAGATCTTTACACACAGGGTGCAGAGTGGGGCAGCTGGGCAATGTCATTCATGAATATTACTTGTTTCGCTGTGGCGTTTCTGATTCCGAAATTAGCGGATATAACTAGCCGTAAGGCCGTACATTCATTTTCTCTTATTATTGGTGCGCTTGGTCTCCTCTCGGTCTATTTAATTACCGTTCCTTGGATGCTAGCGCTGTCCATGGTTGGTGTTGGTATTGCTTGGGCATCCATTTTATCGATGCCTTACGCCATCCTGTCAGGATCGCTCCCTGCCGCCCGTATGGGCGTTTACATGGGCGTCTTCAATTTCTTTATTGTCATACCAGAAATTACGCAGGCGCTAACGTTTGGTCCACTTATTCGCGGCATCTGGGGCACGGACAATCCTAAGAGTCCACTGTACGTGGTGCTAATTGGGGGTGCTTTCATGCTGTTGGCAGCTGTTCTCGTTTGGCGCGTTCGCGATGTGACTCAAGTAATTCCTGAACGAGCTGTCTTGGAGGCCGACGAGCAAGAGTTATTTACTGTACAGGAATCGGTGCAACCTGTGCCCAGTACAGGTTTGATTGACGATAAGTGAGCAGCTCAGTCAGAAATTTGCAGTCATTAAGGGTTGCTTGTACCCGCCAATCCTTAAAGTTGAATGGTTAATGATCAGCGGGTGCAAGCAACCCTTCCTGACTGCGAATTATTAGAGTTGAATGATTCTTAGTCGCCTGTATTTAAGATGATGAATCCGAAAACCCTTTCAGAAGCAAAGCTGATATTCCTGCTCGCACTTGCCCTCATGATTGCGAGCTCACCAGTCACCATAGCCCAACAACCGGCGCGCGATTTTTCTAAGGAATCAGCAAGACCGGCTCGTGACTGGGTGCGAGACGCCGTGGTCTACGAAATCTACCCTCGCGCTTTTTCACAACAGGGCAACTTTGCGGGCATCACCGCGCGGCTCGATCAGTTAAAAGAGCTTGGCGTAACAGTGCTGTGGCTGATGCCCATCCACCCCATAGGGTATGAGAAGAAGAAGGGCAGTATAGGCAGCCCTTATGCTGTCCGCGACTACTATGGCATTAATCCAGCGTACGGAACCAAGCGGGATTTGAAAAGACTAATTGCGGCAGCGCATCGCCGCGGTCTGAAGGTAATCATAGATATCGTTGCTAACCATACATCCTGGGATAATGTTTTGATGAGGAATCCCACCTTTTACGTGCGCGATGCTCGTGGCCGTATTACTTATCCGCACGATTGGAGTGATGTGGCCGAGCTTAATTATGAAGATCCGAAATTACGGCGCTACATGACCGACATGTTGAAGTATTGGATTCGTGAGTTCGATCTCGACGGCTTTCGTTGCGATGTCGCCGCCGAGGTGCCTACGGATTTCTGGGATAACGCGCGCGCCGAGTTGGAAAAGATTAAGCCCGATATCATGATGCTCGCGGAGGCTCACGAGCCAGCGTTGCAGGTTAAGGCCTTCGAGCTCGATTACTCCTGGCCGTTGCATGCGGCCTTAACGAAGGTCTTGCAAGGCCACGGAAAGGCCTCTGATCTGCGATTGGAATGGGAAAAGGAGTTGAGCCAATGGCCTGGGGGGTCATTGCACATGCGGTTCTCAGATAACCACGACGAGCGGCGGGCGATTGCGCGATTCGGCGAACCGGCGGCACTTACAGCCTCTGCGTTTGTCTTCACACTGGATGGAGTTCCGCTCCTTTATAACGGGATGGAGGTTGGTGATACGACCGAGTCAGGCGCTCCCGCACTCTTCGAAAAACTGCCAGTGTTTTGGCCGATCGCTCAGCGACGCCCGGAGTTTCCCCGTTTCTACAAACAGATAATGGAGCTGCGACACTCAAGCACCGCACTGCGGCGAGGTTCGCTGAAGTGGCTTAAAAACAGTGACGAATCGCGGTTGGTGACCTTCATGCGCCGGTCACCGGAGGAAGAGATGCTCATTGCAATCAATTTTTCGAGCCTGCCGGTCTCAGCTACTCTGGAGGACATCGCTGCCCCAGGATTCACCGACGTCACGCCGGATATTGGGCCACCATTGCCGCCTGATGCGGCTGTACCAGAGCGGAAGGCGAGAGATCGCTCTATAACGTTACCGACACTCACACTCGAGGCGTGGGGTTACCGCATATACCGCAGGTCGTCGCAGGGAAGGCAGGACGCAGGAGGCAGACGGCAGGCGGCAGGTGTGGGTTAGCAGCAAAGAACCATTTGACATTTCACGTTTGACACTTCTCATTTGTCATTTTCCCACACCGCCGTTCGACACTCGTGTCACACAACTCACGTGTCACTCGCTCACGTGTCACTCAACTCACGTGTCACTCAACTCACGTGTCATGCAGTCAGTACCACCTCGCGGTAGCGGGTGGGTCCCCACACTCAACTCGGATGTCGGTAGGCCGTGAGGGTCACTTGACTACCGTCCTTATTGTCAGGGCGATGCTAACTGACCCTGATGATTGAGAATCATTTGACATTTCACGTTTGACACTTCTCATTTGTCATTTTCCTACACCGCCGTTCGACGCTCGTGTCACTCAACTCACCGCGAGGTGGTACTGACTGCTTATTGGACCACTGTAAAACTTTGCTCCAACAGGTCCACG
>Ga0214473_10007130_pt1 | contig 13298 bp, 11 predicted proteins | sample RVTome_7_FD_203509 | JGI IMG/M metagenome (GOLD analysis project Ga0214473, IMG submission 203509) | Soil microbial communities from uranium-contaminated site in the Upper Colorado River Basin, Wyoming, United States - RVT98D197 | ecosystem: Environmental > Terrestrial > Soil > Contaminated >...
CAACGAATGGCAATTTATATATATCCGCTGCAACATAAATGTAGCGCTGGTTCCTCCCCAGGCGCTGCATCGCCTGCCTGAGCTGTGATAGCGAGTAGTCCAACAAGACCATCTGCTTAAATCCAACGTACCTCGGTGTATTACGACCTGCTCCGGCACCCAGCTCCAATAACAAATCCCCATGAGTAGGCAACAATCGCTGGAGTGCGATACCTTCTGCCTGGTCCTCGTATTGGCGGCCTCCCAGCTCCCAGAAGCTGGTCTGGTAGTCAGAGCCTTCGTAATCACAAATCGGGGGCCGTGAGTCTGTCACTTGCGCTTGGGGTCGTCTGGTTATTATTTTCTATGTAAGGTCAGATTGATATAGAGGATAAAAATCAATCGCTTGATCGTTCAGCAGGTGGTAGAATGCTATGCCTTGCCCGTTCCTCCGGGCTCATCGCATTGTAACCCCTGCCAACTCCACGGTAAATGAAACCAGCTCTGGTCATTTCATCCGGTTCGTAGATATTGCGTCCATCGTAGAGCACTGGCTGGCGCATCAGGTCACGCAGACGCGCCCGGTCCAGCTGCTTGAACTCATTCCATTCTGTCACCACCACCAATGCATCGCATCCCTCAGCCAGGGTATACGGATCAGCCGTCATTTCCACACCCGGAAGCAACGGCTTTGCAACCTCCATTGCCACAGGGTCAAATGCCCTGATGGATGCCCCGTCTGCCTGCAGTTTTTGGATAATGGTTATAGAGGGGGCATCACGCATATCATCGGTATTTGGCTTGAATGAAAGGCCAAGCATACCGATCACCTTACCCTCTAAATTACCTACCATCTCTTTGATATGAGCGACTGCCATTTCACGTCGATCGTCATTGATGTCCATCACGGTATAGAGTAATTGCGGGTGGCGTCCTTTCTCAGCTGCCATATAAGCCAACGCCTTGACATCTTTCGGAAAACACGACCCCCCATAGCCTACCCCTGCATCCAGGAATTGTTTCCCAATCCGCGCATCATAACCCATGCCAATCGCCACTTCTTTCACGTCTGCTCCGAGAGCTTCGCAGATATTTGCGATTTCGTTGACAAATGATATCTTGGTAGCCAGGAATGCATTGGACGCATATTTGATCATTTCAGCGGTTCGCAAGTCGGTGATAACGATAGGCGCCCTGAGTGGCAGGTGTAATTGAGCCACTTTTTCAGCTGCCTCGGGATCCAATGACCCCAAGACGGTACGGTAAGGTTGCATAAAATCTCCAATTGCAGCGCCTTCACGTAAAAATTCAGGGCACGATACCACCGAGAAAGGAATGGGGGTCTTTTGATATCTGCGCAAGATATCTGCCACCCAGTCTCCGGTGCCGACAGGAACGGTGGATTTATTGATGATAACCAGTGGTGCAGTCATATTCTCAGCAATCGCACGCGCCGCGGTTTCCACATAATGCAAATCTGCTTCGCCATCCACCCCCATGGGCGTGCCCACCGCAATGAAGACAAACTCAGTACCTTCCAAAGATTCTGCGTATGATGTTGTGAACGTCAGCCTTTTTGCCTGAACATTACGGTCCACCAGCTCTTTCAAACCGGGCTCATAAATCGGGAGCTTTCCTTGCTTCAAACCATTGATTTTTTCCTCGATTACATCCAGGGCAATGACACGGTTTCCAAGATCGGCAAAGCAGGCTGCTGTTACCAGTCCTACATAACCGACACCCACGACACAGATTTGCTTCATTGATTCTCCTCCAGAAATCCAGATCAATTGACTATCTTATCACAAGCTTGTTGAATTGGTAAATTTTACCTCTTTTATGAGCAGTTACTCGTAGTTCTATTCCAAAGATGATGACCATCATAGTTTTGGAGTGACCTCTGTCACTTGTAAATTGGTCAAATATAGTCTAAAATATAAACAATTAATTGTATAAAAACCGTCTAATTATGGGAGATTATCATGCTGATCACAAGGCAAGCAGATTACGCAGTTAGAGCAATGGTCTATCTGGCACAACTGGCCCCAGAAAAGCGGGCAGCGACTGGTCGGATCGCACAGGAAAAGAGCATCCCGCCTTCCTTCCTGGCGAAAATTGTTTCGCAATTATCTGTTGCAGGCTTATTACAGACTTCGCGGGGCGCGCGTGGGGGTGTCTCCCTCGCAAAACCTGCTGAATCGATCAGTCTGTTGGATGTCGTCGAAGCTATTGATGGACCGATCCTCTTAAACGACTGCGTTGGAGAAGTGTCCTCGTGCAATTACGATGATGACTGCCCGTTAAAGCCCGTATGGTGCGACGCTCAGAAACTGCTGGTGGATCAACTTTCGAAGGCAAACTTCGCCCAGTTCGCTCAAACAGCTGCATTAGGCTAAACCGGTCCCCTGACCTGTATAATTGATCGGGATTTGCTCTTCTATCCCCTCTTGGCGTATAATCATCCAAGAGGGGATGTTTGGTTAAATATTGATAACCACACCCTCCTCAAACAAGCTGTTCCTTTACCATTAATTCATTCCAGGAGGACCAAATGTCCACTCCCCGCGTAGTGCGTGCCCCGCGTGGCACCCAGCTCACCTGCAAATCCTGGCTCACCGAGGCACCCTTCCGCATGATCCAGAACAATCTGGACCCCGAGGTAGCTGAACGCCCTCAAGATTTGGTGGTTTATGGGGGTCGAGGGCAGGCTGCCCGAAATTGGGAATGTTTCGATGCCATATTGGATTCGCTCAAAGAGCTTGAGATCGACGAGACCCTCCTGGTGCAATCGGGCAAGCCGGTGGCAATTTTCAAAACCCATCCGGATGCTCCCCGCGTCTTGATCGCCAATTCCAACCTGGTACCCCATTGGGCTACACAGGAGCATTTTGACGAGTTGGTCTCGCGTGGATTGATGATGTTCGGTCAGATGACCGCCGGCTCGTGGATCTACATTGGCACCCAGGGCATCCTCCAGGGCACTTATGAAACCCTCGGCTCGCTCGCCCGCCAGCGCGGTTGGGCAACGCTAAAAGGCAAGTTCGTGCTCACCGCAGGCTTGGGCGGGATGGGGGGTGCCCAACCTCTGGCTATCACGATGAATGAAGGCGTTGGTCTCATCGTCGAAGTAGATCCAGCACGCGCTCAACGTCGCCTCGAAATGGGTTATGTGGATATGGTTGTGGACTCCCTGGAAGAAGCCATGACCTTGGTCGAAGAATTCCAAAAGAAAGCCCAACCCAAATCCATTGGGCTGATTGGCAACGCCGCTGAGATCTACCCTGAGCTTGCCATGCGCGGGGTTGTGCCGGATGTTGTCACCGACCAGACCCCTGCCCATGACGTGCTCATGTATGTGCCGGCTGGTTTGGATGTCAGGCAGGCTGAGGACTTGCGAGTCAACCAACCAAAAGAATACCACCGCCGTTCGATGCAATCCATGGCGCAGCATGTGCGGGCAATGCTGGAATTTAAACACCGCGGCGCTGAAGTCTTCGATTATGGCAATAATCTGCGCCAACGCGCCTATGACGAAGGTGTGAAAGATGCCTTCGAATTCCCTGGTTTTGTCCCGGCATATATCCGCCCGTTATTCTGTGAGGGTAAAGGACCTTTCCGCTGGGTCGCACTATCTGGAGACCCGCAGGATATTTATCGCACCGATGAAGCCATCATGGAGCTATTCCCCCAAGATGCCCATCTCCATCGCTGGCTGAAGCTGGCCCATGAGAAGGTACATTTCCAGGGTCTTCCTGCGCGGATTTGCTGGCTCGGTTACGGGGAACGCGCTGAAGCCGGCTTGCTATTTAATAACCTGGTGGCTGAGGGCATCGTGAAAGCCCCTATTGTGATCGGGCGGGATCACCTGGATGCTGGTTCAGTCGCTTCCCCCAACCGTGAGACGGAAGGTATGCAGGATGGTACCGATGCAGTCAGTGATTGGGCAATCCTGAACGCATTGATCAATGCTGTGGGAGGCGCCACCTGGGTATCATTCCATCATGGGGGTGGGGTGGGGATCGGATTCAGCCAGCATGCCGGGCAGGTGATTGTCGCCGATGGTACCGCCGAAGCTGCCCTGCGCCTCGAGCGGGTATTAACCAGCGACCCCGGTATGGGGATCGTGCGTCACGCTGATGCGGGTTATACGATAGCTATCGAAGCCGCCAAGCGGCATGGAATAAAGATGCCCATGTTAAAATGATCGGGGCATTTTCTGGATAGTACCTATTAACCGAGTTATTTACGGATGAATCACTTATCGGTGGGCGGCTAGTGCCACCCAATCCCCCATTTGGCGCTTTCTAATTTGATGGAATCCATGTTTCTCCAACGCAGACTCGACCTCGGCACTTTGTTCTGCCAGGATGCCAGACAGGATCAACCATCCGTCCAACATCACCAGCTCACCTAATCCCTGGTCTAGCAGCTGCACTAGCACGGGTGCCAGGATGTTAGCCAACACCAGCTGTGCCTTTTGAATGCTGAACTTTCCAACGCGCACTTCAGCCACAGAGCCAATTCCCAGCTCAAATTTATCGCTCACATCATTGAGGGAAGCATTTTCTCCCGCTGCTCTAATCGCATCCGCGTCAATATCCACCCCCAAGGCCTGCTCTGCACCGAGCTTCAAGCCGGCGATGGAAAGGATGCCTGAGCCACACCCGATATCGATTACACTGACCCCTTTTCTACTCTCCAGGGAGGCGAAAAAGTCTTCCGTCAGTGCCAAACAAAGATGGGTGGTTGGGTGAGTGCCTGTGCCAAACGCCATCCCCAACTCTATCCGTATGGGAATGCGTTCACTCCCAGCCGGATCGATCCAGGCTGGCAGGATGATTAGCTTCCTGCCAATTGGGATGGGATGGTAATGTTCCTTCCAGGCTTCCATCCAATTGACTTCCTTGATCCGCTTGAATTCAGCTGCCGGCAACGTGGAGATCCGCCCCAGGTACCATAGCCCTTCCTGAATCCTCTGTTGGGTTTCTTCCAGATGCTCATCGACGGGAATGTAACCGCATACTCGCAGGGGTCCGACTGCCTGCCCATTTTCATCCGCCGCCCCTGCCATCACCCCGGTGGATTCGATGACCACGCCATCCGGAATATAGCGCCTCAACACTTCAGCCACGGCCTCAGCCAGCTCACCATCGACAGTTAAGCTTACTTCATGCCAGTATTTGTCCACCATGTTTAGAGTATCTTCTTGGGAAAAATAACAATTCTAATAAATATAGGGAAGGTTTAGCTATCCTCCCAAAGTGTCCTTGAGCCAATCCAGAAATCCACGCTCTGACGGGCTGACCTCACTGCCGAGAGACCCAGCCAGTTGTTCCATCAGTTTTCGTTGTTCAACCGTCAGATTCTTGGGCACCTCAACATTGACCACCACCATCTGGTCACCCCGACCATTGCCACGAATATGGGGTACACCTTTCCCCCGCATTCGTAACACTTTACCGGGTTGGATGCCGGCCGGGATTTTTAGTTTGGAAAGTCCATCCACGGTGGGCACATCCACCTCCGCCCCCAGTGCAGCTTGAGCAATATTGATATTTAAGTCCAACAAGATGTCGTTTTCACGTCGCCGGAAATACTTGTGGGATATCACCCGGATGACCAGATAAAGGTTCCCATTAGGTCCGCCATTTTCACCGGGTTGCCCTTCACCTGCCAGGCGGATTTGGTTGCCGTTATCCACCCCGGCTGGGACCGATACCACCTCTTTCCGCGTCCTTCTTACCAACCCCCGCCCACTACAAGTGTGGCAGGGTGTGGCGATCGTTTCGCCCTGACCATTGCAAACCGGGCAGGTGGATACTTGAACCATCGAGCCAAGCAGCGTTTGTCGCACCTGGCGTACCTCACCCGAACCATTGCAGGTGCCGCAACGCACGCGACTCGTGCCTGGTTCAGCTCCCCGCCCGCTACAAGTCTCGCAAACTTCATCTCGGGTGATTTCGATTTCCTTTTCGACCCCGAAGATGGATTCTTCAAAGGTTAAATCAGCATTGTACTGAAGGTCACCTCCCCGCCGGGGAGCATTGCGTGCTCGCCTGCTGGTGGTACGTCCAAAACCTCCAAAACCCCCAAAAAATTCCTCGAATAAGTCGGCGAAGTCAACTGTGAAATCGGGAACTCCACCCGTGTTCTGCACCCCGGCATGACCAAACCGGTCATATGCGGCGCGCTTATCCGGCTCAGATAACACCGCATAAGCCTCGTTGACTTCCTTAAAGCGCTCCTCTGCGTTCGGTTCCTGGCTCACATCAGGATGGTACTGCCGCGCCAGCTTACGAAACGCAGACTTTACATCTTCTGCCGATGCATTGCGCGGCACACCCAGGACTTCGTAATAATCACGTTGTGGCATTTTCTCGTTCCAACGTCCAAACGTTTACACGTTTACTCGTCTACGCATTCCTGAATTCACCATCCACCACGTCGTCATCTCCGCCAGGTTTCTCTTCACCAGCCTCAGGACCAGGTTCCTCTCCACCTGCGGTCGGACCAGCCTCCGGTCCACCTTGCTGGTAAACGTTCGCCCCGATTTGCTGGACGACCTGGAATAACTGTTCCGTGGCACTCTTGATTGCCGCAGTGTCATCGCTCTCCAAGGTTTTCTTTACATTGGTAACCTCTGCTTCCACCTTGCTCTTGGTCTCCGCAGGCACCTTATCTCCAAAGTCACGCAAGGCCTTCTCGGCCGTATAAATGGCATTATCGGCGGTATTGCGGGCTTCAATCAGTTCCTTGCGCTTCTTATCCTCATCAGCATGTGCTTCCGCTTCGCGCCGCATGCGTTCGACCTCTGCTTCATTCAATCCAGACGAAGCAGTGATGGTGATATGCTGGCTGCGTTGGGAGGCTTTATCTTGAGCAGTCACTTTAATGATGCCATTCGCATCAATATCGAATGTTACTTCGATCTGCGGGATACCGCGCGGCGCTGGAGGGATGCCATCCAGAATGAACTTGCCCAGGCTCTTATTGTCAGTTGCCATCGGGCGCTCGCCTTGCAAGACATGGATCTCAACCTGCGGTTGGCTATCGGAGGCCGTGGAAAAGACCTGGCTCTTGCGGGTTGGTATGGTCGTGTTGCGTTCAATCAACGGGGTTGCCACACCTCCCAGTGTTTCCACTGAGAGAGTCAGCGGTGTGACGTCCAGTAGCAGGATGTCTTTTACATCCCCACCCAACACACCTGCCTGGATCGCGGCACCAATCGCCACCACCTCATCCGGGTTAACGCCTTTATGAGGTTCCTTGTTGAATAATTTCCGCACCGCTTCCTGCACCGCCGGCATGCGGGTCATGCCACCCACCAGGACTATTTCATTAATTTTTGAGGTTTCGAGGTCTGCATCGCGTAAAGCTGTTTTAACCGGACCCAGCGAGCGCTCGATTAAATCACCGGTTAGCTGCTCCAACTTGGACCGGGAAAGGTTCATCACCAGATGCTTCGGACCTGTAGCATCCGCAGTAATATAAGGTAGGTTGATTTCCGTCTGCATCATACTGGAGAGCTCGATCTTGGCTTTTTCAGCTGCTTCCTTTAGACGCTGCAGTGATTGTCGGTCCTGGCGCAGGTCAATCCCATTGCTCGTTTTGAATTCGTCTGCCAGATAATCGATTAACCGCATGTCAAAATCATCGCCGCCCAGGAAGGTATCTCCACTGGTGGATCGCACCTGAAAGACCCCGTCACCTACATCCAGGATGGAAATATCAAAAGTGCCACCACCCAGGTCATAGACTGCGATCACTTCATCTTTCTTCTTATCCAGCCCATAGGCCAGGGATGAAGCGGTCGGCTCGTTGATGATACGCAACACATCCAACCCGGCGATCTTTCCGGCGTCTTTGGTGGCATTGCGCTGGGCATCGTTGAAGTAGGCTGGCACAGTGATGACAGCCTGCGTCACCACCTCACCCAGATAGGCTTCTGCATCGGTTTTAAGTTTTGCCAGGATCATGGCTGAGATTTCCGGAGGCGAATATTCACGCCCGTCCAAAATAACACGGATATCTCCATTGGGTGCTTTAGCTACCTTATATGGGACTCGGGCTAAAGCTTTTTTCACTTCAGGATCTTCAAACTTGCGTCCCATGAAGCGCTTGATTGAGAAGACTGTGTTTTCAGGGTTGACTACCGCCTGGTTGCGTGCCACGCGCCCAACTAAGCGCTCGTGGTTCTTGTTAACTGCCACCACCGATGGCACCAGACGCTCACCCTCCGCACTCGGAATGACCGTCGGCTCCCCACCTTCCATCACCGCCACCACCGAGTTGGTTGTACCCAAATCGATACCAATTATTTTTCCCATTCAAAAACTCTCCTTGTCAATGATTTGATGCGAATAAAATTAGATGATGCCAAAATATGCTCATCTCGCCACCCTTACGCGCGCAGGGCGGATTACGCGCTCGCCCAGGGTATACCCAGGCTGCACAACCTCGATAATCTGACCACTTTCATGATCGGGGCTATCTTCGTGGGAGATGGCTTCATGCAAGCTGGGGTCGAAATATTTACCATCAGTATCAATGGTTTTGACTCCATCGGCTTCAAATGCGCCGATCAATTTTCGATAGATCAGATCGATGCCTTCCGCCCAAATGGCACCGTCTCCTTCGGTAGGGCGATTCTTGTTTTTTAAGGCTCTCGCCAGGTCATCCGCAATGTCCAAATAACGCCGGATTGCATTTCCGAGTGCATTCTGACCACCCTGGGATTGCTCGCGTTCCATGCGTTTCTTATAGTTGAAGAACTCCGCTCGTTCACGTTGCCAGCCTTCCAGGTATTCATTTGATTTCGCCAATGCCTGGTCAAGCTCCGAACGGAGCTGGTTTAGCTCTTCCTCAGGCATGGCAGCCGGGATTTCATATTCAGGTTCAGAGGTCGTCGGAGTCTCAGATTGCCCCGCCGACTTTTGCTCTTCGATGTTTTTTTCGTCCTGATCAGTTTTGTGTTTCTTCGCAGACATGATTCCGCCACTCTCCTTAAGTTTCTTCAGCTAACATCTCAATCACCAGGTCGCTCAGGAGACCTGATACAAAGCGCACAGCTGAGACAGTTCGTCCATAAGCCATGCGGGTGGGACCAAGCACGCCCAGTGCGCCGGTAAGCAATCCGGGAGCACCATAACGCGCCAGGACCATTGAGCTTCCACGCAAATCTTCCCACGTCCCCTCCCCACCGATCAGTACCTGGACCTCATCCATACCACTGGTCAGCACCGTTCGGGAGAGCAAGTCTTCCAACATGGAGCGTTCTTCTAAAACCCGCAAAGCCTTGCGCGCTGATTCCGACTCGGCAAATTCCGGCTCAGCCAGCACATTGGTCAAGCCATCCCGGAACACTTCTCCGGATACAACCTGCTTCATCCGCTCCAGCTCCTCACGCGTCAGCTTGATCACATCCTGTTCGAGTGCGTCAAATTGACCGCTCAGCGCCGCAATTCCATCTGCATCCAGCCCTTCGCACACCAGATTGATATGACTGGCAGCCGTTGAAAGCTGCTCCTGGGAGACAGGCTCTGCCAGAGTAAGCATTTGTTGGCGTACCTGACCACCCGTCCACACCATGACCATTAAAACCTGCCTTCCATGGGTGGAGATCAAACTTAAATGCTTGAAGCGGGCAGATTCAGGGCGGGGGGAAGTTACCAGCGAGGCACCTTGTGATTGGTGTGCCAGCACCGATGCCGCCAGGCGCATCCAGCGGTTTACGTCTCGTCCTGCCTGGTAAAACTGGTGTGTGATCGTTCGACGGGTGTTCGCCGGCAGCTCAGTCTGACCCATTAATTGACGGACAAAATAGCGATAACCTTCTTCTGTGGGGACACGTCCGGCTGAGGTATGAGGCTGGCGTAAATAGCCTGCCTCCGTCAGCTCAACCATGTCATTCCGGATGGTGGCAGAGCTGGTGTCAAGCTTATAGCGTTCAGTTAAAGCCTTTGACCCCACGGGCTGTGCTGTTTCTATATAGGTATGAATAACCAGAGCCAGGATAAGTCTTTGTCGCTCAGTAAGCAGGGTCATGAAAGTTTCCTATATTTTAGCACTCTCAAGGCGAGAGTGCTAAAATGAACCTTAAAATGATACCATGACGGGAAAGGTACGTCAAGCAATGCCAGACAGTTCTTATAAAACTCTAACAAGCTCATCCGTTGACCTTTTCTGGCAGTTTCGTTATAATTCAGTTATTCATTAATAAACCTTCGGGGCAGGGTGATAACGAAGAAATCGTTTATTCCCGACCGGTGGTAAAGCCCACGAGCCATTCAAATTGGCACGATCCGGTGGAATTCCGGAGCCGACGGTACAGTCCGGATGAAAGAAGGTCGAGTCCAGCTCAGACGAATTACCCGTGCAGTGTATAGTGGTATGCACAGGGATTTGCCTGATAGGATTTATTAATTGCCCCGAAGAACCCTTCGGGGTTTTTTATGTTGAAGACGAAATCCTGGCTGATTGTCCTCTCCTTACTTCTTGTCCTGCTCATCTGGCAGCTGGTTGCCTGGTTTGGAGGCTTCCCAGCTTTTATCCTTCCCTCTCCAGCCGATGTCGGGGTCCGCTTTATCCAGGCTGTTCTGGATGGCAGCCTGGTTCGCAATACATCCGTGACCCTCGGGGAAGTTTTGGCAGGTCTGGCATTGGGTGTCAGCGTGGCGACAGTGCTTGGATATCTTCTGGCGCGGTCGCTGCATTTGGAACGTTTGCTCTCTCCATATATCGTCGCCAGCCAATCCATTCCGATCGTCGCAATCGCCCCACTGCTTGTAATTTGGTTCGGTCCCGGGTTATTCTCCAAGGTCCTGGTTTGTGCCCTGATCGTTTTTTTCCCTGTGTTGGTCAATACGATCGTCGGTGTGCGCTCGGTCCCAGAAGACCTGCGTGACCTGATGCGCTCGCTGCAAGCCACGCGCTGGCAGACTTTGAAAAGCCTGGAGCTTCCGGCGGCTTTGCCAGTCTTCCTGGGCGGGTTGCGCATTGGAGCCACGCTTTCAGTGATTGGAGCTGTGGTCGGCGAGTTTGTGGGCGCAAAAAGCGGTCTGGGCTTCCTGGTCAATGTCGGAAGAGGCGTTTACGACACTTCCCTGGTTTTCGTTGCTGTATTCACCCTGATTGCCCTGGCACTCATCCTGTATGGATCGGTCGCCATGTTCGAAAAACGTTTATTGAGATGGCAACAGCGCCCAGAGAATGAGGTGTTGTTGACTAATAGCGTACAGGTAAAAGCGAGATGATTAAGCCTGCGAGGAGTTAATAGAGCATGAAAATTCTATCCGTATTTATATTAATCTTGCTGGTAATCTTAACCTCGGCATGTGCATCCACATCAGATACTCCTGCACTCCAGGGTACGACCGATTTACCAGTTCAGAGTGCCTACCCAGAGCCATCGGCGACGGGTATTTCCCCACTGGTGCATATTCGCCTGCCCTTGGGGTACATACCCAATGTCCAATTTGCTCCACTTTATGTCGCCGTCGATAAGGGTTATTTTAATCAATCTGGTATTGATATCGAATTCGATTACAGTTTCGAGACGGATGCAGTTGCTTTGGTGGGGGCGAACGAGTTGCAATTCGCGGTCGTATCCGGTGATCAGGTCCTGTTAGCCCGCTCGCAGGGTTTGCCGGTGGTGGATGTGCTGGCATGGTATCAGGATTATCCCGTATCCATAGTATCCAAAGCCGGGCAAGGCATCCTTACCCCTGCAGATTTAAAAGGAAAAAAGATTGGGCTTCCAGGATTATTTGGAACGAGTTACATTGGGTTGCGCGCCTTGCTCAGTGCAGCCGGCTTGCAGGAGAGCGAAGTCACCCTGGACTCAATTGGCTACAACCAGGTTGAGGCTTTGATCAGCGATCAGGAAGAAGCCGTGGTGGTCTATACCACTAACGAACCTGTGCAGCTGCGCCTCATGGGTTATCAGATCGACGAGATAAAAGTAAGGGATTATACCCATCTGGTCTCCAATGGGATGATTACCAACGAAACTACCCTTACACAGCAGCCTGACCTGGTTCGCAGGATGAACCAGGCTATCCTCAAAGGTATTGCAGACACCAATGCCAACCCTGATGAAGCCTATCATATCAGTCTCAAATACGTGGAGGGGCTGGCACAGGCTGATCAGGCGATCCAAAAGCAGGTGCTCACCGCCTCCATAGAATTTTGGAAAGCTGACCGTCTGGGATATTCCGATCCAGCCGCCTGGCAGAACACACAACAGGTGTTGCTAGACATGGATTTCCTTACCAAACCAGTGGACCTGGATAAAGCATTCAGTAATGCTTTTCTTGGGGATGAGTAAAGCTTTTAAGCTGCGGGCGAAATAGGCATTGATGGATCATCTTACTATTCAACCAATCCTGCAGGTCAAACACCTGACCACCATTTTCCCCGATGGGAATAGTGGGCTGCAGGCATTGGATGATATCTCGTTTTCAGTGGATGCCGAAAAATTTATCTGTGTGCTCGGTCCATCTGGATGTGGCAAGACTACCTTATTACGCGTGCTTGCTGGTTTGCTGCCTGCCACCCAGGGGGAAGTATTATTCGGAAATTCCTCTTTAAAAGCACCCCGCCATGGCGTGGGTATGGTGTTTCAAAAAGCTAACCTGATGCCCTGGCGAACCGTATTGGAGAATATTCTCCTTCCCCTCGAAATTCAACACGTACCACGCAATGAAGCCATGGAAAAAGCCCAGGCTTTAGTCGAGCTGGTCGGTTTGACTGGCTTTGAGGACTCGCTTCCCCGCGATTTATCGGGCGGTATGGCTCAACGTGTGGCAATCGCCAGGGCTTTGATCCACGAGCCGGACTTGCTCTTGCTGGATGAGCCATTTGGCTCTCTGGATGCGCTGACCCGCGAGCGCATGGGGTCTGAGCTAACTCGTATCTGGCAGGCCAGGCGTAAGACGGTGATCATGGTCACCCATTCCATCAGTGAGTCACTCTTCCTGGCAGATCGAGTCCTGGTGCTCAGTCCCCGCCCTGGTCGGCTTTGCCTTGACCTGACAGTCAACCTTCCTCGCCCCAGAGTGGAAGATATTCGCTACTCACCTGCTTTCTCAGCCCTGGCGCGCCAGGTACGCCTCGCAATTGAGTAACTCTCTCCCGGCAGTTTAGGTTTCGATATCATTCACCCCATATTTGGTGAGGAAATCATCCATTGCCTCACGCAATAAATCTGCTTCGCTCACTCCCTTCTCGTCTGCCAATTTGGAAAGTCGCTCGAGCTGGATTTGGGTATAGTGAGTGGTTTTCGGCACCATCCGCTCCTCATACGCCAAGCGGATCTGCTT
>Ga0214473_10007131_pt1 | contig 13297 bp, 9 predicted proteins | sample RVTome_7_FD_203509 | JGI IMG/M metagenome (GOLD analysis project Ga0214473, IMG submission 203509) | Soil microbial communities from uranium-contaminated site in the Upper Colorado River Basin, Wyoming, United States - RVT98D197 | ecosystem: Environmental > Terrestrial > Soil > Contaminated >...
CGCGTTCAGCACGGACGGGTCGAAGATCGCGTTCGTGGCCGATCGCGACGGGGGTCGGGACATCTGGGTGATGAACCCCGACGGAAGCGGACAGGTGCGGGTCACACGGAATCTCTCCGGAGCCTGGCGGCCGCGGTTCGATGTAGACCGCGAACTGTACGCCGCGATCGGCTACTTCACCGTGTCCTGGAATCCGGACGGCCGGTCGCTCGCCTACACCCACGTCGGTCGCAACGGGACCGGCCAGATCGCCATCCTGCCCCTGACTCGTTAAGAACTTGTCCGCGTATTCCAAGCTTGGAGCCTGTTCAGGAATGGCCAGATGCAAGGCGGAAGGAGGCCTTGCGCGCGGAGCGTACTGGGAGGCTCCTGGAGGTACGAAGCATTCCCGGGGGATTGCGGTCGTACGTGAGCACGCAAGGCCGACTGACAACGCCGCAGATGGTTATTCATGGACAGGCTCCAACCCCGCCCGATGCGAGCCACGCTGATCGGGCTCCCGATTGCGGCCATCCTCTCAGGGTGCCAACTCGGCCCCCCGGGTTCCGTGGTAGGGCCATCGCCGGACGCCGCAGTCCCGCGTCAGATCACCTTCTCCCCCGCCGACGATTTCGCCCCGGCGTGGAGCCCCGACGGCCGATCGATCGTCTACGTCTCGGATCAGACCGGAGGGTGGAACCTCTGGATCGTGGACCCGGAAGGCCGCTCCCCGCACGCGCTCACGGTCGGCGACCTCCAGTATTCCAGCCCCGTCTTCACGCCGGACGGCGCGTCCATCGCGGTGGCGTCGGATCGCGGCTCGTCCACGCGGGTGTGGACCGACCTGTGGTTGATCGACCGCGAAGGCACCCAGGAGCGGAGGTTGGTATCACAGACGCCGGCGGTCAAGGAATTTATGCCGGCAATGTCACCGAACGGACGCCTTCTCGCATTCCTGGACCTGCCGATGACCCGCGCGCCGCAGTATCGCCTCGTCCTCGTCGAACTTCCCGGCGGGATTCCTCGGGTCCTCACCGAGGATCACGTCCTCTTTTCACCGATTCGGTTCGGCCCGGACGGCACGCAGATCCTGTTCACCTCCGATCGCGGCGGGACGGCCGACGTGTGGGGCATCGGCATCGATGGGAGCGGCGCGCGCGCGCTGACGATGAGCCCGAGCGTCGAGACCTCGGGGGACTGGAGCCCCAACGGTTCGACGATCGTGTTCGTCTCAAATCAAACCGGGTCCGACGAACTGTGGTTGATGGACGCTCAGGGTCAAAACCGGCGCCAACTGACCTTCGACGGCGCGACGGCCTCGATGCCGGCCTTTTCCCCCGACGGGCGGTGGATCGCCTATACATCCACCAAATCGCACAATCAGGACCTGTGGATCATCCCCGCGGGAAGGACACCGGGTTTGTAACGCGCCATCCGTTCTCGCTGTTCGATATCTAGCATTGTGTCCGAGTAATGGGGTATTGGAGCCTGTTCAGGGATGGCCAGATGCAAGGCGGAAGGAGGCCTTGCGCGCGGAGCGTACTGAGTCGTACGTGAGCACGCAAGGCCGACTGACAACGCCGCAGATGGCCATTCATGGACAGGCTCCTACCGCGCGTCCTTCGCGCAGCGAAACCCCACGTCATACCCGGTGTGCCAGTCAGTGTCGCGGTCGTTGATCGCGAAGAGCTCCGGCGCGTGGCGAGACGTCGCGCGGGCAAAGGGCTGAACCGGCACCCCCCATGAGCCGCCGCGCAGGACGCGGTTGGTCCGGCCGAACGCGGAGCGCGTAAGCGTGCTGCCGGGATACGGCTCGTACCAGGAGCTCGTCCACTCCCACACGTTGCCGATCAGGTCTTCCACGCCGTACACGCTCGCCCCGGCCGGGTGGCTGCCGACCGGCCGGCTCCAGCCGAGCCCGGCCTCCAAGGTATTGGCATGGTCCGGCGAAAAGACGCCCCCCCACGGATACGCCGCGCCATCGGGGCCCCGCGCCGCTTTCTCCCATTCCGCCTCGGTGGGCAGCCGCTTGCCCGCCCAGCGGCAATACGTATCGGCGTCGTACCAGTCCGTATCCGACACCGGGTGGTTGGGCTCTTGCCGCAGGGCGTCGCGTTCGCGCCATGGGGCGGGAACATAGGTCGATCCCGTCGCTTCGATGAACCGCGCGTACTGCGCGTTGGTGACCTCGTACCGGTCGATGTAGTACGCCGGCAGCGTCACCAGGTGGCGGGGCAATTCGTCGACGCCGACCTCCACGCCGACGACCCCGTCGCGCGCGTCGCTCCCCATCCAGAACGGCCCGTCCGGGATCAGGACCATGCCTGCGGGGGGCTTCGGGGAAGGCCCCGGCTGCCACGCGCTGCACGCGGAGGACACCGCGATCAGCACCACCGCAACGACTCGTCGGATTTCCATCGGCCTCTCCCTCGCGTTCATCAATCCTTGGCGCAGCGCACCCCAAAATGGGGATGATCCCACTTCGGCGCGATCGCGTGACGATTGGCGGCCCGGCTGAACGGCAGCGGCGGCGTCGTCCACGCCCCGCCCTTCAGCACGCGGTACTGCTTGCCGAAGTCATCCCGCTGAAGCGTGCTCCCCGGGTAGGCCTGATACCACGAGGCCGTCCACTCCATCGCGTTGCCCGTCAAGTCGTACACCCCGTACGGGCTCACGTCTTCCGGGTAGCCACCCACCGGCGCCGTGTCGCCGAGCCCGCCATCCTCCAGATTCGCCGCGCCCGATCGATACTCGGTTCCCCAAACCCATGTCCGCCCATCCGATCCGCGCGCAGCCTTCTCCCATTCGGCTTCGGTGGGGAGGCGCTTGCCCGCCCACCGGCAATACGCGTCGGCGTCGTACCACGACACGTCGATCACCGGATGGGTCGCCCGCCTCGGCTGACCCGCCCAGAACCGCGGCGGAGGATGACCGGTGTCGGCCACGAACCGCGCGTACTCCGCCTCGGTCGCCTCGTACCGGTCGATCCAGAACGCCCCCAGCTTCACGCGGTGCCGCGGCGTTTCGTCCACCCCTTGCTCCAACCACGAGAGACCAGGCATGGACGCGCTGCCCATCAGGAATGCGCCGGCCGGAATCAACACCATGCCGGCCGGCGGATCCGCGGCAACGCGTCCCGCCGACGCACATCCGCCGAGGACGGCCACCGCACCGAGGAGCCCCGCCGCGATCCCGACTACTTCGCGCACCGGAAGCCCAGCGACCGGTGCCGCAGGTCCGGCGGCTGCGCGAGGTTGCGATTCGTCGCCCGAGACCACGGCTCCGCGGTGAGCACCCACGCCCCCCCGCGCGCGACGCGCATCTTCTCGCCGAACGCGCCCCGCTTGAGCGTGCTCCCCGGGTACGGCGCGTACCACGAAGCGGTCCACTCGGCCACGTTCCCGCAGAGATCCATCACTCCGTAGTGGCTCGCGCCATCGGGAAAGCTGCCGACCGGCGTGGACCATCCGAACCCGGACTCGGCGGCGTTGCACCGCTCAGGGTCGAAGCGACCGCCCCACGGCCACGTCCGCCCGTCGTCGCCCCGCGCCGCGCGCTCCCACTCGGCCTCGGTCGGCAGGCGCTTGCCCGCCCACCGGCAGTACGCGTCCGCCTCGTGCCAGTTCACGTAGCAGACCGGGTGGTCTTCCTGGCCGGCCGGCGGCCGGCTGTCCATCCACGCGTAGTAGTCGGGGTCTTTCGGGTCGGCTGGCGTCGGCCGCCCGGTCGCCTCCACGAACCCGCGGTACTGCTCGTTCGTGACCTCGAACCGATCCATATTGAAGGAGCGAATCCGCACCTCGTGTTGCGGCATCTCATCCACCCCGATTTCAAACCCCACGCGCCCCTCGTCTCCTCTGCTGCCCATCTGCAAGGTCCCGCCGGGAATCGGCACCATCCCACCCGGCGCGTCCTCCGGAGGAATGGCGCGCAGGAAGACGACGACCCCCGCCACCGCCACGACCCCCGTGACCACCGCCCATCCCTTATCCATCCCTCAGCGCGAGGCGATCGGGCGAGCCGCGGCTCGACGATCGGCGGTCGGAGACGCCGGCTTGACTCGATCAAGCCCTCCCGGAACCAGCGCCTTGCCCAGGTCGGCCAGCAGGCGCTTGATTTCGGGCGGCGCCGAACCGAAGATGATACCGGGCGCTTGCCGGATCCCCCCCGCGCACCAGGTTCTTGTCAGATTCATATCCAGGTTAAGCGGGGGAGCGCTGGGATCGGTATTGGTGATGTAGAAGCACGTCGACATCACGACGCCGTGGCAGCGGAGGTTGCATCGAAAAACGCCGGGGTTGTACTTCGCATCTTTTTGGTAATACCACACCGGTAGCGTGGCGGTGACCCCCTCCACGCCGGTGAAGACGTTGATCCGGGAGCTCGTGCTCTCCGGATTGGGATCGACATCGGCCCCCGTGCACGGGAGATCGGACCCGGGGGGGTCTTCCGGAATGATCTCGCCGGTTTCGGGATCGATCAGCGGATCGCCGGTGGAACCCGCGGTGCCGCCGCCGATGTCCTGGCACTCCTTTTCGCCGCTGTACGCCGATGGCCCGCCCGGGGCGAAATTGATGAGATGGGTGTCGCTTACCTCGTCGATCTTCCCGTCCTCGGCGTCCGGAGGCAGCCCCGCCGTCGACCCCGACAACGGATTCGCCATGCACGCGGGCGTCCCGCCTACCACGCACCCCGTTCCATCGCCGAAGATCGTGTTCTGCGTCTCGGCGTTGCCGTGGACGTTGTAATGGCACTCATGACAGAGCGCCCCCGTCCGCAGCAGATGGTACTGGTGGAGGTTCGACTCCCAACTGAGAACACCGCTGGGCGGACTGCCCAGAGTCCCTCCGGGGCCCGGCGGGCTGATCGGCACCCCGAAGAAGTTCGTCCAGCTCGGATCATTGGGACTGGCGCCCGCCGCGTACGGATCGAACGCCGTCCTGTCGTGGCACTGAAAACAGAGGAGGAAATTGTCAAAATGGCTCGTCTGGCCGGGGAAGCCGGGGAAAAGCGCCTGGCCATGCCCGCCATAGCCGTCCTTCTGAAAATTTCTCCGGGGATTTGCGATGTCGGTGTTGTACGGCGCGCGGAGAATCCGAATATTCTTGGAGCCGTGCGGCCCGATGGGCTGCCGGCTGCGCTCGCCGTCGTAGTCCTGCGCGATCCAGAAATTCTTCACGTCTCCCGCCCGAACCGTGTTGCTCTCGGTAATCGGACCGAGGAGGCGCGTCTCCGGTTGGGTCATGCTGATGCCTGTTTGGCGGTTGGTATACGCGTCGTAGTAGTCGCTGTTATGGCAATCGGTGCATTGAATCGTCAGGGTGTCGGCCGTCCGGCCTCCCGACCATTGCTGAAGTTGCTTGGTGAGGGCCGGGGTCCCGTTGCGTCCGGTGCCCACGACCGGGTGAAACGATTTGTGCTTCCCCGGCCCCACGAAACGCCGGCCGGCTTCAGGGTCGGGCGTCTCGGGCGTATCGTCCACCCAGGAGGGACCCGTCACCCAAACAGCGTCGGGCTTGCTCTTCCCTTGGTAAGTGTCGGACAGATCACGACTGTCGCCGTACGTCGCGAATTCAAGCCGCTTATTGGAGAACCCGGCCATGCTGAACTTGAGGTTGCTCGGCTGGATCATGGGGTTCGATCGATACCGGCTGTCCTCCGGGAATCGGTCGCCGGTGAAGATCGTGGTGTAGCTGTTCCCGTGACACCGGAAGCAGACCTCATAGACGTACGGCCGGTTCAGATCGGTGGACGTGGTTTCCACGACCTGGTCGTCGAACGTGATTCCCTTGATGCCGCGCAGCCGATTGTCCCGAACCACCTGGTGGGGGTTGTGGCAGTCCACGCACTCGATGTGGGCGCTGTCGGCGGAGCTGACCCCCGGGGGATATTCGTTGCCCGCCGGCGGAGCGGGGCTCGCCAGCTCCACCCCTTCCTGGGATCGCGCGACGAACACCGGCTCGTGCCCCTGCGCGAACTGGAGGTTCATCGCACTGCCGCACTTGGGGAACGCGGCGCAATTACCGACGCCGATGTCCTTGGAGAACTCGCTGTAAACGTCCGGGGCCGGTCGTCCGGTCGCAGGCACGAACCGCGGATTGGCCGCCGACGTCGGGTCGCCGGCGACGAGCGTGCCCGGAGCGGTGGGGGCCGTGTTCGGTGCGTGGCAGAGGTAACAGGTGTTCTCGATACCGTCCGTTCCCTCCGCATTGACCCCCTCGCGGTGCAGGCGCTTGGCGCCCTGGATGGTGTGCGGGTCGTGGCAATTGCGGCACGCGAATTCAGCGACGGTGTGGCTGCCGTCGTAATCGTACCCGGAGTTCACGTTCGCCGGATCGTTATTGACCCACGGATATTTGCCGCGGATCACGGGCGCGATCGCGTGGGTGCTGTCGATCCACCGCGGCTTGTCGTGGCAGAAGAGGCAGAGGATCTGCTGGTTCTGATTGTTCTTGGCCGGGTCGGGGTTGTTGGTCTCCTTGTGGAACCAGTTCGCGCGCAGGAATTTGGGGTAGTTCACCTGGTGCGGGTTGTGGCACGACGTGCACTGCACCGTGTCGTAGACGTTGGGATCATTGCCCGCATACCGGCGCAGCGGCGAGATCGGCGTCGGATCGCCGACCTTCGAGGGGTACTGGAGCGGCGGACCGGGGTTGACCAACTCCCGATCCTGCAGGACGAGCGCCTGATCGAACGTGAACGAGATCGCGTGGTCGTTCCGCAGGTCGAGCCCCAACCGGCGCGTGTCGCCGGTCAGACTCCCGCTCCCCTCCGGGATCGTCTTGCCCGGTCCGAGGTTGCCCGTCATGGGCACCACCCCCTGATACCCCCCCGACCCCGGCGCGTTGATCAGGTTGCCGAGCGCCACCGTCCCATCGTGGCAGGACAGACAGAGTCGCGAATAGCCGGTCGGGCGCTGACCCGCCGCGTCGTTCAGCACGCCCTCGAACGAGAAGCTCCACACCTGGTCGTAGAGTTGGTAGGTTCGGGTGGCTTGATAATCGAGGTTCCGATTCCACAAAGGAGCCTTCAGCCTGGTCCCCGTCGCGCTCGCGCCGTGCGGGGTGTGACAGAAGACGCAGATTTCGCTCGTGCCGCCCGGCTCCGACTTGGCGTCGCGCTCAGACCCCGCACGCGGGAGCACCCCCGAGGATAGGAGCGCGCTGGGGTCCACCGACGACAGGTTGTGTTTGGTGCGGGTGATGTCCTCCAGCACCTGCTGATTCGACGGCGGCGGAGGCGGCGGGGGCGGTTGCGTCCGTCCCTGAGTGATCCAGCCCAGGATCGCCCCGACGACGATGACGGCTGGGAAGAATGAGGCTCGACTTCCTCGCGGACGTGTCATCCCTGTTCGCTCCCTCGGTTCGTGGGTTGATCGTTCATTGTGCATCAGCCCCGCACCCGGCCAACGGCCTCACGGGGACGCCGCCGCGGCCGGCGCCACGTCGGTCGGCAGCGTCGCATCGAGCACCCGAAACACCTGCACGCGGGCGTTGTACGTGTCGGCCACGTAGATCCGGTCCTGCCGGTCCACCGCGATCCCCGCGGGCAGCCAGAACGCGCCCTCCACCGTCCCCGCGTTGCCGAAATTCAACAAGAGATCGCCGTCGGCCGTGAAGATCTGCACCGTGTCGTACAAGCCGTCGACGACGTAGACGTGGCCGTGCCGGTCAAGCCCCACGCCCTTGGGCTTGCTGAAGGTGCCGAGGGTCTCGCCGAGCTGACCGATGGACCGAATCCACGCCCCGTCCGGATCGAGGACCTGCACCCGAAAGTTCATCGAATCGGTGACGTAGAGACGCCCGGCGGGATCGACCGCGAGATGGGTGGGGAAATTGAACGCCCCGTTCTCCGGCCCGCGCCGTCCGAAACCGCCGACCTTGCGGCCGTCCCGCCCGTAGACGAGAATGCGATGCCCGCCCGCGTCGCTGACGTAGAGCGCATCGCGCCCGGGATGATACGCCACCCCGGCGACCCGCACCGCGTCGCCGTCGGCCACGACCTCGCGCAGGAAGACACCCTTGGAATCGAACACGATCACCCGATTGAGCTGGGAATCGGCGACGTAAAGCAGCCCGTCCCGGTCCTCCGCCACGCCGACCGGGGAGAGCAAGCGCCGCCCGCCGCTCATGCGGAACACCTGGCGATACCCTCCGCCCTCCGGATCGAACCGATGGACCACCTGCAACCCCGTGTCGGTGACGAACAACACGCCGGCCTCGTCGACGAACATCCCGAACGGACGGATCATCCGTGGCGGCGCCGCCTCGCCCTCCCCTATCAGCCGCGCCACGATCCGCCGGAACCAGCCTTTCTTCGACCGGGCTTCCTCGGGCCCGGTCAGGCTCTTCACGTACGCGATCCGCGGCGGGTCGGGCGGCAGCGGCCAGACGCGCTCGACCGTAGGGGTGGGCGCCGGCGGAGCACCGGCGCACGCCGACAGAAGCACGGCGCACAGTGCCACCCATGCGAATCGACTCACGCTCATCATCCGCTCACCTGTCACGATCATCCTACGTAGTTGTAAACGTTAGCGCAAAGAAATTGTCATACCCGCGAAGGCGGGTATCCAGCACAAGCAATGGATTCCCGCTTAAGGACTGCGGGAATGACGTGACGTGTATTATCGCAATCAAGTACTGGGCGCCCGTCCGAGTCATCGGGTTTTTGAACTGCCCCCGCGTCCGCGGGAGCCTGTTCAGGAAGCGCCAGATGCAAGGCGGAAGGAGGCCTTGCGCCTGTAGGGGCGTATTGCAATACGCCCCTACGAGAACCGTGAGCACGCAAGGCCGACTGACAACGCCGCAGATGGCCCTTCATGGACAGGCTCCTAAAACGGCCGGGCCGCTCTCGCAAACACCGCCTGACTAAGAAGGCGGCTATCTTGCCGGACCTCGTACGTCAACCGATAATCCGCGCTCAGCGTGATGCGCCCGAGCTGGTAGGTGAAGAGCGCCCCGCCCTCCGACCGGTCCACGTCCGCCTGGCGGCCCGCGTAGCGCTCCCACGACTGCTTGGCGTTCAGGTCCAACGTGCCGTACCGCACGACATACGATACCCAGCGAAGCTGTGTAAAGGCGGTCGACTTGTTATCGTACTCCAATTGCGACTGCTCTTCATACGTGTAACCCACGGTCGCCGCCACCCCCCGCCCGGTTTCGTACGTCTCGGTCGTGCTGAACAGGAACACGTGGTTCGTGAAGTCGCGGTACTGGGACAGAGTATACGATGAGAAGGCACTCAGCACCAAGAAATCGCCGGGGAGGAATAGATCGCGCGGGGCGCTGCTGTTGGCCGTCACCTGCATCCGGTGGTCCCGCTGGTCGGTGGCCTCCGCACCCGCGATGCGGTGGGTCACGAGCGCCAGCGAGTAATCCGCGGAGAGCGCAACGAGCCGGGTCTGCGTGTTCGAAACCCCGGAGGAGAAAACGTGGGTCAGATCGCGCGAGGTCCCCGTTCCCGTGGAGATGTGGTTGAGGCTGTATCCCCCTTGATATCCCACCCGGTAGGCGACCAGCGTCAACGTCTTGAGATAATTCACCCCGTAGCCGTAGCTCTGATAGTAGCTCGTCACGTCGGTGGTCGTCCCATGCACGTCGGTCGTGCCGAGGGACGCGCTGAGGGTGGTCGTCAAACCGAGGATCGGGCGGTAATTGGCCGACGTGAACGCGTAGTGAGAATCCGTCCGGGTGTCCTGGACGTCGAATCGGAAGAAGCGATACCCCGCCGACAGATCCAACTCCTGGAGGGGACGCAGGTTGGCATTCGTGGAGAACAGGTGGCGCTCGAACGGATCCTTGTAGAAGTCGTAGTTCGCGCTCAACGTCGTCTGTAAACTCGGGCGGTAGTACACGCTCGCGCCCGCGCTCCGCTGCTGGAGCGTCCCCAGGCCGGGCGTGACGACGCCGAGCGTCGTCACGCTGGTGGAGTAGTTGACCCGGGCCGCCGCCGACAGCGCGGGGGTAAACTTCGTCTCGGCGGACGCGCTCACCGTGTGGCTCGTTGTCTCGCTCGAAACCCCCTCCAACCGCGTGAGCTGATAGCGCGCAAAGTACCGCGTGTCGCCGGCCTGCCCGTCGACGTCCAACGCCGCGGCGCGGGTCCGCTGGAGGGACGCCACCGCAGCGTCGACCTGAAGTTCCGACTGAAAGAGGTTGACGCGCAACCGCGGGAGCCGCTGGAGCGGAATATCCCACGTCAGGCTGTAGGTCGTGGTGGTCGACGTCGTGCCGGGCGTGCCCGACAAGAGCGCGTCGTTGTCCTGGATGATGCGCTGGGCGTATAAGCTTAAGGGGGTGGCTCGCGGCAGGAGATTCATGCTGAAATAATAATCTTTCACCGAGAGGTCCTGCGACTTCTCCCCGCTTGTGCGCCCCACGTCGTCGATCAACGAGGCGTTGAGCGTGTAATTCCCCAGATTCGGATGAAGCAGGTCGCCGGAGCTGCCGACTTGGTAGTGCTGCTGGAGGCCCGTGGTGATCGAGGGCGCGAGGTCGGTGCTGGCGACCCGCTGATCGATGCGCGACCAGCGGTACGTCAGATCGGCCACGCCGTGGAGGTTGAGGCCGCGCGCGTCAGCCATTTCGGCCGCGAACAGTACCGCCAGCAGCGCCGCCGCGAGAGAGCGCCACGAGAAACCGAGGGTCATGACACATGGCTCAGAGTCTGCGAAGAAATCCTTGGACCGAGCTGGGTGGTCGAGACGCAAGCAGCGCAAGGCGCGACGACGAAGCGTAGCCAGAGCGCTACGGGGAGGAGGAGCAACGCCGCGATGCGCCGCGGATCGGTCTCCCAGCGACAGGAGAGGATTTGTTCACAGACTCTCATCGCTCGGTCGGCCGGATCTCCACCTTCGCGCGCTCTCGCAACCCGGCGAGCCACGCCGAGCGCACACGATCCGTTTCCGCGCGACGAAGCTCGTCGGCGAGCCGCGTCTTGTTCACCTCGTCGTAGGTCAGGGGGCGCTGGGGCTTCTTGTTCTCGAGCCGGTAGACGGCAAACCCGTACAGCGTCCGCACCGGGTCGCTGATTCCGCCGGGCTTCAACGCGAAGACCGCCGTTTCCTCATCGTGATCGAGCTGCCCCCGATGGACCCACCCCATGTCCCCGCCCTGCTCCCGGCTCGCGTCGTGCCGGGAGTGCGCCTTCGCCAGATCGGCGAAGGCCTTCCCCGCGCGCGCCTGTTTGGCCAGCTCCGCCGCCCGCGACTGGGCGGCCTTCCACTCGGCCGGACTGCCGCCGGGATCGACCGCGATCAGAATCTGCCGGTACTGAGCCTGCTCTGGCACCACAAAGCGCGAGGGATCGGCGTCGTAATACGCCCGCATGGTGCTCTCGGTCACCTCGACCTTCGCCGTGACCTCGCGATCGAACGCGGCCTTCGCCAGCAGGTACCGTTCGATCCCACGACGGACCCCCTCTTCCGTCATCCCGTTGCGGGCCAACGCCTGGGCGTAGCGGGCCGAATCGGGAAACCGCTTTTTGACCTTCGCCACCTCGTCGTCGATCGCCGATGGGGAGGCCTTCAAGCCCTGCCGCTTCGCCTCCTGCACCATCAGCTCCTCGGCGATCATGTCCTCGATCACCTCGGCCCGTAGGACGGTCCGCCGCCCCTCCGAGATCGTCCCGTGCCCCGAGATGCGCGGGACCTTCTCCTCCACCGCGCGATCCACCGCCGCCACCGTGATCGGCACGCCGTTGACCACGGCGGCGATCGGCGGCTCGGCGGCGGCAAGGGCAACACCGGCCCCAAGCATCCCCGCCAACACGACCGCCACTCCCCAGCGGAATCTCCCGGCGGGGAGCAGCCGCGTCGCCCGCAGAAGCGGCTTCGCCCAGGCCGAAGCCTGGGCGAATAGACTGCCGGTTCGCGATCCGACAGCGGGCGGGATCGCGCGCGATCCCGCCCGTGACCGGATCACTTCTGATGACAGGTCAGGCAGATCAGACTCCCCTGGTTCGGCTCGTGGTTGAGGTCCCGGCCTGTAGTAGCCGTGTAGGCGGGCCGTTCGGTTCCGACCGCAGCCGTGGGCAGGCTCGGAAGCCGCAGGAACGTCGTCCGGGGCGTGTGGGGGTTGTGGCACGAGGCGCACTCGACCCAATCCAAATTCGAATCCGTGTTGTACAGCCGGATCCGATCTCGCGTGTCGGTCGGTAGTTGCGACGTGGCGTCTCGTTTGACGTACTTCACGTTGCCCCCCGTGGACAAGGTCAAGTTTGCATACGCATCGGTAAACTGAGGATCAACGGTGGCGGTCGGCATTCGCATCGAGATCGGGTGGTCGTCACTCAAATTCGGGGTGAGGTTGGGGAACGGCTCCATGCCGAAGGTCGCGCCACCGTCGGAGACAAAGTTATCCAACCCTCCGAGGTAGGGGTCCGTACCCGTCGAAGCCGGTCTGTTACCCTCCCGCATCGTTTGGTTGGCGTCAACACCGCCACCACCGCTAAAGTTGATATTGGGATCACTCGATATGGCTGTCCCATCCCTGTTCCCGACGACGAATCCGCCCGATCCCGGCGCGTTGATCAACGCATCCAACGCGATCGTCCCGTCGTGGCACGACAGACACGCCAGCGACACGCCCTTGGGACCCGCCGTCAGGGTTCCCTGCACGTTGTCGAAGTTCGGCGAAGTATAGTTCGTGTAGCCCGTTCCGGTCGGAAGCGCGCGGTTCCACAACGGCGCGCCGCCCCCCGCCACGTCGGTGCGTCCGCCGTGGGGTGTATGGCAGAACACACACACCTCGCTCGTTCCCGTCGCGTTAATGTCGGTGTTCACCGCCAGGTTGTGCTTCGTTTCTTTCACGTTTTCGGTGCAACTACCCGTCGTTCCAGTCCCGCAGTGGGCCGCCCATGCTTTGGTCGCGGCCCACGCGCCCAGGCTCACCGCCGCCGCGAGCAGCACGAGCCCTCCGATTCGAATCAGCTTCATACTCCCCTCCTTTTCGTGTGTAGGATCATGACAACCGTGGGCACTCCCGGGCGCCCGTACCCTGTGCTCAATTCACCGCCGCTTCCGCCGGGCGCTCCGCGCCTCCTGCGCGTCCCGCCTCCGGAAGGTATTGATAAATGTTGATCCGTTTGTTGTATTGGTCGGCAACGTAGATCCGGTCCTTCGCATCCACCGACAAGCCGGCCGGCAACCAGAACTGGCCCCGCCGATATCCGAACTCCCCGAAGAAGAGCAGCAGGCGCCCCTCCTGGTCGAAGATCTGGACGTTGTTAAACGCGGCGTCGCTGACGTAGATGTGGCCCTCGCTGTCCACCCCGATGCCCTTCGGCTTGGAGAACTGCCCGAAGCCGCTCCCGACGCCGC
>Ga0214473_10007132_pt1 | contig 13295 bp, 11 predicted proteins | sample RVTome_7_FD_203509 | JGI IMG/M metagenome (GOLD analysis project Ga0214473, IMG submission 203509) | Soil microbial communities from uranium-contaminated site in the Upper Colorado River Basin, Wyoming, United States - RVT98D197 | ecosystem: Environmental > Terrestrial > Soil > Contaminated >...
GGTGCCGTTCACCGGCCTGGGCACCTACGAGGTCTGGACGGAGCTGACCAACAGCGAGAGCGAGGCGTTGTTCGGCGGAGCAAACCGGCCCGCCGGCCTCGCCCACCTGAATGCGTTCTGGGAGTTGAGCCCGTCCACCTACTTCGAGTTGGGCGTCACCGGACTTGCCGGGCCCGACCGGGACGGGGAGGACGACTTCGCCACCCGCGTCGGCGGCGTCGACTTCACCCTGAGTTGGCGACCCCCCGCCCGCGGCCTCTACCGCGAATTCACACTCCGGGGCGGAGCGACGCGCGGCGCCCTGGCCACTCCCGGTATCGACCCGGGCCACGCCGTGGGCGCCTTCGCCGAGGCCGAGCTCCGCCTGAATCAGCGGTGGATCCTGGGCGGCCGGTACGGTTATACAGAAAACCCGTTGGACCCCTCCGAGTCGTCGTGGCTGGTGGCGCCGACGCTCACGTTGTGGGAGAGCGAGTACGTGCGGCTGCGAGCGGAGATGGATTTCCTGGACCGCCCCGATGGCGTGCTGCGTCTGTTCACGCTCCAGACGACGTTCGCCATGGGGCCCCACAAGCACGAGACGTACTGATCACGAACCGGAGAGATGCGCGCATGAATATTCTGAGTATCCTGCTGGCCGTCGGCCTCGCGGCCCCGGCCGACACCGCGAGGCCGTCTGAGCGCACTGCCCCGGTCATGGTGGTGACCACACTGCCGATCTACGCCGAGATCGTACGCGACATCGGCGGGGACGCGGTGCAGGTGACCTCCATTGCCGACCCCGCGGAGGACGCGCACTTCGTCCGGCCGAAGCCCAGCTTCGCGCTCCGCATCCGGCAGGCTGACATGTTCGTGACCACGGGGCTCGACCTGGAGCTCTGGGTACCGGCGCTGCTGGACAAGGCCGGCAACGCCGATGTGAGGGAGGGGGGGAATGGCTACGTCACCACCTACTCGGGCATCGAACTGCTGGACGTGCCCACCTCGACCGACCGCTCGGGTGGGGACATCCACCTCTTCGGCAATCCGCACCTCTTCACGGATCCGCTCAACGTCATCCAGGTTGCGCGCAACATCACCGCGGGGCTGAAGAAGGTAGCCCCCGCGCAATCGGCCATGTTCGACCGGAATCTGGCCGCCTTTTCCGACCGCATATATCGCCGGCTCTTCGGCGACGAGCTGGTGGACCTGCTCAAGGGACCCACGCTCGAGCTGCTCAGCCAGCAGGGAAACCTCATGGACTTCCTGCGCACGCAACAGTACGAGGGCCAGCCGCTGATGGCAAAGCTCGGTGGTTGGCTGAAGACGGCCGAGCCGTTCCGTGGCAAGAAGATCGTCTGCTACCACAAGAACTGGGCGTACTTCGAGAACCGCTTCGACGTCAAGTGCGCGGAATACGTCGAGACCAAGCCCGGCATTCCGCCCACGCCCGGCCACGTGGTGGACCTCATCGACCTGATGAAGAACCAGGGGATCAACGTCCTGTTCGCAGCGAGCTACTTCGACCCTGCGAAGGTTCAGGCCGTGGCCAGGCGCGCTGGGGGAACGGCCGTCCAGGTCCCGCTCCAGCCCGGTGTTGAGGACGCCTCGACGTACTTCGAGGTCGTGGATGCATGGGTGAACTCCCTGGCCGCGGCATTCAGGAAAGGGTGACGCAATGCTCTCCCTGATCCTCGCACCCCTCGCGGTCGGCCTCGTAATCGTGGCCATGAACGCCTACTTCGGGCTGCACATCATCCGCCGCGGCGTCATCTTCGTGGATCTTGCGTTCGCGCAGATCGCCGCCCTGGGGAGCACCGTGGCGTTGCTCTTCGGCGGCCACGTCGGCACGCCCCTGAGCTGGACCCTGAGCTTCGCGTTCACGGTAGTCGGCGCGGCCATCTTCAGCGTCACCCGGCGTGACGAGGAAACGCTGGTGCCGCAGGAGGCGATCATCGGGATCGTCTACGTGGTCGCCTCGGCCGCCGTGATCCTGATGACCAGCTTCACCGCCGAGGGTGCCGAGCATGTGGCGGAGACCCTCACCGGGTCCCTCATCTGGGCCACCTGGAGCACCTTTGGCCTCATCGCCGCCGTGTACGCAGCCATCGGCCTGTTCCACTACGTCGTGCGCGACAGGATGAGGGCGGTGACGTTCCACCCCGAGGAGGTCCGGTCCGTTCGCTTCTGGGACTTCATCTTCTATCTCACATTCGGCGTCGCCATCACCTTCTCGGTCACCCTCGCCGGCGTACTGCTGATCTTCAGCACGCTCGTCATCCCGGCGGTGATCGCGTTCACGTTCACCGGCCGGTTCAATCGCGCGCTGCTCCTGGCCTGGCTCAGCGGAGGGGTGGCACTGCTGGCCGGCCTCTGGGGCTCCGTCGTCTGGGACGTGACGACGGGGCCGCTCCTCGTCTGCTCCTTTGGCGCCGTGCTGATCCTGGCCTATGTTGTCCGGTCCCTGCTCGGGATCCAGACCCCCACGCCGCTGACCCACCTCCGCGAGGAGGAGCCCGGCCCGGTTCTCAACCCGAAGGGATCGGGGGCGTGACGGACTGTGCGGGCCGTCCGGCTCCGGGTGGCCACGGCGCGGCGTCGACTCGATCCAGGCGTTGAGGTTCATCCCTTCCGCGTCAGCCGCCGAACGGCTTCGCGACCACGCGGCGCTACAGGAGCGGATGCCGGGATCCAGCCGCGTGCCGCGCGAACTCACTGCGGCATGCACCCCGCGTCCGCCACCCCCGGCAGCAGCCCCACCCCCGCCGGCCGCGCCAGCGGCACCCCGCCCCGGAGCTCCGCCAGCCGCGCCCCGTCCAGCACCGTCCCATCCAGCACAACGGCATCCAGCTCCCGCAGCGCACCCACGTCAGCGGTGGGGTCGGCGCGGAGCACGAGAAGGTCGGCCCGCATCCCCGGCACCACCGTCCCCACCTCCCGCCCCCGCCCCGCGTGCCGGGCGGCCTCCGCGGTGGCGGCCCGGAGCGCCTCGGCGGGCGTGAGCACACCGCCCTCGACCAGGAGCTCCAGCTCGTCGTGGAGCGACCAGCCGGGGAAGAGCCCCACCCCCGCCAGGTCCGTCCCCGGCAGCACCGGCACGCCGGCGCGGTGCATGGCGGCCAGGTCCACCAGCGTCCGGTTCACGAAGCCGCACCACCCCCGGAGCGTGGCGGCGCCCATGGGCTCCCGGTCCAGCAGGTCGTAGCCCCACTCCTCCACGAGCGCCGGGGCCAGCAGTGGCCGGCGCGGATCCCGTGCGCCAGCGGCGTCGGCCATGAGGAGCCGGACGGAGTCTGGGTGCATGAGGCTGGTGAACCACGCCACCATGGTGGGCACGATGGCGGTGCCGCCCTCGCGGAAGGCCCGGAGCACCTCCGCCCGGGCGCGGGGCACGGTGTCCAGCGGGTAGGGATAGGACGCGTGCTCGAAGGTGGCCAGGCCCAGACGCGCGCCCGCGCGCGGGTCCATCTCGAACGGCGCATGGCCGGCCACCATCAGGCCACGCTCGCGGGCCGCCGTCACCACAGCCCGGTACGTGGCCAGATCCACGGTCTCGCGGATCTTGATGAAGTCCACCCCGAGCGCCGCCACCGAGTCCACCACGCCGGCCGCCGCCTCCGGCCCGGGCACGGCCACGCGCGTCCGCCGCCACGGCTCCCGTGTGGGCACGCCGGCCATACGCTCCAGCGTGGCGGGCGCCTCCAGCATGGGCCCCGGCGTCACGATGCGGGGCCCCACCCGCGCCCCCGCCGCCACCTCCCGCCGTAGCCCCAGAAGCCAGGCCGGGTCCCCACCCATGTCCCGCACCGACGTCACGCCGCTGCCCACGAACAGGGGGAGCGCCGCCGCCCCCGCCTTCCCCAGGTGCACGTGCATGTCCCAGAGGCCGGGCGTCACCCAGCGCCCCGCGGCGTCCAGGATCCGGGCGTCCGCCGGCACGGGGAAGGAGCCGTCCGGACCCACGCGGGTGATGATCCGGCCCTCCATGAGCACGGAGCTGTGCGGACGCGGCGCCGCCCCCGTGCCGTCCACCACCGTAGCCCCCCGGAGGAGCAGCGGAGGGGCGCTCCGGGAGCGGATGGCGGCCAGGGCCCAGTCGATGGCCTCGATCAACGCGGGCAGCGCCGACCGGCGGCGGCCCTCCAGCGGGGTCAGCGCGCTCGCCTGCCCGTGGCGCCCCAGGGCGCACGCCCCGGCCAGGCGCACCCCCGGCGTCGGGTCGTTGATGGCAATCTCGAGCGCCTGCCGCGCGCTCTTCACCGGCCCCACGTCACCCTCCGCTCCGGATGTAAGCGACGATGCCCGGCCCAGCGCCCGCGCCGCCGCCGCCCGCGCCGCCCCGTCCGGCACTTCGAGGAGGGTGAGTACGTGCCGTTGGACAGCCGCCGTGTCCAGCGCCAGGACCGGGTCCAGCCAGCCGCAGGCGGGGGGCGGCGCACCCTGCGCCGCCAGGGGAGTGGCGGGGAGGAATACCAGCGCCGCGGCCCCGGCCCACGCCCCGGTCCGGAAAATCACGGCGTCCTCCCGCGACCGAGGGCGCCGAGGGCACTGGCCGCCGCCATGCGCACGTGCTCGTCGGCATCGTCCAGGGCGCCGGCCAGGGCGCCGACGTGCGCGCGGCCGCCCGTGTGGCCGATGGCGTAGGCGGCCGCCCCGCGGACGTGGGGGTCGGCGTCGGCCAGGAGCGGCACCAGCCGCGGCGCGGCATCCGGCGCCTGCACGTTGCCCAGCGCGCTTGCCGCGCTCTGGCGCACGCGCGGGTGGCGGTCCTGGAGCGCGGCCACCAGGGCCGGAGCCGCCCGGGCGCTGCCCACGTTGCCGAGGGCATCCGCCGCTGCCTGCCGCACGTGGAAGTCCGCGTCACCGAGGGCGGCCGCGAGCGCGTCCAGCGCGCGGGCGTCGCGCAGGTTGCCGAGCTTCCATGCGGCGCGCAGGCGGGCGTCGTCGTCCCCGCGGGACAGCCGCGCGCGGATGGCGGTCAGGGAGTCCGCCGGGAGCGGCGCCGGGCGCCCGCTCTCGGGGAAGACCTTGTTGGGGGCGGGCGGCTCGAGGCCGAGCCCCACCCGCGCCACGCGCCGCACATTCCCGTCCGGATCGCCAAGCAGGCGCCGGAGCACCGCGTCGGCCGCCGCGCCGCCGATGTCCCGGAGCCCGTTGGCCGCCACCCGCCGTACCCCGGGGGCCGGATCCGCGGCGGCCCGCGTGAGCGCTGCCACCACGTCAGCCTGCGCCGCGCGCGCGACCCCACCATCGGCCAGTGCCCCGGCCGGCTGCCGCACGGGATCGCCCGCCGGCCGGGACGGCGCCGGGTCGAGGTCGGCCGCTGCCGGCGCCGGTGCCAGGCGCCACGCCGGGAGCACGGCCGCCGCCAGGAGGAGCACCGCGAGCCAGGCGCGCCGGGACGCCGGCCGCGCCGCCGGCCGCAGGATCTCCCGCAGCCGACGCCGGAGCGGCCCCGCCCCGTCCACCCCCAACGCCAGCGCCGGGCGGGCGCCCGCGGCGCCGCGGGCCGCCACGTCCAGGAGCGCCTCGGCATAGGCGCGCCGTTGTCCGGGGTAGCGGCGCACCACCGCCGCGTCGCACGCCCGCTCCGCCGCGTCCCTCATGCGCCGCCGCACCAGGTGCCACCCCGGGTTCCACCACCACACCACACCGCCCACCAGCTCGACGGGGCCGCTCCACAGGTCGCGGCGGCGGAGGTGCGCCAGCTCGTGGGCCATCACCGTGCGGGCGCGGTCGTCCGGGAGGGCGCCCAGCAGGCGGGCCGGCCAGTGGAGCCGCGGCCGGAAGAGGCCCGCCACCACCGGAGCGGCCAGTGCCCGGTCCAGCACCACGGCGGGCGGGCGCACGCCCATCTCCGCGGCCACCTCACGCACCAGGGCCGCGAGCGCCGCTGGCGCCGGGCCGGGGCGGCGGCCGCGCCGCCAGCGCAGCCAGCCGGCACCCGTGCGGAGCGCCACGACCGCGGCGCCCGCCAGCCAGACGAGGACCAGCAGATCCCCCGCCGTCCGGTGCGTGGGAGGCGCGCCAGCGCCTCGCGGCGTCCCCGTCGCAACGGCCGGAGGGCGCCCCGCCGCCGCGGCGGACGGGTCCGGTGCCACGATGCCCCCCGAAGGAGAGGCTGCGGGGACGGTGGGGAGGAGGACGGCGGCCGGCGCGGGGACGTCGCTTACCACCGGCAGGGAGAGGGGCGCTACCGGCGGCAGCATGAACTTCACCGCCAGCGCCAGCCAGAGGAGGTGCTCCACCCCGGGCGCCGGCCGCCACCGGCGCAGCGCGGCCAGCAGCGCGAGCGCCGCCGCCGTGGCCAGGACGGCGTTCTGCAGGAGCCAGCTCACGTGTCCCTCCACTCGGCCGCCTCCATGGTGTCCAGCGACGCCCGCAGCTCGGCGATCTCGTCGGGAGCCAGGCGCGCGCCGTCCAGGAGCGCCCGCACGAGGGGGAGGTCCCGTCCTGCGAAGAGGTCGTCGCGGATCACCCCCAACCGCTCCCGCGCCACGCCGTCGGCGGTGACCATCGGCACGTAGACGTGGGGCGTGCCGCTCCGGTCGCGGCGCGCGTAGCCCTTCTCCTCCAGCCGGTCCAGGATGGTCTTGGTAGTGGTGTAGGCCCAGGCGCGGCCCTGGAGGCCAAGGATATGGCGCACGTCGCCGGCCGGGCTGGGGCCGAGTTCCCAGAGCGCCTTGAGGGCGTCCAGCTCGGCTTGGCTCAAGGGTGGGCGGCTCGCGGGCTGATCGGACATGGACCTCCTCCTTTACTACGTGCTGTAGTAGCGACTGCTACATTATGTAGTAGGCGGGGGCGCGGCGTCAAGGCTGCCGCGGGGCAGGTGGAGGCCGGAACCGATTCGAGCACGAAGCGGTGGCCCCTGATAGGTTGTCGCGACCGGCAACGGATCTTCACCTCCCTGGGTGCATGGCAGACGGTACCGATCAAGCGAGCCCTCCGGCTGGCCCGGAGCCTATTTACCGCAGGCGCCTCCGCGACCTCCGCGGAGCGATCCTGCAGTTCCTGCGCAACCGCCAGCACCGGCTGATCGTCCACTCGCTCGTGCTGAGCATCCTGGTTTCCTTCGGCGCGATCCTCTTCGTATACTGCCTGCGGCTGGCCCATGCCCTGTTCCTGGGAGAGCTGGCCGGGTACCAACCACCGGGTCTGCCGAATGAGGGCGGCACGCTCCAGGAGATCGTCGGCGCGCATCGGCTCTGGCTCATCCCCCTCTCGACGACGCTCGGGGGGCTGATTTCCGGACTCCTGATCTTCCGCTTTGCCCCTGAAGCGGAGGGTCACGGCACGGATGCCGCAATACGCGCCTTCCACCGTACCTCCGGCAACCTGCGCCTGCGGGTTGCGCCCGTGAAGGCCATCGCCTCGGCGATCACGATCGGCTCGGGTGGTGCCGCGGGCCGCGAGGGACCCGTGGCCCTGATCGGCGCCACCCTCGGATCCGTGTACGCCAGAGCCACCCACCAGTCGGAGGATGAGCGGCGCTTGCTCCTGGTGGTGGGGCTGGCCGCCGGCATCGCCGCCGTCTTCCGAACCCCACTCGGGGCGGCGTTGTTGGCAATCGAAATCCTGTATCGAGGAATGGAATTCGAGGCGGCCGCGCTCCTCTATACCATGCTCGCCTCCGTCGGGGCCTATGCGGTGACCGGGCTGTTTCTCGGTTGGGAACCACTCTTCGAAATTCCGTCCGGAATGATTGCCCCGAGCGTATTTGAGTACGGGTGGTATGCCCTTCTGGGAATCGCGGCCGGTGTGGCCGCGGCCGCGCTGCCAGTGATCTTCTACAGGATGCGCGCGGCCTTCCAGGCGCTGCCCGGTCCACCCCATCTCAAGCCAGCGCTGGGCGGTCTCGGCGTGGGACTCATCGCGCTGGCCCTTCCCCAGGTACTCGGCGGCGGCTACGGGTGGATCCAGATGGCCATCTACGGCCAGCTGACGATCGGCCTGATGCTCCTGCTCGCACTCGCGAAGACCGTTGCCTTCTCCTTCACGATCGGATCGGGCGGTTCCGGGGGCGTATTCGCGCCGACCCTCTTCGTGGGAGCGATGATCGGCGGGTTCCTCGGCGCCGTATTCAACCAACCGGTCCCGCCCTTCGTCATCGTCGGCATGGCGGCGGTGTTCGCGGGCGCGGCGCACGTGCCGATCGCCGCGCTGATCATGGTTACTGAAATGACCGGTAGCTACCAGCTACTCGTCCCCGCCGCCCTGGCGCTGATGCTCAGCTACTTCGTGCAGATCACCCTGTCGAGTCAGTCCCGCTTCAAGGGGTTGTACGAGGCGCAGGTGTTCAGCCGAGGCGATTCGCCCGCTCATCACGCCGATCACCTTCGCATTGCGCTCCGCATCCTCCACGACCGCAACGTGACGCTCCCGGATGACGTGGGCCGGGTCGACCTGGTATCGCTGATGATGGCGGGGATTCCGGTGGATCTCGAGGATGGCCGCCGCCTCTCCATAGCCACGGTGGCGCCGCGGAGCTGGCTCGAAGGCAAGGAGATCCGTGAACTGGGCCTCCACACGGAGGAGGTCAACATCCTCACGATCATCCGCGGCGAGCACATGACGGCGGCTCGGCCCGACACCCGGCTCGAGCAGCACGACCGGCTCCTCTGCATCACGTCCGCCGCGGGATGGGATCAGTTCGGACCGCATGTACAGGCCGGCTGGTCAGAGCGCGCGGGGGAGACCTTCCGCGCTCGAGGCCCGGGCAGCATCTGACCTGGCAACAGATCTGAGGTGCCGGAGCGCTTCTGCTTGCCTCCCTCTGCCCACTCGCCGGCGAAGAGTTTCCAGCCGTCGCCATGGGACTTGAAGCTGAAGCCGGAAAACCGGTCGCGCGACTTGAAGCGCGGGAAACCCGGTGCTTGAACTGAACGAACGCGCCTGAAAAATGCCTTGATCGCTTTGTCCAACCGGTCCAGCGTGACCTGGAGCGATTGCGCGTTGAGGGCCCCGTACTCCGGGTGCAGGGCCCTGATTTCCGTGACCTCTTTCTCCTGGTCTCCCTTCCGGATCGAGATGCCGGCCCTGCGGTATGCGGTGATGCGATGCTCCAGGGCGGCGTTGTACAACTGCCGATGGCGCTCGCGGACTCTGCTCCATGAAGCAAGCCCTTCAGCGTGCTCGTCGGCGAGGCGGACCACGTCCAGTTCCTACTCATGCTCCCGCCCAAACCTGATCACATGCGGCGGTGCGCCGCTCTCCGTCATCCGGCAGTACATCGAGCAACCGAATCGGCCACCACCACCGGTGGAATTGATTGGCGCCCGGCTCACCCAACGCTATGATGCCCAGCGTGAGCCCTGACCGGTGTCGGGGGCCACGCAGCCACCGGAGGCGTTTCATGAAGGGGGTAGGATGAGGCGGGTACGCTACCAGGTGGCGTGCAGCATCGACGGCTTCATCGCGGGACCGGAAGATGATTTCGACTGGATCACGCCGGAGCCCTCGTTCGATTTCAACGCGCTTTATGCTCGGTTCGACACCCTCCTCATGGGCCGGCGCACCTTCGAGATCGTGCGTGCCGCAGGGGATAGCTTTCGCGGGAAGCAGGTGGTCGTGGCCTCACGGACGCTCCGGACGGAGGATCATCCGGACATCGAAGTGGTTGGTGAGGGCCTCGAGGCGCGTATTCGCGAACTCCGCGAGCAGTCCGGCCGGGACATCTGGCTCTACGGTGGTGGCGAACTCTTCTCCCAGGTCCTGGCCTGGGACCTCGTGGATACCGTCGAACTGGCGCTCATCCCGGTGCTCCTGGGCGGTGGGGTGCCGTTTCTTCCCTCGCCCGCGGTGCGCAGGCGCCTGACACTCGCTGGACATCACGCCTACCCGAGCGGCATGGTGCTCCTCGAGTACGAGGTCCAGAAGGCCGGACACCCCAACAAGGAGCCGCCGTGACCTGCCCGCGCGCCCTTCCAGCTGCCCTCCTGTTTTCCCTCCTCACGGCGTGCGGCGCGGACGCGCGGCGGAACGCGGGGTCCGCCGTTCCGGAGTGGCCGCTGCAGGAGGTGGTCCGCATCGGCAGCGTGGACGGGGAGGTGGCACTCACCCAGGTAGGCGTGATCATGCTGGCGCCCGATGGGCGCATCTTCGTTGCCCAGCCGCGCGACGCCGCGGTCCGGGTCTTCGCGCCGGACGGGTCGCCGGCGGGGATCATCGGACGACGCGGTGAGGGGCCGGGGGAATTCCGGCTCGTGGCTGGACTGGGCTTCCAGGGGGACACCCTATGGGTGAGCGACCCAACCGGCGGCCGCGTGAGCTGGTTCGGTCCCGACGGGTCCTTCCAGGAATCCCGGGAGTGGTCCACGGAATCATGGGTCGTGGAGGGCCCGTTCCGCACCGGCTACATGGCCACGCCCCCCGAGGTGATCCTCCCGGACGGGAGCGGCGTGACCCTGACCGGGCGCTTCGAGGCGGTCATGGCGGGCGGAGCCCCGGAGGCGCGGAAGCCCTCGCTCGTGCGTGGCTCCCCGGTCGTGCGGTTCGACACGACGGGTACCATCCTGGACACGCTGGCCTGGGAGCAGCGGCGCGGCGGCACCACGCTGCTGAACTTCCAGGGTCGCCCGCTCGTAATGGGCATGCCCGTGAACGATGGGCCGCTCGTGGCCATCGCTCGGGACGGCGGCGGTGCGGTGGTTGCGGAGGGGACGCTGCCGCCTGGGCAGGAGTCGGCCTGGGTACTTCGGCGGCTCACCCCGGAGGGGGACACGGCGTTCGCGCGTGGCGTCCCCTACGAACCTGTTCCCCTCCCGTACGGATACGTCACCCGGCTCGCCGAGGAGCGCTCCGCCCTCTATAACCAGCGCGGGCCCGGGCCCACCGCAACGCAGATCGAGGCCGCATGGCGCGACGCGGGGTTCGTCCCCGAGACGCTCCCGCCGGTCACCTCCCTTACCGCCACGCAGGACGGTCGCATCTGGGTCCGGCGTGAGGAGCCGGCGGCCGGGGAGCCGGCGCGCTGGGAGGTGTTCGACGCGCAGGGGCAGCCCGTTGCCAGCCTTCGACTGCCGGCTGCCCAGCAGGTGCAGGCTGCTGATGGGGATCAGCTCGTGGTCCTCGAGCACGACGAGTTCGACGTGCCCTATCTGGTGGTGTACCGGATTCAGGAGGGGTGACGGCGGGGGCCGCACCACATTCCAGCGGTTCCGGCGCGAGCCAACCTCGAACGCCTGGGTGGGCGCTCGATGGGATCCGCTGGTCGATTCTCAATCGGGCAGGTGGATGCGGAACGCGCCGATGTGGGGCACGCCCATCTCGCCCGTCCACCTGCCGAGCACGTAGTCCCGGCCCACCATGTGCACGTCCAGCCCCGGCGGCAGGATCGTGGTGGCCAGCTGCTGGCCGTCGGCCGCGAAGATGCGCCACACGGGCAGTTCATCAACCCAGGGCGCCTGGTACTCGCGCACCCAGATCCGACCCACCGCATCCGCGTGCAGGTCCGTGTAGGTGGCCATGCTCTCGGGGAAGCGCAGGTGCCTCTCGGACTCGCGCTGCCGCTGCCGCCACGCGGCGCTCGTGTCCCGGTCCATGTTCCACTCGAGGTAGCGCGCGCGCTCCGCCGAGCCGACCGGCACGGCCGGCCGGTCCAGGCGCACGTGGGAGTGAAGCCGACCATCGGCGTCGTACACCACGAAGCCGTAGGTTTCGGCTTCGCCGATCCAGACCAGGGAGTCAGCCACCGCGGCGTGGAAGGTCCGTGCGAATGGCACAATCATCCCCATCATGACGCTGCCGGATGTGACCATGAGGGACTGGTTGCCGTCGAAGGTGCCGATGCGGCTGAATTCCTCCCCGTCCAGCGGACGGTAGCCCACCACCACGGAGTCCTGGTGGATGCCCGGCTCCATGTTCATACCGGAGAAGATGGCCCGGTACACGCCGATGGTGTCATTCAGGAGGCCGCGCATGCGCAGCACCCGCCCTTCCCAGCGTTCCACCTGGATGATCCGCCCGAAGTCACCGTTACGGGCGAATACCGTGAGCCGGGGGTGCTGCGTGTCCGCCACCACCAGCGAGTCGCCGCGACCCACGTAGATGGCCGCCACCGTGCCGAACTCCCCCGGTCCGCTGCCCGCGCCCCCCACGGAGCGGAAATGGGCACCGGTGGCGTCGTAGAGGCGGACCTGGTCGGTGCCGGCGTCCGAGATGGCCACGCCGCCGTCAGGCCAGCTGGTGGATGCCCACGGATTGCCGAGATCCTGGCCGTCCAGGCCATCCAGCGTGCCGATGGTCAGGAACGGCTCCGTGTCCACCCGCCAGACGGGCAGGGGCACGTCCGGATTGGTGACGATGCGAACGCCGACGCTGTCCCGCACGGCGGCCGTGGGATCCGTGTCCCGAGGTTGCTCCGCGGCGCCGCAGGCGGCCAGGAGCAGGCAGAATCCGGGGAGAAGCAGGCCAAACAGGACGGCAACGCGGTCATAGTTCACGGGCTCACCTCCTGTACCCCAGCCTAACCCCTGCCACCGTATCGAACCACCCTGTTTCCGTGGAGTACGCTTCATCATGGACCCGCGGCGCTCCACCTGCGCGTGGCCGGGCCGGTTCAGTCCACCCGGAAAAGCTCCGCCACCGGCACCCGGAAGCCGGGCACCACGGCGCCGCCGTCGAGATGGTCGTCCCCGCCGAGCGAGCGGACAGTGCCATTCGCCTCGTGCACCAGCACCCGGAGCCCCACCGGGTCCAGCACCCAGACCGCGCTGGAGCCTGCCTTCAGGTAATCCGCCACCTTGCCCTGGACCGTGTGCCACTGGTCCCGGGGCGAGATCACCTCGACCGCGAGCGTGGGAGCGAGCTCCCACCATCCCGTCGGCGGTACCGTTGTGGGCAGACGGTCCCCGCCGATCAAGCCCACGTCCGGTCCGCGCACGGTGTCACGGACGCCGGGCAGGAGGAAGCCGGTCTCGAGCACGACCCTCCCAAGCCCGTGGGCGTCGACATGGGCTCGCAATAGATCGTACACGTGAGCCACCACCGCCCCATGCAGCGCCGCAGGTCGCGGCTCCCGCACCAGCCGGCCGTCGACCAACTCCAGGCGCCAGCGATCGTCGGAGGAAATGGACGCGAACCGTTCAGGGGAGATGCGGCGCGAGTCGGGCGCGTACGTAGCCATGAATCCAAGGTGGCAGGCCAGGCGGCGGAGGTCCATGGCTGGATGGGCCACGCCGCGGTAGCGCTAGCGTTCGATGTACTTCATGCCGAGCGGGCGATCGTGTTCCTCAGGGGCCATCGAATGCCTCCCGTTCCAATCCTCAGGAGCCGCCTTCGATCCGCTCGCCCGCCCCGACCACGCGGACGCGCGTCGG
>Ga0214473_10007133_pt1 | contig 13293 bp, 14 predicted proteins | sample RVTome_7_FD_203509 | JGI IMG/M metagenome (GOLD analysis project Ga0214473, IMG submission 203509) | Soil microbial communities from uranium-contaminated site in the Upper Colorado River Basin, Wyoming, United States - RVT98D197 | ecosystem: Environmental > Terrestrial > Soil > Contaminated >...
CGATCCGAACCGGATCCGGCTCCTCCCCGGCCCCACCCGCTGCGGGCCGATCGTCCTGGAGTACGGCACAGGCCTGAACCCGGGGCTGTGGGACTGGTACTCTTCCGTCATCGAGGGGAATCCCGTGCGGAAGGACGGGTCCGTGGTCCTCTTGGCCAACGACGACACGGAGGTCGCGCGGTGGAACTTCTATCGGGCGTTCCCGATTCGTTGGGAGGGCCCGTCCCTCGACTCGACGGACACGAAGGGATACGCGGTCGAGAGGATCGAGCTGGCGGTGGAGTTGATCGAACTGGGCTGAACTCCCCGCCCTTCTCTTTTTTCAGCCGAAGACCTCGGCCTCCGTGTGCACGACGGCGCCGACCTCCGTGAGGCTGTACGGCTTGATGTTGCGGTCGTGCTTCAGGCGGCGCATCTTCACGATCTGCACCGCCGGCTGGACCTCCCCGTTCGTGCGCTCCACGAGACGCAGGCTGATCACCCCGTCGCTCACGTACTCCACGAGGCCGTCGCGGGACGAGCGGGGGTTGTCGTCCTTCACCTCCGCGGTCATGACCGCCGTCGCGCCCGTCCTCCGGATCTGGTCGCAGAGAGAGAACAGGCGCGTACGCCGCTCGATCTCGTCCGGGAACATCATGCTCAGCAGGGACACGGAGTCGATGGCGATCCGCTGCGCCTTGAACGACTTGATGAACTCGGGGAGTTCCGAGCGGACGCGCGTAGCGGTCGCCTTCGCGTCCGCGGGCTCGAGCTTGATCAGCGCCGCGGCCTTGCCCTCCGTGTGCGAGCGGAGGTCCCACCCGTAGGCGTCCGCCGTCTTGAGGATCGACTCCACGTCCTCCTCGAGGGTGATGAAGATGCCGCGCTCCCCGTTGATCAGCCCCTGCATGAGGAACTGGAGCGCGAACGTCGTCTTCCCCGTCCCGAACGACCCCAGGAGGGCGACCACGTGGCCGCGCGGGATCCCGCCGCCCAGCATCTCGTCCAGACCCTCGACGCCCGTCCGCACTAGGTCCATCGCCTCACCCGATCCGCTCCATGTACACGACGACGAGCCCCTGTCGGGTCGTGATCATAATCGGGAAGCGCGCGATCTTCTCCATGGGCAGGTGGGGCAGCACGCTCGTGAACTTCTCCACGTACATGTACCGCTGGCGCTTGCTGCTCCGCAAGTACCGGGACCATTCGAACACGAGGCATCCGTCGACGGAGTCCACGATCATCCGCTCCACGCGCGGCTCCAGGATGTCCTTCGTGAGAAGCAGGTACACGATGCCGTCCCAGCGCTTTGCAGCGCGCTGGATTCCCTTGACCGTGCTTACGACGTCCCGCAAGTCCGTCGACTCGTTGTCCACGAAGTCGGAGAGGGCGTCAATCACGATCATCGCCCGCGGACCGTTCGCGTCGAGGAACTCGACGAGGCCCTCCAAGAGGTTCTCCTGCGGCGTCCCGAACGGCGTCACGGGGGGCTCCGTCCAGCTCGCAGGGACGACCGTGCGGCGGAAGTACTGGGCGCTGAAGTCCCGGAAGACGGTGTTGCGGCGGAACGCCTGGTAGTAGTCCCCGTTCAGGCTGGCCGCGAACTCCCGCAGCACGACGTCGCGGGATCGGGCGAACGTCACGTAGCAGATCCGCTCTGGGAGGACGGAGTCCTTGCACCCGACGCCGAGGTAGTACTTCCGGAGCGACGGGCGTTCCCGCACGGTGCTCAGCTTCGCGGCGCCCGTGTACACGAACTCCCGCATCCCCGCGCCCTCCTCGCCCATCAGGAGGACGGTCGAGCCCTGCGGGAACCCGCCCCCGACGATTGTGTCGAGGTCCGCGATGCCCGTCGGGATGAGCCGGATCGAGGAGGGCTCCACGTCCGGAAGGATGGAGTCCTCTGGTTGCACCGTGGCCTCTCCCGTTAGAGCCATCCCGTTCCGACGCATGCGGTTGCCCCGATAAAGAACTTTCTCCCGGTGGGCTCCGCGCACCGTCCGTGCGTCCCCAACCTCCAGTGCAAACGTTGATGTCGCACGGCCATATCCCCGGATGCCGAGGATGGGCCCTGACTTCTGAGCCGCACGCGGAGCTCTTTCGGCTGACCCAGCAAAAGGACGAGGACATCGACCTCGCGCAGGCGGCGTTGGTGCTCGCGCGGCACGCGTACCCGGACCTGACCGTGGAGCCGCACCTCGCGAGGCTCGACGGGATGGCGGCGGCCGTGCGCGAGCGCCTCGGGCCGAGCCTCGAGCCCCGCCGCATCGTCGAGGAGGTCAACCGCCAGCTGTACGAGGTCGAGGGCTTCCGCGGGAACGAGCGGGAGTACTACGACCCCCGGAACTCGTACCTGAACGAAGTCCTCGACCGAAAGCTCGGAATCCCGATCACCTTGTCCCTCGTGTACATGGAGGTCGGGCGGCGCGTCCTCCTCCCCGTGCTCGGCGTCGGCCTCCCCGGGCACTTCATCGTGAAGGTGCTGACGCCCGCTGGGGACATCCTCCTCGACCCATTCCAAGGTGGCCAGGAGCTCACGGAGGACGACTGCCAGGCCCGCCTCGACCGCGTGTACGGGGGCCTCGTGCGGCTCGACAAGCGGATGCTCCTCCCCGTTACGAAGCGGCAGATCCTCGTCCGCATCCTGAGCAACCTGAAGACGATCTACCTGAACCAGTCGGAGCACGACCGCGCGCTCGAGGTCGTGGAGGACCTCCTCGTGGTCGAGCCCTCGTCCCTCCCGGACCTCCGGGACCGCGGCCTCCTGTTCTACCGCCAGAACCGGTTCGCGGAGGCGCTGTCGGACCTGCGGAAGTATCTCATGCTGGCGCACGACGCGGAGGACCGCGAGCCGGTGAAGCAGACCGTCCGCGGGATCGAGGCGATCCTGTCGATGATCCGCTGACCTGGGCTCCCGGTTGAGAATCATCGGTGGAAATCGGCGGCAGACCTTTATCCCGCGGGGCGCGGCATCGCGCGGGGATGGCCGTGCGGAACCCGTTCCTGGGAATCTTCGCGACCCTCGGGTGGGCGGCGGTCCTCGCCCCCCTCCTGTTCGTCCCCGCCCTCCTGATGCCCCTCCTCGGCCTCCCCTCGGAGGTGCCGCTGTTCTACGGGGTGGCGGCGTTCGCAATCGCGGGCGCCGTCGCCGGCCGCTCGGGCACGTTCGCCTGGGCGGCCCTGCCCGCCGCGTTCCTCGGCGCCTTCGCCGGATACGCGACCGTGGCCGCCGTCGCGGCGCCGCCCGTGGACCTCCTGTACGCAGCGATCCACGCGGCCGTCGCCGGCGCGGGGGCGTGGGCCCGGGCCACCTCGTTCATGGCGAAGGTCACGCCGGAGATCCACATCGAGAACGAGGAGAAGCGGCGCTGCCGGATGTGCGGCGCGCGCGTCGGCCCGCGCGCGACCCGGTGCTGGAGCTGCCGGGCGTCCCTTCACCGGATCACGTGATCAGATTTTCTTCATCCGGCCCAGGACGGGCTCGTAGATGAGGCCCTTGTCTAGGAGCTCGTTCACGCCCTCCTCGAGAGCCTCCTTGTGGATCCCCTTCTTCCCCGCCGCATCGAGGAGCGCGTCCCACGGGGCGCCCTTCCCGTCCCGGTCCAGCTCCCCGATCAAGGCGAGGACGGCGTCCTCCGTTTCCTCGTCCTTCTTCCGGGGCGCCTCCGCCTTCTGCGCCGCCTTCGCGGCCGCCGCCGGCTCCTCCGGTGCGAACGCGCGGTACTCCGGGAGGAGGTACCGGAGCCCCTCCGCGAGGAGGCTCGTGTACCGGGACAGGTCGACCCTCCCGTAGTGGGACGACGCCGCCACGAGCCCCTCCGCGACCTCCCCGGGGTACCCGAGGGCGACGAGGGCGTCCTTCGTGAGCGGGTCCATCCCTTGCGCCTCCCGTGCGCCCCCCAGACGGGTCTTCAGGGAGCGGCATGCCTCGAGGATCCAGTAGTCCCGCACGTTCTCGTCCACGACCTTCACCATCTCCGGCCGGATGCTCGTGTACACGGTCCCCGGCTCCGGGGAGTACGTGCGGGACTTCCCCATGACCGCCGCGAACGCGGGCGGCTTGATCTTCGACAGCCTCGCGGCTGCCTCGGGCTGGTACTGGCCCGCGTACACGTGGAAGACGCCCGTGGGGTCCGACACGCGGGCCCGCCACATCGGCTGTCCGTCCGTCCCCACGTTCTCCACGTCCGTGAGGACGCCGACGACGAAGAGGCGGTTCACCCGCGCCCCGAGCGGCGTCACGACGTACGACGGCGCGCGGTCCCCCCCGCCGCCGACCTCGAGGTTGCTCTCGTTGTATTCCCCCGCGAACAGCCGCCACGCCACCTCCCGAATCATGCTCGCCCCTCCCTTGACCCCGCGGGTCAGCTCCCCAGCTCCTCGAGCATCGCCCGCGCTTCCTCCTGGACGTCGACCTTGAGGACGCGGGCGGTGTCCACGATCATCATCAGCCCGTACTCGTCGCTCGTCACGTTCCCGCGCACCTCCACGGGCTGCGCGATGAGGAGGTCCGCGAGCTCGTCCCGCACGACCTCCTGGTCCATCGCCTCTTTCGCCTGCGCGATGCACTCGTCGACCGTCTTCTCGAGGAGGAGCTCCGTCAGGTCCTTCCCGAAGACCGCGGTGATCGCGCCGGAGCCGTCGTCCACGACGCCCTTCACCCGGAGGTCCGCGTTCCCCTGGACCTCCCCGTGGATCCGGCAGACGTTCTTCCGCAGGACGCGCCGGCACTCCGGGCACCGGTACACGAGGCCGGAGCCGTCCTTGATGTCGATCAGGATGCCCCGGATCGTCACGTCGACGCCGCCCCCGCGCTCGGCGAGATCCTCAATCCACATCCGCGGGGACTGCGTCAGCTCGGCCGTGGCCGGGAGCGCGTCCGTTGTGAGCTTTGCGACCGTCGCGCGCTCGTCGAACGACAGCTGGGGGATCCCCCGCCAGCTCTTCACGTAGCCGCCCTCGATCCGCAGGACGTCGCCCTCGACAAGGCCGAAGTCCTTCCATGCGGAGAACTGGACCTTCCCCGTGTCATCCGCGAGAACGCCGCTGCGGACCGTCTTCTTCTCCCCCGCGACGTTGACCTCGCGGGCCTCCACGGACAGGACCCGGGCGGTGAGGCCGACGTTGCTTAGCCCCTCCTTGAGGTCCACGACCTTGGCGGCGGTCGCCGGGCCGGCGGGCATCGACGGTCTCCCACCCTCGACCGGCGGCAGGAGGTCCGCGGCCTCCTTCGTGACGACCGCGCGGTTCCCGAGGTGGACCTCCACGCGGCCCTTGAACTCCTTCGTGTACGCGTTCACGATCCGCACGACGTCCCCCTTCGCGAGCCTAAGGCCCTCCGGGTTCCACGCCGTGTACGGGGCGGTCCCCGTCGGGTCCCCGAGGAACCCGTACAGGATCGGCTTCGACCCCGCCTCCGTCTCGATCTCCTTTTCGTTCACGGACACGATCCGCGCGAGCAGGCTGACGCTCTGCTCCCCGGGCACGAGCTCCCGGACGGTCTTCGTGATCCCCAGGGAGAGGTCCGCGGGGTTGCCCCCGTGCTTCTTCACGATCGACCGCTTCGCGGTGTCGAGGGACACCCGATAGACGTTCAGGTAGTTCCCCAACTCCCGCTCGATCTCGTCCGCGCTCACCTTGTCACCCAGCGCCCGGAGGATGTCCCGGACGTGGGGCTCCAACTCTTCCTTCATACTCATCCGTCCTGAGGCGTGTTTGTCGAACTGCCTCGTGCTGCTCTCGGGATGGCCGTGGGCCTAAAGTCCTTTACTGCATGTACGGCGAAGGTACTCCGGGCGGGACGGAAGAGCCGTGACGTGTGCCAGGCCCTCTGACGCACGAGGACTGGCAAAGGTTGAAGGAGGCGCTTACGTGGATGCCGCAGTCGATGCCGGAACCACCCTCGGCGCGCTCCTTAATCGGATACGCGTTCTGGAGGGAACTTCGCCGCCTGATGTCGCCCGAGGAGTTCGAGGCGTACGTGAAGTACTGGAATTCACGATACTCGACTGGGAGTCGAGGTTCCGCGTGTTCGAGGGAGAGCTCGAGCGGTTGAGGCCGGCTGGCGGGGAGCCTATCCACGGGCGTTGAGTGTCACCCGCCCGCGTCGCGCCGCGGGCCCATGCTCCGGTTCCCCCCGGCACCTCCGGGGCGGACGGCGGCGGCGGAAGTGATAACGTCGGCGTCACCCTTAAGGCGGCCGCGGTCCATGCCTTTCCTGCGCGAGGGGTTGGGACGGACCTCGAACTAGTCAAGATGAAAGTCTGCATGGTCGGCGAGGCTGCCGTCGGGAAGACGAGCCTCGTCCGGCGCTTCGTCCTCGACCTGTTCAACGAGGCGTACGCCGCCACCCTCGGGGCCCGCGTGACGAAGCGGGAGCTTCACTTCAAGGGCGTCGAGGTCGACAAGCACGTCCGCGTCGACATGACCCTGTGGGACATCATGGGCGAGCGGTTCGTGCGGGACGAGCTGCGGGAGTCGTACCTGCTCGGCGCGCAGGGCGTGATCGCGGTCGCGGACATCGCGCGTCCCTCCACGATGGACGCGCTCGAGGTGTGGATCGACTGGGTCCGGAACGCGGTCGGCGAGGTGCCCGTCGTGTACTCGGTCAACAAGATCGACCTCCTGGCCGAGCTGATGCGGAAGCCGAACGACGAGGAGATCGAGGGCCTGTTCGGGATGAAGGACGTGTTCTGGTTCTACACGAGCGCGAAGACGGGGCAGGGCGTCGAGGACGTGTTCGCCGCGGTCGCGAAGCAGGTCCTCGCGGAGGTGCTGGACTACCAGATCCAGGCGGTCCCCAAGTCGGCGCGCCCGACCCCGAACATGGCGGACCTGCCGCGCGGGCCTATCGGGCCCTGACCGCCTCGATCAGAAGGAACAGGGGCACGCGGTCGTACTCGTTCATGAAGTCCCGCGGCCGCGCCTCGATCGCCTCGGGTGGCGGGACGGGCTCTTCCAGGCGGCGGACGAGGAACCCCGCGTCCGCGAGCGCCTCGAAGTAGTCCCGCAGCGGGCGGTGGAAGCTCGTCACCCGGGGACCGTCCCCGAATCCCCACGCCTCCGTCGTCCGGTCGAAGTACCGGTCCACCTTCACGTGCTGGCGGTCCTCGTTCCGGTTCGAGTCGCGCGGCTCCTGGATCCACCCGCGGATCGGTGGCGACGCGAACGCGGGGTGCATGATCGAGAAGACGAACCGGCCGTCCGGCCGGAGCACGCGGGCGATCTCGCGAATCGCGCGGCGGTAGTCCCGCACGTCCTGGAGGACGAGGTTCGAGACGACGACGTCGAACGCGCCCTCCGCGTACGGGGCGAGGTCCACGATGCTCCCCTGGCGGTAGCGGACGCCGAGCGGCTCCTTCCGCTCCTGCGCGAGCGCCATCCCGATGAACTTCCGCGAGATGTCCTGGCCCTCCACGGCCGCCCCCTTCTTCGCCAGGAGCCGCGCGAGGTACCCAAGGCCGCAGCCCGCATCGAAGATCCGGAGGCCCTGGACCTCCCCGAGGATGCGGAACAGGGCGGGGTCGATCACGTACCGGCGGTTCACGTCCCCGTACTCCGTGTACCCGGAGGACCACACGTCCGCGAGCGCGTCCCACTGGGCGGCGATCTTCCCGTCCGTGACCTCGTCCGCGTCCATCGCGGGGAGGACCTGCGAGGACCACGGGGGCACGATGTCCTCCTGCGGGCTCAGCCCCCGCTTCGCACGCGCGAACGCGGGGTTGCGCTGCCAGGGATGCTTCCGCTCATACTCCAGGCGGTCGAGCGCGGCGTGCTCCCGGCCGCACGACGGGCAGGCGAGCGCGTAGTAGTAGGACCACCGCCAGAACCCCTTCCGGACGGCGCGCTGGCGGGGCGCGCACTTGATGCACAGGAACTTCCGCCCCGTCGGGCACCACGCCATCCCGTTGAAGTGGTGGCTCCGCCCGCACGTGTCACAGACGAACCGCCAGTGGACGTCGCACCGCGGGAAGGAGGAGCCGAGGTCGTGCCTCGCGGGCTTCACGCGGTACCGCGACTCTGCGAGGTGAATCTGCTCGCAATACCGGCACGGCGCGCGGGGGGGCATGGGGGCGTCGCGATGCCGAGTCCGGCGGATATACGTTTCGACGGGAGCGCGCCGCTCGGGTCTAGCACGCCGCGCAGCACCGCGGGCTCTCCCAGTATTCGAGCCCGAGCCGCACGAGAGTCTCATCCGTCGACGTGATGCCGTACGGGGACTCGGTGTCCGTCGCGGAGATCGTAAGCACCTGCTGCCCGTCCGCGACGAGGATCAGGCACGAGCACACGATCCCGCGGACCTCCGCCACCCTCGCCAGTTCCTTGTCCATCTCGATGTCCGGCACCGCGAGCTTCACCGCCACGCGCCGTCGGGCCGCCGTCGCGAGGTCCGACTCGAGCTTCCGGAAGAACGACTCGTCGGAGGCCAGCACGACGACCTCGCGGCGGGCCGAGGCGATCATCGCCCGCGCCCGACCGAGGACGTTCGAGAGCCCCTTCACGACGTACGCGATGTCCGTCGACGGGCTCTTGGCGGCGGACTGCAGGGGTTCCAGGAGCGCCGCGACGCGCGCGACGGACGTCCGCTCCCGCTCGTGCCGTTCCTCCAGCATCTTCGCTAGGCGCGCCTCCGCCTGCTTCGGCGGCACGGCGCGGTGCGTCTTCGGCTTGCCCGCCTGCACCGCCACGAGCCCGCGCTCCACGAGCTCGTCGAGCGCGTAGTAGATTTTCGAGTCCGGGATTCCCGTGCGGCCCACGAGGTCGCCCGCCGTCGCCTCCGGGAGGCGGACGAGGGCGCAGAACGCGTCCGCGGCGTAGCCCGAGAGGCCGAGCGCCCGCAAGATGGCGGCGATCTCGTCCCGTTTGCCCTTCGTGGCCTCCTCGAGGAGCGCGTTCGCCCGCGCCTTCACTTCCGACATCTGCGAAGGAAACAGGAGGGAGAGTATATGAACTTGTCTCCTACTGTGAGGTAGTAGATAACATGGCAACGAAGGCGGACGAACTCCGCAAACAGGTGCGGGGGCACTACGCGAAGGCGGCGCAGGCGGCGTCGCGCGAGCCCTCCGGGTGCTGCGACGGCGGCTACACGGCGGACGAACTCTCCCGGATCCCGGAAGGGGCGTTCCTCGGCCTCGGGAGCGGGAACCCCGTTCGTCTCGCGGCGCCCCGCGGGGGCGAGGTCGTCGTTGACCTCGGGAGCGGCGCGGGCGTGGACGTATTCTTGGCGGCGGACCTCATCGGGCCGGCGGGCCGCGTGATCGGGATCGACATGACCCCGGAGATGGTCGCGAAGGCCCGCGCGCTCGCGGCGGAGCACGGGATCCGGAACGTGGAGTTCCACGAGTCCCTCATGGAACGCCTGCCCCTCTCGGACGCGGCGGCGGACGTCGTCGTGAGCAACTGCGTAATCAACCTGAGCCCGGACAAGGCGGCGGTCTTCCGGGAGGCGTACCGCGTTCTGAAGCCCGGCGGACGGCTCGTCGTCTCCGACCTGGTGAAGGAGCGGCCGTTCGAGCTCGCGGACGTGTGCGGCTGCGTCGGCGGCGCGATGGTCCGCGGGGAGTACTTCGACGCGATCCGGGCGGCCGGATTCCGGGACCTCGAGCTCCTGGAGGACCGGCGGTGGGCCACGGGGAGCGCCGACATGCCCGCGTCCTCGATCACAATCCGCGCGTTCAAGTCGAAGGAGGTGAACCCGTGATCTCGCCGACGCTGGTCCAGGCCCTGGCGGTGGAGAAGGTCCGCGCCGCGGACCCTTACTCGTGCTGCAACGGGGAGTGGTGCCGGACGGAGTGCCGACCCAAGTGAGGCTCCCCTAAAGTTTAAGGGTAGGCCGCCTTCCCCGCGGACATGGCCCGGAAGTTCGACCCCGACTCCGTCGGGGTCTCCCTCCCAAAGAAGGTCCCGGTGAAGTTCCACCCGTTCACGTCGTACTTCAAGGGCTTCGAGAATGTGGCGGCGGTGCGGAAGACGTTCGGCCCGCGGACCGCGCAGATCCTGCGGACCGTGAAGGTCGAGTTCTTCACGTCCCGCTGGGGCTACATGGGCGTGAGCGACGACGACGGACACCTGATCGTGTCGACGCACTACCTCGGGCACGGGGACCCGCGGGACATCTACCTCGACGTGGTCCACGAGCTCGTGCACGTGAAGCAGCACCGGGACGGCAGGGCGTTGTTCCACAACCGGTGGACGTACGAGAACCGGCCGACGGAGCTCGAAGCGTACCGCCTGTGTACGGCGGAGGGCCGCCGCCTCGGGATGACGGACCGGGAGCTCGTCCGGTACCTGAAGGTCCCGTGGCTCGACGACGGGGAGTTCGTGCAGCTCGCGAAGAACCTCGGGCTGAAGGTCCCGAAGCCCCGGAAGCGGAAGAAGCGGTAGGGCCATAAGGGGCGGTCCCGTTCGCACGGCGATGCGCCTCGGGGATCCCCGCCAGCCCGCGACGTTCGCCCTCGCCGTCCTCGTCGGGTTCGTCGTCGCCCGGTTCGTGGGCGTGGCGGTGCACGAGGTCCTGGGCCACGGGCTGTTCGCACAGGCCCTCGGCGGCGTCTTCTACGGCGCGTACGTCTCGCCGGGGTCCGGCTTCGCGTTCGTCTTCATCCCGGAGGGCGCCCCCCCGGCGTTCGACGCCCTCGTCGGCCTGTCGGGGATCCTCGTCGAGGTCCTCCTCGGCATCGGCGTGCTCCTCGCGTACCCCCGCGTGCGGACGTTCCTCGGCCGCCTCGTCGCCCTCCTGTTCCTCGAGGTCCTCCTCGTCTACTCCTTCGTGTACCTTGCCCTCGGCGCCCTCGACGCGACCGCGGGGGACGCCGCCCACGCGGCCGCGTCCCTCGGCGCCCCGCACCTCGTCCCCGCCTTCATCGTCGCGGGCCTCCTGTGGGCGGTCGCCGCTGCGTACGGCGTCAGCCGGGAGGTCCTGCGGCTCACGGCCCCCGCCGCGCCGACCGGCCGCCAGTTCCTGTTCGTCGGTCTGTTCTGGTTCGCCCCGCTCGTCGCGGTCCTCCCCGGCCTCGCCCTCGGCGCGTCCGTCTCCGATTCCCTTCTCCTGTACTTCGCCCTCTTCGTCGGGGTCGGCGGCGGCGTGTTCGCGCTTTCCGCGTACCTCGCGTCCCGCCTCGGACCCGCCGGACCCCCGCCCGAGGAGCGGCCGACGGGATCCCTCGCGCCCCTGGCGGTCGCGTTCGCCCTCGTCCTTCCGGCGTGGCTCGTCCCCTTCGGGCCTACCGCGTCCACGGCCCACGGGCTCCTGTTCCGGGAGCCGCCGCTCGAGGCGGAGCCGACGTGGGTGAGCGCCCAGGCGGTCAACGTCCGGGTGCGCCTGACCCGCGAGCTGGCGGTGGTCCTCGAGTTCCGGTTCAAGGGCGTCCCGACGCTCGGCGGTCCGCTCGAGGCGCGCGCGTGGGCGTCGTACGAGGATCGCGCGTACTTCCCGTACTGGGTCGAGACCGCCCGGGGGATGGCGGCGCAGATCACGAACGTGACGCGGTACGCATGGAGCGCGAGCGCCGCGCACGTCGATCCCCTCGGCACGATCTGGCTCGGCGGGGAGGACCTCCCGCACCCGCGGGTCGTCGTGCTTGAGGCGGACCCCGCCTACCGTCCGCTCTTCGCGAACGTGACGGACTCCGGCGGGCGGACGTTCGTGACGCTGACCGCGTACGACCCGTTCCGCAGCCTCCGCGTCCCGTGCGAGGGGTGCTTCGTGGACGAGGTCGAGATCGCGTGGCCCGGGGACGTCGACGCCCCGCGCTTCGTCCTCGTGAACCTCACCGCGCAGGGCGGGACGGCCGCGCCCGCGGTGATGTACGAGGCGGCGAACGACGTGCACGTCGCGCGGTTCCGGAACCTCACGCCCTCGGAGGCCCACGGCCTCTACGCCGTCACGCTGGAGCGGCTGCCCTAATCACTGGTTGAACGTCTCCACCCGCTCGTAGTTCTTCTTCAGGTGGCGGATCAAGAGGTCCCGGTTCCGCCGCAGGTGGCTCTCGTACCACGCCTTGATCACGTCCGCGAAGATCTTGTGGACCGCGTCCATCTCCACGCGGTCCGTGGAGCCCTCGAGGAGCGTGTGGATGGACCAGATCCGCTTCCACCCGGAGTACTTGTAGTAGTGCTCGCCCTCGCAGTACTCGAACGTGATCTTCAGGCGCGACCGGCCCTCCGCGTCGTAGTGGACGATCTTCAGTGCGTCGCCGATCCGGCCCTGCTCCTGCGTCCGGTCCGTCAGGGTGATCGCGTTCACCGCCGCGGCGTTGAACCCCTCGCGCCACCGCCACTCGCCCTCCGGGAACGTGTCCGGGAAGACGCCCCACCGCTCGTAGTTCGGCTCGAGCGTCAGGTGGACGTTCATCGCGTTGAACCGCTTCCAGATCTTCCAGCAATCCTCGATGAGGGACTTGTTCAGGCCCGTGCGCTTCGACGCCTGCTGGCCGACGTCCTGCAGGATCTCCGTCGTCTTCTTCTGGAGTTCCGCGTCGAGGGAATCGAACCAATCGGTCCCCTTGTCGGTTTTTCCCTTGGGCATGGCGACCACGGGCGCCGAATGGGGTCTCCCGTTAAATAGGTTATGTGCGCCGTTCCCTATGGAGTGGCGGGCGGGGTCAGGCGCCCGCGCCGCCCCCCTTCGCCGCCAGCCGCGCGCGGAGCTTCTCGTTCACGAGCTTGCCGTCCGCCCTGCCGCGCAACCGCTCCATCGCCACACCCATGAGGGGGGCGAGGGCCTTCTCCCCGCGCTCGCGGACCATCGCCTCGTGCGCCGCCACGATCGCGTCGAGGATCGCGTCGACCTCCGTGTCGGCGAGGGCGCGCATCCCGAGGGCGAGGGAGGCCTCGGCCGCCCCCACGCGGTCCCGGGCCATGTGCCTCAGGATGCGGGGGATGGCCTCCTTGGAGAACGCCCCCTGGGCGAAGAGCCGGAACACCTCGGCCTTCTGTGCGAAGGGGAGCGCATCGATGTCCAGCCCCTCTCCCCGCAGCTCCGAGAACACGTACGTCGACGCGGTGGCGGCGACCTGGGCGTTCCCCGCCTCCTTCGCGAACGCCTCGAACTCCGCGTCGTCCCCGTAGGCGACGAGCTGGATCGCCTGCTGGCGGGGGATTCCGTACCCGTCTACGAGCTTCTGGATCCGGACCTCCGGCATCTCCGGCAGCCCCGTGCGGAGGCGGGCGATCCGCTCCGCCGTGATCCGGATCGGCGGCACGTCCGTCTCCGGGTACATGCGGGCGCTCCCGGGCAGGGGGCGCGAGTACACGGTCGACCCGTCCGGCAACGGGTCCCGCGTCTCCGGCGGCACCCCCGCGAGCGCCTCCCCT
>Ga0214473_10007134_pt1 | contig 13292 bp, 17 predicted proteins | sample RVTome_7_FD_203509 | JGI IMG/M metagenome (GOLD analysis project Ga0214473, IMG submission 203509) | Soil microbial communities from uranium-contaminated site in the Upper Colorado River Basin, Wyoming, United States - RVT98D197 | ecosystem: Environmental > Terrestrial > Soil > Contaminated >...
GATCCCGCTCGTCGCGGGCGTGGCCCTGGAAGGCGCGCTCGCACTGGACTTCGAGCCTCTCCCGGTCTACCGGGTGCTCTTCCTCGCGTGTGCCGCCGCGAGCGCGCTCGCGAGCCTGCCGCTGCGCGCCTTCGCGACTCGAGCGCCTAGCCCGCGCGGACGTTGATCTGGCGGGGGCGGTGCTGGCTGCGCTTCGGCAGCCGAACCTCGAGGACCCCGTCGACCATGCGGGCTTCGATCTGGTCGGCGTCGATCGCTTCGGAGAGCCGGAACTCGCGCTGGAAGCCGCCGAACCGGTACTCGGCGTAGATCGGAGTCCACGCGCTGTCGGGCTCCGTCGCGAGCGTGGCGTCGATCGTGAGCAGCCCCTTCTCGAGCCGCACGTCCACGTGGCGATCGTCGACTCCCGGCAGGTCGGCCGTCACGACGAACGCGTCCTTCTGCTCGACAATGTCGACGTCCGGTCGGAAGACGGGGCCCGGACGCACCCCCTCGCGCTCGATCGCCTGCTTCTCCTGCGGCCGCAGCTCGCGGCCCGGCTGGATCGTCGTTTCGCTGGCCATGACTTCTCCTCAGCTGCCCTGGACGGTGATCCGTCGCGGCTGGTGCTCCGGCGCCTTCGGAATCCGCAGCGTGAGCACGCCGTTGCGATAGACGGCCTCGACCTTCTCGCCGTCGACCTCCACCGGGAGCTGAACCGTCCGCCGGAAGGCGCCGGCGCGTCGCTCCACGCGATGCAGGCTCGCGTCCTGCGGATGTTCGATCTTGCGCTCGCCCCGGAGCGTGAGACGATCGCGTTCTACGCTGATCTCGATGTCCTCGACGCGAAGCCCCGGGAGCTCGGCCGTCAGCACGTAGCTGTCGCCGGTCTCGTAGAGGTTCACGGGAGGATGGACGCCTGCGCGCGCCACGCCGGTGCTCCCGCCGCCCACACGGTCGAAGACTTCCTCCATCCGACGTCGCAGCTCTCCCACGTCCGGAAAGGGATCGAGGGACCACGGATTCGAGAGCCAGTATCGGGCCATCGCGCAACCTCCGTCTCTGGCGCCGCCTTGGCCCGCACACCGGCCGAGCGGCGTCGCTACACGCGAATAGGTTGGCGCGGAAGTCGGGCTGTCAAGTCCCGCCGCTGCAGGGGCCCCCGCAGGGAGGAATGGTTGGGGGGGCTAGCCAATCTCGCGGATGCGGTTGGCGGCGTCGACGAAGACGCGTGTGCCCTTCCAGCCGTGGCAGGCGGCGTCGTCGACCTGTACGTAGCTGCAGATGATCACGACGTCGTGCGGCTTGATCAGGTGGGCGGCGGCGCCGTTGACGCAGATCTCGCCCGACCCCGGCTCTCCCTCGATCGCGTAGGTCGCGATCCGTGCACCATTCGTGCAATCGTAGATCTCGACCTGCTGGTACGGGAGGATGTCCGCGGCGCGCAGCAGGTCGCGGTCGATCGTGACCGATCCCTCGTACTCGACGTTCGCCTCCGTGACCGTCGCGCGGTGGATCTTCGACTTGAGCATGGTGCGGATCACGGGGATTCCTCCAGGGCCGTGGGGGGGCCTGCACTCCGATCGCCGCGGGCTCCCGCCGCACGCGGAGGCACGAGCACGCGGTTGTCGATGAGTCGCACCCCGGAAGCACCATCCGGGGCGCAAAAACGCACGGCGAGCGCGAGCAGCACCGGACGCGCGAGGGGATCCGGGGCCGCCTCGAGCGTCTCGGGATCGCGCAGCTCGGCGTAGTCGATCTCGGCGCGCGGCGCCTTGCCGATCTCGTTCGCGACGAGGTGGAGCAGCTGCGCGCAGCGCCGCTCCCCGGCCGCCACGGCGCGCTCGGCGGCCTCGAGGGCGCGAGCCAGGCAGGGAGCCTGACGACGCGTCTCGGGGTCGAGGTTCGCGTTTCGGCTCGAGAGCGCGAGACCGTCGACCTCCCGCACGATCGGAGCTCCCACGATCTCCACGTCGAAGCACAGGTCCCGCACGAGGCGCCGGATCATCGCGAGCTGCTGGAAGTCCTTCTCGCCGAAGACGGCCACGTGGGGCTTGGCGGCGAGCAGGAGCTTCGACACGACGGTCGCGACGCCCCGGAAGTGCTCTGGGCGGCTCGCGCCGCAGAGCCCGCGCGTGAGCTCGGCCACCTCGACCCAGGTCTGGCTGCCGGGGGGGTACATCTCGCCCTGGGCCGGGGCGAAGACGGCGTCGACGCCCGCCTCGCGGCAGCGCGCGAGATCGGCCGCGAAGCTGCGCGGGTAGCGCGCGAGGTCCGACACCTCGTCGAACTGCGTCGGATTCACGAACAGGGAGAGCCAGACGCGATCGGCGCGGCTGCGGGCGATCCCGACGAGCGAGACGTGCCCCGCGTGCAGCGCGCCCATGGTGGGCACGAGCGCGATGCGCCGGCACGCGGCCCGTTCCGCGTCGGCGAGCGACTGCAACTCCCTCACGGTCTCGATCACGCGCATGCGGGTTCCGCGACTCTCGAGTCGGCCTCCTAGCGGTACGAGTGCTCCGGGTCGGGGAACTTGCCCTCGCGCACCTCCTCGGCGAAGGCCCGCGCGGCCTGGGACGCCAGGGAGCCGAGGGCCGCGTATCGCTTGACGAAGGACGGCGTCCATTCGCCGAGGCCCAGCATGTCGTGCATCACGAGCACCTGCCCGTCGCAGTGCACGCCGGCCCCGATCCCGATCGTGGGGACGCCGACGCTCGCGGTGACCTCGCGCGCGATCTCGGCGGGTATGCCCTCGAGCACGATGGCGAAGGCGCCGGCCTCCTCGACGGCGTGGGCGTCGGCGAGCACCCTCGCCCGCCCCTCCTCGCCGCGGCCCTGCACGCGGTGCCCGCCCATCCGGTGGATCGCCTGGGGCGTGAGGCCGACGTGACCCATCACGGGGATCTCCGCGGCCACGATGCGCGCGATCGTCTGCGCGACCGCCCGACCGCCCTCGAGCTTCACCGCCTGCGCCCCGCCCTCCTTGAGACAGCGCACCGACGAGCGGACCGCCTCCTCGGGCGAGATCTGGTAGGTCCCGAACGGGAGGTCGGCCACCACGAGCGCTCGCCGAGCCGCCCGGGCGACCAGGCGCGTGTGGTAGACGGTCTCGTCGAGCGTCACTGGAAGCGTGGTATCGAGTCCCTGGACGACGTTGCCCAGGGAATCGCCGACGAGCAGCACGTCGATGCCCGCCGCGTCGAAGATCGCGGCGAAGGCGTGGTCGTAGGCGGTCAGCATCGCGATGCGCTCACCGCGCTGCTTGCGAGCACCCAGGGACGGGACCGTGACGCGGTGCTCTCGCGCGGCGGTGGCGGAGACGGTCGACATGGGGGGTCGGCCTCCGTCCGCCACGGACCTTCGAGAGGAGCTCTGGAAACGAAAACGCGCCTGCCGGACAGGATGAAGTCCGGAGGCGCGGCCAGCTCGCGCCGCGCGCGCGCGCGACGCTCGACAGGGCCTTCGTCCGCCCCCGTCTCGGTCCGGTTTGCCGGATCCGAGCGATCTTCCGGGCGTATTGAGGCTACCGTCTCCGCTTCCCGAGCGCTCGGCCCGGGGCGGCTCTGTTCTGCCCGATGGGGATCGCACTGCGCGAGACCCCTCGAAGCCCTTCGAAGCTAGACACCCCCGGGGCGGGTGTCAACTCGATGCTACCCGCCGGCGAGGCGCTGCCGGACGGCGGGCGGGAGATAGCGACCCTCCACGAAGTCCGGCGCGTGCACCCGCAGCGCATCGGCCGCGGCGCCGATCCTCTCCTCGACCCCGTCCGCGTCGGAGAGCACGAGCCAGAGCGCGCCGCGCACGCGGCAGACGCCGCTGCGGGCCACCAGCTCGCCCGCAGCCTCGGGGCTTCCGCGCACGCGCCGGACCTCGAGCCCCGCCTCCCGACACAGGCCGATCAGGGCGTCGAGCACCTCGGCGGGGCTCACGCCGCCCTCGCTTGCAGGGCGCGGGCGAGCGCGACGAAGCGGGCCGCCGGAAGCTGCTCCGCGCGCGCCCGGCGATCGATGCCGACCTCGTCGAGCGCCCGCGCGAGCGACTCGGGCGATGCCGCGAGCGCGCGCAGCGCATTCGCGAGCGTCTTGCGGCGCATCCCGAAGGCCCGGCGCAGGATCGCCTCCACCGCCGCGAGCTCGCCGGGCGCGACGAGCGGCTCGGCGAGCGGCACGATGCGCAGGAACGACGAGCGCACGCGGGGCACCGGGTAGAAGCAGCCTGGCGGGAGCTCGAGCTTCGGCTCGATGCGAACCACGAGCCCGTGGAGAACGCCGAGCGAGCCGTAGTCCCGCGAGCCGGGGGGGGCAACCAGCCGCCGGGCCACCTCGCGCTGGAGCATCACGGACCAGTCTACGAGGCGGTCGCGCAGGTCGAGGAGCCGGCGCAGTACGGGTGCGGAGATCGAGTAGGGAAGGTTCGCCACCACGCGCGCGGGGCGCCCGAGCCCGCCCAGGAGCGAAGCGAGATCGGCCCGCAGGACGTCGGCGTGGATCAGCAGGGCGTTCGCCGGGAGTGCCGCCTCGGCGCGCAGGGCGCGCACGATCCCCGCGTCGACCTCGAGCGTCACGACGCGCGCGGCCCGCGCGGCGAGGGCGCGCGTCAGCACGCCGAGCCCGGTCCCAATCTCGAGCACGCCGTCGCCCGCCTCGACACCCGCGAGATCGACCAGACGTGCGGCGAGCGCCTCGTCGACGAGGAAGTTCTGGCCGCGGGCGCGCTGGGCGCGCAGGCCGTGGCGGGCGAGGATCGCCCGGATCTCCGCCGCGCTCACCCCGTCACGCGCCACGGAGCGGCGTCGAGGGGGACGCGCGAGAAGCACCCGATGTCGAGCCCGTGGCGCTCTCCGCGCGAGAGCAGCTGCGCGCCGGCCGCCGCGATCATCGCCGCGTTGTCGGTGCACAGATCGCTCGGCGGGAAGATCACCCGGAAGCCGTCGCGCGCCCCGGCCGCCCCGAGCTCCGCACGCAGTCGACGGTTGGCCGCGACCCCGCCGACGACCGCGAGCGAGGCCAGACCCTCGGCCTCGAGCGCCTCGCGCGCGCGGGCGACGAGCGCGCCCACGGCCACTGCCTCGAACGAGGCCGCAAGGTCGGCGACGGCCTGCTCGTCGAGCGGAGCGCGGCGCTCCACCTCGAGCGCAACCGCCGTCTTGAGCCCGCTGTACGAGAAATCGAGCCCCCGGCTCCCCTGCAGCGGACGGGGAAGCCGCACGGCCGCGGGGTCCCCGCCGGCCGCGGACGCCGAGACGGCGGGCCCTCCCGGGTACGGCAGCCCGAGCAGGCGCGCGACCTTGTCGAAGGCCTCGCCGACGGCGTCGTCGCGCGTCGCTCCGAGCAGGCGGGGCGGCGCTCCGGCCTCGATCCGATACAGCGCGGTGTGGCCCCCGGAGACGACGAGTCCGATGTAGGGGGGCTCGAGCGCGCGGTCGGCGAGCTCGGCCGAGGCCAGGTGTCCGGCGAGGTGGTGGACGGCGACGAGGGGGATCCCGAGCCGGTAGGCGAGCGCCTTCGCGAACGAGAGCCCCACGAGCAGCGACCCGACGAGCCCCGGGCCCGCCGTCACGGCGACGCCGTCGAGCACCCCGGCGGCGACGCCCGCGCGCTCGAGCGCCGCGGCGACCACCGAGGAGACGCAGCGGGCGTGGTCGCGCGAGGCGAGCTCGGGCACCACGCCCCCGTACGGCCGGTGCAGCTCGACCTGTCCCTGGACGACGCTGGCGAGGATCTCGCGGCCGCCCCGGACCACCGCCGCGGCCATCTCGTCGCAGGAGCTCTCGACGCCGAGAACGAGCGAACGATCCCGCTCGCCTCGAAGGCTCACCCGGTCCGCCGCTCGAGCTTCTCCTCTTCGGCCTTGCAGTCGATGCACAGCTCGGCGACCGGCCGCGCCTTCAGTCGCCGCAGGCCGATCTCCTCGCCGCAGTTCACGCACGACCCGTATTCGCCCGTCTCGATCTTCTCGAGCGCGGCTTCGATCTTCGAGAGCAGTCCCTGCTCCCGCTCGCGCAGCCGCCCGGTGAACTGGAGATTCACCTCCGAGGAGGCGGTGTCCATCTCGTCCGGGAAGTCGTCCGGGTCCACGTGAATGTCCCCGGAGAGCGCACGTCGCGCGTTTCCCAGCAGCTCCTCCCGCTGCGCGAGGAGCACCTTCTTGAAGCGTTCGAGTTCCCGCTTGTTCAACGCGTCCCCCTCAGCCGGATCGCATTAGATCGAGCTGCCTCTTTGCCTCGGCGGCACGCGCCGAGTCCGGGTACTCCTTCACCACTCGTTCGAACGCCTTTCCGGCCGCCTTGCTGAAGCCCGGGCCGAGGCGCAGCAGCGCTTCTCCCTGCCGGTAGAGCGCATCGGGAGCCTTGCCGCTCTGGGGATGGCGCGTCACGACGTCGTCGAAGCGCAATACCGCGGTCTTGTAGTCGCCGTGCTTGAAGTAGCAGTCCGCCATCCAGTAAGCCGCGTCGTCGGCGTACGCCGAGGACGCGTAAGTCTGCAAGAAGTTGCGGAAGCGGTCAATGCAGACCTGCGCATCTCCCGCGCGCCACGCGGCGTAGGCCTCGCGATACGCGGCGAGCTCGGCGGCCGAAGAGCCTTCCTCGCGGGGAGGCTCGTCGGGCGTGGCCTCGGCCGCGCCTCCCGGCGCTCCGCCGCTTCGCGCTGCGTCGGCGCGGGCGGCACGGGCCTCTTCGGCGGCGGACCGTGCCTCGTGCTCCGTCTCCTCGAGGCGCCCCTGGAAACGATGCAGCTCGTCGCGCAGCTCTTCGACCTGCTGGCCGAGGTCGGCCACGCGGCCGGCACCGTCCCCGGCTCCGGGAGCGCCCCCGCGTTCCATTCCGTTCACGCGCTTCTCGAGCTTTCGGAACTCGGCGACCGTGACGCAACCCGCAACCAGCGGGAGCGTCGCGAGCGCCACGACGGCCTGGAAGCGCACGAGCGCATGTGCCATCGGACCCCCCCCTTCCCTGCCGCGGCCGCACAGACTAGCGCGGAAACGGCCCCCACGACGGGGCGGTGTTGTCGCCGGCGCCCTGCGTGAGCCGACGCACGTTCTCGCCCCCGATGTCCACGACGCAGATCTCCGCCCGCCCGAAGCGCTTCGAGCTGAAGGCGAGCATGCGCCCGTTGGGCGCCCAGCTCGGGCCCTCGTCGTTGCGCGGGTGGGCGACGATCGGAACGTTGGTCGAGCCGTCCGGATCGATCAACCAGATGTCGAACTGACCGCCGATGCGGCTCTCGTAGGCGATCCACTGCCCGTCGGGCGACCAGACCGGGTTGGTGTTGTAGCTGCCCTGGAAGGTGAGCCGCTTCGGCTCACCGCCGCTCGCGCTCATCAGGTAGACCTGGGGAGCGCCGGAGCGGTCCGAGACGAAGGCGATCCGGCTCCCGTCGGGCGAGAAGGTCGGCGAGACGTCGATGGCGCGGTGGTTCGTGAGCCGGCGCAGGTCGCTTCCGTCGGGCCGCGCGGAGTAGATCTCGGCCGCGCCCTCCTCCGAGAGGACGAGCGCGATGCGGTCGCCCTTGGGGCTCCACACGCCGCGGTACTGCGCCCGCTCGGTCGGCAGGCGGGGCAGCAGCCGCCCGGGACGCCCCTTGCCCCGCGTCGAGAGGAAGAGCAGCGGGCGATTCGCCTGCCGGTACGAGGTGTAGATGATCGAGTCGCCGTCGGGGCTCCAGGCGGGGAAGTTGTTGATCGAGCGGTTCGCCGTGGCGGCTCGCTGGCCCGAGCCGTCGGCCCCCATCACGAAGATCTCCGCGTTGCCGCGGCGATTCGAGACGAAGGCGATGTCGGTGCTCGAGACTCCACGCACGCCGAGAAAGGCCTCCACCACGTCGTCCGCGATGCGCTTGGCGAGGAGCGTGGGGTCCGAGCTCGCGGGCTGGCGGTAGCGCTTGTGGATCAGGCTCGTGCAGCGCGACGGATCCCAGACGCGGAAGTCGGCGGTGAGCAGCTGCGGGTCGCGCGCGAGCTCGCCCTGCACCAATGCGTCGGCGCCGATCTGGCTCCAGTCGGAGCAGACGATCGGCTTCTCCAGCGAATCGGTCACCTCGGGCCCCAGGAAGGCCCGCGGATTCACCAGTTCGAAGACGCCGGAGTACTCGAGGGCACGGCCGAGGTCCTCGCGAAACTTCTCGGTGCCGGGCAGCCGGGGTGCGGTCGAGCGCTCGGCGAAGCGCTGCACCGCGACGTCGTAGGCCTGCTTGCGGCCGGGGTCCACGACGACCGCGGGGCGCTGTTGCGCCGCGGCCGGCATCGCGAGGGCGAGGAGCAGGGCGATCAGGATCGGACTCTGGCGGGTTCGCATCAGGTGCTCTCATCGGAGACGAAGACGAAGTTCCAGACCCCTGCCTCCGGGGGGGCGGGAAGCGGGCTCGCCTTGCGAATCGAGCGCAGGACGCCGTCGTCGTACCAGGGATTCCCGGAGCGCTTCACGATCTCGGGCTCGCCGAGCAGATTGCCGCCCGAATCGAGGTCGACGTCCACGACCGTCGCGAGCGACTGCTGGCGGAAGCCGGCCGGCAGGACCCAGCTGCGGCGGACGTGGATGCGGGCCCGGCGCATCCAATCCGCGACCTCGGGGGACACCGGGCGTCCCGTGCCCCCACCGCCGGCGGGGGCCACCGCCGCGACCTGCTCGGGCTCCGCGGCGGGCGCCTTCTCCTCGCCGACCTCCGAGCGCAGCTGGTCGAGGACATCCGAGTACTCCTGCTCGGGCGTCTCGGGACGTGCCACCGCCTCGGGCGGGATCTCCTCGCGCTTCGGGCGGGGCGTCGGCTTGGGCGCGGTGGTCTCCTTGGGCAGCACCCGCTTGTCGGGCACCGGCGGCTTGGGCTTGGGCGCCGGTCTGGCCGGTGCGGGCGTCGGGGCCGGCGCCGGCTTGGGCCTGGCGCGCGGCGCAGGCGCCGAGCGGGTCGGGGCCGCGACGAGGTCCACCGAGATCGCCCCCATCGGCGCACTGATCTGGGGCATGCCAGGCGAAAAGGCGAGCATCGCCGCGAGCCCCAGGTGGAGCAATGCCGAGACGACGACGAAACGGCGAAAATCCCCCCGCCGGTCATCGTCGAGATCGATCATCACTCGGGCTCGGTGACCATTCCGAGCTGCGAAGCGCCCGCCTCGCGCGCCGCGGCCAGCGCCTTCACGACGACTCCGTAGGGGGCATCCTTGTCCGCTCGCAGGAAGATCTCCTTGGTGTCGCGGCCCTCGAAGATCGCCTCGAGCTTCTCGCGCAGCTCCGCCAGCGGGATCTCCCGCTGGGCGAGGTAGTACTTCCCGTCCTTCTGCACGGTGAGGATCAGGGGCTCGTCCTTCACGCGCAGCGGCTGGGTGGTCGTCTGCGGCAGATCGACGTCGATTCCCTGCTGCATCATCGGCGCCGTCACCATGAAGATGATCAGCAGCACGAGCATCACGTCCACGAAGGGCGTGACGTTGATCTCGGAAATCGCCCGGTGCGACGAGCCGGGACGCTGGAGCGAGGCACCCACCGGCTACCCCTGCGCCACGCGGACCGGCTCTTCGGAGGGGCCGGAATGGCGGCGCAGATCGCCCTCGCAGTCGGCCGCGAAGAGATCGATCGCGGCGGTCAGGCCGCGCAGCTCCCCGACGAAGTAGTTGTAGAAGATGGTCGCGGGAATCGCGGCGAAGAGCCCGATCGCGGTCGCGATCAGGGCCTCGGCGATCCCGGGTGCGACCACCGCGAGGCTCGCGGTTCCCGCCTTCCCGATGCCGTGGAAGGCGTTGATGATGCCGATCACCGTCCCGAAGAGTCCGATGAAGGGCGCCGCGCTTCCGGTCGTGGCGAGGAAGGAGAGCCCCCGCTCGAGGCGCAGGCCCTCGCGCGACCCGGCCCAGCCGAGCTGCCGCGAGAGCGCCCGGATCTGCGCTTCGCTGAGCCCCGAGGCCTTGCCCTTGCCCGCGAAGCGGGCCATGCGATTGAACTCGGCGTAGGCGCTCACGAACATGCTCGCGAGCGGGCTGCGATCGAGCTGGCGCGCGAGCTGGTAGGCCGCGTCGAGCGAACCCTCCTGGTACACCTCCAGGAAGGCCTCGCTATCCTGCTCGGCGCGACGCAGCTCTCGCCACTTGGCGAGGATGATCGCCCACGAGAAGATCGAAAGTAGCAGCAGGAGGCCGATCACGAGCTGAACGAGCCAACTCGCCTGCCAGATCAGGCTGAGCGCATCGAGGCTCGCGAGACGTCCCCCCATAGCCGTCCCGGCGAAGATGCCCATGTGTATCTCGATGTGTGTCTCGCTATGTCGGTCTCGATGAGTCTAGGAGCCCCACGCAGTTCCAGCAATGCCCCTCGAGGGGAAGGAGAAGTGATGCTCGTCACGGCCGAAGCCAAGAGCCCCGCAGAGGTGGGAGGAGAGCTGCTCGCCGTACCGCTGACGCAGCTGCCGAAGGGCGAGCTGCGCCTGCCGGCGCGCGTGGCGGCTCTCGACCGCGAGATCGGAGGCCGCATCGCCGCGGTGATCGAGAGCGGAGACTTCCGCGGCAAGAGCGGACAGACCTTGTGCCTGTACCCGGACGGCGGGATCGGGATCCGGCGCGTGCTGCTCGTGGGTCTCGGCGACGAGGCCGCGGCCGACGTCGAGGCGCTGCGCTGCGTCGCCGGAACGGCGGTGGGCCAGGCCGCGAGCCGGCAGGCCGCGCGCATGACCCTCCTCGTCCCCGCGCTGCGCCGCATGCGGCCGGCGGCGCTGGCCCGCGCGCTCGCCGAGGGGGCCGTGCTCGGGGGCTACCGCTTCGACACCTACCGGAAGAACGCAAAGAACGGCGACGATCCGCCGGGCGAGGTGGCATCGCTGGCGCTGCTCTTCGAGCGCGCGGGCGACCTGCGCGAGGCGCGCTCCGGCGCGCGCGAGGGCACGATCCTCGCCGAGTCCCAGAACCTGGCCCGCGATCTCTCGAACGAGCCGGCCAACGTATTGCCCCCGTCCGAGCTCGCCCGCCGGGCGCAAAAGGTCGCTCGCGAGGTGGGCCTCGGCTGCCGCGTGCTCGGCGTGCCCGAGATGCGCCGACTCGGCATGGGAGCGATCCTGGCCGTGGGCCAGGGCAGCGCGCACCCCCCGCGCCTCGTGATCCTGGAGCACCGTCCGGGCGGCGCGCGAGGTCCCGCACGCAAGCGGGCATCGGCTCCCGTCTGCGTGATCGGCAAGGGCATCACCTTCGACTCCGGCGGCATCTCGATCAAGCCCGCGCAGGGCATGGACGAGATGAAGCACGACATGTCGGGCGCAGCCGCCGTGGTCGGCGCCCTGCGGGCCTGCGCGCTGCTGCGGATCCCGATGCACGTGATCGGCGTGATCGGAGCCGCGGAGAACATGCCGAGCGGAACCGCGTACCGACCGGGCGACATCGTCACGTCGATGTCGGGGAAGACGATCGAGATCCTCAACACCGACGCGGAGGGTCGCGTCGTGCTGGCCGACGCCCTCCACTACGCACGCTCGAACTTCGAGCCGCGAGCGATGATCGACCTCGCGACCCTCACGGGCGCGTGCGTCGTCGCGCTCGGCAAGTGGGCCACCGGCCTCTTCGGGAACCACGAGAAGCTCGTCGACCTGGTGCGCAAGGCGGGCGACGCGACCGGGGAGAAGGCCTGGCCGATGCCGCTCTGGGAGGACCATCGCAAGGCCGTGCGCAGCGAGGTCGCGCAGCTGAAGAACACGTCGGGCCGCGACGCCGGATCGTCGACCGCGGCGGCCTTCCTCGCCGCCTTCGCCGAGAACACGCCGTGGGTCCACCTCGACATCGCCGGAACCGGTTGGACCACGAAGGCGGCGGCCTATCAGCCGCGCGGAGCGACGGGCGTCGGCGTGCGTCTCGTCGTCGAGGCGTTGCGCGGCCTGCGCGAAGCGCGCCTCGACTAGGAGAAGGATCCGGTGCCGGCGCGGGAGGGCCGCGGGCCGTCGCTGGCCCTGGACGCGGCGAGCGTCCCGGAAGGGCCCGGGACCCCATCTGCTATCGTCGCGGCTCCTTCGGGACGAGGCCTCCGCCCTTGACCGACCGCGATCCCGACGAAGCACCCGTCCCGGCCGCGCCCAGCGCGGCGCACCGCACGCCCGTTCCCCTGCGGGAGCGCGGCGTCGGGCCCTCCGATTCGCTCGCCCGCTACATGGCAGAGCTCGCGAAGCACCCGCCGATCTCGCGCGAGGAGGAGCACGCGCTCGCCGTGCGCTGGCACGAGGCCGGAGACGTCGAGGCCGCGCGGCTCCTCGTGCTCGCGAACCTCCGGCTCGTCGTGAAGATCGCCATGGAGTACCGGCGCGCGTGGACCAACACGCTCGACCTGATCCAGGAGGGAAACGTGGGGCTCCTCCAGGCGACCCACCGCTTCGATCCCTACCAGGGGGTGAAGCTCTCCTCGTACGCCGCCTACTGGATCCGCGCGTACATCCTCAAGTACATCCTCGACAACATCCGCATGGTGCGGCTCGGCAAGACGCGCGCCGAGCGCAAGCTCTTCTTCCGCCTGAACAAGGAGCGTCGCGAGCTCGAGCGCCGCGGCTTCGAGGCGGGTCCGAAGCTGCTGGCGGAGCGCCTCGGCGTGAGCGAGCGCGACGTGACCGACATGCAGCAGCGCCTGTCGGAGCCGGAGCTCTCGCTCAACGCGCCGGTGCGACGCGACGAGAGCGCGACCGAGCTCGGCGAGTTCGTTTCCGGTGGCGGAACCACCGCCGAGCAGGACGTGGGAGACGCCGAGATGCGCGGGGTCTTCCTCGAACGCGTGCGGGAGTTCGCGAAGGGACTCGACGAGCGCGACCGCCGGATCCTCGACGAGCGCATCCTCTCGGAGGAGCCGCGCACGCTCCAGGAGCTCGGCCTTGCCTTCGGCGTCACCCGCGAGCGCGTGCGACAGCTGGAGGCGCGACTCGTGGCCCGGCTCTCCGAGTACCTGAAGCAGAACCTCGTCGATTTCGAGTTCTACGCGGCGCCCCGCGACTGACGTTCATGCCGGGGGATCCGGTGCGGCGGCGCGTGATCGTGCACGGAAGGGTGCAGGGCGTGTGCTTCCGCGGGGCGACCGAGGCGGAGGCCGCGGCGACGGGCGTCGCGGGCTGGGTGCGCAACCGACCCGACGGAACCGTCGAGGCGGTCTTCGAAGGCGACCCCGACGGCGTCGCGGCGCTCGTCGCCTTCTGCCGCCGGGGCCCCCGCCACGCGCGGGTGGCGCGGATCGAGATCCTCGAGGAGGCGCCCGAGGGGCTGCGCGCCTTCCAGGTGCGGCGCACGGAGACCTGAAACCCGACCCCGAGACACGGGTCGGGGCCCCCGTCTAGCGCTCTCCCCGAGGGGAAGCGCCGCGGTGCGGCGAT
>Ga0214473_10007135_pt1 | contig 13292 bp, 8 predicted proteins | sample RVTome_7_FD_203509 | JGI IMG/M metagenome (GOLD analysis project Ga0214473, IMG submission 203509) | Soil microbial communities from uranium-contaminated site in the Upper Colorado River Basin, Wyoming, United States - RVT98D197 | ecosystem: Environmental > Terrestrial > Soil > Contaminated >...
CAGGTGTCTTCCCCCATCGACCCTGATCGTCTCGCCGGTAATGAAGTCGGAATCAATGAGCGCGAGGACGGCTTTGACGATTTCGTCCGGGCCGCCCCAGCGGCCGAGCGGCGTCGATCGCTCGACGGCGGCGGACTGTTCGGCGGTGGTGCCGGGCGGCGCGAGGATCGGCCCCGGCGCGATGGCGTTGACGAGGATCTGATCGGGCGCCAGCTCCAACGCGAGCGCTTCGGTCAGCGCCTTCACGCCGGCCTTTGCCACGTAATAGGCCGCAAATCCCTTGTACCGCGGCCGCGCGCTGGCGGCAACCCAATCCGTGAAGTGAATGATGCGGCCACCGCCGGATCGGCGCATCAATGGCACGGCCGCGCGCGCAAGCAGGAACGATCCGCGGAGATCCACCGACAGTTGACGATCCCAGTCGGCGGGCGTGAGCTCGTCAAAGGGGACGGCGCGATAGAGCGAGGCCATGCTCACGACCACGTCGAGGCGGCCGAATTCCCGGCTGGTCTCGGCCACCAGCGCCGTGGCGGCCTGCTCGGCAGAAACGTCCGCCTGCACCACAAGAGCCCGTCGCCCGATCGACCGCACTTCAGCGGCGGTCTCCTCAGCTTCCTCACGCGATCGGTTGTATGCGAGGACGACATCCGCACCTCGAGCGGCCGCAGCCTTCGCGACGGCGGCGCCAATGCGCCGGGCGCCGGTGAGCAAGACGACCTTTTCTTTCAGGTTCATGGGGTCAAACTGGGGTCTGACTGGGGTCAGACCACCCCGGGCCGACCGAAACCAAAGAAGAAGCTCATTCTGAGTGCTGGGGTGGTCTGACCCCAGTCTGACCCCAGTTTGACCCCGGTCGGACCCCATCACCCGCGCCAGCGGACGCGAGCCCGGCCGGCCGCGCGCGATGCCACGGTGTAGGCGCGCCGCCCATCGAACGACCACTCGCCGGGCCCGGTCAGCATCAAACACACGAGCGCCCCGATCAGCGCCAGCGAGAACTCGATGCCGTGCCCTCGCGTCGGATCGCCGACCCAATTGAGGTACAGCCCCCATGGCGCGTGGAGCTTCCACAAGAGAATGGCCGTCAGGGCGGACGTGGCCAGCGTGGCCCATCGCGTCATCAGGCCGATGCCGATCAGCAGTCCGCTCGCGAACTGCACGACGCCCACGATGACTGCGACGAGCAAGCCGGGCTCCAGCCCGGCGGCCGCGAATCTGGCCGTGGCTTGATTCAAGCCGCCGGGTCCCAGCCCACCCCCCGCAGCGAAACCGAACAGCACGTGCCCGCCGTGCGACACCAGCACGAACGCCAGCGTCACGCGAAGCACGAGCAGACCGGCCGCGGTCATGGGGACATACTCAACTAACAACTCACAACTTGCAACTCACAACTCACAACTTGGTTCCAAGGGTCCGACGGAACCTCGCGCAGAAGTGCGCCAACGTTCGGAATCCAAGTTGCGAGTTGCAAGTTGTGAGTTGTTGGTTGAGTATGTCCTATGCCCACCGGCACCTCGATCAGCCCCGCGACGCGCATACGGGGTTTCACGTACGCCATCCGGAACATCGTCGCGGAGGCCCGCAAGGTCGAGGCCGCGGGCCGGCGCGTGCGTTACCTCAATATCGGCGATCCGATTCCGTTCGGCTTTCACACACCGCCGCACCTCGTCGAGGCGGTGTCTCGCGCGATGCGCGATGGTCACAACGGATATACGCCGTCGCCGGGCGTGCAGTCCGCGCGCGAAGCCGTCGCCGCCGAGTACGAACGCCGCGGGATGCCGGTCGGCGTGGACCGCGTCATCCTCACGTCTGGCACGTCCGAGGGCATCGAGCTCGCCCTCGGCGCGCTGGCCGATACCGGCGACGAAGTGCTGGTGCCCACGCCCACGTATCCGCTCTACACGGCCGTGCTCGCCAAGCTCGGTGCGCGCGCGGTCTATTACCGCACCGACCCGGCCCGCGGCTGGCTGCCTGACCTCGACGACGTCAAGCGGCTGATGAGTCCGGCGACGCGCGCGCTCGTGCTGATCGATCCGAACAACCCGACGGGCGCCATCTATCCGGAAGCGACGCGACGAGCCCTGATCGATTTGGCCGTGCGATCGGGCGTGCCCATCCTCGCCGACGAGGTGTACAGCGACCTGGCGTTCGACGGCCCGTCGCCGTTGCTGGGATCGCTGGATCCCGACGCGCCCATCATTTCTTTCTCATCGCTGTCCAAAGCGTACCTGGCACCGGGCTGGCGCGCCGGGTGGCTCGCCGTAGGTAAATCGGATCGGCTCGACGACGTGCTTGCGGCGATCAAGAAACTGGCCGACGGCCGGCTGTGCAGCCCCGGACCAATGCAGTACGCGATCGAAGCCGCGCTCACCGGCGATCGGTCGCACCAGCAGGAATTCGTGCGTGCCCTCCGGCAACGGGCCGATCTCACGATGTCCCGCCTGTCCACGATTCCCGGCATGACGTGCGTCGCGCCCAAAGCCGCGTTCTACGTCATGCCGAGCGTCGCGCTGCCGCCGGGCAAGACCGACGAGGATTTCGTGCTCGGTTTGCTCCGCGAGACCGGCATTCTCTGTGTCTACGGATCCGGGTTCGGACTGCCCGCCCGTGACGGGTTCTTCCGCGTGGTGTTTCTCGCGCCGCCGGACGAGCTCAGCGGCATCTACGACGACCTCGCCGCGTTCACGACCCGGTTTCTCGATTCCTGAGCCATGAATCGGGAGGAGCACAACCGCGTCATTCGACGCGCGGTCGTGATGTCGATTGTCGGCATCACGGTCGCCTGGGCGCTGTTCCTGGTGCGCGAAGTGCTTCTCACGCTGTACATCAGCGGGCTGCTGGCGGTCGGGCTGAGCCCGGTCGTCCGGCGCATCGAACGGCGCCGGCTCCTCAAGGGGCGGGTGAGGCTCCCCCGCTGGGTGGCAATCCTCAGCTTGTACGTCGGATTCCTGCTCGCTGTCGGGCTGGTCCTCGGGCTGGTGCTCCCGCCTCTCGTCCAGCAGTTTCGGCAGCTCGTGCAAGACCTGCCCGGCTACGTGGATCGGCTGCACGTGTTTCTCGTTCAACGGAACCTCGTGGACCCGGCCTGGTCATGGAGCAGCGCGTTCAAAGATCTGAGCGTACCGAGCGTGGCGCTGACGGGGCTGTTCGGCGCGGTGAGCGGCGCGATCGGCGCCTTTGGCAAGACGGTCACGGTGCTCCTGCTGCCGTTCTACCTGCTGCTCGAGTCGGCCTCCCTCAGGAACGGTCTGCTCCGCCTGATTCACGAAGACAACCGCAAGCGCGCCGACCGCATCATGCGGGCCGTCACGATCAAGGTCGGCGCCTGGCTCGGCGGCCAACTGCTGTTGGGAGCCGTCATCGGCACGTCCGCCACGATTGGCTTCTGGCTGATCGGCGTCCCGTACTTCTACGTGCTGGGGCTCATCGCGGCTGTCGGCGAGATGATCCCGGTCGTGGGACCGATCCTCGCCGCGATCCCGGCCATCGGTCTCGCGGCCACGGTCTCCCCGCAAATCGCGCTCGTCACGGCGCTGTACTGCTGGGCCCAGCAATTCGTCGAGAACAACTTCCTCGTTCCGCGCATCATGGAGCGCCAGGTCGGGGTGAGCCCGGTCACCATCATCGTGTCGTTGCTCGTCGGCTCGTCGCTCCTCGGGTTCCTGGGCGCGATCCTGGCCGTGCCCACGGCCGCCATCGTGCAAGTGCTGGTGCAGGAACGGCTCACTCACGAAGAGACCGAAGACGAATAGGTACTTGGGACATACTTGAAGGGCCATGCGCCCCGATCCGCTTGCATTTCTCGACGCCGAACTCGACGCCCTGCGCTCACAAGGGCTGCATCGATCGCTCCGGATTCTCGAAGGTCGCCAACAAGCCACCGCCGAGTTCGACCACCGCTCGGTCGTCAATCTCTCCTCCAACAACTATCTCGGACTGACCACGCATCCGCGGCTGATCGAGCGCGCCATCGCGGCCATTCGTGAGTTCGGCGTCGGCTCCGGCTCGGTGCGGACCATCGCCGGCACGATGGTGATCCACATGGAACTGGAGCGCCGCCTCGCCACGTTCAAACACACGGAAGCCGTGGTCGTGTTTCAAAGCGGCTTCGCGGCGAACGCGGGGACCGTCTCGGCCATCCTCAACAAAGAAGACGTGATCATCTCCGATGCGCTGAATCACGCGAGCATCATCGACGGCTGCCGCCTGAGCCGCGCGGCCATCAAGGTCTTCCCGCACAAGGACGTGGACGCGGCGCGCAAGATCCTGCGCGATCTGCCGCCGGACCAACGCAAGCTCCTCATCACCGACGGCGTCTTCAGCATGGACGGCGACCTGGGCTCGCTGCCGGCGCTCTGCGACGCCGCCGAGGAATTCGGCTGCATCATGATGGTCGACGACGCGCACGCGAGCGGCGTGTTCGGGCGGAACGGACGCGGTACGGTCGATCACTTCAACATGCACGGCCGCGTCGACATTCAGGTCGGCACGCTGTCGAAGGCGATGGCCGCGCTGGGCGGCTACGTCGCCGGGTCGGCGTCATTGATCGACTTCCTGTACCACCGCGCCCGGCCGTTCCTGTTCTCGACGTCGCACCCGCCGTCCGTCGCGGCCACCTGCATCGCCGCACTCGACGTGCTCGAGCAGGAGCCGGAGATCATCGATCGGCTCTGGGACAACACGCGGTTCTTCAAGCGCGGCCTCGAGACGCTGGGGTTCAACACCGGTCTTAGCGAGAGCCCCATCACACCGGTCATCGTCGGCGAAGGCAGCCGGGCGATGAAGCTCTCGGACCGGCTGTTCGAAGAAGGCGTCTTCGCCCAAGGCATCGCCTATCCGACGGTGGCACGCGACAAGGCGCGCGTCCGGACGATCGTCACCGCCGCACACACAAAGGACGAGCTGCAGTTTGCACTGGACAAGTTCAAACTGGTCGGCACGGAACTGGGTCTGATCTAACCGCGTCGTATCACGATATGCCCCCGTCCGGCCGCGCCCGATCGTTCCTGGACGAGTACACGCGCGATCTGACGCCGGCCGATTTCCAGCGCCTGTTCACGCGCGATACGGCCGAGGCCTACCGCTACTTCACCCGCAACACCGACGTCAGGAAGCTCGCGGCCGAACCCTGGTACCGGCGCTGGCCCATTCGCGCGCGGCTCGTTTTCACCGGGTTCACGATGCGCTTGTCTCCGGCGCGCCGGGTCCTCTACGGCCTGGGCGTGGCGGCGGCGCTCCTGGGCGGCGTGATGCTGTTCCGCGGCTTCGCGCCGGTGAAGCTGCTGCTCTTCCCTTTCTCCATCCACCTGCCGCTGCCGACGTGGGTCGACGGCGCCGTCTGGCTGATGCTGGGATTCGTCGCCGTCAACCTCCTGATTCTCATGGAGGTCGCCGACCGGCTCTCGCTCAAAGGCGACCTGGAAATCGCGCGCGACATCCAGCTCGCCATGCTGCCGGCCGGCATGCGTCAGGCCGGTGATGCGTCGATTTGCGGCGTCACCAGGCCCGCCAACACCGTGGGTGGCGACTTCTACGACGTGATTCCGCTCGCGGACGGCCGTGTCGTGCTGGCGCTTGGAGACGTCGCCGGCAAGGGCAGTCCGGCCGCGTTGCTGATGGCGCTCCTGCTGGCGATGCTTCGAACGCTCGTGGACGAAGGTCTCGAGGCCGCGCGACTCATCGAGCGCCTGAACGTCCAGGTCGCCAAGCACAGCCCGGCCTCTCGCTTCATCACGTTCTTTTTCGGGCTCTACGATCCGGCGTCGGGCGATCTTCAATATGTCAACGCCGGCCATCTTCCGCCGATCATCCGGCGCGCCGACGGCCGGTTCGAGCGCATCACCGGCGCCACGGGCAGCGGCCTCGCGCTGGGCATGTTCGACGAAGCGAAGTACGCGACGAATCACGTGACGATCGAACCGGGCGATGTGCTGCTCTTCTACACCGATGGCATCACTGAAGCGGAGAATCCGGCTGGCCAGGCGTTCGAGGACAGCGGACTCGAAGGCGTGCTCAGTCACTCCTGGTCGGCCGATCCGCTGCAGATCGGTCGGGCGATTTTCGAAAACGTCGAACGGTACGCCGCCGACGCGAGGCTCGCCGACGACTTGACGGCGCTGGTCTTGAAACGGGCGGCGAGTCCGCCGGTCGTGGTCACCGCAGCATGATCGGCCGCGCCGCTGCCTTCGTGACGCTCGCGCTGGTCTGCGGTCTTCACGGAGCGCGGGCACTGACGGCGCCGGCGCCCATGCGTCAGGTTCAGGACCGCCCTGTCCCCGCCGATGGCATCGTCCGGCTGCTGCTCGATCTCGAGGGCGCGATTTCGTCCGGCCGGATCGAGGAGTTCCGCGCGATTGCGACACCGACGGTCACCGCGCAAGCGGTGTCCCGGTTCCAGGCCGCGTCGCGCGGCGACGGCCGGCGCGCGATCGTCCGGGAGCGCGCGCGTCGCGCGAATGGCGACTCGTTCGACGTGGTCGCCGAAGTCCTCGTCAGCCAGGCGTCGCTCGGCCGCATCGCCACCTGGCAGATCCTTGCGGTGGCGGGGGACGCGCCCGGGCAGTTCCGCATCGACGACCTGCGCGAGCTGGCCGCGGTGGACGGTCTGCTCCGGCTGCGGCTGGATACCGACCGGCAATTCGCCGTCAAAGACCTGGTCATCAACGCGCCGGACTTGACCGTGAAGATGGCGTCAGGCTCGGCGTTCGTGGCCGAGTCGCCGAACGGCATCACGGCGCTCGTGCTCCGCGGCAAGAGCGAAGTGGCGTTCACGCCGCCGGACCCTGCCGAACAGGGGCAGGTGCGTATCTTCGCGGGCCGGCCTTCGTACCGTGCGCCGGTGGACGCCGTCTTTCTGCGCATCAACCCGGCCGAGTTCGTCCTTCGCGTGTCGGACAAGAGCCTGACGCCGACGAAGACGGACCCCGGCGAGGCGGCGCGCGCCCTCCAGATCTTCGATGACATGGTGTCCCGCACCTACAACGTCGACCTGCGCAATCTCACGCCGGAGTTGTGGTCGCTCGAGCCCTCGTATGGCAACCTCGTCCTCGAACTTCGCACGCGGAACCACGGGTGGTTGACATACGCCAAGTCGCCTGTCGATCACGAGGACATCTCGTTCTTCGACCGCGGAGGCCAGCGCAACATCTCCCTCTATGTCTCCACGGAGAAGCAGGCCACGCGCGGCCGGGCCTACAACGAGGATGACGGCGCGGCCTTCGACATCGAGCACCATCGGCTGAACCTCTCATTCGATCCGTCTCGCATGTGGGTCAGCGGCCGCGCCTCGGTGCAGATGCGGATCACCGCCAGCTCGGTGTCATCCGTCACGATCCGCCTCGCGCAACCGCTCGCCGTCGCGTCGGTGTCGTCGGCGACGATGGGCGACCTGCTGGCGCTCCGCATCGTCGGACAGAACAACATCCTGGTCGGCCTGCCGTCGTTCGTCGAGCGAGGCGCGGAGTTGACGCTCGATGTCGTTTACGGCGGCCGGTTGGAATCGCAGGCTCTCGACCGGGAGGCGATTGCGCCGCAGGGGCAGCGTCAGAACGAGCAGGAGCAGCAACTCATCATCACGCCGGAAGCGCGATACCTCTACAGCAACCGCGTGCCCTGGTACCCGCAAGGATCGGCGTCGGATTACGCCACCGCCGAGATGCAGCTGAGCGTTCCGTCGCAGTATCAAGTCGTGGCGTCGGGCAGCCTCCTGCGCTCCTCGGTGGTCGCCAACCAGGATCCCGGGCGCAGCGGATCCAAGTCGGTGCGGGTCGTGGACTATGTGGCGGATCGGCCGGTGCGGTACCTCGCGTGCGTGATCAGCCGATTCATCGCCATCGGGCGATCCCGCGTTGACGTGCCGGCAGTTTCCCCGCCCGTGGCAGCGCGAGGCGGCGGCGCACCGGCCGGCACGCTCCCGGCCAACAACGCGGTCAATCTCGACGTGGTGTCGACCTCCAGAATGACCACCCGCAACCGCCAGACACCACAGCGCGTCGCCGCGATGCTGCAGTACTTCGCGAGGCTCATTGGCGAGGCGCCGTATCCGGACTTCACGCTGGCGGCGCTCGACGACAACCTGCCCGGCGGCCACTCGCCGGCGTACTTCGCGGCTTTTCACCAGGCGCTGCCCACCACGCCCTATTCCTGGGCGAGCGATCCCGTGGCGTTCGACGATGTGTACCCGCAGTTCTTTCTGGCGCACGAAGTGGCGCACCAGTGGTGGGGCCAGGCCGTCGGATGGAAGAACTATCACGAGCAGTGGCTGAGCGAGGGACTGGCGCAGTACTTCGCCGCGCTCTACGCCGCCGAGGATCGCGGTCCGGCCATGCTCGAGACGCTCGTGGGGGACATGCGCGAGGCCGCGCAGCCGTATCTCGCGCAGGGCCCGATCTCGCTCGGCTACCGCCTCGGTCACATCAAGAGCGACGGGCGCGTGTTCCGGGCCATCGTCTACAACAAGTCCGCGGTCGTGCTCCACATGCTGCGGCGGCTCGTTGGGGACGAGGCGTTCTTCGCGGGCGTGCGCCGCTTCTACGCCGCCTCACGATTCAAGAAGGCCGGGACGGGTGAGTTTCAGGCCGCGCTCGAAGCCGGCGGCGCGATCACACTCGATCGGTTCTTCGAAGGTTGGGTGCGCGGCGCCGGCCGCCCGCGCGTGCGCCTCTCGTGGTCGGGCGATCGCGACGCCCAAATCATTCGGGTCGAACAGATCGGGGAGATCTTCACCTTCCCCTTGACGGTCGCCGTGCAGTATGCCGACGGCCGCAGCGAGCAGCGCACGATCAAGGTCGTGGGTGGCGTCACCGAAGAGCGACTGACGGCAACGCCCGCCATTCGCCGGGTCACGGCGCGCGATCCGCTGACGTTCTTCGAGACCACGCGCTGAGTTGTCCGCGGACTGATCGCCCAGGGTAACCGGCTACCGATCCAGACCCGCCGACTGCACAAGTACTAAAGCGACCCCGCCGATTCCTCGAAATCCGTGTCCGCGTGCCAGGACGCCGGGCTGGCGTTCGTCTTGCACAGACGGACGGTGGCTCGGTCCCCCAATTCTCGGTGTCAGGGAGGAAGTAGCAATGACGCGGCGGCAGCGTTGAGGGGTTCCAGTTGGAGGTATGACCCATGTTGATGACCATTCTCGCCGTACTCGTGATTCTGTGGCTGCTCGGGATGGTGAGCTCGTACACCCTGGGCGGCTTCATTCACATCCTGCTCGTGATTGCCATCGCGGTGGTGCTCATCCGCATCATTCAGGGCCGCCGGCCGGTTTGAGCGCGGCGATCTTCCGCATGTGAGCGGTGCGAGCGATGCGAACCCGGCCCAGCGGACGCGTGGTGGTGGTTCTGGCCGCGATGCTTCTCGCGGCGGTCGCGACGTCGGCCTGCCACGATGAAGGCGACGTCCGGGTCACCAGCCTGAAGTTCGCGGGCAATCATGCCTTTGGCGCCAGCCAACTGGAGCGCGTCATGGTCACGCGCGCCAGCGGCTGGCTGCCGTGGTCGCGGCCGCATTTCTTCAATCGCGCGGTGTTCGACGAGGACCTGCAACGGCTTCAGGCCTTCTACGACGACCGCGGCTATCCCGACGCGCGCGTCACTTCCGTGGACGTTTCGTTCAACGCGGCGCGCGATGCGGTGCGGTTGCTGGTCAATCTCGACGAGGGCCAGCCTCTCATCGTTGACCGCATCGATTTCAAAGGGTTCGAGGAAGTGCCGGAGGAAGTCTCCGCGCTCCTTGAAGATCTGCCGCAGCGCGCCGGACAGCCGCGCGATCGGCAGGCGGTGTCCGCCAGCCGCGAGCGCGCCACGTACATTCTCCGCGACCACGGGTACGCTCACGCGCGGGTCGTCAGCAGCGAGGATCCGGGAACCGCGCCGAAGCGGGTCATCTTGACCCTGACCGCAACACCCGGTCTCCTCACCCATTTCGGCGACATTGCGGTCGTCGGGCTGAACTCTGTGGAAGAGGACGTCGTCCGCCGCGGGCTGTCGTTCAAACCCGGGGAGCTGTATCGCATCAGCCTCGTGACCGAGAGCCAGCGCCGGCTGGGCCGCCTCGGCATTTTCGACTTTGCCCACGTCACCGGCGAACCGCAAGCCATGGAGACTCGCCTCCCGCAGCTGCCGATGGTCATCAGCGTCACCGAAGGCAAGTCGCAGCGGATTCAATTCGGCGGGGGCTGGGGATCGGATGGACCCCGCGTCTCGGTGAAGTGGGAGCATCTCAACTTCCTCAGCGACGCGCGACGGCTGATCGGCGAGGGCCGCTACGGCAAACGGCTGAGGGGCGCGAGCCTGGAATTCGTCGAGCCGCATTTCTTCACGAGCAAATGGTCGCTCAACGCCCGCGCGGGCGCGTGGTGGACCGCCGAGGACGCCTACACCTCACGGCGCGTCGGCGGTCGCTCAGGTGTGACCTACCGCCGAGAGCTCAGCCGCGGCATCGATGTCGAGCCCATCGAGCACATCGTCCGCGTGGGCTACCTGCACGATTCACTGAGGTTCACGATCGACCCCGCCACATTGGCGGACCTGTCTCAATTCGAGCAGCTGATTGCATTGGGGCTGGATCCCGTGACCGGGCGCGGCGCGGGACGTCTGGCGGCGCTGGATCTCAATCTCGAACGAATTGCGGTGGATCATCCTGCCGATCCGCATGCCGGACACACGGCCTCGCTGTATCTCAAGCACGCGGCGCCATGGCTTCAGGGCACGTACCGGTACGACGAGGTGGTGCTCGAAGGCCGGTTCTACATTCCGCTTGGCGACAAGCACGTCTGGGCGACGCGCGCGCGGGTCGGCACGATCCTCGCCGGCAATGTTGCGCCGGTGCCGGTCTCAGAACGCTACTTTCTGGGAGGCTCCAACAACCTGCGCGGCTGGGGACGCTTTCAGGTCGCACCGCTCACGAAGGAGGGCCTGCCGGTTGGCGGCCGGGCGCTGCTCGACCTCACCACCGAAGTCCGGCTGGCCGCGTGGGGCAAGTTCGGCGCGGTCGCCTTCGTGGACGCGGGCAACGTGTGGGCGACGCCGGCGGAGGTCAGCGTCAAAGACTTGCGCGTCGCGGCCGGCCCAGGGGTGCGCTGGGAGTCCCCCATCGGGATCGTGCGCGCGGACGTCGGCATTCAGTTGACGCGGATTCCAGGACTCAAAGTCTCGGGCGGGCCAGAGCCCCGGCGGTGGCGCATCCATTTCGGCATCGGCCATGTGTTCTGAGGACGGAAGATGTGGCGTCGCGCTCTGCGTATCTTGGGTTTCACGATCGCCGGATTGGTGGTCCTGGTCACCCTGCTCCTGATCGTCGCGCAAACCGGCTGGGGACAAGAACGCGCGCGACGGCTGCTGGTTTCACGCGCAGGCAGCGCGCTCAACGCGGAACTCGACGTGGCCTCGCTGCGGTGGACACCAGGCGGCGCGACATTGCAGGGCGTTCGGCTCACCCTGGAAGGCCAGCCCCTTTTCGAAGCGGAATGGGTCAGTGTTCGCTACCGGCCGTGGCGCGTGTTGACGACGGGCCTGGTGCTGGAAGAGGTCATCGTGCATCGGCCGGCCATCGTCCTGGTGGAGGACAGGAGCGGCTGGAACTTCGCCCGCGCGATCAAGACGCGAGACACGCCACCCGGGGAGGGCGTGTCGTTCAACATTGACCGGCTGCGCCTGATCGATGGGTCGCTCTCTGTCACTCCGCGCGGCGCGTGGGCGCGGCAGTTCACATCGCTGTTCGTCGATACTGAAATCTCATTCGCCCACAAGCAATTGCGAGCCGAGGTTACCAGCGCCACCACCGTCGATGCGGACACCGGCCTGCGCCTGCATTCGTTCACCGGCGACACGACCGTCGGTAACGGTGTTCTCGCGTTCGAGAACCTCGATCTGACGGCTGGCGGGACGCACGCGACGGGATCGATTCGGCTCCTCACCAACGATGAAGGTCGGGCGATCGACATCGACCTGGCCGGCGATCCCATTCAGACACAGGAAGTGGCTCGGTACGTGCCCGCCTTTGGCCGCATTAAGGTCGCCCCGCGCATCATTGTGAAGGCGAAGGGGACGACCGAGCGCCTGACCGCCGACGTCGCGATGACCTCGTCGGCCGGCAACGTCACGGCGCGTTTCACAGGACGGCGAGGCACGCGCGATGTATGGCAGTTGAACGGCGAGGCGGAGATGGCCTCGTTCGATATCGCGCCCTGGTTCGGACGCCCAGCTCTGGCCAGCAACATTACCGGCCGGACGTCGCTCGACGTCTCGCTGCCGGAAGCGGCGCCTGAGCGCGCGGTCGTGCGCTTCGACGCGAGACTGCCATCGATTGCCATCGCCCGCTACGCCGCGCGGAATGTCACCGCGCGTGGGACGTGGGCAGAGGACGTCGTCTCCGCTGAGGGTTCAGGAACGGCGTACGGCACCGCGGTTCGAGCGGCGGCTCGCTGGCACATTCGCCGGTCAACACTCGGCGCGCGAGGAACCTTCGCGGGCCTGGACCTGCGCGGGCTGCCTCGCCATCTCGACGTACCGGCACTCGAAACACGCGCGGCCGGAACCTTTGAAGTCGAGATCGCTCCCCGCACGTGGTTCGCCGATGTCACGTTCGATCCATCGACGGTGGAAGGAACGACCATTGCGGCCGGGACGAGGGCTCGCCTCGATGCCCGACAGCCGCAGCTGGCTTATAACATTCGAGGTTCGTTTGCCGGGTTCGATCCGGACCGCTTCAAGCCGTTCGTTCCGAAGCTTCCTGCCGCACTTCAGAAGGCGCACGGCGTGCTGAACGGATACATCGATCTGAACGGTCGCGGCACCACGCTCGAGGAGGCCGAGGCGACTCTCAACTTGGATCTCGAAGACTCAGTCGTCTCCGGCATCGCGTTCCCCGCGCTGGCAACCCAGGCCTCGATCTTCAACCGGCGCCTGGTAGCGGACATTCAAGCCGGTGTGAACAATCCCAGCCAGCCCGATGCGGAACCCGAGGTCGTCGCGGCGGGCACCGGCACGGCGTTGGTCCACCTCGATATCGCTGACGTGACCGGACCCATTCGACCGGACACCGTTGACGGGACGGTGACGGCGTCGTTCGCAAACGGTCGCGCTCGCGGCTTTGCGGTGGAGCAACTCGACATTGATGCGGCGCTGACTGATGGGCTGGCCACCGTCACACGCCTCGAGGTCACGAGTCCGGTGGCCCGAGTCTCCGCGTCCGGCGCCGTGGCCCTCGAGGGATCGGGTCAATCCGATCTGGGCTACCGCATCGCCGTCCTCGATCTGTCGGCGTTCAGTGCGCTTGCGGGCAGACCGCTG
>Ga0214473_10007136_pt1 | contig 13290 bp, 15 predicted proteins | sample RVTome_7_FD_203509 | JGI IMG/M metagenome (GOLD analysis project Ga0214473, IMG submission 203509) | Soil microbial communities from uranium-contaminated site in the Upper Colorado River Basin, Wyoming, United States - RVT98D197 | ecosystem: Environmental > Terrestrial > Soil > Contaminated >...
AATAAAATAGTCTTTTCCTTATTGAATCCAACATGTAAATAATCTCTGACATCTCAAGAAATGTGGTATTTTCAATACGGTCTAGACTGAGAATTATTTTAACTGGGGTATTCACAACTAACCAGTAATTCTATGTTTTTGCGATTATAAAATTACCAGAATATCATATAGGATTTGAAAATATGTTTACTGAACTTTACCCCCAAAAGCATACAAAAATAGAACAAGCTTTAAGACATGATCATATCATAGGTCAGGAAATTATGACTAATTCTGAAACTGGACAGAAGTGAATACCCCAGTTAATATAAAATGATTAATATAAATTCGGAGATTGTGTTTGTCTTTGTGCAACAATAACATCTACGATACTTTCCAACTTATGCTTTGAAATCCATGCAGCATAGTTTCCACTGTAACCGGTATTTCGCTGATAGCTCTCAACTTTTTCTATTATGGAACGAATCTTATCTACACTAAGCACCTTCTTCTCGTTTAGCATATTGGCGATTTTATCTACTCTCTCTTTTGTTCTTTCCGAACTAAACTGAAAGGTCTTTTCATAATCCTCTTCTCTCCATACTAAAAAGTGCTCGAGTACATGGGTCGCTACTTGTTTTCCATGTTCAGATGATGCGATTATGTTACCTTTTCCGGTTACAACGTTTCCAAGTGCAAATACATTGTTAAACTGTTTGAGCTGACCCGTTTCCTGATCGGTCAAATCATATAATTCACCTTTCATATCAATTCCTTCAATTGGCACAGGAATGCTGCCAACTGCAGAAATGACAAGAGGCGAAAGAACATTATGTTCCGTATCATTCTTCACCTCAACCCTGCTATTGATGATCTCAGTTTCTTTAAAGATGATTCCGGCTAAACGAGCATTATTAGTAATTATTCCCCACGGCACACGACATTCCCGGACTTTGAAAAGGTATTTATCCTGGAAATTTTTCAATATTTTTTTACGTGCCAAATAGACTTTCTCTCTGGCTTCCGGTGATGCATCGTGCGGCATCTGCGCTAACGGCATATCCATTACTCTGCGGCGATAAAACAGAGTACATCCCTTTAGTCCCAATTTTTGAAGAGTTAAATTATACCGGGCAAGCACCTTGTGGATGGATTCACGTTCAAGTTCCAGGATATCAGTTTGTATTGTTAACTTTTTCAGGGCTGCTAAAACCGTTTCAATCATCACTATTTTCACCACGTCTAGAGATGCTAATCCGCCACCGATAATAATAGCAGAATCCGGGATCTGATAATGCTCGCCAGCATAATCGCTTTCATGATAATGATTAAACCAGTGGACAAAATCATTCTGATAGAGCAAACCTTTACCAACGAACTCATCAATTCCATCGATTTGCAGCGGTCTGTCCCGCCATGCGCCGTTAGCAAGCAATATGGCACTAAAACCCCAATTCTTAACTAAATCAATAATGTTGAGATCTCTTCCCAATCCTATATTTGGAACAAACAGAACATTTACGTGTGATAGCTTTTTATCTATTTTGCTTATTTCATTGGCTTGAAGCTTAACATGCCATTTGGGCAGCCCATCTTCAATTTTGCCATAAGGACGGGGATTTTGTTCGAAGACAATAACTTTAATGCCCCTTTGTGCTAAATTAAATGCAGCTTCTGAGCCAGCCACAGCACCGCCAAGAACTGCAACAAAATGTGAAGGATATAGTTCCATTTCCTGATCATCCATTTATTCGTTTTCTAAACATCAGTATAGACAAACATCAATTTTGCCTAACATAAGAATTCAATCAATTCCTTGAATTAAGAAAGCTCGCCCGTCGTGTTTCATCTTTAATTCGTCGATAGACTGCACTCAAACCCTGCAGTCGCATCATACCCAATGAAGACGCTAAACCCCCGGGTGCGGTTCAAAATATCAGTAGGAGCCTTATCTATTTCGATAGGAGAAGCACCTGTAAAGGCTTTGATTAAAAGTGCAATAAAACCTCTGACAGTTGGGGATTCACGAGGAACATCTGCATATATTTGAACTTTACCGTTAACGACGTTTACCCAAAGAGAAACCGACGTTTGACATTCGTGTACGCGATGCGCTTGCTTCTGCACCAGGGTACAATACGCCTCAGGTATAGGGGGCAATTTCTCGGCAAAATCAATCAGAAGTTGCAGACGAGACTCATTATCGAGGTCCTGAAAAGTTTCGATGATTTCTTCTAGTTTGTTCATGAAATTCAGCAACTCAATTTAATAAATGTACATTCTCAGGGTCTTTCGACCGGTGCACGCATTAAATTACCCCATTCTGTCCAGGAGCCGTCATAATTGCGAACGTTTTTATATCCCAGTAGAAAAGTAAGTACAAACCAGGTGTGAGACGACCGCTCCCCGATCCGGCAATAAGCGATTACCTCATCATCCGGCCTGAGCTCCACTTCAGTCTCATAAATCTCCTTTAATTCATCTGCCGATTTGAAGGTTCCGTCTGCGTTAGCGGCACGTGCCCAGGGCACGTTTTTAGCGCCAGGAATATGGCCGCCTCGTAGCGCTCCTTCCTGCGGATAGTTTTCCATGTGCAAAAGTTTGCCAGTATATTCATCCGGAGAACGCACGTCAATTAACGGCTTGTTTTTTTCAACATGAAGTATGACATCTTCACGAAAAGCCCGGATTGTCTTCTCATTTATTTTACCTACACAGTACTTAGTTTTCTGAAACAGAGGTATGTCCTTTGTTATTTTACGATTTTCCTCTAACCACTTTTGGCGACCGCCATTCATAACTAAGCAATTCTCATGACCGAAAAGTTTAAACGTCCAAAAGGCGTAGCAAGCCCACCAATTACTTTTGTCGCCGTAAAAAATTACTTTGGTGTCATTGGAAATCCCTTTTTGGGACAAAAGCTGTTCAAAGCGTTCTTGACCGACATAATCCCGTCTTATCGGATCCTGAAGATCTAACTGCCAATCTATTTTAACGGCATTAGGAACATGACCTGTTTCGTATAACAAGACATCTTCATCAGACTCAACAATCCGCACATTGGGATCATTGATATTATCAGATACCCATTTGGTGCTAACCAGCACTTCGGGATGGATATATTGACGCATGATTACCTCCTTACGAATTTTCACTTATTGCTATTATCTTTTCGCATTATGAACGCTTGCATATTTAACGGAATTACAGCAAAGCTGGCGCCTAGAACAACAATGCAAAATCCGGAATCTTAAAAGGAAGGAGAAAATTCATCTTTGTGAAATAAGAATTTAAGAATATCCTTTTTCTTTCTTGTTTGATTGAACCTCTTCAGGGGTTGGATTTTTAGTACCCTCAGGTCTTATTGGAACAATCCGAGGTTGAGCGACTATTTTTGCATTGAGTTCAATATCAGCACTAAAAATGGCTGGGACTTCATCATTAGGGAAAATTGCTTCCCATGGACATTCGGGAACACAAGCATTACAAGATATACATTCATCCGGATCTATCAATAGCATGTTCTTTGGAATTAACGGATCATCACCTGTATATTCATAAATACAATCAACCGGACATACCTGCGTACAAGAGATATCTTTGCAATTCATACATAGTTTTGTTATTGTATATGCCATATTGATACTTGACAGAAAGTTAGAAATAATTAATAAACGGCAAATTTTGAAAAAATATAATATTAATATCGAACTATATCAAGTGTTAAAATAGGTCGCATTCCAGTGTGCATATTCGTGCTTTTGCAACAACAAACGCAGATATGTTTTCAGCATACAGATTTGATTAAATAAAACTTTTGACGAGAGCAACTGCGGAAACATATTGATGAGGTGAGTTCATCTTATACCAATTTTATAACGAACAATGAATACTGAATTCTGAATGATGAATCCGCCAAAGGCGGACAGGAATTTTTGTTCCGCCAATACGACGGATGATAACCGAGACGGACAGGGAAGTGAGTGAACAGAAATTACTTAGAAGGCTATTAGAGAAAATTAAATTTGAAAGTTCATCCATTTAGAGTAAGGACATTGAAATTTAATTTTTTAATGTGAGAGGCAAGAAGTAAATGGATTTAGATGTTCATACCGAGACGGAGGTTTGTGATCAGGTTTAATAAATGTTTTCGATTTTTATCAGTGTTAGCCAATAATAAATAACTGCTTATAATATCGATAATGAATTGTGATGACTCGGGATTTTTAAGTTCATTATCAAGAATTTCTTTTATAAAGGTAAGCGTGGCTGGAGAAGCAAGCTTTGCAATATCACGACCGGGAAGCTTTGCGCCGGTTAACTTGTAATCGAATTCGTCATTTACTAAATCCTTATTTTCTTTGAACAGTCTTTCACTATTTCCAGCATCAATATAATTTCTGATAATATATAGAATATCAAGAGCATCGCGTGAACGAGATGGATATCCGTCTTTCCATGCAATTAGTTTCATTAATACGAGACCACGCACAGAAGCTATCTTAATTATTAAATCGGGGTTAGAAATAATTTTGACAAGCTCAGAATCAGAAAAACATTCTTCAAATCCTAAAACGTTCATGGTTTTTGCTTGACTATCGGGCCAAATAATAGAAGATGTGTTAAGTGATATTTTACCAAATGGGATAATATCTATACCGGGAATAGATTTATATTGAAATTTGTGGACAATATTAGATGAAGAAAAACCTTTAGAGAGAAGGACATCGGTTAGTTTTTTGTAGTCATCCCAATTTCTTAATCATACACTAAAGTCAATGTCGTTTGTAGCACGATAGATATTGATGTTGTGAACAAGATTAAAAATAATATCGCGAGCAGTAGCACCAATTATGAAAAAATTAGCTTGTACTGAATCGGCAGCTTCTGAAATTAGTTTTAGAACTTCGAGAGTTGACGAATCAATTTTACTTGAGATATCCAGCAATTTCACGCTCATAGATTATGTTAGCAGTTTCAATATTACGGGGATCTGCAGTGATCATTAAATCGGTATAAATTAAAATAGCGGGAACTAGATTATTCTTTGTGTAATCATCATCAAAATTCCAAAATTTTTTCATCAAGATAATATTACCATTAGGATTTTTTTTAAGACGATTCTTTAGAATAAATTCGCCGAGTTTATCGCCGATATAAATTGTATGAATTAGGGGACGCAAATAATTAGTCATTTTAGCTGCTGCTGTTTCGCCGCCAAATAATGCCCCATAATTTTGAACATTAATATTTTTAATCAACTCCGGATCGTCTATTTGATAATTACCCAAAGTATATTTCGGTTTTACCCTAACAGGATAACCAGTAAGCCATTCTTTAAGCAATAAATTTTTATTTACCAATTTTTTATCACCATTTTTTAGGATAGTGAGATAGCCGAGGTTTTCCAGATATTTAAAAGTAAATACAACAGTACCAAGAGCGACATTAGCCATCTGAGCAATCTCACGATAAGTATTCTTTTCTAAATTCGGATTACAGATCAAAGTAAAAATGATCTGGAGCCCGGCGGTTTGAAACTTACCAGTCGTAATACCTTTGGCATTTTTAGGCGTATCAAGCTTGTTACCTTTAATATTTATGTATAATGGGGGGACATTTATATATGCATTACCAGCAGCATCGATAAAATTTATTTCCAAGGATTTGAGAAGTTCAATGTTTGCGGGATTGGCGCACAAAGTTATAAGGAGTGGAATATTGTCAAATCTGTTTAATTGATTTTTTATCAAGCCAAGCTTTGCTTTATCTATTAAAAGTTTTACTTCACCATTAAATTTAAGATCGTATTCTTTTTCTCTAAGTACAACATCAATCTTTTCATCGGTGAAGAAGGGAATTAACCGCAGACCAGTTTCTTCTTCAAAACGAGCTAAAGTTCGATCTACAATATTTTTTTCTTGATTTTTCATTGAATAATTCTCTGTTCATTATTAGCAATAATAAGTGAAAAATGAACAAGAAGCAAGAAAAAAGTGATAATATTTAATGAAATGTTCAATATTACGAAGAAGTATGAAAAAATGAACGAATGCGAGTAAGTTGAAAGATTCTACCTAAGATGGAGAGAAAGACTTATTAAACAAAGCGTAAAATGAGATTTTCTTTACAGAATATAAATCAAAAGACGAACAATTTAATAAGGGCAGATAGCTCAGTCGGTAGAGCAATGGACTGAAAATCCATGTGTCGGCGGTTCTACCGAAGGCACTCCTAAGGAGAATTCCGTCTCTGCCCGCAATAACATTGCGGATTCATAACGGATTCGCAATTTTTGTTTTAAACCTTCACTTGCTTTCAGCAAGTTATAAAAGTTAGACTTCAACAATACTTATCGCTATTTTTGTTCATAATATTTCAGACTCGCATAAATACGCTTCGATAAATACTTTCCTTTGGGTTGAGTTGGTGTGTAAGGAAACAAATTATTTTAAATTACTATAACTTAACCAATACTAATTCTCATGGCAAAAAAAACGAAAACCGAACAAGACGAACCTCTCGAAAAGAAACTGTGGAAAACTGCCGATAAGCTCCGCAAGAATATGGATGCTGCCGAGTACAAGCACGTTGTATTAGGTCTAATATTCTTAAAATATATTTCCGATGCACACGAAGAGCTTTACCAAAAATTGCTTGAACAGAAAAGCGAAGGAGCTGATCCCGAGGACAAAAACGAGTACACTGCTGAAAAAGTTTTTTATGTTCCACCTTCAGCAAGATGGAAGTGGATACAAGGCAGAGCAACATTACCAACTATCGGTAAAGATGTTGATGATGCAATGGATGCAATTGAGAAAGATAATCCTTCCTTACGAGGAGTTCTTCCCAAAGTGTATGCACAAGAGAAATTGGACAAAGCAACGGTTGGTGGTTTAATAAATTTAATTGGAACGGCTGTGTTAGGAACTAAAGAAGCACAGAGTAAAGATTTTCTCGGCAAAGGGTATGAATATTTTCTCGGTGAGTTTGCTCTTGCGGAAGGTAAGAAGGGCGGACAATTCTATACTCCTTCCAGTGTTGTTAGATTATTGGTAGAAATGCTTGAACCGTATGAAGGAAGAGTATTCGATCCTTGTAATGGCAGCGGTGGAATGTTTGTGCAAAGTGAAAAGTTTATTAAATCGCATTCCGATCATTTCAACCCGCCTGCCGGACGGGCAGGAACAAAAAACGTAAAAGGATTAAACCTCAATCCTTCAGATCGTATTTCTATTTACGGACAGGAGAGCAACCAGACGACGTGGCGTTTGTGTAAAATGAATCTTGCTATTCGTGGGATTGATAGCAGTAACGTTAAGTGGAATAATGAAGGAAGCTTTCTTAATGATGCCCACAAAGATTTGAAAGCAGATTATGTTTTAGCTAATCCTCCGTTTAATGACAGTGATTGGAGTGGTGAATTATTGCAGAACGACGCACGATGGAGTGTTTTAGGTGAGAAACTAATTCCTCCACCCGGAAATGCTAACTATGCATGGATCATGCACTTCCTTTATCATCTTGCACCAACGGGACAAGCTGGTTTTGTTCTCTCCAAAGGTTCGCTTACTTCGCAGACAAACACAGAAGGAGATATACGAAAAGCACTTATTGAAAAAGGTTTAGTTGATTGCATCGTGAATCTTCCGACGAAATTATTTTTGAATACTCAAATTCCAGCATGTCTGTGGTTTGTATCCCGCAATAGAGCAAACGGAAAATTTAGAAACCGAGCAAGTGAGATTCTTTTTATTGATGCTCGTAACCTTGGTTATTTAATTAATAGGCGTAACCGTGATTTAAGTGAAGAAGATATAAATAAAATTGCTAACACATATCATAATTGGAGAAAGCCCTCATCCCCAGCCCTTCTCCCAAAGGGCGAAGGGAGTTATGAGGATATACCCGGTTTCTGTAAATCTGCTAAGATAGATGAGGTGCGTAAACTTAATTATGTGTTAACGCCGGGAAGATATGTTGGTTTACCGGATGATGAGGATGATTTTAATTTTGTTGAACGATTTACCACTTTGAAAGCAGAGTTAGAAAAGCAGCTTGATGAAGAAGATGAGTTGAATAAGACTATTATTGAGAATCTTAAAAAAATAAAATTATAATTGTGCAAGTGCCACCTGCACAATTAGGACAACATATTAGATATAGGAAATAATGAACTGGTCGCAAATTGCGACCACAAAAAAGTATCCTTGTTGTCGCAAATTGCTATTTCAAAAGCTATGAGGTTCCAAATTGGTACCTCAAAGAATTCACTCAACAATTTGGAAGTCACAGTTTGTGACTTCCAAGTATAAAGAACCGGTCACAAATTGTGACCACAAAAAAATCTTTAAGGTTGCAAATTGTGATCTTAGAAAACAATTATTCTGAGATGAAAGATGGAAGAATCTAAAAACAATTTAATCGTTTATGACTCTGCGTCCATTCAGAGGAAAATATATACATTACGTGATGTTCAAGTTATGCTTGATAGGGATTTGGCAAATTTTTATGGGGTTGAAACAAAGGTCTTAAATCAGGCAGTAAAAAGAAATATGGAGCGTTTCCCTGAAGATTTTATGTTTCAACTGACAAAAGATGAATATGAAAACTTGATGTCGCAAATTGCGATATCAAGCGACCATTCTTTAAGGTCACAAATTGCGACCTTAAACAAAATTAATTCTGAGATAAAAGATGGAAGAATCTAAAAATAGTTTGATAGTTTTTGACTCTGCGGCCATTCAGAGGAGAATTTTTACTATTCGTGATGTTCAAGTAATGTTTGACAAAGACTTAGCAATATTTTATGGTGTTGAAACGAAGGTCCTTAACCAAGTTGTGAAAAGAAATATTGAAAGATTTCCTCAAGAATTCATGTTCCAACTGGATGAAAAAGAGTGGGAATCTTTAAGGTTCCAAATTGGCACCTCAAACAATAATTCTTTGAGGTCACAAATTGTGACCTCAAAAAAGAGTAGAAGAGGTGGGCGACGATATTTGCCCTTTGTTTTCACCGAACAAGGCGTTGCAATGCTTTCAGGTGTTTTGAGAAGTGATATTGCAGTTAAAATGAGTATTCAGATTATAAGCGCCTTTGTTGCAATGAGGAAGTTTATTATTAACAACGCGCAGCTTTTCCAAAGGATTGATTCTGTTGAAAAAAGACAACTAAAGCACGAAATTGAAACCGATGAGAAGTTTGAAAAGATATTCAATATATTCCTTCAGATGAAATTTTGAATAAATCTATGGTCTGGTGTGAAAGTACACTAAAAAAATAAAATCGAACAACAATCAAATCCGCACACTCACACAACTTCGGGATACACTGTTGCCCAAGTTGATGAGCGGAGAAATACGTCTGAACTGTGATTCTCATGATTAAATGATTAAAATGAAAATACACATAGGACCTAAGATGCAAAACAATAATCACAACAATCATATAAATCAGACAAATCAAAGTTAAGACAATGATTAAAGAAGAATATAAATACTCAGCACTTACAGCAAAGATTATCGGCTGTGCTATGACAGTTCATAAAACATTAGGTAATGGATTTCAGGAAGTTATTTATCAAAGAGCATTGGCAATTGAAATGAACCTCGCAGGAATTGCATTCAGCAGAGAATATGAGATGCCTATTTTCTATCGTAACGAACAAATTGGAACACGAAGAGTAGATTTTTTGGTTGAAGGAGTAGTCTCTGTGGAATTAAAAGCAATTACGAAATTGGAAGATGTTCATTATGCTCAAGCTATAAATTATCTGGAAGCTTATAATCTTGAAGTTGGTCTCTTGATAAATTTTGGTGAACAAAGTCTAAATTTTAAACGGCTGACAAACAAAAAATATAAAGTCTGAACTGTGATTCTTATGATTAAATGATTAATATGAAATATAAAAATGGTATTCTAAATGAAAAATTATAATCACAGCAATCATAAAAATCAGATAAATCATAGTTCAGACAAATGAAACCCATCACCGAAGATAAAATAGAGTATTTTGCAATTGAGCAGCTGCACTCACTCGGTTGGGAATATCTTCATGGATTAGCAATTGCACCTGAAGCGGAAAAAGCAGAGCGACAGAACTTTGAGCAAATCATTTTAACTGAACGACTGCGTAAAGCAGTTTCGATTATCAACCCTCATATTCCTAAAGAAGCACAAGAACAGGCGATTCAAAAAATACTACGGATATATTCCCCGGATCTTCTTCATAACAACGAAACATTTCATCAGCACTTAGCAGAAAAAGTTAAGATCCCTTATCAGCAAGTCGGTTACGAGCGAAGCCATGAGGTAGCGCTTATTGATTTTGAAAATATTGATAACAATCAATTCCTTGCAGTTAATCAGTACACGATAGTTGAGAACAACCCCGCCTATTCTCTGTTCGATCTGGTTGTCGTTTTTAGGTTTTGATGTTTCTTCTTGGTTGTCCATTTGAAGGTAGTTTTGCTGTTAAACTTGAAAACCTTTCTATTCAAAAGTGTAACCGCATTTCTCAAATTCTCTGGTCTTGGGTGCATGTAAATTTGAGTAACCCTAATTTCCGAATGTGCAAGAGTTAACTTACTTCATAAATAGATACGCTTCTTTGCACTAATCCCTCTCTGCCAGAGCAAAGAGGTGAAACTGAACGCCTCCTTTTTGTTCTCGCTCGCTAATTTCTTTTCTCTCATTCTTCGACTAACTTGTCGGTAAATTTTTCTTCTTAGAAACATCAAAAAATTAAATCTAAGCTAAAAAAGCAATGGCATAGTTAATGTTTTATTTCGTTATTATGATGAGCAATGATTATTTAGAAAGGATGAATATGTATTGGGTTGAAGAGCCGAATAAGGAAGCGGTCACAGAATTGTCGAACAGTCAAATCCTGGAAAACCTTGCTTATGCAGGCAGGAGATTTGAATATTTGTATTGCAGGGAGTTACGCAAACTGGAACAAGTACAATCAAAAGCAATTATTAGAAATCTCGAAGAATTTAAATCAGCCCAAACGAAGTACTTTCAAATTAAAGGTATGCATCCGAAAATATGGTTTGAAAATTGGGATGTGTACAAGGAAATTATTCAAGAAGCCGGCAGAAGAAATCTCGCTTTAGCTGAGCAAGAAATGAATGGATCAGAAAAAGTGCTTTGTTTTGGCTGATAGAATTTTAAAGAGATGACATCTTTCTTTCGGATTGAAATTCAAATATGAGCGATTTTACGATGAGAAATTTAAAGTTAGTTGTTAATAATTAGAGATGTCATCTCGCCAATTTGTGCAGGGTGAGTTATTAGTACGTTAAAATTATAATTCTTGTTCAGCTTAATCTAATAATTATCAGAATCCGTTAGTTAACGGATTTTTCTTATCCAAAGAATCATTCCAGAAATTGAATATCAAATATTGAATAAAGAATACTGAATGATGAAGTTTTTAACCTTCACAGAGTGACAGGTCAATATTCGACATTCCTCGTTCGTTATTCATTATTCCTTTTTTATTCCGGTTTGATCAGGTTAGAATTTGCCTTCCTTTTTAATTTCTGCACCTAACACCTCAGTAATATTTCTTAACCGTCGAATCCCCGGCAGATAAACCCCCACAACTTTTACTCTATACCTAACACCTCGTTCGAGCTTTTTATAAACCATATCTGCGTTTGTTTTTCTGTGATAAAAATTATCTGAATTTTCAAACACTTCTTCCGGTGTGAAGATTAGGTATCTGCCTTCTTCATTTCCAAATTTTTCTTTGTTAATGACTGTTATGCTTATTTCTTTTTCAGTTAGAGATTTCTCAAAGAAGAGATAAGAGAAACCAAGAAAGAATAGCGAAAAAATTATCGCAAAAAAAATTGCAAGCTTGAACATCGGATTTTCTAATACCATATTTACCTCCCTTAATCATCAGTTACCTTTTAATATTTACCATTCATTTCTAAGTTTAGTCGCATTTTTCTTTGGTGCATACATCAAAAAACAAAACACAAAATGAGATAGAACTAAATCCTAATACGAGAAATATTAGGTAATACATTTTTACTAAAAATATTGTAATAATTTCTAACGGAGGTAATATCTATTTTCCCGGCGCAGTATTTAAGCTGAAAATCCCTTGAAATATGTAACATGGAAATAGATAATTACGATCCAACTGCTAATAACCCAAAATCTATACCAATTTTAGCTGTAAATTTGCTTGAAGGAATATTAACTTTATACTAAATTGAGAATTGAAAGCCGTCCTGTTTGTAAACAAATAAATTATTGAGCATTGCATGGATCAAGATATAATTCTCACTACAAATTTCCCTGACTTAAAGTTATTCAAGCGCGGAAAAGTTAGAGACGTCTACAGCATTGGAGAGTATTATTTAATCGTATCTACAGATCGGCTATCTGCTTTTGATGTTATTATGGCGCAGGGAATTCCATTCAAAGGGAAAGTGCTCACAAAAATTTCGGAATTTTGGTTTGATTTTAGCAAACAAATAATTCCTAACCATTTAATTTCAACAAATGTGAACGAATTTCCTGTCGAATGCCGGCAGTACAAAAATATTTTACAAGGAAGATCAATGCTTGTAAAAAAAGCAGAAGTTGTTCCGATTGAATGCATAGTTCGAGGTTATATTTCTGGCTCGGGATGGAATGATTACAAACAAACCAAATCAATATCGGGAATAAAATTGCGCGAAGGTTTAGTTGATTCTGAAAAGCTCGATGAACCAATTTTTACTCCTTCAACAAAAGCAGAAATCGGCTTACACGATGAGAATATCTCTTTCGAACAAGCCGAAAAAATTATCGGCAAAGATGCTATTTTGAAATTAAAAAATATTTCTTTGGAGATTTATAAGGAGGCATCCACTTTCGCTTTATCTAAAGGAATTATTATTGCGGACACAAAAATGGAATTTGGATTTCATGAAAACAATTTAATTTTAGTTGATGAGGTTTTAACTCCGGATTCTTCACGATTTTGGCCTGCCAACCGTTATCAAAAAGGAAGAAGCCAGCAGAGTTACGATAAACAAATCATTCGCGATTACCTTCTCTCAATTAATTTTAATAAGCAGCCGCCTCCGCCAATTTTACCTGATGATGTAATTCAGAAGACAAGCAAAAAATATCTTGAAGTGCTGGAAAAGCTTACGGGAGAAAAGCTAGTATAAATGTTTCCTATTAAAATTAAAGTAATGGATAGTACAAAATTATTCTTGAAGTGGGATGATAATTCAGAGTCATTTATTTCTCTGGGAAAGCTTCGAAAATTTTGTCCTTGTGCCACATGTATGGCTGAACGA